>Ga0209686_1000261_pt1 | contig 27559 bp, 29 predicted proteins | sample GraSoiAngelo_126_FD_185883 | JGI IMG/M metagenome (GOLD analysis project Ga0209686, IMG submission 185883) | Grasslands soil microbial communities from the Angelo Coastal Reserve, California, USA - 14_0927_09_20cm (SPAdes) (version 2) | ecosystem: Environmental > Terrestrial > Soil > Grasslands ...
CGCAGCTGTTCCGGAAAAACCAGCCTCCGACTTGAAGTTACGGCCCGAGGTACCAACTCCAGAAGAAACCCATCGTGAATTGCTACATCTAGCTCCGACTGTGGCCGGGATCGCGACTGTAGCCGGAGTCGTTGACTCCGGCCGCCTGCCAACTGCCCGCGTCGATTCGACGGACGATGCGGTTGCCGCACAACGATCGCAACAGCTCGCTGTCCAGCAGCAGTTTCAGATCATCGGTGTGTTAAACAAGCTTTACGTCTTGATGGAAAACGCCGATGGGCTCGTCCTCGTCGATCAGCATGCTGCGCACGAGCGAATTCTCTTTGAAGAGTTGCGGCGAAGAATGGAGGAACACGGAGTCCCAACGCAAAAGCTGCTCTTACCTCACACATTTGATATGCCGCCGCGCGATGCCGACTGGATTGAACGCAACATATCGATCCTTCAAAAGATGGGGATCGGCATTGAGAGTTTCGGGCCGGGCACGTTCAAGATCGATAGTCTGCCTGGTTTCTTGAGCGTCTCAGATCCGGCCCAATTCATGCGCAAAGTGATTGACGACCTAAAAAGCGCTGGCAACAGCACCTCACCGATGCGGTTAGGTGAGGAAATGATCGCCATGACAGTGTGCCGGCACGCAGTCAAGGCCAATGATCCGTTGCGTTACCCCGAGATAGAGAAATTGATTCGCGATCTGCTTGAGTGTGATTTGCCTTATTGCTGTCCCCACGGACGACCTACCATGATTCAGATTTCGCTTATGGAATTGGAGAAAAAATTCGGTCGCAAGATGTGATTATACGTCAATTCTTGCCTCAACGTTGCGAACCCTGACTAATGACGAATGAAGCCCCAATCATCGAATGAGGAAACATGAGCCGCACGTAAAATTGACTTCGTTATTTCGCAGGTCGCAGCGCCACTGTAGCTTCGCCTGGCAGTATCCACTGCGCAGGAGTAGCGGTTATGGGCGAACCTGCGCCGCCGTAGCGGGAAGACTCGCTCGTCCAAAGCGTTTCCCAAGTGTAGCCCAAGGGCGGCGCGAGGAGAGGCTCTGAAGCAGGATGCAACATCTGACGCTCTCCGAAATTGACTAAAAGCAGACAATCGTCGTCCGCCTTGGAAAAATATCTGAGGACGAAACTCGTCGTACCCAAGACTGCGCCATCGATGCCGCCAGGAATGTGCTGGCGAAAGCGCGGATCTTGCCGTCGCAATTTCAAAAGATCGATATGCAGATCGTAAAGTTGTCGATTTTTTGCGCGCTCGGAAAAATCGAGTTTGCAGTGGGCGAATACTTCCGGATCGTCCGGCGCCGGCACAGTTGTTAAAGCTTCTTCCTCAGTTAGTGACAGGAACGGCGCCAGCCATTCGGCGCGGCCTTTCCGAATGGCATCGCGCACAGAAGCATCGCCAATGTCGGCAAAAAACATAAACGGGCTCGACGCGCCGAACTCCTCTCCTTGAAACAACAGTGGTGTCCAGGGTCCAAGCAAGAGAAGCGCGGTCATCGCGCGATAACGCGCGGGTGAAGTTTGAAGACGCACTCGTTCACCCTGTCCCGTATTTGCGATCTGATCGTGGTTCTCGATGAAACAGACGAAAGCCTCCGGGGAAATCCCGAAAGTGGACGATCCACGCAATGCCTTTCGCCACGAGAGCGCCTGACCTTGATAAAGGAAACCGTATTTGGCAGCGGAAATAAATTCCTGTGGCGTACCGCGGTAATCGCAAAAGTACGCTTGGTTGCGACCGGTCAACGCGACCACGGCGCTATGATGAAAATCGTCGTTCCACATTCCGTCCAAGTCGTCACCGCCTTCGCTGCGTGGTCGCACCATCCTGGCTTCCTGGCGATCGTTCTCGGCGATTAGAATAATTGAGCGCTCACCAGCCGCCTTGCGCGCCGCCCGCGCGACTTCGCCAATAATGTACTCACTGGATCGATCGCGAATGGCGTGTAACGCGTCGAAGCGAAACCCATCGAAATGAAATTCCTCAACCCAGTAACATCCATTGGTGACGAAGAACTCGCGGACCGGTCCCGAATTCCGGTCATCGAAATTGATCGAGTCGCCCCATTCATTTTCGTTTCCGCGGGTTAGATAATCGTCGGAAAAAGCACCGAGATAATTTCCGTCAGGTCCAAAGTGATTATAGACGACGTCGAGGATCACACCGAGGCCTAACGAGTGCGCGCGATCGACGAATGCCCGCAAATCATCCGGCGTTCCGTACAAATGTGAAGGCGCGAACAGATCAACGCCATCGTATCCCCAGCCAAACCTCCCTGGGAAATCCGCGACCGGCATCATTTCGATCACGGTGATTCCGATGCGCGCGAGCTCCTCCAACTGTTGCGAAGCTGCGCGCCACGTTCCCTCCTTTGTGAACGTGCCGATGTGCATTTCGTAAATGACCTGGCCTTTGAGTCCCGCAGCCGCGGGGCCGGGCCACTGCGAATCGCTCCACTGAAACCGCGCCGGATCGACAATGCAGGACAAACCGTGAGGCCCATCAGGTTGAAAACGTGACGCAGGATCCGGGTAAAAATTATTGTTTACGCGGAATCGATAGCGATCGCCTGCACCAGCTTTGGCAGCTCCGGAAAAGTATCCGTTTTCTTCGGCTTCGAGTCCTTGAAACGTTTGCCCTGGAGTTTTCGCTGCGCTGCCTTCCAGAACAAGGTCCACACGCTGGGCCTTCGGCGCCCAGACGCGGAAGTGGGCTTGGTCAGGCCCGATTAGTTCTGCGCCAATTGGGTAACGACGTTGCACCTGGCGAGTTTCTCGCGTGCTGTAAAGCATGGATCATCAAGATGCGAGCGCTTGCGTACGAAGCAACCAAGGATCCCAAATGCTTTCGGGATTGATCGCGCGGGTCGAACTGTTTCAGAATACGCGTCATGAACGGAGTCAGACCCAGGATCGAAATCTTCAGACCTTTTGGCGAAGCGTTCGAGCTGACGAACAAGATTCTATTTCAACCGTTCGACCTGAAAAAATGGCTTGTAATTGGTTTCGCGGCGTTCTTGTCCGGACATTTGGCAGGGGTTGGCTTCAATTTCCCATCGCCATTCGGCAATTTTCAATCGCATCGGACGACTCCGGAAGTGATTTCACCTCACTTTGAGCAATGGAAACCGTGGCTCGTGGCGGTAGTCGTTGTGGGTGCGCTGCTTTTTTTCGCGTTGGTAATCGCGCTGACGTGGTTGAAAGCACGCGGCAATTTCATTTTTACAGACTGTGTCGTCCGAAACCAGGCGGCAATCGTGGAACCATGGCGCGAATATCGGAAGGAAGGGAACAGTTACTTCTTATTTCTGCTCGCGGTCATGTTCGCCGTATTGCTATCGGCAGGGCTAATGCTGGCAAGCGTTATCGGGCTGGGCTGGTTGAAACAAGGCGCGGGTGAAACGGGATCGATTACTTCCATTGGACTTCTCGTTTTCCTTGGTCTGTTTTGGGTTTCGATTGTCATTTTTGTCAGTGTCGCCACTTATTTCATGGTGCCGGTGATGTACCGGAGGCGGTGTCGAGCAGTCGAGGCGTTTCGCGATGTAACGCTTCTGATTTGGCATCACCTGGGCTCTTTCTTTTTGCTTTGCTTGTTTGGGATTGTTTTGTTTTTGGCTGTGCTAATGATTGGCGCGATCGTGACATGCGCGACCTGTTGCCTGGCTGCGCTTCCCTACGTTGGGACAGTTATATTGCTGCCATTATTCGTATGCTTGCGCGGGTTCGGGCTCGCGTTTCTGCGTCAGTTCGGTCCGGATTACGATGTCTGGGCGAGTTTCATGCCACCGGAATTTCTGCCTATATTGTCAGGACCGCCGCCTGCGCCGCCACCGACTGTACCTGGGCCGAATCCACCGCCTGAGTCACCATTGTCTCCAGCCATGTGAAAGAGGACAGGCAAAGCCTGAAGGCCAAAAAAGATTCGACCGTATTAGTCGACTGTCCTAAGAATCTCTTATGAAAAGTGAATTTATCCCTTGTTGTTTCAGCTTGGTTGTAGCTGCTTCTATTTGCTTTGGTCAGGAAAGTCCAAGCCCAAGTCCCAGCTCAAGTCCGACTCCGTTCAAGACGATCAGATCAGCAACTAAAGAGGCCACAATTACGAAGTTGGAAAAGTCGGTCACCGACGCGTTTAAGAACAAGCAAGCGAAGGCGTTTAGGGACCATTTGGCGCCCGAGTTTAGCGCGGTCGACGCGGAAGGAGTCAAAGATGCGGATGCCGAAATCGAGGACATGCAGAAGACTGATCTAAGTAACTACTCGTTCGCCGATATGAAAGTGGCGCTCCTAAGTCCCAAAATGGCGGTAGCTACCTACAAAGTGACTACCCAATCCACCTCATCCGGGCGTGATACGTCAGGTACCTATTACGCGGCCACGGTGTGGAACAAACGCGGCGCAAAGTGGCTAGCTGTCTTGCACACTTTTGTTAAAGCTCAGTAAGGCTAAGCTATTTACCCACTGTCATGTTGAGCGAAGCGAAACATCTCAAGCGGTTGTAGTGGAGCCTGCCCCAGCCATGATCAGCGATTCTTCGCGTCGCTCAGAATGACATTATGAGGTCGCTTGTGATAGTCCGCAAGTCGTCCGTAGTATGAGATAAGTGATGAACTGGGACGCAATTAGTGCCATCTCTCAATTGGTAGGTTCGATTGCTGTCGTCTTGTCGGTGTTATACCTCGCGTTGCAAGTGCATCGGAGTACGCGTGTGGCCAAGCTCGCTACGCAAGACGCCGCGGCTACGGCTTTGCGTGAGGTAACCGCACCTTTCATGGAGAACGCCGAACTGGAACGTATCTGGCGGCTAGGCTTGGAAGATATCGGCGCGCTTTCCGTCGAAGAGCGGGCGCGTTTTTTTCACGCCGCCTATCAATTCTTGAAAGCGTTCGAGACAATTCACTTTCATTATGTTTACGGATCGATGGACAAACAGCTTTGGGAAGGCTGGCAGGGACTCCTTCGGCATTACATTGCTGCGCCCGGGATGGCTCAGTACTGGAATCTTCGTCCTGAAGTTTTCTCCGAGCGGTTTAGAAATTTTGTAAACTCACTCGAGCCTCCGGCTGAGCAACGCACCGTGGGAACTCTTTTTGGTGAGGAACGAAAATGAAGGGCCGCTTCCTTGTTTCAGAAATAACACCCTAGTGGCTGCGATACGTTGAAAGCGACACGAGGACGCGTACACACTCCCAAAGCTTTCGCGAAACAGGGCGCAGATCTCCTATCGATTTCGCACGAAGTGCTTTTGGAGTGCGATGCGTCCTGCATCGCTTTTTAGCGCACTACAAACCTACCCAGGCTGTTACTTACACGGACCGGGCACGGGAATGACGAACTTGCCGTCCTTCTCGGCGATGAAGTTTTCGCTTGTGCTAGTTGAGCTGCCGTTGGCGTCTTTTTTCTCCACCTTGATGATGAGCTTCTTCGTGGGTTTAAGTGTCAGACAAACTTTGCCCCCGGTCGGCGAATCCATCGGCGTCGCGGCTTTCTTTGCGTCCTCCGGTGTAAGATCGACAAGCTCAATGCTGGATATTTTCTCTCCGGCTTCTCCTGACTGCATCATCTTGTAGAAACCGAGAATCGCCGGGTCGGCCCCTTGCGTGTAAAGGAACGATTCCAATGTGGCGCTGTCCTTCCCCTCGAACGCGGTTTTGTATTTGTCGGTAAAGCCCTTCTCTTGCGGCGACGTGCCGGCGAAAATCGACAACGTGATCGTGATAAGTAATGCGCAAACCAGACTAAGGAGTTTGATCAAAGTGTTCATGGCGCAACCGTAGTGGGTTTGGTTTTCAAGAGGCAAGCCAATTCGATTCGGCCCTTGTCATGTCGAGCGAAGTCGAGACATCTCTAATTCTCACTTCCAGAAGTCCAGAGATTCCTCCACTTCGGTCGGAATGACAGGAATGAAAGAAAAATCTTTGCTGATTTGTCTTCTGCAGGGTATTGCAGTTTGCCTTCTGAACCTAAAGGCGGCGGACTGGAGACTCCGAAAGAGTTCGCGAGCAGGCTGCCGCTCCCTGTCGATGAACATTCACGAATACCAAGCCAAAGAACTGTTGCAAAAATTCGATGTAGCGACCACGCGAGGGAGGGTTGCATCGAGCCTTGACGAGGCTGAACAAATCGCGCGTGAACTCGGCGATGTCGATATTGTTGTTAAGGCGCAAATTCACGCCGGTGGACGGGGCAAGGGCACCTTCAAGAATGGATTCAAGGGTGGTGTACAAGTTCGCAAGCCGCCAGATGAAGTGCGCGATGTCGCGGCAAAGATGCTAGGTCAGATCTTGGTTACGCACCAGACGGGACCAACCGGTCGCAAGGTAAACAAACTGCTCGTAGCGGAATCCGCGGACATTGCGCGCGAGATTTACTTTGCCGTCTTGCTCGATCGAGCCACAGCCGCGCCTGTAATTGTCGCCAGCAGCGAAGGCGGGGTTGAAATCGAAGCCGTCGCGGCGAAATCGCCGGAAAAAATTATTCGTGAACCAGTCGATCCATTGGCAGGTCTGCAGCCATTTCAGACTCGGAAATTGGCGAAACAACTTAGCTTTGAGTCGTCACAATTGAAAAGCGCTTCGAAATTATTCGAAGGCCTCTATCGCACGTTTGCTGCCTACGATTGTTCGATGGTCGAAGTGAACCCGCTCGTTGTGACAACCAAAGGCGATGTCCTGGCGCTCGACGCCAAGTTTAACTTCGATGATAACGCGCTTTATCGTCATCCAGAGATCGCGGCGTTGCGTGATATCGCTGAGGAAGATCCGCGCGAAGTCGAAGCTTCGAAGCATGGTCTTAGTTACATTGGTCTCGACGGAAACATCGCCTGCCTGGTGAACGGAGCCGGTCTGGCGATGGCCACGATGGATATCATCAAGTTCTATGGCGGCGAGCCGGCCAATTTCCTCGATGTAGGCGGCGGTGCGACAGAAGAGCAAGTTACCGAAGCCTTCAAAATTCTGATCGCCGATAAAAAAGTAAAAGCGATCCTGGTCAACATTTTTGGCGGTATCATGAAATGCGACATCATTGCGCAGGGAATCATCAACGCAGCAAAGACATTAAGGTTATCGGTGCCGCTGGTCGTTCGGCTCGAGGGAACGAATGTCGAAGCAGGAAAAAAATTGATCGCGGATTCGGGTCTGGCCGTCATTGCAGCCGACGATTTGGCCGATGCCGCGCAGAAGGCCGTGAAAGCGGCAGCAGGAAAAAAATGAAAGCGAAGAAGATTGCATTTACCGGAATCCCGGTAACTGACATGAAACGCGCCCGAGCGTTTTACGAAGGAGTGCTTGCGCTCAGAGTTTCGGGTGAATTTGGCGAGGGTGTTTGGATCGAATACGAGATTGGTTCCGACACGCTGGCCATCGGCAGCGTCGGCGATCAATGGAAACCATCCGAAGACGGCACCAGCGTCGCTATTGAAGTCGAAGACTTTGACGCTGCCATCAAGAGCCTCAAACAAGCGAACGTTCCTTTTGCTGCCGAAGGTATCGAGAGTCCGGTATGCTGGATGGCGGTCGTGCAGGATCCGGACGGTAACAAACTGATAATTCACAAGCTCAAACCCAAAAACGAGAAAGGAATCGGAAAATGATTACAAACGAAGTGGCCTTCGTCGCCATCGCGGTCTCTGACAAAGAACGCGCGCGGAAATTCTATCAGGAAACGCTCGAGCTAAAACCTGCAAGAACGCAAATGGATGGCGGGTGGGTCGAGTACGATCTTGGCCCCATCACAATCGGTGTCGGCTGTCATCCGGCTTGGCAACCATCACGCGATGGCACGACGATCGCTTTTGAGGTCGAAGATATCGACGCCGCGGTCGACAAACTTAAAGGCCGTGGTGTCAGCTTCGATATCGAAAAGACTGAAACGCCTGTGTGCTGGATGGCGCAATTTCGCGATCCAGACGGAAACAAGCTGGTCATTCACAAACGAAAGAACTAACGAAGGCGATAGTAGAATACTTTTCGGTCATTCGGATTTCGTCATTCCTTCGAGCTTCGTCATTCGTCATTTTCGTCATGTCTATTCTGGTCGATAAGAGCACCCGCCTAGTCGTACAGGGCATTACTGGAAGCGCAGGAGCCTTTCATACACGGCAGTGCATGGATTACGGGACCAACGTTGTAGCCGGTGTTACTCCAGGCAAAGGCGGGCAGATGTTCGATGGCGAGGTGCCGGTGTTTGATACAGTCTGGGAAGCGCGACGAGAGACTCGCTGTAACGCTTCCATGGTTTTTGTGCCCGCGCCGGCGGCTGCTGATTCAATTCTTGAAGCCGTGGATGCAGGAGTAGAACTGGTCGTTTGTATCACGGAGGGAATTCCAGTGATGGACATGATGCGGGTAAAGGCCCTGATGCGCGGAAAGCGATCGCGACTGATAGGGCCGAATTGCCCCGGGATAATTACTCCCGGTGCATGCAAGATCGGCATCATGCCAGGGTACATTCATAAGCCCGGCAACATCGGCGTGATCTCGCGCTCCGGCACGCTCACTTACGAAGCTGTGTGGCAACTCACTTCGCGCGGTTACGGCCAGTCGACTTGCATCGGGATAGGTGGCGATCCCATCGGCGGGTTGTCGCACCTCGATTGCGTGAAACTGTTCAATGAAGATCCCGGTACGGATGCGATGATCTTGATCGGTGAAATCGGCGGCTCGGCGGAAGAAGAAGCCGCCGAGTGGATCAAGAAGCATTGCAAGAAACCGGTCGCGGCTTTCATCGCGGGAATGACGGCCCCGCCAGGGCGCCGAATGGGTCACGCCGGCGCGATTGTTTCGGGCGGCAAAGGAACTGCGGCAGGCAAGATCGAAGCACTTAAAGCAGCAGGCATCGCCGTTGCCGAGACTCCGGCGACTATCGGTGACACATTGATCGCGCAAATGAAAGCGTGATCCTGAGCCGTCCTTTTTTTATCTTCACGTTTCAGAAGGAAGATTGATTATGAATACACTAGCCCTCATCGCTATTACCTGGATTGGAAAAGAATACCGGTTTTTTGGACTGGATTGGAGTTATCTGATGGTCCTTGGTTTCATTGGAAACGCTCTCTTCTCGATGCGTTTTCTCGTCCAATGGCTCGCCTCCGAGCGGCAGGGCGAAAGCATAATTCCAGTCTCGTTCTGGTACTGGAGCATTGCCGGAAGCGTACTCATGTGCATTTATTTTATTTTCCGACGCGATCCGGTTGGAATTCTCGCATATCTCCCAAACTCGATGATTTACATTCGAAATTTAATGCTGATTCGGAAGCGCAAGTTCGCTTTCACTGCTGCGGCGCCTTCGCAGCACCCGCGTGAAACGGGATAGCGAAGTGACTCTCCGCTTCAATCCATGCTGGGATGATTCGCGCGGTGATAAGTGCTTCGACAAGATCGTTGCCGCAGCCAATGCCGCCTGCAGATAGTTCCTCGTCCAGAAAACGAGATCGTTCTGCACGTCTGTTTTCTTGGACAGAATCCAGTCATCTGGTGTGTGGATAACAAAGCCCTGACCCCATTTCCCATTTCTCCGGGTGAGTTCAAAGAGCCGTAAGCGTCACACGTGAAACAAAAAGCCGCCATGCGGTGAAGCGTGACGGCTGATTGCCAAATATGGCTGCTTGTTCGGCTGGGCAGATTACTTGAGCAAGCCCTCGCTATTGTCTGGTCATGGTGCCGCTGTTGCTTGCTATCACGTGGGTACCGGGTGGGTCTGTAATGATCCACTTGAGCTCAGCGCCTCCGTTCACGATGTAAAAATCGCGGTGCTTGGGGCCGTTTATACCCATCCACGTCATCGTCCCGTGGCCGTTCGCATCCACGGTATAGGTGCCATTAGGATGGACCTCGAGATTTGTTCCAGCACTTCTTATGATCAAATCCTCGTGAAAGGTGCCGGTCGCGGGTGTGAACGTGACGAGACCGACCTGACTGATCGGGTCGAAGTTAACGACGCCATTGCCGAAGGCCCAGCCGTCGGCGAGCTCAACGTAGTTTCCCGACACGTCGTTGATGCTAAATGAACCAGCCCGTGCACTAGCCGAAAAGGCTGGCGCAAGGCCGATGATGGAAGCCGCTAACACGAGTAGCAGAGCGACTCGGATGCGGTTTTTGGTAATGTTTGAATTTCTCATATGTTAATTTCCTTTTGTTTTGGCCTTGTTTGACTTCTCGTTTTGGGAAGTCCTTTCTAGCCGTTCACTCATGTAAGCAAGAAAGGCCGATCAAAGTGATCATCTGAATTGAGTTTTTTCGGAAAAGCTTCCTGCGTGCAGAAAATTTCGGGGGGTGTTAGGCTAGCAAGAAAAACTTATCGATGAGCCTTCGGTCTCTCCGCATAGAATCACCCAGCTTCTGGAACAATGGAGTCGCCGGGATGATGCCGCGTTCAGCGAGCGAGGGAGCCGACGACGATTTTATAGCTAAGGGTCGTCCGACTCCTCGAGTCTTTCTTTTGTCGGTGTGCTTGTTTAGGAGGGCTACACCCTTTACTCATAACACATTTCTCTTAGGGAGTGACAGTCACCTGCCCAACCATGCCCATCTCGTCATGCAGGGCGCAGATGTAAGGGAAGATCCCGGGGTTCGGGAAAGTGACGCGGAAACGTGTCACGCCAAGGGGCGCCTGTGGCAGCCCGCGCCGTTCTTGTGGCGCCGCGATGATGAACCCCGAGTGGGTGCTGTCGGCAGTGGAAGCGATGATGGCGTGCCGGGCCCCATCCGGATCGACCGTTACGTCGGGGGACGGATTCTGAAGGTTCGCCGGCTCCTGCCCGAAGGTAATGGTATGCGGGAAGATTGGAGCCTGGTTATCCCATTCGACCGTTTGACCGGCATGGATTTGGATATTCTCGTGGGAAAAACGCACAGCGGCGACGGTTTCGGTGCCACCCGCCGTTCCTGTGATGTCTGTAATCCCCGCCGTGACTCCCAGTGGTGAGTTAGGGACATGCAAGGGTTTCATCTTTGCGCCATGGGAAAGCAATTCATCGGTGTGACTCGCCGCCTGCTCGTCATAGAACGCCTGAGTGTGGGGCAGCGGGTCGCTCGCCGGGAGGACATGAATCCGTCCATCCATATTTACATGGACCAGACAGGTCAGCTTGAAATTCCCGGCCACCGGGAAGATGACGGTAAAGGTCTGCCCCGTCACCATCGCGGGCGTGGTAACGCAAGTCGAACCGTCGAAGATGGCCGGGTCACTCGAAAAGCCCGGGCACCCCACATTGAAATCAGGGCGCACCTGGCCGGCCCGGAGAAAAGTCACGGTGTGATTCTCGTCCGCCTGGAATGTCCAGGTGATGCGGTCTCCGGCGTGAATCCAGATTTCATTGGGCAGAAAAGCCAGAGCCTGAATTCCTTTTTCGTCGGTCTGGGCGCCGACAGTCGCGGTCCACTGCGCCTGCACCATCTGTGGAAGGATCAGAAGGGCGAGGAGCAAGGGCCAGCGGAAGATGGCTGCAAGCCGAGTCCGCCCGGTTTTGTTTATGCCTGGTATAGGTGTAATCTCTTTCGTTTTGGTTTTCATAGTTTGCCTTTCATTGTTATAAGCAAGAAAGACCGATCAAAGTGATCATCTGAATTGAGATTTTTTCGGAGACGCTTCCGCGTGCAGAGAATTTCGGTGGGTGTTAGACTAACAAGAAGAGCTTATGGATGAGCCTTCGGTCTCTCCGCATAGAGTCACCCAGCTCCTGGAACAATGGAGTCATGGGGACGATGCTGCTCTCGCAGAGTTAACCCCGTTGGTCTACAAGGAGCTCCGACGCCTCGCTCATCGTCATATGGGCGGAGAACGTCGCGACCACACACTGCAAACAACTGCGCTGGTCAACGAGGCTTATCTCCGCCTGGCAGGCCAAACAAATCCAAGCTGGCAGGACCGTGCTCACTTCTTCGCTGTGGCAGCCCGAGCGATGCGCCAAATCCTGGTTAACTACGCCAAGAGTCAGGGATCTCAAAAACGCGGCGGCGGCGCGATCAAGGTAGAATTGGGCGAAGCAGCGCTTGTCTCACAGGAGCAATCGAAGGAAATTGTTGATCTACACGAGGCGCTGGAAAGACTGGCCACACTCGACGCAAGAAAAGCTCAAGTCGTCGAGCTAAAATATTTCGGCGGACTCAACTATGACGAGATGGCAGAAGTGCTCAAGATTTCACGTGTAACGGCGAGGCGTGACTGGGAATTTTCCAAGGTATGGCTGTATACGGAATTGCACGCGGACTGATAGACACGAATTTCACTAATTCACACCAATTGATTCAGTGGTTTGGGCGAGCCGTATGAATTTCCTGGTAATTCGTGTCGGTGATTCGCGTGGGAGATGAATGAGCTGGTTTGCAAGAAGGAGGTCTTCCAGCTCGTGGGCTTTTGCATGGAGATTCATCGCGAGTTGGGAAAGGGCCACGACGAAGTGATCTACAAAGATGCTCTGGTCGTTGAACTGAGTCGCGCTGGAATTCCGCTTTTGCGCGAGAAAAATTACGAAATCACCTACAAGGGAGTGATCCTGCCTCACTATTATTACGCGGACTTCGTCGTGTGGGATAAGATTCTGTTTGAGGCCAAAGCCGTCGAGAAACTGACTGATTCGCACATCAAACAAGTGTTGAACTATCTCGCCGCGTCGAAACTTCGGCTCGGTCTGTTGGTCAATTTCGGTGGCGATTCGCTGGAGTGGAAAAGGGTTGTTTTATGAGACGCAAATTTTACCAATTCACACGAGCGGATTTGACGAGGTTGGTGACGATTCGTGTAATTCGTGTCCCAAATTCGTGGCAATTAGTGTAATTGGTGTCTATGACGCCGGCGCGGTTGCGAACGATTGAGGAAATCTATCGTACTGCGTTGGATCAAGAGCCGGACCAAATTCGCGCATTCCTGGACACGGCCTGCGAAGGCGATGAGGTGTTGCGCCGTAAAGTTGAAGCGCTCCTGGCTTCACGTGAACGAGCAGGCAACTTCATTGAAACGTCAGCTGTCGGTCTCGCGACGCGGATTATTGAAAATGGGCAAGCTGATTTGCTCGTCGGTCGCACGATTGGTCACTACAAAATTTCTAAACGGATCGGCACCGGCGGAATGGGCGATGTCTATCTGGCCACCGACATGACAGCGGGCCGCAAGGCCGCACTCAAACTTCTGCCCATGCGCTTTACCGCCGACGCGGAGCGCCTGAAGCGGTTTCAACAAGAAGCGCATGCCGTAGTTGGGCTCAATCATCCAAATATCCTGACGATTTACGAGATCGGCGAAGATCACTCAACTCATTACATAGCCAGCGAACTGATCGAAGGCGAGACGCTGCGTCAACGTCTGATGCGCGGGCGAATCGAGGTCGGTGAAGCTGTTGACATCGCGATCCAAGTGGCGAGTGCGCTCGCTGCCGCCCACGAAACCGGCATTGTCCATCGCGACATCAAGCCAGAGAACATCATGCTGCGGCCGGATGGCTACGTGAAAGTGCTCGACTTCGGGATTGCGAAGCTGGCGGAACAGGAAGTGCCAGTGACACTGGCGGAAGAAGAAGCGGTGTTACTGGTCGAGACCCACCTGGGGTCGATCATGGGAACGGTTCGTTACATGTCGCCGGAACAGGCGCGCGGCGCGCAGGTTGATAAGCGTACCGATGTTTGGAGTCTCGGCGTAGTCCTTTACGAAATGGTAACGGGGCATGCGCCATTCGCCGGCGACACGCCGGGAGAAACGATGTCTTCGATTCTTGAGAAGGAGCCACCGCCGCTCACGAATTACCTCGCGCACGCTCCGGCCGAGCTTCAGCAGATTATTAGCAAAACGCTGCGCAAAGAGCGCGAGGAAAGGTATCAGAGCGCACACGAACTGCTTGAGGCGCTCCAAAGTCTCCGTCGTAGCATGGAATTCAAGACTGCATTGGAACGCTCCACGAAGGCTCCTTTATGGCTGCGCTGGGCACGGTCGCCCATTGCTTCGGTGCTCCTATTGTTAGTAGCTGCTTTGGCGCTGGCGCTTCCATTCTACTGGCATCGGGCCCTGACGCCGATCTCAATTCCAGAAAAGAGCATCGCGGTATTGCCCTTTGAGAATTTCAGTGACAACAAAGAAAACTCCTACTTCGCCGCCGGGATTCAAGACGACGTGCTGACGAGCCTCGCGAAGATTCACGAATTGAAAGTCATCAGCCGCGCCAGCGTGATGGCTTATCAAAAACCTGGCGGGCGCAATCTGCGTGAGATCAGCCAGGCGCTGGGCGTGGCGAATGTTCTCGAAGGGAGCGTCCGCCGCACGAGCAACCGGGTGCTCGTCAACGTCCAGCTGATCGACGCGCGCAACGACCGCCATATCTGGGCGGAGCGTTACGACCGCGCCGTCGACGATTCGATTGGCCTTCAGGGCGAACTGGCCGCGGAGATCGCCAAGGTCCTCCAGGCAAAACTCGATTCGGAAGAAAAGGCAAGTCTTGGAACGAAACCGACGAACAATCCAGAGGCCTACGTGCTTTATCTCCGAGCTCTCGAGCTTGAGCAAAATGCTGAAACATTGAAGCCACCACTCCTGCCGACGACCGAAGATTGGAAGGCGGTGGCTCAGCTCTACGCGCAGGCGATCGCACTTGATCCCGCGTTTGCCCTGGCGCGGGCACGGGCTTCGATCAGTTACAGCCAACAATTCTTTCAGACGCAGGACCCGGCGCTGAAAGCGAAAGCGCGCACCCTGGCCGAAGAAGCGCTCCGCTTATCGCCTGCTCTCGGCGATGCACACCTGGCGTTAGGTCTTTTCTTTTATCTCACGGAAAGAAATTACACCGCAGCGTTGGAGCAATTTACGATTGCCCTGACTGCTTTGCCTAACAACGTCGAGGTCCTTAACTACATAGCGAGGATTTACCGCCAGCAGGGTCGTTGGCGCGCGGCGATCGGAGGCTTTGAACAAGCTCGGAGCCTCAACCCTCGCGTGGAGCCGTGGGAACTGGTGTTCACCTACTGGATGGTACGTGATTGGCGGGCTGCCGCCGCCGCAATCAAACGAAATGTCGCACTGACCCCAGATGAACCGCGTCACAGAGTCGGCCTGGCCCAAATTGAAGTCGTTGCAAACTGCGATCTGGCGGCTGCCAGGGCTAAGCTGCGGGAAATACCGGCCGGCGTGGATCCCGATGGGGTAGTCACCCTGCCAAATTGGAATCTAAGTATGCTGGAACGAGACTTCGCCACGGCGGAGAAGTGGTTGGCCGACTTCCCGTCAGACAAATTTCCGGGTGCTAGTGCAAAGAGTTTCTATCAAGCCCAAACCGCACTGGCGCGTGGCGATGTGGAATTGGCGCGAACCCTTTTTGAAAAAGTGAGACCGGCCTTGGAAAGCAATGTGCGCGATCATCCCGCGGCGGCCAGGCACCATGGTGCTCTCGGAATACTCTACGGCTACATGGGCCGGAAAGAGGACGCCATTCGCGAAAGTCGCCGAGCGGTTGAACTCTGTCCGGAAAGCACAGACGCCGTCGAGGGTGTGCAACGCGCGTACGAGCTGGCTCTGGTTTATGCGCTCACGGGCGAGACAGATCAGGCCCTCCCGCTGATTGAACGCCTCCTGCGGACCCCGGGTGCGACCACGCGAACCCGCTTTTATGACGGGGGCATCACGCAGGCCGAACTGCGTCTGCGCTGGCAATGGGACAAGCTCCGAGGCGACCCCCGATTCAAAAAAATTCTCGACGGACCGGAGCCGAAAACGGTCTACTAGAGCCATCTTATAAATCGTCCCGCTGTAGCGGCGGTCTGCGACCATCGATCGAGTGGCGATTGAAAGTGCGACGCTGCCTTCGGCTCCGCTCCCACCTACGGTCGCCGCGGCGACCTTCGGCGTGGCAGGCAGGGCAGACGGCAAGCGGGTTACACAAGAAACTTGTTGTTTGTTAGGCAGTTTGCTAAACCACGGAAAGTGTAGCGAGAGGACTTTTCATCAAGCGACCATTCATCTGGTGTGCCGGATGGAGCATAGCGGCAATGCGTTTGCTCCTGCCCTCAGTCACATTCGCTCAGGGAACAGCTCCTTCGCCTGCCGCGGTTGCCGAAGTGGAGCGCGTCATTGTAACCGGTTCAAACATTCCGACCGCGGAAGAGACGGGCCCCAATCCAGTGGATACGTATCGTCCGGCAGACCTCGAAAAACTGGGCATCCGCAATGCAACGGACCTGCTGACCAATCTGCCGCAGGAGATGGGCTCGACGGTCAACCAGAACGCTGTCGCTGGCGGCGATGGCAGCGTCATACCGAACCTGCGGGGTTTGCTGCCGAAAGAAACTCTGGTTCTCGTCGATGGAAAACGCGTTGCCATATCTGGGATTGGCGGTGCTTTCAGTGTCGCCCCGACCTTCGCTGGTGTGGACATCAATCTCATCCCCTTCCCGATGATCGATCACATCGACATCCTGAAGGACGGCGCGTCGGCTGTGTATGGCTCGGACGCTGTTGCTGGCGTAATCAACATCTTTTTAATACACAAGTTCCGTGGGCTTGAGATCGGAGGCAGTGTGGGGAATACAAACTTGGGTGCGTCCAACGATGCGCGCGAGTTGGAGGGTTGGCTCAAAGCCGGTGTGGGAGGGGATAAGACCGATATCCTGGTCATTGCTGATTTTTACGATCGTGCCGCCATGTACGCTCGCGACCGCCAGCTTACCAGTAACACGTTCTCGGTTCCCTGGGGAGGGGTTGATAAACGCCTTGCGTATTCTCCCGGCCACATTGGACGTTTTCGCTTGATCCCGAAATTGTTTTTCAGTGCGAACTCTCCGCCGCCGCACTCAGCGCCGAATGTCTCAACTTCTCCATTTTATAAGAACCCCTTTGTGATTGCCCCCAATGCATATCCAGGCCCTCCGGGTATCATTGGTCCTCATGCAGCCAAACACCTCCCACAGACCTTGGGCACCTATGGGTATAAGGGCGGTGGCGATTACTTCTTGTATAACTCCTCTGCTGTGCTGCCGGATATTCCAGCGGCGAATCGCCAAAGCTTCTATGGCTCTTTCACGCGCGATATTTGCGACAAATACTTGACCTTATTTGCCGACTTTAAATATACGCGCTCATTTTTTGACGCAGCGCTGGCGGCTACTCCGTTTAATGGTGATCCTTTCAAGCGGCCGAACGGCGCCGAATTTAGCCCCCGCACCATCAGTGTGCCGCTTCAGAATCCGTTTAATCCGTTCACGGTGGCGGATGCCACTTTAATTTACAACGGTGTCCCTGTCCCAGTAACTACTGGAGTCGCCTATCGCGGCATTAACGATCAACGCGTCAGACCGGACAAAACTACTTTTCACGACGTTTTGTTCGATACCGGACTTCGCGGTGAGATGGGCGAATTTGGGGATTATTTTAAGAGTTGGAATTGGGAATTGGGGTTTCGCTACTCCCGAAATGACGAGGAACTCCTCTTTGGCGGCGCGGTGAGCAGCTCGGGCCTGCGCGAAGCGCTGCTGGATACGAATCCGGCTACAGCCTTTAATCCTTTTCTGGGGTTCTTTGGTGGGAACAGCAAAGCCGCCATCAGCAGAGTTTATGTTACTCTGCACCAAAGCGGTGAATTTGAGTTACCTTTAGGTTATTTCGCTATCAACGGGGATCTATTCAATCTCCCGGCGGGGCCGGTCTCCTTTGCGGCCGGGCTCGAATACCGTGGCGAGAGGTGGAAGAACAATCCCCCGTCGCAGAGCACCACGTTTGACACGATCAGCTTCTTCAATACCGAAGCTTCACGGGTGAACCGGGACGTTTGGGCAACCTATCAGGAAGTGCGGATTCCGGTGACCAGCCCGCTGTGGAACTTCCCCGGTGCGTACAGCCTCGAGTTCGATATTGCCGAGCGCGAGGAATGGTACAGTCAAAACACGTCTGCGGTTCTGCCCATCGCGGGCCAGCCATTTGTCCCGGCGCAACACTCGCAATATAACGCGCAAAAGCCGAAATTTTCTGTGCGCTGGCAGCCGCTTGATCCCAAGTGGATTGGTGCACTGACCTTGCGCGGCAGTTACAGCGAAGCGTTTCATGCCCCGACATTACCAGACCTTAGACCTGCAGGGACGGCGGGCGCTCCTATTCTTCCCGGCGATCTTCGCGATCCCAAGGGATTGACTCCTAAAGGAACGAGCGTTCCGGTGGTCGTAAGTGGAAACCCCAACCTGAAGCCGGAGGTCGCTTACGAATGGACTTATGGAGCGGTTTACAGTCCGAAATGGATCAAGGGTCTTACGCTGAGTGCTGACTTCTGGCATATCGACCTGCGTTCGATTGCTTCGCTTGTTGACGCCCAGTTCATCATTAATTTCGAGAACAGCTTTCCCGGGCTGGTTGTTCGTAATCCAACAACCGGCGCTATCACCGAGGTCACCAATCCAAGCTTGAACCTCACTCGCGCTATCGTCGAAGGTGTTGACTACGAGGCGATCTATATCCTGGACTCTTCAATCTTCGGTCCCGGGGATGTTGGCAGATTGACCTTTACCCTTAACGCCACCTATTTGTCGCGGTTCGAGTTTCAGGCGACTCCAGTTAGCAAACGAATTGGGCTTTCGGGCGAATTTGTGTCGGGCCCTACGTTTACCGGCTCGTTGCCGCACAATCGCGCCTATGCCAGCGTATTCTACGATGGCCCAGCTGGTACGTGGCTCGCTGGGTTCGATACCGGCGCAACCGTCCACTACACCGGCCAGTATGAAGATTTAAACCAAGTTCTGACCTCAGATCCCACTGGTTCCTCCGAGCCAGCCAAGCCACAAATGCCGAGAAGTGGGCCTTTGCCTTGGCGAGCGCGGAAAGTGTCCGCGTGGACTACGCTTGACCTAATGGCATCTTATACGTTCAACCTGTCAGCGCTAGCTGCAGGCAAGGTGCCCGGCTTAGCCAAGGATGGCGGCAAGAATTTCAAAATCAAGGACAGCAATGAGAAAAACGTCATGCCGATCTCTACCGCAGAGTACAATCCCTGTGGGTGGCGCGCTTGGTTGAATAGCACCACGATTTCCCTTGGGCTGCAGAACGTGTTCGATTTCGATCCGCCGTTTGTGGCTGGAGCCTTGGGGAACAACTACGACAACTCGCTTGCCTCGATCAAAGGCCGGTTCTGGTACGTCCAGCTAAAGAAGCGATTCTAAGAACCTTCGATGTTGAGATCCTACAGACTGTGTGCGCGATCTTAGCGAGTGGCTGGGGCACCTTCGACTGTCGCCAATTGCCCAGCCGGCAGATTTGCTGCTTTCCAATCCATCGCCATGCGAATTCGGGCACGGCCGCTGGGATGATCGAAAAAGATAAATTCTTCGAGCGGTGCCGGATCGAGTTTGCGATAGGCGCCCAGTTTCAGCGCGACTTTTGCCATGCCGTCGGGCTCGCGAGAAGTGTTGATTCCGAAAGCATCTGCTTCTCGTTCTGTGATGCGTACGATCGTATTAAGAACAGGAGTGGCAAAAAAGACTAAGATGCTAAAAATCAGCGCGAGCAATGGAAGACCCCCAGGGTCGGCGATACCGCGCACGCGCCATTTGTGGCCCCAACGCGTCACTGCGGCATCGAAGAGAATCCGAGTAAGCGCGAAGCCGATGAGAATAAGAATTCCAAAGTAGGTGACCAGTTTTGCACCATGATTGAGGACATAGTGACCCATCTCGTGCGCCATCACGGCGCGAAGTTCCGGGAGCGTGCATTGCTTAAGCAGATTGTCATTGAGCGCCACGCGGGTCGTGCCGAGTAATCCCGAGACATTGGCGCTTACACGTGTCGTCTGACGTGAGGCATCGACTTCGAAAACCTGTTTAACCGGAATTTCATTCGCTCGAGCCATCGCAAGAATTGGATTTCGAATTTTTGGATCGGTTAGCGGTTTATAGGTGTTAAAGAGGGGTTCGATATAAACCGGCGCGATAAGGACGAGGGTTCCCGAGTAAATAATCATGACGATAGCTCCCCAAAGCCACCATGTACGCGGTGCGCGCCGAAAGACGGCGTAGAGAACGACCACTAGTAAGGTTCCGCCGACTAAAGCTAGCGCCAACCCGAGTAACTGTTCCCGAAACCATGGGGCGAAACTCTGGGTCGCCAGACCGTATTGATGTTCGCGGAAAAAATTTTCGTACAGGTTGAGCGGAAAACTCAGTGCGTAAATGAAAAGCAGATATGGGATCGCATAGCAGGCGATTTGGAAGTTCTTGATATTTGTAACACGTTCGGAAAAATCACGCAGTCGCGCCGACAACCGTGAGGCCAGAAGAAAGACCGAAATTGCTGCCGAGAGGAGAAAGGTCCAGAGGATCAGCCAGTAACCGCCTTCAAAATAGGCGTCGGACTTTTCTCGCTGATTGCTCGGGACGCTTTCCAGCCATGCCAGTGTCGCCGCAGCCGGATCGAATGCGTTTACATCGCGCCCGGTCGCGGTCGAACTGAAGCCGGGATTGTTGACTGGGGCAGCGCGTTCGAAAGAGCTAACTTTGTCAGAGATCGCGGGCGAGGCAGTTCGCACCGGGCCGTCTTGCGCCGAGGCAGGCATCAAAGTCATTGCCCACGTAACAACCAGCAAGATCAGCATCGAAGGTTGGGGCATCATGCGCTCATGATAAGCCGGAATCGAAAGGGAAGCGCGTCAGCGCGATCTTGATCGCGTTAAGATCATCGATCCGGTCTGCAACATCGCATGCCAGGCGAATCGATGTGACCAGATTGGACCAGACGTTCAATAAGCTGGACTACCCGCTTCGCTCAATAGAAAATGCAAGCATGAAAAAGCTTGTGTCATTGGTCTGCGTGTCCTTTATGGGAATGTGCGCAGTCGGCAATTTACACGCGGAAACGCAGCCCGCCGATGCGGAGCGCTATGGACCGTATCCCACCAATTACAAGGAGATCGTAATGAAATGGCTAGACACGCAGCTAATCGACGCGGGGAGTGCACGCATCGAATGGAATGGCGATCCCAAACCCGCGGATCTGGGGACGAAAGACAAACCTCTTTACGGGTACTTGGTCAATTTCAAGGTAAACGCTCGAAATCGCTTTGGCGCTTACACGGGAATGCAAAGCCACGGCGCGTTAATCCGTAATGGTGAAGTGATTAAAGGCATGGGTTTCGGCTATTAATAAATAATCTTAAACAAAATGAAAATAAAGTCTCAGTCGAAATCATCAGGACAAATTCTGGTTATTGTAATCATTTTGCTGGTATTACTCGGCATTGCATACTGGTGGCTTGATTCCAACAAGCGGCAAATGGCGCGGGAAGGGGACCAATTCGGGAAGCAAGTGATCCAGGAGCTCATCATGCAACACAATGTGAAATTTTTTGCGGATCATTTGAGTCCCGCAATGCGTCTCCAGTATCCGCCGTCAGCGCAACAGGATCTCATGACTCAGCTGGCCAAGCTTGGAGCGCCGCTGTCTCCGCCAAAGGTGGACGGTGATATTGTGTTTGAGTCACATTTTTTCGAGCCAAACGGCAACTTCCACGCGCACATTGATTATCCAACCAGGGGAGCTGATATCAACGTGGCTGTTTCCCATCCGGTGGGTCGTTGGCAAATTGATGAGATCGGATTTACGGCAGAACAGGCACGATAGCCATGCCTGTCGATGGTTACGCCAACAATTGGTCGATCGCGTCCACGCAGATTTGCGACCATGTCTCCAACGATTCGCGGCGGGCCATCAATTCTTGCTTTGTCAGAAACGTCAGGCCGGTGATCATTGCTTCGCGTTTTTGCACTTGGGGCTCTTTCAATTTGAAGATGTGCACGATCCCCAGGTGAACGCGCCCCACTTCGGTTGAATCGTCATTCAAGAGCGCAACGATTCGATCTTCAAACGGAGTCTCGATCTTGACTTCCTCGCTCACTTCGCGCTCCACGCCTGCGCGGTAAGCCTCCTCATCCATGGCAAAGAGCGATTCATCCGTTTCGTTCATATGGCCGCCAATGCCAATAGAACCTTTCGCCACTAACCGCTGTTCGCCTGCTTTTTTACCACGTACATAATGAAGCACCGTCTTTTCAAAGGCGATCAGTGCATAAGGGATGATTTGCTTGTAGCCGGGATTGGTCTCGGCTTCGGGCCGCGGAATGTAAAAATTGCTTCCGCGCGACAGAATCGCCTTCAAGTATTTTTTGGGCTCGAAATTTAGTCCCTGAAAACTGCCGAGCTCGTCAAACAAGCTGCGCCTGATGACCAAGACGTTTTCCGTCGTCGCGTTCATCTTTAAAACTTACTTTGTGCTGTCATTCTGAGCGGAGCGAAGAATCTCTGGGCATTTGCGCACTCGGTACGAAAGGAATGATAAGAGCTGTTTCGCTTCGCTCAACATGACAAAGACGTGTGCTAAAACGAATAGCTCACTCCGACCTGCGGGCCGAAAAGGTTCAGGCTGGGATTGGGATCTGTTTGCCCGCCATTCGAGAGATGCTGATAAAGCGCGCCCACGCTTATCTTCCAGTGATCGTCCACGAGATAGGAAATCCCGGCTGCCGATAAAATATTGAACGTAAAATCCTGACCCTGGCCACCGGGAACTTCTGGGTGACTGTCGATCCATCCTAAACCGAGCCCGCCTGAAAAGTAGGGAATGAAACGGCTGCCCGGCCGAACAAAGTTGTAACGCATTCCGAGATTCAGCCCGAAATAATGGTTCTCGATTCCGCGGAAGATCGGCTCCGCGATCGCGCTGACATAGAATTGGTTGTAGCCGCGAAGCCAGGTGTCGCGCCGCATAACTCCCCATCGAACGCGCGCGGTTATGAATTCAGCACCAATGTCGTAATCGGCAGGCGGGTTAAACGCGCCAAACAAAAATCCGGACTCGACGGCCAATTCGAATCGTTGCGGGTTAAGTTCTTCCGTCGTTGCCTCGGTGCGGGTCTGTTCAGTGCCGGCGAATATTTGCGAGCACGCGAGAACGATCACACAGGCAGCGAAAGCGCAAAGCGTTTTCATTCGGCGCGCCTACGATATGGACGCTTGATTGGATTGCAATTGATAGGACAGCGCAGCGCGTTGTATCCCTATGTCATAAATTCCGCGAGATCCTGAGGCAATGGGCTGTTCCATTCACGGTCGCCTTCGATTGTAAGTCGCGCCGAGTGCAAGGCATGTCGCGGAAGGAACAGCTCACATTCGAGCTCAGGGGTCCATCCGGTCTCAATAAAATGGAGGTAAAGCTGTTCGTCAGGTCCGTAAATTTTGTCGCCCACAATGGGATGACCAATCGAGGAGAGGTGCACTCGAATTTGGTGCGTGCGTCCTGTGTGTGGAATCGCGCGGATTAAGCTGAATTTGTCGCTTTTCTGCGCGTTCTCTAACGGCGCGGCCGGCGGTCGCGCCCTACCAATTGATCGAATGAATCGCCGTTCAACCTTAAACTCACTCTGCGCCGGAGCGCCAGATGGGTGAATCATTTGTTTGAGCCAGATCGCAGAGTCTCGGTGCTTGCCTTGTCGATCCAAAGCGGCATCAACGAGTGTGTTTTCCCACTCGGGCCAACCGTACACAATCGCCAGATACTCTTTCTTTAGTTGTCGCCGCTGCATCAAGAGCCCAAATCGGCGTGCGCTTTCGGCTTTCTTGGCAATTAAGACCAGGCCGCTTGTCTCGCGATCGAGGCGATTCACAATGGATACCTGGCCGCCGGCAGCAATTTCGAACGCGAAAAGACCGCGCAATTCCTGCCACAATGTTCGCGTGCCATCCGGTTTCGTGGGATGAATCAGAAGATACGGCGGTTTATCGACCACAGCATAATCGTCAGTTTCATCAATGATTTTGAAATCGAGTAACAGCGACGACTCAATCATTCATCGCAACAATAGCCACGATTGCCTTGACCTCATTCCCAAAACTGCTTTACCTAGCCTCTTTAACTTTTGACAGGAGCACGTGGTGGAGCCCAAAGACATCAAAGAAATCAAAACCATCATCGATTTGATGAAGAAGAACGATCTTTCGGTCTTCGAAATCGAAAAGGAGGGGTTTCGCTTAAAACTTCAAAGAGGTCCTTCGGCTCAGGCCGCGCCAGTCGCTCCGCCGCCTGTGGCAGGTCAATCCAAAACGGCCGCAACAACCGCTGAAGCTGCACCAGCTATTCCGAAAACAATTGAAAGCGTACAGCTGAAAGAAATCGTTTCGCCCATGGTGGGAACATTCTATCGCGCTGCATCGCCGGACGCCGCGCCCTTTGTTGATGTTGGAAAAACCGTTACGGAGGAAACAGTGGTTTGCATTATCGAGGCGATGAAAGTGATGAACGAAATCAAGGCAGAGACGAGCGGTGTCATCGCCGAAGTTGTGGCTGAAAACAGTAAGCCAGTCCAGTTTGGCCAGGTGCTGTTCAAAGTTCGTTAGACAGGTAGGGCGCGACCGCCGGGCGCGCCGGATCGGGCGTCCCAATGTTCGAAAAAGTCTTAGTTGCCAATCGCGGTGAGATCGCGCTGCGGGTGATTCGCGCCTGCAAGGAACTCGGCATCCGAACGCTCGCTGTTTATTCTGAAGCCGACGTGGACTCGTTGCACGTTCAGCTTGCAGACGAATCCATCTGCATCGGCGCGCCGCCCAGCACGGAAAGCTATCTCAAAATCGATCGAATCATGAGCGCAGCCGAGATTGGCGATGTCGATGCGATACATCCCGGCTACGGTTTTCTCGCCGAGAACCCGCACTTCGCAGAAGTCTGTGAAAGCTGCAATATCAAGTTCATCGGGCCTTCATCGCGGGCTATGCAGGCGATGGGCGATAAGAATGCAGCGCGGGGCGCCGCGCGAAAAGCCGGCGTGCCAGTCACGCCAGGAAGCGATGGAATTGTCGAGACAGAGGGCGACGCGATCAAAATCGCGAGGAAGATCGGTTATCCGGTAATGATAAAAGCGACGGCCGGCGGTGGCGGACGCGGAATGCGCGTTGCGCATAATGAACCGAGCCTGCAATCAGCCTTTCACAGTGCGCGTCACGAAGCCGAGAAAGCTTTCGGGAACGATCAGGTCTATATCGAGAAGCTCATCGTCAATCCGCATCACGTTGAATTTCAGATTGTCGCCGATAGTCATGGTCACATTGTCCATCTGGGCGATCGTGACTGTTCCATTCAGCGACGCAACCAGAAGATGATCGAGGAATGTCCGTCACCGCTGATGACGCCGGGACTTCGCAAGAAGATGGGACACGCTGCGGTGAAACTGGCCAAATCTGTCGGCTACGAAAACGCGGGCACAATCGAGTTCCTTGTCGACAAGGACCGCCATTTTTACTTCATGGAAATGAACACACGCATCCAGGTTGAACACACGATCACCGAAGAGGTTTACGGATGCGATTTGGTGAAAGAACAAATTCGTATTGCCGCAGGCGAGCCGCTTTCGGAACACGTCGCGCATGCCACGCCCCGACTCCACGCAATTGAATGCCGTATCAACGCGGAAGACCCGGCGAGGGATTTTCAGCCAACGCCGGGCCGAATCGACTTCTACTATGCGCCGGGCGGCCGCGGCGTTCGAATCGATTCGCATGTTTATACCGGTTACACCGTGCCATCTTATTACGATTCGTTGATCGCAAAAATCATCACGGTCGGCGCGACGCGGATCAATGCTATCGAGCGGATGCGGCGCGCTCTCGACGAGTATTACGTCACCGGCATCAAGACCACCGTGCCGTTTCACGCCGCTATCATGCGCAACGGCGAATTCCGCAGCGGAAATTACGATACCGGATTCATTGAGCGAGTGATGTCGTCGGGCAAACTCGATCTCAGATCGCGGCCGATTCGATTGCATGAGTAAATCAAGGCAGCGAAAGCTGCTTTTTGCCTCGCAATTGGGAGTTGCCTCTCAGTTGTGATCTCGACAGCCGTACGAGATTTGTCCGAGACTCCACGCCCATGAAGATAACAACATCATTAGTTCTCGCCGTACTTTACCTCGTCTGCGTCGGCCCTTTGGCAAAAGTTGAGGCGGTTAGCCCGCCGCCGGATGGCGATTATCCAGGCGGTAACACCGCAGAAGGTCGGGACGCCCTTTTTAGCCTCACGACCGGCAGTTACAATACTGCCCTTGGCTGGAATTCGCTTGCGAGTGACAGAGAAGGCAAGTTCAACGCGGCCGTTGGCGCTGGAACGCTGGTATTCAACGTCGCGGACAATAACACGGCCACTGGCGCCGGCGCGCTCTTAAACAACACCACCGGGAAAGAGACACGGCTAATGGAGCGTTCGCCCTCTTTAGCAACACGGACGGCGATTTCAACACGGCTATTGGCAATGGCGCGCTTCAGAATAACACCACTGGCAATACCAACACCGTCGTCGGGGACGCCGCGCTCTCGATCAACACCACCGGTGTCAACAATACAGCCATCGGTTCTGATGCGCTCCAGGGCAATCTCACTGGCAACGGCAATGTCGCCTTGGGTGCAGGGCGGGAATCCTTATTACTCAAGGCAATAACAATATCGATATTGGCAACCTGGTAGGCGTCACTGGCCGACTCGGCTGCGATCCGCATCGGTAATGTCCAGACAAAGACTTTTATCGCCGGTATCAGCGGCGTACCAGTTACAGGAACAGCAGTTGTGGTCGATGGCAGCGGTCAACTTGGAGTAGCACCCTGTTCCAAGCGTTTCAAGGAGGAGATTAAACCGATGGATAGCGAGAGTGAAACGATCCTCGCGCTCAAACCAGTCACGTTCCATTACAAAAAAGAGATCGACCCGAAGAGCGCTGCGCAGTTCGGTCTCGTTGCCGAGGAAGTTGAAAAAGTGAACCCAGATCTGGTGGTTCGCGACCAACGCGGCAAGCCCTACACGGTGCGCTATGAAGCATAAACGCGATGTTACTCAATGAGTTCCTTAAAGAGCATCGCACAGTGCAGGACCAGGGAGCGAATCATCGCACAGCAGCAAAAGGAAATGAAGGCTCTCAAAGAAGAACTGAAAGAGCAGGCGTCGCAAATTCAGAAAGTGAGCGCACAGCTTCAACTGAACAAATTCGCCACGGGACGAATCCGCGGTGGTGGACTGGAACCGCAAACCGTCCTGAATAATCCCTAAACCTGTCAACCAACTGAAAGAATGAGCCGCCACGCTTAACCGCATGGCGGCTCTTTGTTTCAGAAAACGCGAAGCGTCGTATCTTCTTATTTCGGTAGCACGTAAGCCTTATGCAGTCCATCTGGCGCAAACATCTGGTCATTTGTCTGTTTCTTGGGCTACTGGCGATTCCCATCTACTTCCTGGATCTGGCGTTTACTGAAGAAGGAGGCAGCAATTGGATCACACTGGATTTCCGCGGGCTTATTTTTTGGACTTACACCGCGTTGCTCGCCATCGATGTCGCCTTGAGTTCAATCGGCATCGTCTCATTTCCCAAGTCAGGAGTATTGCGCATTCACTTTTGTTCAATGGTGCTTTCCGTAATTCTGCTCGTCGTAGGCTTCATCCTTTACGGAAAACTGTTGCGCGCAGAGGCCATCTCCCGTTGACCGCGAACTTTGGCAGAGAACTCGCTGAAGGGTCGTGCTGTTTCGCACGTAGTGTTCAGTAAGAGAGGCGGGTGC
>Ga0209686_1000264_pt1 | contig 27442 bp, 17 predicted proteins | sample GraSoiAngelo_126_FD_185883 | JGI IMG/M metagenome (GOLD analysis project Ga0209686, IMG submission 185883) | Grasslands soil microbial communities from the Angelo Coastal Reserve, California, USA - 14_0927_09_20cm (SPAdes) (version 2) | ecosystem: Environmental > Terrestrial > Soil > Grasslands ...
CTTCACGGACAAGGCCGAGGGATACGATTTCTATCCGCCGCAGACCATCCAGCCCTTCGCGCTCATCGACTCGTTGATCCGCCTTGGGCTTGCGGCGCCTGGCGATCTCCGCGTGACGACGTTCGATCTGAGCCCGAGGGTCAACCAGCACCTGGCGGAGGCACGTCAGCGAGCGCGGCGCGGCCGCGCCTACATCGTGCACCTGCCGCTCAGCACCGGCGATCCCGAGCATCAGTGGCGCCCGGATCTCGTGAGCTACTGGCAGCGCTTCGGCGATCGGATCGGTCAGGAGGTAAAAGGTCTCGCACCGCCCGCAGGTGCCGGATCGGTGCGGATGCGTGCCGTCCGCATCCGACCGGCGGTCGTGATGTCGATCGTTCCCATGGACTTGAACATCGTCGTCGAGCGCCTGGATACGCTGGAGACAAGCGATGGGTTCGATCTCATTGTGGCGACGAACGTACTCGTTTACTACGACGCGTTCGAGCAGGCGCTTGCGCTGGCAAACGTGTCGTCGATGCTGCGGCCTGGCGGGATCTTTCTGACGAACTACCTCGTTCATCCACGCTCGCCGATGGAGTCATCGGCAAGCGTGATGACGAGCGTGTTCTGGGATCAGCAACGGAACGGCGATACGCTGTTTTCGTACCGCCGCCGTTGAGCGACTAAGAGAAACTCGAACGAGCATCGCGAGTGAGCCACGCGAGCGGAGCGGGGCTTGGGATCCCCGCGAGCGAGCGTGCAGGGGGGTCCGGCGGGGCGAAGCCCCCCGGACTAGAACGAAAAGCGGATCTGCGCCTGGATCGTGCGCGGCGACTGATACCCATTCGCCACGCCGAACCCGGCGCTCTTCGGCTGCGAGCGCGAAGCAATCACGTTTCCGTTCGCATCGAACGGGAGATTCGCCTGGGTTCCATCGACCGGACTCACCAGGCTCATGTTGGTGTTGCGGCCTGTGGCGCGCGCCTCGTTCGGCAGGTTGAACACGTCGAGACGTAACTGCAACTGCCGCGCGCCGCCAAGCCGGATGCTGCGCGCGAGCGCCATGTCGAGCGCGCTGCTGAAGCAGCTGCGCAGGTAGTCCGCGCCTGACTCGAGGCCGACGCTTCCGGGGAGCGGGCCCGAGAATGCTGCGGTGTTGAACTGGCGAAGCGGATCGCCGCTGCAGCCCGAACCGGGATCGCCGATGATCCGGACGCGGCCGCCATAGCCTGACGACCCCGTGATGTTCTGGTTGCCGTTGCCTGTCGCGCCACCCTGGTAGGAGACGCCAACGGTGTACGCACCGCCAGTCGATGCGCTCCACACGCCGGAGAGCTGCCAGTCGTTCGCGAGCCAGCCGATCGCGTTGAGCGTGGAACCGCTCCGATGGATATCAGGCAGATCCCAGACGAAGCTGCCTTTGAAGAGGTGACGGTTCGGGATGAAGTCGCCGAGCAGCTTGTCCGCCTCTGCCTGATCGGCGCGCTCCGAGAACGTGCCATCCGGGTTGTGCTGCAGCCGCGCGGCGGTGCTGGTCTTCTGCGACAGCAGGATGGCGTCGTTAAAGCCGAACGATAGGCCGTCGCGGAACCGGCGGGTGAACGAGAGCTGCAGGGAGTGGCTCGTCAGCCAGCCGCGCGGTAGGTTCTGCGTGATGCTGCTGTAGCCGCGGAACAGGCGCATCTGATCGGCCTGCACCGCGGCCGCACCGGGCGTCGCGCTCGAAAGGGTCGGATCCTGGTTCGCCGCGAGAAACGCCGCACCAAAGTCGGGGGCGTTGATGTCGACACCTTCGATGACGTTGTAGGCGTGCTCGCCGACGTACTCGATATCGACAATCGTGGCCCAGGGAAGCGCCATCTGGACCCCGCCATTCCACTGCCACGTCGAGGGCAGGCCGCTCGAGTATTGGAAGACCGACAGTGACGGCGCCGCCTCGGTCGACAATCCGCCGCTGCCCAGCGTCTGAAGCTGCCCGTACCGCAGCGTCACGTTCCTGATCGTCGGCGGGTTCTGGATCTGCGAGTAGATCGAGTTGCCGCTCGGGCGATCGAAGAAGAGGCCCGCACCGCCCCGCGCGACGAGCCGCTGCTGGCCCGTGATGTCGTACGCCGCCCCAAACCGGGGTGCCACCTTCAGCTTCGGCCACACGTACGTCGTCTTCGAGATGCCCTGACCGGACAGGAACAATCCGTCCGTGGTGTTGCCCGAATTCGGCACGAGCGTGCCGATCGCGACCGCAGTGTTCGGTCCGAGCAATTCTCCCGTCCGCGGATCCATGGCCTGCCGGTTCGCGCCGGTGCACGGCGTGGCGGCGCAGCCGGCGATGTACAACGCCGACGCCTGGCTTGCGACCCATCTCTCGGGCAGGAAGTTCGAGGCTTGTCCCAGTTGATCGTACTGCGGCTGCTGATGCACGAGCCGGAGGCCGTAGTCGAGCGTCAGCTTGCTGTTCACCTTCCAGTTGTCCTGGAGGTAGCCCTCGGTGTTGTTGTAGACGAACGAACCCTCCACGTAGCGCGAGAACTGGTTGTACGACGAGAACACGCCGAGCGCCGCGTTCGAGAACCCGAAGCCGGTGTCGAGCGGGTTGCTGCTGTCGTTCGAGAACGTCAGCGAGCCGGCCCAGCCCTGGCGCTGCTGCGCCTTGTAGCTGTGCGTGTTGTAGAAGCCACCCTTCATCGTGTGGCGTCCCTTGACTTTCGTGAGGCTGATCGAGACGTCGTTGGTCGCATTGATGTTGAGATATCCGGGAAACGGCACGTTGGGTGGCGCATAGTTCGGGTTCGCATTGCTGACGCGGTTGCCCCACGTGAACGCTGGTGCCATGCGAAGCCGGGTCCCGTCCCAGATGGGCGGCTTCACCGAATTGAGCGCCTTGAACGCGTAGTAGCTGGGATCGATCAGGCCGGCGTCCGTAAAGAGGAAAGGAAGGCTCGCAAGTCCGGCAGAGTTGAGGTTCGCGATGTCGTTCATCGGGAACGCGCTCTGACAGAAGGTGGGTCCGGTGCCGCCCTGCGCCAGCACGCAGCCGGTCAGCTCGTTCTGCGCGTGCCCGTAGGTGCCTTCGAGGAAGGTCGTCGGGTTCAGGCTGTAGTTGACGGTCGCGGCAATCGTGCTGATGAACGGTTTGTATTGCCGTGTGTCGTTGAACCCGGGGATCGTTCCGTTGATGGTCTGATTGCGCTGCTGCCACGCCGCGAACTTGAACGTGCCGCGAAGCTTCTGCCAGGGCTGATAATCGATGCGCAGCGCCGGCTGGTTGGCGATCAACTTCTCGGCGGGCCGCGTGATTTCGTAGTTGTACGCCGCGCCGGGCACGTCGACGTTCGGCAGCGGGAACATTTTCAGAATGTTCAGGCCGGTTGAATAAAGGCGATCCGTCGGAATGCGACCGAGCACTCCGCCTGTCTGGAAGCACGCGGTCTGATTCGACGCCGAGCAGGTGCCGCTCAGCACCGGATCCTTGATGTAGGGGAACAGCGCGCCGTTGTTGTCCGTCGACTGCGAAAAGTCACCCGCGCGCTCCAGGGCCGTGGGCACGCGGAAACGGACGACGTTGCCGCCGCCGGTGCGGGGCGCATACTCGTGGGCGTAAAAGAAGAACAGTTTGTTGTTGCCGCCCGGCTTACCTATCGGCCCGCCGATGGAGTACCCGAGATCCTTCTCATTCAGCGTCGCCTTTGGGTCACCGTTCAGGATGTTGGTCTTGCTGTTTCCGTTCCATTTGGAGTTCCGTATGACGTCGTACGCGGACCCGCGGAATTGGTTGGTGCCGCTCTTCGTCACCGCGCTGATCTGGACGCCGCTCGATCGGCCGTACTCCGCCTGGTAGCCGGACACGAGCACTTTCACTTCCGAGATGGACTCCACATTCATCTGGAGCATGATCCCGTTGTTGCCCGTGTCCATCGTCGACACGCCGTCCATCATGACGTTGCGGTTGCTGCCGCCGGTCGACGCGCGGTCGCCGATGCGATCCAACGAGCCGCTCACGCCCGGAGCGAGCGTCGCGAGCGTCGTGAAGCTGCGATTCGAGATCGGGAGGCTCTCGACCGATTTCGTCGCAACCGTGAATGAGCGCTCGCCGCTCTGCGTCTGCACGAGCGGCGCCTCCGCCTGGACCGCAACGGTCTCACTCAACCCGCCGACTTCGATCGTCAGCGTGCCGACGCCAACGCGATCGCCGGGGCTCACCGAGATGCCGCCGCGCCGGAGCGTCTTGAAACCCGACATCGTGACCTGGATTGTGTACGTGTCAGCGGGCACGTTGGCCAGCACGACATCGCCGCTCGAGTTGGTGAACGCTTCCGGCAACTGCGTGCCGCGCGTTTCGCTGATCAGGACCACGGCAGCACCCGGGATGACGCCGCCTTGGGGATCCTTGACCGTGCCGGTCACGGCGCCTGTCGTCAACTGGGCGGCGGCGGGAATGGTGAACGTGGCTACCGCCAGCGCAGCCGCGCCCAGGATCTGGAGTCTCCTTCTTACCGCCATGGACCCTCCTCCCTTCTCGGTCAAGACTTGACTGCGACCCAGCCGCTTCCCTGCTTCGCGCTTTCGAGAATCGCCTCGACAATGGCGTTCGCACGATAACCATCCTCGAATGTCGCGAACGCCGGCGGGTGCGCAGCGTCCGGTTTTTTTCCTTCCGCGATGAATCCATAGATGTCGCGCATCAGGTTCGCAAACGCATCAGCCCACCCCTCCTGATGTCCGCCCGGCAGATGCGCGTAGTGACGCACCTCGCCATCGATGAGCGACGGATCTTTGCTCAGCAGCTCGTTCGCCTTGTCTCGATGACCGATCCACAGCTCGTTCTGGAATTCCTGGCGCCATCGCATTGAGGAGATCGACCCGCAGACTTCGAGCACGAGGTCGTTCTTGTGGCCCGCGCAGACCTGACCGACGGAAAAACTCCCCTTCGCGCCGTTGTCGAAACGGAGCAGAACCGATGCAAGATCCTCGACCTTGATATCGACGAGCTCGAATTTCTCGCTCCCCGACGCGGCCTGGAACGCTTCGCGTGACCCTGTGGGCTTCTTGCGCTTCGGGATCGTCGTGGTGATGTCGCCGAGCACGTGCGTGATCCGCAGTCCGCTGACGTGCTGCGCGAGGTCGCACCAGTGCGATCCGATGTCGCCGAGCGCCGAAGAGGCGCCTCCCTTGTCGGGTTCGAGACGCCACGAATAGTCGGTGTCCTTGATCAGCCAGTCCTGCAGGTACTGCCCGATGAGAAAACGGGGGGGCCCGATATCCCCGCGCTTGATCGCGTGCCGCGCCTGCTGCACGAGCGGGTTGCCGCGGTAATTGAACGTGACGGCGTTGACGATGCCTGCCTGGCGCGCCTGGTCGACGAGCTGCCGCGCCTCGGCGGCCGTCATCGCGAGCGGCTTGTCGGAGACGACGTGTTTCTTCTTCGCAATCGCCGCGGCGTTGACGGTGAAGTGCAGGTAGTTCGGCGTTGCGTTGTGCACGACGTGAACAGCGGGATCGTCCAGCAGCGCCTGATAGCTGCCGTAGGCCTTCGGCACTCCGAGCGCGTCCGCTTTCTGCTTCGCCGACTGTTCGCTGCTGCCGGCAATCGCGACGACATCCACGAAGCCGAGACGCCGCACCGCGTCCACGTGATGCGGTCCCACGAAGCCGGCGCCGACGATGCCCATGCCGATGCGTTTCACGCGGTCCTCCAGAAGAAATTAGGAGCTGGGAGTTAGGAGCTAGATCGACAATGACACGGTTCACTCCAGCTCCTGGCTCCTAGCTCCTGATCATTCGCGGCATCATACGTTGACTTGCCGCGCCGTAGGACAATACATTTCGTCGCGCGCTCAAGGAGATCGATATTCCGGTTCTCGGCATCGACATCGGCACTGGCGGTTCCCGGGCAGTGGTGCTCGGCGAAGACGGACGGTTGCTCGCATCCTCGACGGTGGAGCACGCGCCGTTCGGCTCTCCGCATGCGGCCTGGGCCGAGCAGGATCCCGAGGACTGGTGGCGCGCCGCGCAAGGTGCGACGCGGGCGGCGATCGCGGCGGCTGGCGTCACGGGAGGCGACATCACGAGCGTGGGACTGTCGGGACAGATGCACGGCGCCGTGCTGCTCGACGATCGCGGCACGGTTCTTCGTCCGTCGATCATCTGGTGCGATCAGCGCACCGACGCCGAATGCGAATGGCTCAACCGCGTTGTCGGACCCGAGCGGCTGCTGCGCCTGACGCTGAACCCCGCGCTCACCAATTTCACACTGACGAAGCTGCTGTGGGTGCGCACGCACGAACCGGAGATCTGGCGCCGCGTCCGGCACGTGCTGCTCCCCAAGGATTACGTGAGGTTCCGCCTGAGCGGCGAGCACGCGATCGACGTAGCGGACGCATCAGGTACGTTGATGCTGGATGTGGCGCGGCGGCAGTGGTCCGACGAACTGCTGAATGCCGTGGACATCGATCGCCGCATCCTTCCAGCCGTCTTCGAGTCTCCCGCGATCTGCGCGCGTGTGACGGGTGACGCGGCCACGTCGACACGTCTCGCACCGGGGACGCCGATTGTCGCGGGCGCCGGAGATCAGGCCGCCGGTGCGATTGGAATGGGCATCACGCGTCCTGGCGCGGTCAGCGCCACGATCGGCACGTCGGGGGTCGTGTTCGCCGCAACCGACAGGCCCGCGCTCGATCCCCGCGGACGGCTGCACACGTTCTGTCACGCAATCCCCGGCCGATGGCACGTGATGGGCGTGACGCAGGCGGCCGGACTTTCGCTTCGGTGGTTGCGCGATCAGTGGTACGGCGGCGCGGGAGCCGGGGCGTCGTACGACGAGCTCACGCGCGCCGCCGCCGCCGCGCCTGCGGGGGCCGACGGCGTGCTGTGGGCGCCCTACCTGATGGGCGAGCGCACGCCGCATCTCGATCCTCACATCCGCGCGGCGCTGGTCGGCCTGGGCGCGCATCACAGTCGTGCCCACCTCGTGCGCGCCGTGCTCGAAGGGGTGGCGTTCAGCCTGCGCGATACGTTCACGATCTTTTCCGAGCTCCGGATCCCGGTCGAGCGGATCCGTCTTGGGGGCGGAGGTGCGCGATCGCTACTCTGGCGCCAGATTCAAGCGGACGTCTACGGCCACGCCGTCGAAACCGTCAGAGCTGACGAGGGGGCCGCGTTCGGCGCCGCGGTGCTGGCGGGCGTCGGCGCGCGCATCTGGGCCAGCGTTGACGACGCGTGCGACGCGCTCGTGCACACCGCCGAGCGGGTGATGCCGGACCCGTCTGCCGTGCCGATAATGAACGAGCAGTACGCGAGGTATAGGCGGGTCTATCCCGCGCTCAAACAACTTAGCAGTCAGAAGCTGGAAGTTAGGAGCTAGAGTGCATCGTGTCATTGTCGCTCTAGCTGCTAGCTCCCAGCTCCTCGCTCCTGGCTCCTCGTGAGAAAACCGATGCCCGATTACACTCCGCGATCGGAACACAAGTTCTCGTTTGGCCTCTGGACCGTCAGCAACCGCGGACGCGATCCATTCGGCGACGTCGTCCGGCCGGCGCTTCCGCCGAACGATGCCGTCGCGCTGCTCGGCAAGGTCGGCGCGTGGGGTGTGAATCTCCACGACAACGACCTCGTACCGATCGATGCCTCCGCCTCCGAGCGCGACCGCATCGTCAAGGAATTTCAGCGCGCGTGCAAGGAGCACGGCATCGTCGTGCCAATGGCGACGGTGAGTCTCTTCTTCGATCCGGTGTTCAAGGACGGCGCGTTCACGGCGAACGATGCGCGCGTGCGCGCGTTCGCGGTGCAGAAGACGATGCGCGCGATGGACCTCGGCGCGGAACTGGGCGCGAAGATCTTCGTGCTCTGGGGCGGACGAGAAGGCACGGAGACCGATGCGTGCCGCCGCCCGGACGAGGCAGTCAAGCGGCTGCGGGATGCGGTCAACTATCTGTGCGAGTACTCCCTGGATAAGAAGTATGGCTTCCGCTTCGCGCTCGAAGCGAAACCGAATGAGCCGCGCGGCGACATCTACATGGCCACGACCGGCGCGTATCTGGGGTTCATCCCGACGCTCGATCATCCCGAGATGGTCGGCGTGAACCCGGAGGTCGCGCACGAGCAGATGGCGGGCCTCAACTTTCTCCACGCGGTCGCGCAGGCATGGGAAGCGGGCAAGCTCTTTCACATCGACCTGAACGACCAGGCGCCCGGACGCTACGATCAGGACTTCCGCTTCGGCGCGGCGAACCCGAGGTCGGCGTTCTTTCTTGTCAAGTTCCTGGAGGACGTCGGCTACGACGGTCCGCGTCACTTCGATGCGCACGCCTACAGGACGGAGGATTACGAGGGCGTGAAGGACTTCGCGCGCGGCTGCATGCGGACGTACTTGATATTGAAGGAACGCGCGCGCCAGTGGAACGCGGATGCGGAAATCCAGGCACTGATCAAGGAAATCTCTGGAGCGGGATCGGGCGCGGCGTCCCTCGGGCGCTATTCCGCGCAACAGCGCGATGGGCTGCTTGCCGCGTCGTTCGACCGTACGGCCATCGCGGCGCGCGGCCTCGCGTACGAGCGCCTCGATCAGTTGTCGATGGAAGTGCTGCTGGGAGCGCGCTAGGCCGTTATGCAACGCCTTACGAGAATTTCATCGTCGTTGCCGCATAACGGCGGCGCGCACGGCGCGCCCGCGGCCGGGGCCCCCACGATGCGTTTTGTGCATCGTGGGGTGGAGACGAGCGGAGCGGGGCGCAGGGGTCCCCGCGAGCGAGGAGCCGGGGTCCGGGGCGGAGCCCCGGTCAGTTAGTGGATGCGCCGCATCCACACGGCGGCCAGCCGGTGCTCCGGCGCGGACCGCCGCCGCGAGACGCGCGCCTCGTCGTGATCCTCGCGCACGGCCGCGGATCGTCAGGGGACGACATGCTCGGGCTCACGCGGGAGTTCGCCGCACGAGACGTCAGCTATGTCGCGCCGCAGGCAGCCGGGCGTACGTGGTACCCGTATCCCTTCCTGGCGCCGATTCAACAGAACGAGCCCTATCTGAGTTCCGCGCTCCGCCTGCTCGGTGCGCTCGTGCAGCAGGTCGACGGTGAAGGCGTGGGGGCCGATCGCATCGTCCTGCTTGGTTTTTCTCAGGGCGCATGCCTGTCGCTCGAATTCGCCGCGCGCCAGGCGCAGCGCTATGCGGGGATCGTTGCACTCAGCGGAGGACTCATCGGCCCGCCCGGCACACCGCGCAACTACGCCGGGTCATTTGACGGCACGCCGGTGTTTCTCGGCTGCAGCGACGTGGATCCGCACATCCCGCTCGAACGCGTCCATGAGTCGGGTGACGTGTTTCGGCGAATGGGGGCGACCGTCGACGAGCGGATCTATCCGCGCATGGGACATACCGTCAATCGCGACGAGATCGACGCCGTGGACGCGATGCTGAAGTCAACCTCCGCCTGACCGCCTCCCCCGACTTGGCCTTCGAGCTTCGTCGAGGCTGCGCCGAGTGCCCGAAGCGCATCGCGCCAACGCGGAATGCGGAAGGCACGAGATTGGTCGTTACCCGCGCTTGCCCCACCCTTCGACGGCGACGGCGGGTCCGACCTGCGTGAGATAGCCGAAGCGGTCCCTGAACTCGTCGATACTGAGATGCGCGATTGACGCGAGCTTGGCGACATCGTGCGGATCGTCGAAATCCTCGCGCGAGAGCCGCAACATGTATCGGCGCGCGATCGCGTAGCGCGTCGACGTCACGTCGACCGAGCGCACGCGGGTCCGGCCGGTGTCGGGATCGATCATCGTCTCGAACGGAATCGGAACAAAGCGGCCGCCCTGCATCGACACCATCGCGGCGCTGCCGCCGTTGAGCAGGTATTCGGCCGCGCTGTAGCCCAGGTCGCGCGTGTACTCCATGTCGAACGGGATCGGATCCGCGCATCGGAGTTCGTAGCCGATGTTCTTCGCCGCGATGGTCGCCTTGATGCCCATGCTGCGCAGACGTTTCTGCACTTCCGTCTTCAGGATCTCTCCCAGGTTCACATCATCGATCCGCACGTGGCCGTGGGCGTCGCGTTCCGCGGCGTCGAACCCGGCGAGATCTTCCGGCTTGATCCCCAGCACCACCCCCTCGGCGATTACGGCAACGCCGTCGTGGCGCCCGTAGCTCAGACGCTTGATAATCGCCCCGGCGAGCGTGTCCACCACGGTGTGAAGTCGCGCCGGGGACTCGAACTCCTCCGCGATGAGGGTGAGCGTGGCGCCGGCCGACTTGCCGATGCCAAGCGCGAGGTGGCCGGTCTTTCTCCCCATCGCGACGACGAAGTACCAGCGCGACGTGGTCTTGGCATCGACCATGAGGTTCTTCACGATATCGACGCCATAATGGCGCGCGGTCTGATAGCCGAACGTGTCGATGTGCGCCGGCAGATCCAGATCGTTGTCGATCGTCTTCGGCACGTGGACGACGCGAATGGCGCCGGCCGCGTGGCGCTCGACGCGCATCGCGGAGAACGCCGTGTCGTCTCCGCCGATCGTGATGAGTTGCGTGACGTTGAGGCGCAGCAGGGCGTTCACGGTGTTATCGAGCAGGCCGGCATCCGTCGTGGGGTTCGCGCGCGCGATGCCGAGATGCGAACCGCCGCGGAAATGAATCCGGCTGACGTTCTCGATCGTGAGCGGCGTCGCATGATCGATGTCTCCCTGCATCAGCCATTCGAACCCATCGCGGATCCCGACCACGTCGAGCCCTTCGAGCCGGGCACGAATGGTAGCGGCCGCGATGACGCTGTTGATGCCCGGCGCCGGGCCGCCGCCGACGAGAATGGCGAGTCGCTTATGATGCTCCATACTTGCTGACTATATAATTCCCGCTTCGATTCTTGCACCCCTTCGCCGCGCTCGAGAAGAAGACGACAAATTCGTACACTCCCGACCGTCAGCCGGAGCGGCACAACGGATCCGGCAGTCCTCGGACGCCCGGCAACATCGCGCGATACACGCCGCCGGCGTCGGGCGTGCGGACCAGCTCCTCGCTGGACATCTCCTCGCGCGCGGTCGTTATGTAAAGCTCGTTCATCGCGTCGCCGCCAAACACCACGCACGTGGGGTTCTTCGCCGGCACGGCGACCTCGCGATCGAGCGATCCATCCGGCGCATAACGACGGACCATCCCTCGGCCCCACACCGCGTTCCACAGATACCCGTCAGCGTCGACCACGGATCCATCCGGAAATCCGTCCGTAACCGTTGCGAAGGCGTGCACACCGTCAACTCGCGCGTCGCTCGCGTGGTAGCGGCCGCGCATGATGCGGCGTTGCGGCGAGTCGCAGAAGTAGATCGACTCGCCGTCCGGACTGAAGCAGATGCTGTTGGCGATGCCGACCTTCGGCAGCTCGAGCCGCCGCAAGCCGTGGCGCGCCGACCACTGGTAGAAGCTGCCGGTCGCCGGATGCCCCTCGCGCAGGTCCATCGTGCCAAAGACGAAGTTGCCCTGGCGATCCGTGCGCCCATCGTTCGCGCGCGTGGACTCAAGGTCGGGTTCTACCGTCGCAAGGGGCCGGAGCGTCAGTTGATCTCTGGAGCCACCGTCAACGTCAGTGGTGAACACGCCCTTCGCGAGCGCGAGCAGCACTGCGCCCGACTCGCAGGGCGCAAGCGATCCGAGGCGATCCGGCAGTGTCCACTTGCGCGTGCCGCGCTCGTCGTGCATCCACAGCCGGCGCCCCTCGATGTCGGTCCACAGCAGCGCGCGGCGCTCGCGCCACCAGACGATCCCTTCACCGAGCGTGCATTTACAATCCACGAACAGCGAAGCCGTTACAGGCATGACGACGTCGACTGTATCTCACTCGTGACTGCGGTGGCGTGCCACGGACGTACTCACGCTCGCGGAGGCCGCGGAAATTTAATTGGTGGCATTGCTTCGAAGGTGGAGCAGCGACGTACACACTATTTGGGTACGTCCACCATGTATCGACGCTATTACGACGCGTTCATGGATCGTGTCGTCGAAGTGTGGAGCGCGTGGCAGCGCGCGGTGACGGAGGACGGGCGCGAATCGGTGTACGTCGGAAACCTCGGTGGCGGCATCCGCACGGTGAAGCACCTGCGGCGTCTCGCGACGGCCGCGGCGTGGTTCAACGCCGATCACCAGGGACGCTCGGGCGACACGCCCATCTGGGATTGCGCGCAGCAGGGACGCGTCGCGCAGGCGGTGATGAACGGCCGCCCGATCACCAACGTGACCGGCTCGTACAGCAACAGCCAGCCGACCTGGCGGCACGTCTCGAAGCCCGCGCCCGAAATGACGATGTGGATGGCGCAGACCACGGCGAGCGGCATGCAAGCGAACGAAGGATTGAAAACGTCCGCGCGCTTCGAGCTGCAACGACGCTGACTTTCGGGCAGGACGGCACGAGCGTTCGCTTCACCGTGCCAACGATCGGTGATTACGAGGTTGTCGCGCTGGTGTGAGGCGCCCGCTCACCGAAGCCGCTTCGCAGCGCTGACGCTGTTCGCCTACTTCGCAGCATCACGCACCGCCTTGCCCGCGGCGCGCAGATTGTCGAGTCGCATCTCGGAGTACTTGCGCGACAGGATGACGCCGTGCGCGCCGCCGTCGAGGGCGCCCTTGACGGCGCCATACACGTCATCAGGCGTCGTCTTCTTTTCGTTCGTGCCGGTCGGGATATCGATGTCGATCCCGGGATAGATCTTCATCTTCGCCCCTGCGCTCGCGACGGCGCGTTTGGTTTCGCGCGCCACGTAGTCCGACGACAGGCCCTTCGTCGGGATCGCCGCGAGCGATGCTTCGTTGGGGTATTGCAGTAGTGAATAGGAAAGCTGCAGCGCGGCGTCCGGCGTGAGATCCGCGAATACCGTGCGGCTCACGTTGCGGACGTACCGCGCCATACGCGGACCGCCGCTGTTGTTGTACATGACGACTTTCAGGAAATCGGAGTACTCCTGGAATTTCTCGTAGTCCTGCTCGGCCCGGTAGAACGGCGCGAATGAGTTCGTGTGCCAGATGTGCCATCCCATCGGCTTGGCAGCCGCGATTTCGTGCGCCTTCGCGTACATCGCGCGATAGGTGTCGCGCAACCCTTCCGTCCATAGCCGTTCCCACCCGAGGATCTCGGGATAGTCGACCAGCAGCCGCCAGAAGGTGACGAACGCGCCGTCGATCGGCTTGCGAGCGTCCTTGAGGCCGTTCACCCAGGTCTCGAGCGCGAGATAGCCCTGGCGCGCGCGGTCGGCATCGACGCGCTCCTTCTTCGCGGCATCCAGGCAGTGCGGGCAGAAGCACCCCACCGTCGCCGGAGAGGGATCGCCGCCATGGCTGGCGCCGATCGCCGCATTGAGAGGACCCTGCCGCTCGCTGCCGAACATCAAGCCGTCCACGTCGTACGAGCGGAAGTGATCCTCGACGAGGCCCAGCCAGAAGTTGCGCGTGTTCGGATTGCGGTAGCAGACGCGCGCGGCGGATCGCCCGTGCACGTCCACTTCGAAGGCATCCTTGATCCCGGGCACGTCGTTACCGAACACGTCTTCGAACCAGCAGATCACCTTCATCTTGCGCTGTCGCGCGGCGGGCAGGACGTCGGCAACCACGTCGTAGTTCGGATGGTCGGGGGCCTTCTCCGGTTGCAGCATCGTGCCGCGGTAGTACTGCGGATGCGGCGTCGCGAAGTTGCCGCCATGAAAGTTGTCGTCGTATTCCTGTTTGCCATGGTCGGGCAGCGGCGTGCCGCGTGGCATGCGACCGGCGATCCCGCGTCCGTACGTGAACGTGGCAAGAAACACGGTATCGACTGCGCCAAGCTGCTGAAAATTCTCGAGGACCTTGTCTGTGCCCTCGTCGAGAAACGAGATGGCGCCCGCCTGGATGCCGATCATCGGCGCAGCGCGCTGGGCGCCACCGAGCGGCACAGCCTCGAACAGCAGACTGCTCACCGCGACAGCCGCGCCTTCCAGGAACTCCCTGCGGTCCATGAGACCACCTCCGGCTGCTGACTATAATGCCGCCCATCATGAGTGACCTGCGCTACACCGCACGAAGCCTTCGCCGTTCTCCCGCGAGCGCGCTGGCTGCGGTCTTCACGCTGGCGCTGGTGGCTGGTGCCGACGCCGCGATTTTTTCCGTCGTCGACGCCGCGCTGCTCCGGCCGCTTCCGTTCGCGAACGCGGAGTCGATGGTGCAGATCGGCGAAATCCCGCTCGACAACAGTAGCAGCACGGTGCGCGCCCTCAGTTATCCGACACTCGAGGCGTGGCAGAGCCGCAGTCGACACGTGCTCGCCGCGCTTGAACCCTACGATGGCACGAACGTGACCGTCTCGATTGCCGGCGCCGCTCGGCGCAACGCGCGGCCGGATCGTATGGCAGTTGTTGCTCGAAGCATATGCGATCGTGGCGCTCGGTACCGCAGCCGGACTGTTGCTCGCCGCGTGGCTGACGCCAACGGCCGCGACACTCGCGGCGCACCAACTTGGCGGCGCGATCGCCGGTGATGTGGTGCTGAGCTGGCGCGTCCTCATCGCCATTGTCGGTGTGTCGATCGTCTCGGCCACCTTGTGTGGCCTCGCGCCATACCTGCGAACGCAATCGGTGAGGATCGACGCTTCGCGCCGTGGAGTCACCGCGAGCCGCCGTCAGCGCCTGTTTCGGCGCGGCCTCATCGCCGGCCAGGTGGCGATCGCGTTCGTGCTGCTGGTCGCGGTCATCGTCATCGGCGGCAGCCTGCGCAGAATACTCGCCGTCCACCGCGGGTTCAGCGCGGACGGTGTGGTGGCGATCGCGGTGTCACTGCCCGCGGCAAAGTACAACACTCCAGCGCGCGTGACGATGTTCTACCGCGCGCTGCAGGAGCGCGTCGCCGGTCGGCTTGGAACCGATGCGGTCACCGTGGCCGACGAGTTGCCGCTCACCGGCGATCGCGGACCCGCGCTCATCACCGCGTATACGGGCGGTGTCACCGTGGACGCCGCGGTCCGAACGGTCGGTCCTCGCTACTTCGCACTGCTTCGCACGGCTGTCCGGTCAGGCCGCGAGTTCACTAGTGGTGACGACCCGCTCGCCCCGCCGCGCGTGATCGTGAGCCGCTCGCTCGCGCGAGCGCTGTGGCCCGAACGCGACGCCTCAGGTCAGCGTGTGCGCATTGGAGCCGCAGGCGCCGTCGCCGATGTCATCGGGGTCGTGGAAGATGTCAAGCTCGCCTCGATCGATCGGCCGGACAGGCCGGCAGTGTATTTCTGCGCCTGGCAGGTTCCTTCGAATTCCGCTCATGTGATCGCGCGTTCGCCGGGAACGGTGGCTGACGTCCTCAGCGTCGTTCGTCTGGAAGTGGCGGCGATGGATCCGGATCTCCCGGTGTATGGCGCGCGATGGTTGACAGACGTTGTCGCCAGATCGCCCGGTGTTCCCGCGCGTCGCCTGACGACATCGGCCTTCGGCGCCTTTGCCACGCTGGCGCTGGTACTCGCGGGCATCGGGCTGTTCGGCCTCTTCAGCCACGATGTAGCCAGTCGCCGACGCGAGCTCGCGCTGCGGGTGGCGCTCGGGGCGACGCCGCGCGTGCTGAGGCGTGCGGTGTTCTCTCAGGTGGGATTGATGCTCGCGCTGGGTCTCGGCGCGGGCGTCGTGATGGCCACACTCGTAGCCGCGAGTCTGAAGAGCCTGCTCTTCGGCACACGCGGCACCGATCCCGTCACGTTTCTCGCGGCGGGCGGCGTGGTTGTTCTGGTGGCGCTCGCGGCAGCGGCTGGTCCGGCCCGGCGCGCGGCAGGGTCCGATCCGATCGTGCTGCTCAATGCTGAGTAAGCGGCAAGCCGGGTCTGAAGACCCGGCCTACCTGCCAAGATCCATCACGAAGATCCCGTAGCCGACTCCCGCGGGATCCTTGCTGCGGGCTGACTGAAACGCCATGCGCCGGCCGTCGGGACTGACGACCGGATTCGAGGCCTTGTAGCCCTCGTACTCTCCCCAATGCGTGACGCGCGTGAAGTCGGCGCTCTCTGGCTCGAGCCGCAGCTTCCAGATGTCGATGTAGTTGGAATTGTGCTGCGCCTGCTCGCGGCTCGATTCGACGAGCGTGTAGCGGCCATCGGGGAAAATGCCTTCGACCTCGTTGTACTCGCCGGGAATCCTGCGATACACCGTGATGCGGCCGCTGGCCAGATCGACGCCGAGCACGTCGGCAAACGGCGAGCGATAACAGGTGTAAATGAGCTCGGTATCGTTGTTCCGAAAGTCCTGCGCCTCGAGCGTGCACTCCGGCGCCTTCGCGCGGAGCACTTCTTTCTTGTTTGCGAGCTTCGGCGTGCCCTCGTCGTACACGACGTCGGCGGTGTAGATCACCGACTCGCCTTGTTGCAGGAGGTCGGGATACTGCCCGCGCGTGTTCGACCACGCGATCTTCATTGCGGCCCGCGAGATCGCGACACCTTCGGAGATCTTGTGATCCAGCGGCAGCGCGTGATCGCCGGGTTTCGCGTCGTGCTTCAGGATCCACATTTCCTGATCGCGTCCTCGCGTCGCCTGGATGTCCGTGAACGTGCGTGCGCCGATCAGGAAGTAATCCCCGTTCGGCAGATACTGGACGCGGAGGAACCCGGGATGCGGATACTGGGTCAGCAGGCGGAGCGCCTTCGTCGACATGTCGATTTCGTACGCGTCACCGAAGCTCTTTTCCATGAAGGCAATGCGCCGGCCGTCCGGCGACCACGACGCGCGCTCGCCAAAGTAGGTCATGCGCGTGATGTTCGACGGCAGGTGCTCGTCAGGACTGCCCTGCTTCGTCCCCTGGGGAGCCACTGCAGTGAGGCCAATCGCTGACGCCGCGACAAGGCTCTTGAACGTCATGGCCAGCCGGCTCGATCACCGCACAATGCGGAGAGCCATCGGCGGGCTGGGCACACGGCCGATGCCAAACTGATCGCCTGCCTTCAGCACCTTGCCGTCCGCGAAGACAACCTCGATCAGCTTTTCGCTCTGTACGGATCGTCCGGCTTCATCCGTCAGCGTCGCGATGGTCTTGCGGCTGGCGACGTCGACGACCTCGCCCGTTGACGGAAACGCGAGCTTGCCGTCCAGACTGAATGTGATCCAGCCGGGCTGATCGCGGAGTCTGATCGTGGCGATCTGCTTCGGCGGCATCGCGCGCGCATCGAAGATGTGGATTGCGCTGTTCGCGCCGTCGGCGAGCCAGAGCTCGCGTTCGTCTGGCGTCAGCGCAATGCCGTGGCTCGGACATCCGTGCCGCTTCACCGGCCCCTTGTTGTACCCGGCGACCTCGACGCGGTGCCGCATCTTGCCCGTCTTGATGTCGCCCACTTCGAATCCAAGCAGGTCGTTGACGTTGACGAAACAGAGCGTCTCGGCGCCGTTGATCGTGAACGGCCGTACTACGTTCGAGAACGGTCCTACGCCGCCCACGACCTTGTGTCTCGACGGGTCCGCAATCGACAGGATGGAGGATTTGAGGCCGGCGAGATACACGCGCGTCCCATCCGGCCCATAGATCGTGTTGTGGGCGCCGGAATTGGGCACGACTTTGGCGATGATCTCACCCGTCTCGCCGTCGAGCACGTTCCAGTGCGGACCTTCGAACGACGGCACGTACAGGATCTTTCCGTCGGGCGAGAGCGCCAGCCGATCGCAGCCGCCGTCGAACTCCTTGATCCACAGGCGCCGATCCGTGGCGAGGTCGTAGGCAATCACGCGCCTGAACGTCGTCACATAAAGGCGCCCCGTCCCGGCGTTCGCCGCGATGCCCTTGACGTTCTCCGGATCTTGTCCGGCCGGCACGTCCTGCGACGGGATCCGCCGCACGAACTTGTATCCGTTATCGATGTCGAACACGAGGATGCCGACGCCGCCGTATTCAACGTAATTGCGGATGCCCGGTTCGGCGACGTAGAGGTAGTGCCGCTCGGCGGCCGCGAGCGGCCACGCGAACAGCGCCGCACCGGCAACGAGCACAAGCGCGGCGATGGACAGAACGCTGCGCGATTGCCTCATGCATTCCTCCAGAACCCGCACGTTAGAACCTTAGAACCCTTCGAACCCGTGAACCTGTGAACCTGTGAACCTGTGAACCTGTGAACCGTGAACCTGTGAACCGTGAACCATGAACCGTGAACCGTGAACCGTGAACCGTGAACCGTAAGACCTTATCACTTGAGCGCCGCGCGAGTGCGCTGCAACGTGAAGGTCAGCGATTCCATCGGGATCTCCGTCACGAACGGCTTGATGACCCAGCCGAGGCCGAACGGCACGTCGCGCGATAGCGTGACCGATTCGCACTGGATGTACGTGCCGCCGTCGCGCTCGAGAAACCGCCAGTACGTGTTGAGACGCCACATGAAGCCGTGGCCCTGTCCCGGGGGCAGCTCGCGCTCGCGCGGCGTGCCGGCGCCCTCGACCTCGGCCACGCGCGTGCTGTGGATCGCGCTGTAGACGCGATCGGCTGCCGCGTTCACGAACCGCGCCTCATGCTCCGTATTCAACGTAGCCCCGATCACTAGAATCGGATCAGTGGGACTCCTTTATCTGCTAAGGCGTCGGCCGGGGCCGTCCCGGCTCATTTGAACCGCCTTCGCCGCTGGCGGCTTCCACCGTCGCGCTTTGTGCTTCGGCGGACAGGTCGGCGAGGCAGGCTCGCACCTGGGATGTTAATGTAGACTCCTCCCGCTTTCGGAGGAGTGGATGTCCGCCAGGCGCGCCTCGACTGTTCTCACGTGTGCCGTGCTCGCGTTATGGGCCGGCTTCGCGCTGGATGTTGGCGCGACACGTCTTGCCCACCGACCGGCGCCGCCATCCAGCGTTGATTCCGCTGTGCTCAAGGCATACCAATGGAGGAGCATCGGTCCGGCGCGCGCGGGACGATCGATCGCGGTGAGCGGCGTAAAGGGACGGCCGAGTGAAGCGTACGCGGGTCACGCTGGCGGCGGTCTCTGGAAGACGATCGACGGCGGCGCCAGCTGGATGCCGATCACTGACGGTCAGATCAAGAGCTCGTCGGTCGGCGCGGTTGCGGTGTCGGAATCCAGTCCAGACATCGTGTTCATTGGCATGGGTGAATCGTGTATCCGCGGCAACATCCTCCCGGGTGACGGCGTTTACAAGTCCACCGACGGCGGCAAGAGCTGGGCGCACGTCGGCTTTGCCGCCTCCGACGCCATCTCGAAAATCAGGATCCATCCAGGCGACCCGAACGTTGTCTTTGTCGCCTCCTTTGGAAAGTACAGCGCACCAAGCGAAGAACGCGGCGTGTTCAAGAGCAGCGATGGCGGGAAGACGTGGCAGCGCAAATTGTTTCGCGACGATAAGACCGGCGCCGTCGACATCGCGATCGATCGCAATCGTCCCGACGTGATGTTCGCCGCCTTATGGCAGGCGTACCGGATCGAATACCAGATGTCGAGCGGCGGACCGGGCAGCGGCTTGTACAAATCGACGGACAGCGGCGAGACGTGGACGGAGATCACTCGCAATCCGGGTCTCCCGGCCGGGGTTGTCGGAAAGATCGGCGTCGCAATCTCGGGAGCCGATTCGAATCGCGTCTACGCGCTCGTTGAATCGCAGAACGGCGGCCTCTTCAGTTCCGATGACGCCGGCGCGACGTGGACGCTCGTGAACGACGGGCGGAATATCCGCCAGCGCGCGTTCTACTACACGCACGTCATCGCGGATCCGACGAGCCGCGACACGGTCTACATGCTGAACACGAGCGCGTTCCGATCATCCAACGGCGGAAAGACACTCACTCAGATCGGCAACGGCACGCATGGGGATCATCACGATCTCTGGATCGATTCGGAAGATGCCAGGCATCTCGTCATCGGGAATGACGGCGGTGGCGCAGTCTCTCTCAATACCGGAAAGGCATGGAGCGCCGAGGACTACCCCACGGGGCAGTTCTATCACGTCGCGACGACGAAGCACGCGCCGTATCACGTCTGCGGCGCGCAGCAGGACAACACGACGCTGTGCGTTCCGAGCGACACGGGCCTTGCCAGCGGACGTGGTGGCGGCGGCGCCGGCGGGCGCGGGGCCACGCCTGCGACTTACACCGCGGGAGGTTCCGAACCCGGCTACATTGCGCCCGATCCAAAGGACCCCAACCTGTTCTTCGCCGGAGGCAACAACGGATCGTTCCTCACGCGTTTGAATCGCGCGACCAGCGAGATCCGCGAGGTCGGACCGTATCCGCGCATGTTCTCCGGCGAGCCGTCGAGCGCTCTCGTCGAGCGCTGGCAATGGACGTATCCGATCATCTTTTCGTACGTCGATCCGAACGTGCTCTATACCTCGTCGCAGCACGTGTGGAAGACGACCAACGGCGGTCAGAGCTGGAACAGGATCAGCCCGGATCTCACGCGACACGATCCGAAGACCATGGGCGAGTCGGGTGGCCCGATCACGCACGACATGAACAGCCCCGAGGTCTACGGCACCGTGTTCGCGCTCGGACCTGGCAGGAAGGACGCGAACATCCTGTGGGCCGGGTCGGACGATGGGCTCGTGCACGTGACGCGCGACGGCGGCAAGACGTGGACGAACGTCACGCCGAAAGAGATGCCCGAGTTCGGTCGGGTGAGCCAGATAGACGCGTCCACGTTCGAGTCAGGCGGCGCGTACGTCGCGGTGAAGAAACCCCTGCTGAACGACCTCACGCCTTACATCTTCCGCACGCGTGATTCTGGAAAGACGTGGACGAAGATCGTGAACGGCATCCGCACGGACGATTACGTGCATGCCGTGCGCGAAGATCCCACGCGTCGCGGGCTGCTCTACGCGGGCACGGAGCACGGCTTCTACGTGTCGTACGACGACGGGGATCGGTGGGAGTCGCTGTCGCTGAACCTGCCGGACACCCCGGTGACCGACGTCTGGGTCGAGGCGAATTCGATCGCGATCGCGACGCACGGACGCGGGTTCTACGTGCTCGACGACATCGCGCCCTTGCGTCAGGCAGGCGCCGCGTCGACGCGCTCGACGTTCTATCTCTATAAACCGGCCGATGCGATCCGCACAGCGGGCGGTGCGACCATCAGCTACATGCTGAAGCAGCCGGCGCAGAATCTCACGATGGAGATCCTGCGAGACGGGCACGTGGTGCAGACGATTCGTGGCGCGGAACCTGGAGCAGGACGCCGCGGCGCTGCCGCGACCTCGACCGAGGCCGCAGGTGCCCTGCCGCCTGCGACGAGCTCAAGGCAGGCAGAGCCCTCAGCCGAAGGAGAACAATCCGCGACTGGCGGTGGTCGAGGTCGAGGTGGTCCGCTGACCGCCTCGATGACGGCCGGGTTCAACCGCGTCACGTGGAATCTCGAGTATCCGGGCCCGACGACATTTCCCGGTATGGTGCTGTGGGGCGCGTCCACCAGCGGGCCGGTGGCGTTGCCTGGCAATTACGACGTGCGCCTGACCGTCGATGGCCAGTCGCAGGTGCAGCCGCTCATCGTCCGCAAGCATCCATGGCATGCGGTCAGCGACGAGGATTTGATCGAGCAGTTCGATCTCTCGATTCAGATTGGCGGCAAGGTCACCGAGGCGGACAACGCGGTGATCCAGATTCGCAAGATCAAGGAGCAGGTGAAGGATCGGCTGGCGAAGTCTCAGGATGCGCAGCTCAAGATCGCCGGCGATCGGCTGACGCAGCATCTCAGCGCGATCGAAGAAGAGATCTACCAGGTGCGTAATCAGAGCAACCAGGATCCGCTGAACTTCCCGATCAAGATCAACAACCGCCTCGCGTCGCTGCTTGGGGTCGTCACGCGCGGCGAAGGGAAGCCGATCGCGGCGGCGTATCCGATCTTGAAGGACCTCATCGCGGAGTTGAAGGTCCAGACCGATCGTCTGCAGGAAATGCTCGCGAGCGATCTGACCGCGTTCAACACAGAAGCGAAGCGTGCGGGCGTGGAGGTCATCACCCCCTGAATGCTCATGGCTTCCGCCTTCCTCGGCGGAAGATCATCGCGGAGGTCTCGCCGATGCCAGTCGTCACGCTGCTGCTGCTCCTCACCACAGGATCCGCCGCGATCGCGCAGCATGGAGCCGTGCAGGCGGCGCGCGCCGCGGACACCTCGATTGCGGACGCCGCTCAGTATGCGGAGCAGAAGCAGTACGACAAGGCAGTCGAGGCGTATCTGGAAGCGATCCGCCTCAATCCCACGTCTGTCGTGGCGCATCTTGGCCTGGGCACCACGTATCAGAACATGGGACGGCCTGCCGACGCCGTCGAGCCGCTTCGAACGGCCGTGCGCCTCGAACCCGAGAACGCCGTCGCGCACCTGACTCTTGGTCTCGCGCTGGCGGCATTGCACCATGCCGACGAGGCGCTCGCCGAACTCACCGAGGCGAAACATCTGTGGCCCTCGCGGCGGCAGACACCAACGACCGCAAGACAGAGGCGCACACATATCTCGGCATGGATCCCCTGCTGAAAGGCAAGCCTGACGAAGCCCGCACGCATTTCGAGTGGGTCAAGGAGTACGGCAACAAGCGTTTCCTCGAGTATCCCCTCGCGATCGTGGAGTTGAGACGGCTCGGGTACTGAAAGGGGGACACTCACAGTTCGTCCCATTTTCGGGAAGAAGTGTGAGTGTCCCCGTTCTTACCGCCGCTTGTACCGGAATGTCACGATGGTCTCTTCGTCGATGACCAGTGGCTTGAAGAACCGGTGTGACGACCCGGCCCTCGGCACCTCAATTCGCACCGGCAGTACCCCGGACGCGCGGCGCTGCAGGTTCTGCACGTTCGCGGACGGCTCGTTCTCCGCCCGTTGACGAGCGGAGATGCGATCCTCGGTCTTCCGGTTCTGTACCGCGACCGCGTCTGTGTCGACGTACGGTGCCTCAGCGGTCACCGTCACCGTCTCCGTAAGGCCGCCGACCTGCATGACGAAATCGACCTGCCGCGGCCGCTGATCGAAGATGAGCGATCGCCGAATCCCGGCAAAGCCCGCGAGCTGACCGGTTACGGCAATCGGCCCGGACGGAAGGCCCGAGAGCACGAACGCACCGTTGGCGTCAGTGACCGCGCTCTGCCGCTGTTGCGATCCTTCCGCGACAACCGTGACGCCTGGCAGAGCGGCCCCCTGCTGATCGACGATGCGGCCGACGATCTGTCCCGGTCCGGCCGTCGCTGGCGCGGCGGCGCCAAGACCCGAGCCCACACCGGAGCCGTAGCCGACACTGATTCGATCGTACGCGCCCGACCGGTTGATCAGATCGGCATTCAGCACGTTGCCGTCGAATCGATCCGCGCGGTACTGGTCCGGCACGAACAGCTCCCATTCGACGAGATCGATCGGCAGATCCATTTTCGGCAGCGTCATCTGCATGTCTCCCTTCTTCGCGAACGGCGCACCCGCATGCAGATACACGAACGACACCATATATGGCCCATCCGGCCGGAATCCCGGGCGCAGCAAGGGAACGCGGTCGCCGTCCTTCGCTTCCACCGGCTTGGCCGGCGCGCCCGCCACTTCCGCGGACAGCATGGAGGCTCCAGCGGGCAGCGCGATCTTGACAAAGGGCTGCGCTCGGTTGCGCACCCACAGGACCACTTCCGTGAGCGCGCGCCCCTCGCTCGTCACCAGGGTCGTGACGACGGCGCGCTCGGCGATCGCTGCGAGCACGGCAGCATCCGGAAATCGCCGGACATCGAGCGAGAGCACGACGGGCACGTCGACGACGCGCTGATACCGATAAGCGGCCAGCAGCGACTGCCGCGCCGCGGATGCGAGCGCGGGATCGACTTCGCGAACGTCGACGCGTCGCAATCCGGCGATGTCGCCTGACGACAGATCGAGCGTGCCAATGCCTTCGACAGCGATCTCCCCCGTCTCGCGCTGCGCCGTGGGAACGGCAGGAAACCCCGTCTGCAGCTTGAACGATCCGCCGGCGGTCTGACGTTCGAGGCTGATCAGGCACTGGTGTCGCCGCTGCGCTGGATTCGTCACGAAGACCGTGATGCCATCAGCCTTCGGCTCGGTGCGATCGACTGTCGCTCCGCTGACGCTCGTCACTTCGTAGCCGGCCGGAATGTCCACGTCGATCCGTGACGGCTCCCCTTGCACGACTGTGATGTTCATTAACGTCAGCAGGCGGACGTCGGGCTCGCCAATCGTCACGAGCGTCTTGACGTCGGCCAGGATGCGCGCGTCGCGCGCGGGAACAGTGGGAACGCTGTCGCGCGTCGACCACCACACCTCGGGGTTGCTGCCGGGATCGAGTGTGACGTCGACGAGCGTGCGACCGTTCGCTGAAGCGCGCCTCAGCACCAGCCCCGCAGACAGGTGCACGTCAGCCTGGTCCCCGGGAATGTCGATCGTGGCTGTCGCACTGCCGGCCGGTGGCACGGGGAGAAAGAACGATCCGCGGCCCGGCGCGTTCGAGAGCGGCATTCCGACATCGAGCGTTGCGCTGAATGTCGACGGCCCGCTGAGCAGGGCACTGTGCATGTCGCCGTCGGCGACGATGGGCAACGGCGCATCCGCCAGGCGTGCCTCGAGCAGCGTCGCCCGCCTGATCAGCGGGACCTTGACGATCCCGGCGCGGAGGACCTGTCCGTCGATGCGCATCGTGGCGCGTGCAACCGCGCGATCCACGCGCACGCGGATGTCGGCGCGCGTGAGCGCCGCCGCGAGCGGCGGCGCGTCAGGCCTGCCGGGATTCCGCCCGGCCAGATCGAGCAGACGATCGTAATCGGTGCGCGGGAGCGTAACCGTTCCCATGGGACCATGCGACGCGGGCAGCTCCTGCGCGTAGCCAGACAGCGGCGGCACGGCCACCGACGCCGCGATCATCGTCAACGTCCACAAGCATGCGCGACGCATTACCGTCCTCCTGTCTTGCGATATTCGAGACCGATCGACGGCGGCTGAGTCTCGGCGGTCAGCTCCGCCGCAAGGAACACCGATGGACCGAGCCGCGGAAACTGAATGGTGATGGGAAACGCTCCCGCGCGCGTACGCCCCGCGTCCTTCTTGTAGCGATCGACCAGCGACTGCAGGTCGCGCTCGCCGGCTGGCGGCGCCGGCGCGGCTGCCGGAGTGGATCCCGCGATGTCCGCATACCCACGCAGCGTCCCGGTCCATGGACCCGAATCCGTTGCGAGGCGGAACGCCCCGGGCTTCGCATCGACGGTGTAACGTGGTGAGTAGTGCAACGTAAGTCCCGTACGTGACACCGGGAGATCCACCGCGGGCAGATCGAGACGGGCGTTCCCTTTCTCGCTCCAGGCGGCAGCGCGCTGCAGGTAGACGAGCTCCACCACGAAACTCGGCGCCTCCTCTCCGGCGCGTCCTTTGTGCAACGGCAGCAGGAGCCCACCCGTCGCGCCAAGGCCCGGCCGCACGGGGCCGCCGGCGAGCGACGCGCTCCACAACACGGATTGCGCCGGCAGCGTCACGCCAAGAAAGCTGCGCTGGTTGTTCCGGACGGCGTAGCGTGCGCGCACGAGGACCTTTCCGTCCTCCGCGGCAAGCGCGTCGTAGCGCGCCTCCTCGACGTTTGCCACCAGCACCGCTTGTGGCGTGTACCGTGTGACGTTCACAGTGAGCGCGCGCGGCGAAGCGCCGCTCAAAGGCGCGAACCGGAACGCGGTCATCGAAGCAGATTCCCGCCCCGCCAGGATGTCGCCGAGGTCCGTCGGATCGGCTGGTTCGAGTCCTCGCGGCTGCGGCGCCCCGATCTCTCCGGGCCCGACGATGTCGACCGCTACGCCGCCATTCTCGCGTTCTGCCGCGGGCACGCGAAGAAGCGGTACCACGACGGCGCCTTCCCGCGGGCCGCGCGTCTCCGCGTTGATCACTACCGACACCTCCGTCGTGGCGGGCTCGAGCAGAGCAACGGTCAAGATACCCCCGTCGGTGGTCCAGTCCCCAACCATCGCGCCGGCGACCTGGTTGACGATCACTCCGGGCGGCACCGACACGACCACCTGCCTTGCCTGTCCCTGCGTAACATCGAGACGGACACTCGCGGTGACCTGACTGGTCTCCTCGCCGAGCGCAACGACCTCAATCACGCGGGCGCGCGTGCGAAGCGGCAGCGTGGCGCGTCGGTCGTCCGCCTTCCGCTTCCACGAAAACGAGAGCGGCCGTCCCGCGCTTCCATAGACCCGCCATCGGGTTTCCGAGGCCGACTCGCTCTGATCCGCGACGAAGCCGCCGGTCACCGCCAGATCGACGCCAGCCCGCGGGATGACCAGGTTCACGGCGGACAATGCGGAAGCGGATGCTGGAAGCACCATCGACTCCGTGCCAGTCGACGCCGCCAGCGGCACGACGATGTCGAGCGTGAGCGTCGAACGACCGGACCGCGCAATCAGCACCCGAGGCGGATCGTCGTCGACAATCGCGATCGGACGTCCGTCGAGGCGCGCGTCGCGAAGCAGCACGCCGGAAGGCAACTGCACGGTGACCCATCCCTGTTTCAACACGTCGATCGTGAGCCGCGCCTGTCCGGTGACGGTCTCGCCGGCAACGCGGAGGTCGTAATCCACACGCGACAGCGTGGCGTCCACCGGTGGCGGCGCCGGATCGGGCGGCGACGGGAAGGCACGCGCACGCAGCGCCCGGTAGTCGTCGATCGACAACACGACCCACCCGTCGGGACGCGCGGCGTCCTGCGCTCTCACCGCCTGCGCCGCTGCGAGTGCGAGACAGATTCCGATGATCATCCGGCCCATGATGAGACTCCTCGTCCAGGAAATGCCGACACACCGCCCACGAGTCCGGCGCTGAAGCCGGACACCACACACCGGCACCGACGCCTTGTCGTTCAGACGTCAGCGACGCGGCTTCCGCCGGGTCTTCCAGAAATGTGATCGGGCTGCAATTGCCTTGCCCGCAGGGTGGGCTGTCAGGCGGCGGAGAATATGAGCGGAGAGTTGAAAGGATCCAAAAAGGATTGAGTCCGCTGTGCGAATTATCCGGCGCGTTGTTCCGGCGTGGTCTTCGCCGACTGGAGAACCTAGTCCAGCGCTTCGCGCAATTGGCGCACCACTGCAGAGGGCATCATCGAGCACATGAAGCCCCCGGCCACCGGGTGCGTCCGCGATTGCGCAGCGATACCGCTGCAGCGCCCGCGCGGAGTGCCGCTGCGAGCGGCACGTGATACTGCGCAGTGAACCGATTCATTTTTTGGCTATCATACGCGACAGAGCGTGCACATCATTCTTCTTGGACCGCCGGGGTCCGGCAAAGGCACCCAGGCGCTGCGGATCGCCGAGCACTACGGCATTCCGCACATCTCCACCGGGCACATCCTTCGCGAAGCCGTGCGATCCGGCTCTGAGCTGGGACGCAAGGTCGGCGAGACGATCGCGGCTGGATCGCTCGTCAGCGACGCGCTGATCACCGACATCGTGCGCGCGCGGCTGCAGGAACCGGACGTCACGCGCGGCGCTCTCCTCGACGGATTTTCGCGCACCGTCGTGCAGGCCGAAGCGCTCGACACGATGGTGACCGAACGCCTGATCATCCTCT
>Ga0209686_1000270_pt1 | contig 27198 bp, 21 predicted proteins | sample GraSoiAngelo_126_FD_185883 | JGI IMG/M metagenome (GOLD analysis project Ga0209686, IMG submission 185883) | Grasslands soil microbial communities from the Angelo Coastal Reserve, California, USA - 14_0927_09_20cm (SPAdes) (version 2) | ecosystem: Environmental > Terrestrial > Soil > Grasslands ...
GGATACTTCTTTGTGCTTGGCCAGACCAGGCGCCACGGTTCCGATTTCAAAGTAGCAGTGGCCTCTTTTACATTCACGGCGCTTTCCTGAAGGGACGGTCCAAGCGAAGTCAGGGTTGACTTCAACTTTTCCGAAGAAGCGCGGAAGTTCTGCAAAGTTACCGCGATATTATCGTTCTTGGTCAGATCGCCGGTTAGTTGCTTCAAATTCGTAAGTGAACTGGAAAGCGGACTCTCCGGACCGGTCAGTTGATTTAAGTGTTCGCCCAGAGTTTTGAATTGAGTAAGGGCAAGATTGAGTTCGGAGTTGTCATCGGTGATGTGACTAAGATTTTGCGCAGTCAATTCAAGTTGCTTGAAGGTAGCGGTGGCCTCGGTCGCGACTGGAGCGATAATATCGAGCATGCTGGCGATGGCTTCGCCAAAATCGGGGACTCGTTCGCCGGCGAAAAGCTCGCCGGAATTGGCCCGGCCCGATGCTTCGGTTCCTTCGGTGAAGTCTATCGCAACTTCACCCAGAAGCCCGAGCGTGATCATGCGGGCTTTGGAATCGCGATAAAGCAGGGCACTTCGATCGACCTGGACATCGATCCGAACCTCATAGCGCGGTGCTTTCTCGGGAGCGGGAGTCGAATTTGCGTCCGCCCCCCGCAAGGATCTTCCGACCTCCAGGGCGCGCTGCCTCTCTTCCTTCGAAACCGGAGAATAAAGTTTAGCGACCTGCCCGATCTTGCGACCGGCCAGCAACACCGGTGCACCCAATTTAATGCCGGCCGCATTATCAAAATATATCTTGTAGGTAGTTAGCGGGCGGAAAAGTCCCGGCGCGCCCAGCAGCACCAGTATCCCGGTCAGGACCGCGAGGGTAGCGACGACGAGTAAACCAGTGAGAACTTCGTTACGCTGTAATTGCATCGTTTGTTCCTTCGAGAATGGGGCCTTCGGTGCTGCCGGTTAAGAATTGAGCAACCACCGGATTTTTCGATTCCTTTAACTTTTTGGGTTCACCTTCCTCAATAATCTTGCCGTGATACAACATAGCCATCCGAGTGGCGATGCGAAAGGCGCTATCCATTTCGTGGGTCACAATAACGGAAGTGACCTTCGACTTTTCGCTCAGGCTGATAATCAATTCGTCGATTACTGAAGCCATCACCGGGTCGAGCCCTGCAACCGGTTCGTCGAAGAGAACCAGTTCCGGGTCGAGAACGAGCGCGCGGGCAAGGCTAACGCGTTTTCGCATCCCGCCACTTAACTCCGAAGGCATCAGGTGCTTGGAATCTTTCATTCCAACAAGCTCGAGTTTTTCATCGACAATCTTGTCAATCTCTTCTCGCGACTTGTCGGTCAGTTCTTCCAAGGGAAGAGCGATATTATCGCGGACAGTGCGTGAACTGAGCAAAGCGGAGTACTGATAAACCATGCCGATGTGGCGGCGAATCCGCTGTAACTTGCGCCGCGGCAGACGTGTGATTTCAAATTGCTTGAAGTAAACCGACCCTTCATTCGGATACAGAATACCAAGGATGAGGCGAAGGATCGTGCTCTTGCCGCTACCGCTCTGACCCAGGATAACGAGACGCTCTTGGGGCCGTATCTTCAGGGAAAGATCGTCGAGTACCGTTTTGTCTTCGAACTGCATCGTCACCTCACGGAGTTCGGCAATGTAAGAGTTGGTCGCGCTCATGTGGGAAAGAAGACGGTGTAAACAATGTTATAGATCGTATCGAACCCAATCACCGTCGCGATAGCGGTGACGACACTGGAAGTGGTGGCCGTTCCAACTCCGGCCGCGCCGCCTTTGACGGAGAGGCCCCGGTAACAGGCGATCCCGCCGATGAGCAGACCAAACAGGAAACTTTTCAGGACGCCGGTGATGATGTCACGAATGAGAAGAGCGTCGCGAACGAGGTCGAAAAAATAGACGAAGGCAATGCTGAAATAAGCGCGGGAGATGAGACAACTGGCGCCGATCGCAGCCAGATTCGAAACGGTGGAGAGACATGGCATAAGGAAAAAAAGTGCGAGCATTCGCGGTGCGACCAGAAACCGCAATGGGCCAATCCCCATCGCTTCGATTGCTTCGACTTCTTCAGAGACCTGCATCGTTCCCAGCTCGGCCGTAAAAGCGGCGCCAATGCGGGCCGCCAGCATGATGCCGGTAATCAGCGGACCAAGCTCACGGGTGAAGGCAATTGCAACCAGCCCCGGGACCAGGCGCTCGGTGCCGAAGCGCTGCAATTGATAACCGGTTAGCAAAGCCATGGTCAGGCCGAGAAAAAACGATACCAGACCGACCAGCGGAACCGAGCCAACACCAGCTCGCTCGCAGTGGCGGAAGAAACTTGAGGCACGAAATGGAACACGCCCCTCGCGAATCCGCTCTACCGTTTCCTCCAGTGTCTGAACTATGAACCAGAACAGACTTCCCACTTCGCGCATGAATTCGGCGCTGAGATGCCCTACCCCTTGAACGACTACGACCGGATTTGCCGGAATAATCGGCGAAGCGTTTTCAGATTCTTCGGTCGACATGTTTACGGAGCGTCCCTTACTTCCTCAGGCGGAAAAAAGCGATGCAAATGCTAACGCGAGCAGGCATTTCTGTCATCCCGAGCCTCGAATATTTTCGGGACGAGGGACCTCGCACCTGCTTGCCATGCACGCAAATCTTGTGTGATCACTCTATAATCGAGAGGTTCCTCACCTTCGTTCGGGATGAGGGCTGGCTATGCGCCATCGCACACAAATCTTGAGTGTCACTCAACGCGCTCACACGCTTTCCAGCAGACGAGCCAGACCTTGGCGGCTCACGATCATATCGGCGTTCTCACTCGGTCCCGAAGAGGACCTGGTCGGCTGCGCCTCTAGAACTTCGTAGGACAGCCCGGCAACAGTGGCGAGCTGCCAATACCAATCGCGATAACCCGCACGGGTAGTGATCTCCACAACGCGCGTTCCCGGCTGGCAAAATACTATGTTGGCTAGGGCCGCGCCGTGCGGGGCGACAATCGCACTGGCGTTGGCAAACAAATCCGCCTGTTCGCGAAAGGACTGAGTTTCGGCTTCGAGAATTTCGAAATCGTGTTGACGCAGGGCCTCTGAAATTTCCTTTTCATTCGCGATCCGCCGGACTGCTGCGCGTGCCCGCGAAAGATAAAGACGACGGCGATGTTGGTTCGATTGGACGGGAGAAGCGAGCTGGTGCAGGCCGTGAACTTTCCAGGGAGCAACGACGTTGTTGTCCAGGGAAGGAAAAACAGCCGAAGCGATTTGGAAACGATCGTGCGAATCAACGAAGCGGATCTTTTCCGGCGGAACTTCAAGCGCGGTCAGCGTTTCTCGTTCGTAATTCGCCCGCGAACCGTTGAGCAAGAGCGTGTCGTAGTTGGAAAAGTTTTGGGTCGCGTGTTTGAGCAAAAGAACTTTCGGCAGTAAATCGAGCAGCCAGTGATAGTAATTTGCGCCAGCTTCGGGCGTGACCGCGATCGCGATTCGACCGTTGAGCAGCTCCGATTCTGGCAGGCGCCAGCGCGAAAAAATTGGATGGTTCGCTGGCCCCCAAACTTCCGGAGAAAGATCGGCCAGCAGCGCATTGTCTGCGGTGACAACGGCACCGCCATAATGGGCCCAAAAATTCACGTTCGGAATTTCGAAAACAAAAGCTGGAGCCGCTTTTAGCTCGCCAAACGATGTGTGCGTTCGGAAGGGATGGGGCGGCAAACGCACGACTTCGGCACAACGAATTTCGAGCACACTAATTTCCGTGTGTTCGCTGGCATAATCCAGTGTCGATAGTTCGAGGCGTGGCGGGATTCGCCCCCAAAATGCCCCGATGGATTCGAGCGCCGCGCGTTTCATTGATCGCGCCGGTAAAACCAGGCGCCTAAGTGGACGTAATCGCCATTTGTGACGGCGAACAAAATTTCGCACCTGCATCGTGATTGCGCGCGGATTAAAAACAATCACGTTGTTCCTTTGGGATGGTGAAGTTGACTTCGCTGGCAATCCATTGTCTTGCTTTCGCTCTTTGCGGAATGGTCGCGCATGGGCAGGAAATCTCATCCACAATGACCGGGCAAAAAATCCAACTCGCGGTCCATGGTGGCGCCGGCACAATCGAGCGAAGCAAAATGACGCCGGAGAAAGAGCAGGAATATCGCACTGGACTCGAAAACGCGCTCCGGGCGGGCCGCGAAATTTTGCAGCGCGGTGGGTCGAGTCTTGATGCGGTCGAAGCTGCGGTCCGTGTACTGGAGGACGATCCGCATTTCAACGCGGGGAAGGGCTCAGTTTTTACCAGCGCTGGAAAAATCGAAATGGATGCCGCGATCATGGACGGAAAAACGCTGGCCGCGGGTGCAGTTGCTGGGATCGAGCATGTCCGCAATCCAATTGTCCTTGCTCGCGCCGTCATGGAAAAATCGAAGCATGTAATGATGGTTGGGGCCGGCGCTGAGAAATTCGCGAAAGGCCATGGGATCGAAACGGTCGACCCGAAATATTTTTTTACCCAGGATCGCTGGGACGCGTTCCAGAAAATAAAAGCGGCAGAGGAAGCTGGCGCGGATGGGAGCAAAAAATTTATTATCTCGGACGCGGAACGCCACGGAACCGTCGGCGCGGTGGCACGAGACTCGCAGGGAAATCTTGCCGCTGCGACCTCGACTGGGGGAACGACCAACAAACTACCGGGTCGAGTAGGTGATTCGCCAGTGATCGGCGCGGGTACTTACGCCGACAACGCGACCTGCGCGGTTTCATGCACCGGCGACGGCGAATTTTTCATTCGCGCAAGTGTGGCGCACCAAGTCTCTGTGTTGATGGAATTGCGCGGAATGTCTCTGTCGGAAGCGGCCGAGCGCGCGCTGGCTCAAGCCGAAAAGCTTGGCGGCACCGGCGGTCTCATTGCAGTGGACAAGAATGGAAATATTGCGCTGCCATTTAATACTAGCGGAATGTATCGAGGCCATATCCGCGAGGACGGCAAGTTCGTAATCGAAATTTACAAATGAAGTAAGGGCGAGTTTACAGCCAGCGAACTTCGTAGTCGCAAGCGAGACGCTGCTTCCATTCATGCTTCCTGCAATTTCCGTTGCCATCCCTGCCTTCAATGAGGCCGTGCGCATTGGCGATACGCTGGCTACGACGATTGCGTATCTGGAAAAAGAAAGCCCCGGTAGCGAAGTGATCGTCATCAACGACGGCTCAACTGATGCCACTGGCGAAGTGACTCGCAAAGTTGCCGCTGTGCCGTCGGCGGTGGCGATTCGATTGCTCGAGAATTTTCCCAATCGCGGCAAAGGCGCGGCAGTGAGAAGCGGGTTGTTGAGCGCAACGAAACCAATCGCGGTTTTTTTTGACGCCGATCTTTCGACGCCGATTGATGAGCTCCCAAAAATTGTCGAACCGATCGCGCGCGGCGAAGTGGATATTGCCTTTGGTTCACGCGCTCTCAATCGCAAACTAATCGGAAACCGACAGCCATGGCGACGCGAACAAGGTGGGCGCGTTTTTAATTTGCTGGTGCGCGTCGCCACTGGTCTGCCTTTTTGGGATACACAATGCGGCTTCAAGGCGTTTCGCATGGAAGCGTGTCGGCAAATTATCGAAGCCGCGAAAATCATCGGCTTTGGCTTTGACGTGGAGCTGCTCCTGCTTGCACAGCGAGCAGGATTGCGGCTCAAGGAAATTCCAGTCCGCTGGAATCATCATGAAGGCAGCAAGGTGCGATTAATTCAGGATAGCGTACGCATGCTGCGAGAAGTGCTGTCTTTGCGCTCGAACAACTCTGTCATTCCGAAGGGCGTCTAAACAGCGATGGGTTGGTGCGAAGCTATGTCTTGACTGGAAGCGGCGGCTTTCAGGCCGCCGACGTTTGCGTGTTGCTTAACCGGGCAACCTGGCAGTCGCCTTTCCCGGTTACGCAGCGCGGATCTCACAGTCGTTGAGCGATCACACAAAGTTCGTGTGAGGTGGTGCGCAATAACGACGTCATCCCGAACCAACGCGAAGGACCTCTCGATGGTTGAGGGATCATACAAAATTTGTGTGACGTCGCGAGCAATTGTGAGGTCCCTCGCCCCGAAAGGGCTCGGGATGACACAGTGTGCCTGGCCGCAGTACGCTACAACAAAACGGCGCGCACTGATTCAAATGCGCGCCGAGTGAATTTCGAAACCCCAGCTATTTCTTGACGATCTCCGCGTTCTCCAGCATGGCGACGCCACCGCGCTCAGCCATTTTGCCTTTGACCGTAATTGTTTTGCCCGCGTATTCCGCAAGCTGATCGTTCATCGGTTTGTGATCACCGACGAGCAAGTAGGCTTTGCCGTCAGATACGATGCCGACCGGCCCTCCGCCCTTGATGCACTTGGCCGCACAACCGGCGTGTTTATCACCCATCGCGTTGTGATCGACGTAGCACATCATATCGACAACTTCGCCCGTAATTTCTTTGGACGCCGAGGCGTCGAGATTCTCCTTGCCCTGCTCCGCAGCCAGGGCGAGCGGCGAAAACGCGAGAGCAGAAATGAATCCAGCTGCGACCGCCGCTTTCAAGCTTCTAGGAATTGTGGAATTGAACATGCCCGAAACGTCCACTCGAAAGTTGCGCCGGTCAATTATGTTACATCCTCCACCATCGTTCTCTTGCCATGTCGAGCGAACTCGCCTGCCACGCTCGAGTTTTATGCAGAGGCGCGAGACAGCTCTGATTTCGCTGCCAATAAACTTTAGATCTCATGAATTGGTTTGCCGTCTCCGAGGAGGGCTCGGCAGAGCGTCGCCCTACCAACAACGGCCGCGATCCCGAATTGGTAGGGCGAGACTCTGTCGAACCGGAGGAAGCGCCGATTTGATCATTCAAACCAGCGTTCGCTGCCAAAGATCATCACGCTCTGTCATCCCGACCCCGAATTCCTTCGAGGGGTGAGGGACCCCCATCGCGCATTGACGCTCAAAGAAGCTTGTGTGTCCGCTCGCAGGTTGGCGAGGTCCCTCGGTCCGAGCCGGACTGGCATGTGCGCTCGGGATGACTGCAAAAAAAGACTACACCAACAGCGACGCTACCGCGTTTGTCCGTCGATCAATTCCGCGAATTGGCCGAAAAAGTAACTTGCGTCGTGCGGTCCGGGCGCGGCCTCGGGATGATATTGCACACTAAAAATCGGGATTTCCTTGTGACGCATTCCCTCGACCGTACCGTCGTTCAGGTTGACGTGCGTCACTTCGATCTCTTTCGGCAATGAATCCGGATCGACCGCGAACCCATGATTTTGCGCTGTGATGGCCACTTTTCCCGATCGCAAATCTTTGACTGGTTGATTACCGCCGCGATGCCCAAATTTCAGTTTGAAGGTCCGCCCGCCAAAGGCAAAACCGAGCACTTGATGACCAAGGCAAATTCCGAAGATCGGTTTGCGACCCATCAAATCGCGGACCGTCTCGTGGGCATAAGGCAGCGCTTCCGGATCACCAGGGCCGTTAGACAGAAAAACGCCATCCGGATTGAGCGCGAGCACTTGTTCGGCTGTGGTTGTGGCCGGGAGAACGGTGACACCGAATCCGCGCTGCCGGAGCGATCGCAAAATGTTGCGTTTCATTCCATAATCGAAGGCAACAATACGACGACGGATTGGCGGAAGGACTTGATTACCGCTTTGCAGCGACCATTTCTGGCTCAGTTGATCATCCGGATCCCATTGAAAAATATTCGGCGTGGTTACTTCGCGCACGTAATCCATCCCGATGACGCCTTCGCCATTGACGGCGCGCTGGACGGCTTCTTCACCCGAAGTAATCTCAGTGGTGAGGCAGGCTTTCATCGCGCCACGCGTTCGGAGATGCCGGGTGAGCGCGCGTGTATCGATGCCTTGCGCGCCAGGAATTTCCCAGCGCCGCAGATAATCATCTAACGATTCTTCGGCTCGCCAGTTGCTCGGGATTTCGCTTAGCTCTTCGATAACGAACCCGCGCACATGCGGTTGGGTACTTTCCTGATCAGTCGAATTGGTGCCGTAATTTCCAATGAGCGGGTAAGTCATCGCCACGATTTGTCCACGATAGGAAGGGTCGGTCAGCACTTCCTGATAACCGGTCATGGAAGTGTTGAAACATACTTCGCCGACACGCGTGCCGGTAGCGCCGAATGATTCGCCCTCGAAAATTCGGCCATCTTCGAGGGCAAGAAGTGCGCGCATTGGTCGGCAGCGATTGTCCACCTAATCGGCGGATTTTCAAGGTGCGATGAACGGTTGAAGCGGTGAAGCGATCAAGCGACGAAGAAGAGACATTCGCCGCTTCACGGTTCAACTCTTCAACGCTACAACGAAAAAACCCGAATCGAAACATCGATTCGGGTTCTTTAAAAATTACCCCGCAGATGCCGTTTAGGCGGATCTCCCGTCCCTTTCGGTAACGGGCGGATGACCGTCGCGAGAGCGTCTGACTTCCAATTAAGGCGTGCCATGTTCCCTAAAACGCGACCAAGCCTCCTTGGTTCTGAAGTATCGGTTCGGGAATCTCACCTGTATCTCGAACAACGCAGGGTAAAGCACTGAGAATTGTCAGTTCAGAGTTGAGAGAAAAAGCACTGGTTTTCCTACTCAACTCTCAACCAACAACTCGCAGTTATTTCAAAAGAACTACTCGCGCAATTCCGCACCGACATCGTTGCGCAACCGCTCACGAATCCGCGCGTGCACGGCGCTCACTTCCTCACTTGTCAGTGTGCGATTTTTATCCCGGTATGTCAACGAGTAGGCGAGGGACTTTTTCATTTCCGGCATCCCTTTGCCGTCATTTTCCATAAATAAATCGAATAACTCCACCTTCTCCAGCAATGGCTCGTTAGCCGACGCGATCGCCGCCAGAATTTCCGCGTGCGTTACTTTAGGGCCGACAAACATCGCAATGTCGCGGGTCACTTCCGGATAGCGATCGATTTCTTTGAATGGTTTCGCGTCTTCTTTTGTCTGCGCAATGCGTGCCAGATCAATCTCTGCTACTAGCACTGGCGCGGTTGCCGATGTCGTGGCCGAAAGTTGCCCGCCATAGCCGATCCGATCTGTTTGGTAAAAAATTTCGGCCATTAAGACAAAGCTCGGTTGGATGCTACGCCGAAACTCAAACGCGCCCACTGCATTGAGTGCACCTTTTAAATCAAAAAAATCGAGCTGCCGTTTTTTTGCACCACGCCAGTCTGTGCCGGACGTGACCTGCCCGCAGAGCGCGATTGCCAGTTTGCGTTGTTGTTGGCCGGTCGGTGGCGCAAAAGTGTTACCGATTTCAAATAGCGCGATTCGTTCTGCTCCGGCCCGAATATTTCGCGCGACCGCTCCGAGCAGGCCTGCAATTAAACTTGTGCGCAGTGCGACATGATCTTCGCTCAAGGGATTGCGTAGTTCGATCGCGCCGTTGGTCTTCGCCACTTCAGACCGCGCAATCAATGAGGAGGTGCGCGCTTCCGTTAACCCGAGAGCAATCAGATCGCGGCGCAGTTTCGTTTCAAAATCAAAGTTGCGGTCCGCCTCGCTCAGCGGGGTAAACCGGCTGCGGTCAGCACTTGGAATCTTCTCGATCCCATGCGCGCGAATAATTTCCTCGATCAAATCGACCTCGCGCTGGAGATCGCGTCGGTAGCTTGGAATTTTCCAGCGCGGGTGACTCGCAGAATCGCTCTTAGTTAAACCAAAACGAGTCAAGATTCCGTCGGCCGTTGCCGGTTCGATGTGAATGCCGAGGAGTTGATCGAGCCCCTCGTAGCGTAGCGAAACATCTGGGGGGTCCGGCGGCAGCTCGCCAGCAACTGCAACGGTGGGGGCCGACGTTGCGCCGGCTACTTCACAAATTAGTTCCGTCACTCGTGTCGATGCCGGCAAAATCATTTCCGGATCAACGCCGCGCTCGAATCGGTAACTAGCGTCGCTGGGCAAATTCAATTCGCGCGCCGTTCGTCGAATACTGGCCGGCAAAAAATACGCGCTTTCTAGCAACACGTTCCTGGTTGATTCAGTGACGCCGGATTCTTCGCCACCCATCACCCCAGCGATTCCAACCGCGCGCTCGTCATCGGCAATAACCAGATTTTCGGGAGTGAGTGCATAAGTTTTTCCATCAAGCGCGAGAAACTTTTCACCTTCCCGCGCCAGTCGCACGCTTATCTCACCACTGAGTTTGTCGGCATCAAACGCATGCGTAGGCTGACCCAGCTCGAGCATCACGAAATTGGAAACATCGACAACGTTGTTGATTGAGCGAATGCCGACGCTTTCGATTTTTGCGCGCAACCAATCTGGGCTCGGCCCGACCTTTACGTTTTCAATTCGACGGACGGAATAAAATGGACATTCGCGCAGGGCTGAAATCGTGATGCCTTTCTTTTGTAGGGCGGGCGCGTCGCCTGCCGATTTCGATGGCAACTGGAGCGATTGCCCGACTAATCCCTTGTTCGTTAATGCCGCGATCTCTCGTGCCAGTCCAAAATGACTGAGCAGATCGCCGCGATTGGGTGTGATCTCGACATCAAGCATCGTGTCAGCCGGAAATAAGTCGCGAACGGGCGCGCCGATTTTTGCGTTCGGCGACAGGATGAGCAGACCGGCCGCGTCTTCCGCGACGCCGAGTTCTTTCGGGCTGCAAAGCATTCCTTCGCTTTCGACGCCGCGCAATTTGCTCGCTCGAATCTTCAGACCGCCGGTCAGTTCCGCTCCCGGCAACGCCAGCGGAACCTTGTCGTCCACTTTGTAGTTTTTCGCGCCGCAAACGATCTGGCGTTTGGTTCCGCTGCCATCGTCAACCACGCAAACGGTGAGACGATCGGCGTTCGGATGCGGTTTGGATTCGATGATCTGCGCTACCACCACACGGTCGAAATCGGCACTGCGTTTTTCGATCGCTTCGATTTCGACACCCGACATCGTAAGCAACTCCGCCAAGGCGTCGATACTCGGCGGTGACTCCACGAATTCGCGCAGCCAGTTAACGGAAAATTTCATTCTTCCTTCCTGCCGTCATCCCGAACGAAGTGAGGGACCTCGCGAGCGTGGGCTGACTCTCGAACGACACTGCGGCGTGGCTTGAGTGACGATCTCCGCGTAGGAGAGGTCTCTCGGTCGCCGCGGCGACCTCGGGATGACTCGCGCTGTTAGTTGGGCGTTCATGCGAATTGGTGGAAATCGGAACATAGGCATCCTGCCTGTGCGCCCAGCGGCCAGTCTGCCCGCTGTCTTTTTGGATTGTCGCTGTCCGCTGGCGCTCGGTAGCGGAGTGCAACTCCGCTGGGCGCACAGACCACAGGTCTATGTTCCAGAGGTTTTTCATGCGAATTGCCTCAGAAAGCGCAGATCATTTTGCGCGAACAAGCGGATGTCGGGAATGTCGAACAAGATCATCGCCAGGCGGTCCATCCCGAGACCGAAGGCAAAACCGGTCCATTTTTCCGGATCGTAAGCGTTATCATGACGCGATTGATTGACGGCTTCGAAAACGGCGGGATGCACCATGCCGCAGCCGCAAACCTCGACCCATTGTTCGCCGCCTTTCAGCGCACTCGATTTCACATCAATCTCAAAACTCGGTTCGGTGAAAGGAAAATAATGCGGGCGAAAACGCACCGCCGTGTCGGCACCGAAAAGTTCGCGCAGAAAAAATTCGAGCGTGCCCTTCAAATCGGCGACGCTGACATTTTCATCTACGTAAAGACCTTCGATCTGATGAAACTGGCTGGTATGAGTGGCGTCGATCTCATCGCGTCGGTAAGCCGCGCCGGGAGCGATGACGCGAATGGGTGGCGGCGCTGATTCCATCGTGCGGATTTGCACCGTGGATGTGTGGGTGCGCAGCAGGCGACCATCCGGTAGGTAAAATGTATCCTGCTCGTTGCGCGCGGGATGGTCAGCGGGGGTGTTTAGGGCGTCGAAACAATGCCATTCGGTCTCGATGTCCGGGCCTTCGGCTAGCGCGAAACCCATTCGCCGAAAAATCGCGATACTGCGGTCGAGCATCTGGGTGAGCGGATGAAGGGCGCCGCGCTCATGGGGTGTGCCCGGAAGCGAAAGATCAATATTGGCCACCGCGGCAGATTCCTTTTCGGCGCGAAAATTTTCGGTGCGTGCGTCAATTGCGGCCGTGATCGCGATCCGAACCTCATTCAACAATTTGCCAACGGCCGGTTTTTCCTCTTTCGGCAGCGATTTCATTTTGTCGCTCCACTCGGAAACGCTGCCGCCGCGTCCGAGAAATTTCACCCGCACGGTTTCGAGGAGCCGCTGGTCTGGGGCGGAGCCGATTTGTGCCAAGGCGTCGTCGCGTAATTGTTCGAGCGGATGCATGAACGTTGAAGCGTTAAATGAGTTTAAGCGTTGAAGCGAATCCGCTGCAACGGTTCAACGGTTCAACGCTTTATCGCTTCAACCGGAACTCACGCCGCTTTCTTCGACTTCGATTTATTTTCCAGCGCGCCTTTCGCCTCCTCTATAATCGACGCGAATGTTTTTTCTTCGGTCACGGCTAGGTCGGCGAGGATTTTGCGATCCAGGGTGATGCCAGCTGCTTTTAAGCCTTCAGCGAACCGACTGTAGGTCATGCCATTAGCGCGGACGGCGGCGTTCAAGCGCTGGATCCAAAGCATGCGGAAATTGCGTTTGCGTGTCTTTCTATCCCGATAGGCCCAATATTGGCCTTTCATGGTCGCGTCTTTGGCGTAACGGAAAAGTTTCGAGCGCCGACCGCGATAACCTTTCGCTTTTTTCAAAACCCGCCGTCGCCGTTCGCGACTGGCCGGGGCGTTTGTTGCTCTCGGCATTTGTTATTCCCCGAATTTTAGTTCGGGTCCTCCTCTCAGCGCGCTGTTCGTATATAATATGATCCGCGCGACCTCGGGCGCTGATATGATCGCAATCACGATCAGGTGTGCAGATTACCAGTTCAACCACGAACCGGGTCGGAAGAATAAAGCGCGTCGGCAAAATTACAACTCGGGGGGAGGAACACAGGGCTGGAGCCCTGTGTGGCGCACAGGCCTGAGGCCTGTGTTCCTACGCCTGAGCGAGAGGTATGGTTTTTCGCGTAAGAAACCACGTAACCAGGCCGACTCCGGCTCCGCCCAGATGCGCAAAGGACGAAACCGAGCTGATTCCGATCTTCTGCTCGTAAGCACCGATGATTTGGCAAAAAAAAACCAGAGCACGAAAACGAACCACGCTGGCAGGCGAATCCAGCGAAAATAATAAAAGTAGCGCCACAAAAAGCCGATTTTCGCCTGCGGGAATGCCATTGCGTAAAATGTGATCACACCGGCGATTCCACCGCTGGCACCGATGCAGGGAATGGTGGAATTCGGGGCCGATGCAATGTGCACGAGATCCCCAACGAATGCCGCAATCGCGATCAATGCGATGTAGCGCAGCGCACCGAGAAAATTTTCCACGTCATCGCCGAAAACGAGAAGGAAATACATGTTGCCGACGAGATGAACGACTCCGGCATGGAGGAAAAATGAGGTAACGAAGGTCAAACCGTGCAGCCGGAGCGGTTGCGCCGGAATTAGTCCGAAAAGTTGGACAGCCTCCTGCAAATGGAAGAACGCGTGAACACTTGCGGTGATGATAACGGCGGCCAAAAACCAGGTTACTACGGGACGGCGTTCCTTCGCGGGCGCGTCAAATTCGACCGGCATCCCGAGAAAAGCCGCCATCGATTTCCACCATTCATCCGGTGGCGCGCTGTCGAAATCGGGGCCGCACGCTTGCTCGGCGAGTTGCTGAACTTTCGCCAGCGCGATCGCCTCGCGCGCTTTTTGCGGCAAAACGACCTGCGCTTTTGGTTTCGGTAATGTGCGCGCTTGCAGCGTTTGTGTTTCGCCGGAATCGAACCAGACGAATTCGCAAATTCGACAGACTTCGACTCTGATTCCGCTGCTGCTAGCAAGTGCGACCTCGATCATTGCGTTCCCGCAGGACGGACAAGGCCTGGCGCTGCTGCCCTCGTTATGGATCGCGTGCAGCCAGAGCGGGTTGATCGATTCCGGAGTGAAAGTGCGACGCAGCAATTGCAGACCGACCGCGCGACCATTGCATTTTTCGCAACGCCAAATGATGCCGTTGCCGGTGCGGATTTCGGTTAACGGAATGCGACAAGCCGGACAAAGAAGTTCAGCATCCACGCCGGAATGATGTTGCAGACCAGGCGTCTAGTCGATCATGCGACTGGAGGGGCGAGCTCCGCGAGCTTTCTTCTGTAGCGGCACCGTGTCGGCTGCGAAGAAGCACGCGATATGCGTGCCACCACAGAAATGCTCAGAATCGGCAACTACGTTGTCGAGCATGGCACTGCATGTGTATCATTCTCGTACTGACTCGCAGAGCTCGCTCTTCCAGTACCGATTAGCGGCACGTCCCGTTTCGGATTGGCCGTTGCCGTGTAACTTCATAAAATAACCCAATGTCCTGGCTGGCGCGCCACCGTCGTTTGGCCTTTGCCGCAATCTGCACGTTTTGGACGGCGGTGGTTTTCGTGGGTTATTTTTTTCCGACGCTGCCGTTTATTTCCATGCCGTGGCGGGGCGAGCAAAGTTTTGAGGATACGCTGCGCAGGGAAGGCCGTAAAACCGCCACGCGTGATGATTTCATTTTCCTAGGAATCGATCAGCAATCGTTGCAATTGGATGCGGTCGGTCCAGAGGAGATCGCGGGGAATCGCGCGTTTGAATTGATGACCGAGCGACCGTACCCATGGGCGCGCGAAATTTGGGTCCTTTTACTGGATCGCTTGTTCGGGGCCGGTGCGCGGCTGGTCATCTTCGACCTAATCTTCAACAATCCAAACGATGGGGATCTCGCCTTCCGCGCGGCGCTCGATCGGTATCACGATCGGGTTGTTGTTGCGATGAATATCGATACGCAAAATAACACCCAAATTGTGCTACCAAACGCCCAACTCATCCCGCCGCCAGCGCAAACGGACGATCGCGTCGGTTTCGTAAATTATTGGAACGACGAGATTGACGGAAAACTACGCGCCGCGCGTTTCTTCACTTCCGAGCGGCAACTGGCGGGGGTGGCATCTGTACCCGGCGACGAGATCTATACTTCGCTGCCATCGCGCGCCCTAACGAAACTTGGGGATGACGCCGATATTCCACAGGATCAACGCGATCATCTTTTTCGTTTTAGCTCCAATGATGCTTATCCACCCTTCCCCCTCTGGCAGGTTTTCCATCCCAGCTTTTGGAAAGCGAATTACGCCGAGGGCGCAATTTTTAAAGATAAGATCGTAATTGTCGGAGCATCTTCACAGATCCAGCACGACTTCATCGTTACCCCGATGAATCCGGCCGCGCCCGGTCCGGCCGTTCATTTGCAGGTAATTGCCGCGACTGAGGCGCACGAGTTTCTGCGACAGACACCGACGCGCGTGATGCTCGGTCTCGTTTTGGCCGCGGGAGTGATTGGGTGGGGCGTGATTCCTTTTTTGCGGCGCCCAATTCTTTCTCTCTTCTCGCTGATCGCAATCGCCGTGATTTATCTCGCGGTTGCCCGTCTGGCCTACGATCGCTCCGGTTTCATTCTCGCAACGGTCCCCGTGCTCTCGACTCTTATGCTTTGTAGCATCAGCACGCTCGGGATCGATTACGCGATTGAGCGCAGGGAAAAATTGCGCACGCGACGCACCCTCGAGCGTTACGTTTCCAAAAACCTGGTCAAAGAAATTCTCGAGAATCCCGGCGGCTATTTCAATTCGCTCAAAGGTTCGCGCATGCCGGCCACGATTCTTTTTTCCGATATCGTCGGTTTCACGACCTTGAGCGAGAAAGCCGATCCGGAGGAATTGGTCCGACAGTTGAATGAATATCTGAGCGCTATGACCAATGTCGTTTTTCAGAACGACGGCACGCTCGATAAATTTATCGGTGACGCCATCATGGCGGTGTGGGGGAACGTCAAGAGCCAGGGAAAGGCCAAAGATGCGAAAGCGGCCGCGTATGCTGCTCTGGGGATGCGGCGGGAATTGTTGCGACTAAACAACGGCTGGAAAACGGAAGGCCGCATGACCCTGGGAATGGGCGTTGGCATTAATCATGGCGATGTTCTCGCTGGAAACATCGGTTCGCAGGATCGCGCCGATCTCACGGTCATCGGCAATACGGTAAATCTGGCCTCACGTTTGGAAGGGCTGACGCGCATTTTTGGAGTAGACATTCTTATCGGAGCGACGGCGGCGGATTTGATTCGCGATGAATTTCACCTGCGTTCCGTCGCACGCGCGCAGGTGAAGGGAATAACCGAGCCGGTCGATGTTTTTACCGTCGTGGAAGCACGCGACCACAATCCCGATCAGGAATTGTTAACCTGGCTGGAAACGTACGAGGAAGGAATTCGCAAATTCCGGGATCGCGATTTCACTCAGGCGAAAATCCTGTTCTCGCGCTTCCTGGAATTTTACCCTGAAGATTCCCTGGCAAAAATGTACCTCGAGCGTTCCCTGGAATACGAACAGGCCCCGCCTGATAAAGCGTGGAATGCGGTGGAAGTATTCGAGAGAAAATGATCGCCTTCCGAGCGAAGTCGGGGATTCCGCCATGAAACCTTCAAGTAATGCAACGGGATCCCTCGACTATGCTGAGGATGACGGGCGTTTTTCGTTTCGCTGGCGCAGTTGACCACGCCGGGTAAAGAATTGCTGTGAAGGAAGCGCCGCGGCATTTTCATTTTCTCGGAATCTGTGGCACGGCAATGGGGTCGGTCGCGGCAGCCATGAGCGAGCGTGGGTTCACGGTTACCGGCTCGGACGAAAATATTTACCCGCCGATGTCCACCTTTCTGGAAAAGCGCAAAATTGCGCTCTCCTCTGGCTATCGCGCGGAAAATATCCCAGCAAACGCCGATGTGGTCGTGATCGGTAATGCGATCAAACGCGGTAACCCCGAAGCCGAAGCGGTCCTCAACCGGAAGCTATTTTATCTTTCGCTGCCGGAAGTCTTGAAAAATTACTTTCTGCGTGGGCGACACAATCTCGTTGTCACCGGCACGCACGGGAAAACCACAACCACAACGTTGCTGACCTGGATCATGGACTTCGCCAAGCACCAGCCGAGCTACATGATTGGCGGTATTCCGCGCAATTTCGGGCAGGGTGCGCGATTCAATGAATCGAAATTCTTTGTCATTGAAGGCGACGAATATGACACGGCATTTTTCGACAAGCGCTCAAAATTCATTCATTACCTGCCGGAGCTTCTAGTGGTGAACAACGTCGAGTTCGATCATGCCGACATCTTTCCGGACCTTGATGCGATCAGGACAAGTTTTCGTCGTCTGGTGAACATTGTGCCGCAGAACGGAATGATCGTGCTCAATGGCGATGACAAAAATTGCGTCGAGGTCACGCGCGATTCCTTGGCACCAATGGTCGAGGTCGGTTTTTCCAAAAACTGTGCGCAGCGTATTCGTGATGTGAGCTATTCGGCAAAAAAATCGCGTTTCGTTTTACGCGACGAGGAATTCGAGGTTCCGATGTTTGGCGAGTTCAATGTGCGCAACGCCGCCATGGCGATCTCAGCCGCGAAATTCTACGGTGTATCAGCGGAAACCATTCGCGCGGCGTTACCGAAGTTCGAAGGAGTCGCGCGACGCCAGGAAATCCGCGGCGAGGTGCGCGGGGTGAAAGTGATTGACGATTTCGGCCATCATCCGACCGCGATTGCCCAAACGCTGACGGCGCTACGTCATCGTTATCCGAAGCATCGCTTATGGGCGATTTTCGAGCCGCGCTCCAACACCACCCGGCGCGCCGTTTTTCAGCACGAGTTGCCTAAAGCCTTGAAGATTGCAGACGGCGTTTTCATCTCCCAGGTGGCGAGACTCGAGCAAATTCCCGAGGCGGAGCGATTGAATCCGGAGGCGGTGGTGAAAGAGATCAAGCAATCCGGGCGTTCGGCCTTTTATGAAGAAAACGCCAACGCAATTGTTGAGCGCATCGTGCCGTTACTAAAGAAGAACGATATCGTGACCGTGTTCAGCAATGGCGGGTTCGATGGGATACACGAGAAGTTGCTGAGTAAGTTAAAGGGTTAAAAAGGTTACAAAGTTACGGCAATGAAACTTTGAAGCGTCTCGCGATAGTTTTCGCATTCTGTAGCGGCGGTCTATGACCGCCGACGACCGCAAGCAGCGGCTACATCGCCTCGATCGGATCTTCTTGCGTACACCGATCTATTTTGTAACGACATGCACAAATAATCGCAGCGCGATATTGGCAACAAAATCAGTTCACCAAGCTTTTATCCGCTTCGCTGAAAAAGGCCCGGGCCACGGCGCATGGATCGGCGCGTACGTACTCATGGCTGACCATCTTCATGTTTTCGTCGGACTGGATGATCAAAAGATTGACTTTCCCGGGTGGATGAAATCATTAAAAAATGCGCTGTCGAAGGGGTTGCGCTTTGATGGAATCTCATCGCCGCATTGGCAAAAAGATTTCTTTGACCACGTCTTGCGAAGTGAGGAGTCATACGAAGAGAAGTGGCACTATGTCCGTGAGAATCCAGTGCGGGCCGGACTGGTGAAGCGATGGCACGACTGGCCCTTTGGTGGTGAGATCTTTGATTTGGAATATTACTGCGAGTGATCGCGATTCGGCGGTCATAGACGCCGCTACAGACGCAAGTTACGACGGCGGCGCAGCCGCCGAGGTATGATCGTGCACGATGTGCCAACCGTCGGGGGTTTTGCGGAAGATCAAGGTGAAACGACCATGCGGGTTGTCACTTGCGCGTTTTAGCTCCCAGTGCCCGAGCGCGAGGGCGGAATCCGGGCCAAGCTGTTCGATTTCAAGATCCGAAAACGTAAGCGTGCCCATCTTGGCGCGATCATTGTATTTGTTGAGATAACGATCGCGAACCGTTTGCCAGCCACGCCTCACTTCATCGCCGGAAACAAAAACGGTGGTTTCGTCGCGGGCGTAACCATTCATGAAACTGTCAATATCGCCGCGGTTCCAAGCCTCCTGTTGCGCGCGCAAAAGGGCGCGAATTTCCGAAATGACTAGGGCGTTGCCGGATTTCTCATCTGCCGCCTCGAGAATTGCCGCGCCCAGAATGAGAACCAATGCTAACCGGAGTGGCTTCACTTCATTTCTTTACTATTAAGTTGGAAAGGTGAAAAGCTGAGGATTCAGGGTTCCGCCTGGCACCAGGTGAGAGTAAATATACCGCGTTAAGCGGTATTGACCCGGAGGGCGCTTCCTCTTACATATTGCGGGTGTTGAGATACCCCCTCGTCATTGTTGTGCTGCTTATCTCAGCAGCATCGGCTTTTGCGCAGCGCCCTGTATCGCCCGCGCCCGCCGCGCCTGCGCGGACAGCTGCGGCTACACCGGGCCCTGAGGATCGGGTGAAATTGCAATTTCCGAATAGCGACGTCCAGGATGTTCTCCGGCTTTATGAGCAGCTCACCGGTAAACGGGTGATCATGGATAATTTCGTGCAGGGCAAGGTGAATATTTTCCTCACCAATGATCCAACCCGCGAAGAGGCGATCCAGATCATTAAGATCAGTCTATTGATGAACGGGTTCTCACTCGTTCCGGAAGATCCGGATATCGTGAAGGTGATCGGAACAGGAAAAAATCCGCGTGGACAAGGCGTGCCGATTATTTCAGATCAGGCCGATATCCCTCCGGGCGATCAGGTAGTCAGCTATCTTTTTAAGTTGCGCTACGCGGATCCGACCGAGTTGCAGCAGGTGATCGGACAATATCTTTCGCCGCCGCAAACCTATACTTCGGTGCTCCCGCTGCCGAAATCGTCGAGCATATTAATAACGGAAAATTCCACCGTCATTCGCGGGTTAGCCAAGATCATCGATCAAATTGATGTCGCTCCTGCTGAAGTGACGAGTGAATTCATCAAACTCGAGCGCGCCGACGCCACCAAGATAGTCGATACGTTGAAGGACATTTTCGAGAAAGGAGCCGAGCAAAATCGGCCGGTCGGTCCAGGGGGTGGACCAGGCCGGGGCGTGCGTGGGGTTGCCAATCCAGTCGTGCCCATTGCTCAGGGCGAAGGCGAACTTGGCACGCTCACCGCGCTTTCGGAGGAATCCGTTATCGTTGGTAAAATCAAGCTGGCGCCCGATGTGCGGACGAACCGGATCCACGTCATCACCCGGCCGATAAACATGCCATTTATCCGGAAACTGATCGCGGAGCTCGACGCCAACGTGGAGTTTGGCAAACCGGTGACACGGCCGCTGCGCTACATTTCCGCGAGCGATGTTTTGCCGGTGCTGGTGCAAGCTCTGACCGAACCAGGCGGGGAACAGCAACAAGGTGGCGCCGGCGGAGCCGCTGGGCCCCAAGCCGGACCAACCCCACAGCGCACGCCCAATCCCACCGTCACCAATCCCTATAACGTCGGGCAAACCAGCACGGCCAGCGGCAGCAACCTGAATATCTCCGAAGAACTTTCTACTCAACCGGTCGATACCGCGCCTAAAGCGGTGACGATTGGCAATTCCAAGATCATCGCCGATCAGCGCGCCAATACTATTATAGTTCTGGGTAGTCGCGAGGTGGTCGTGAAGATAGAAAAGATTCTCGACGAGATGGACGTGAAAGCACCACAAGTCGCTCTAGCCACCGTCATCGGCGAGCTGACGCTTAACAACGACGAGCAATTCGGAGTGGATTATTTTATCCGGGGAAACAAGAAGTACGCGCTGACGACGAACTTCCCCAACGTCCCGCCTCCATTTCCCGGTGGCGGCACCACCTCGGCTGCTCCCAGCCCGGGAGGAACACCGATAACTACAGGTGGAAGTGTCTTTGATCCCGGTAACCTGATCAGTTTCACCCAGTTGGCGACCAACGCCGCCCAAGGCACGAACATTTATCTTGCTGCCGGTGCCACGCTGGCCTCGGTGGTGCACGCGTTAGATTCAACGGGGCGATTCCGCGTGATCTCGCGCCCGATGGTTTTTACCAGCAACAATAAGAAGGCAATCATTGCAAACGGACAGGAGATTCCAGTCCCGGTAAATACTTTGAGCAACGTGTCCGGCGCGACGGTTGCCGGTGTCGCCTCCGTCCAATCCAGCATCGAGTTCAAGAAGGTTGCGCTGCAGCTTGAGGTCGTGCCGCTCATCAACTCGGAGAAAGAGGTCTCCCTGGATATCTTACAGAAGATCGACAGCGTTGTTCCTGGCAGCAATGTAAATATCGGCGGGAACCAGGTGCCGACGATCGCCACTCGCTACATTCGCACTAACGTTTCCGCACCAAACTGTTCAACAATTGTCCTAGGCGGATTAATTACTGACACCAAGAATACCAGCAAAGATGGGATTCCATATTTGAGTCGATTGCCAGTTGTAGGTTCACTTTTTCGTAGCACTACAAAAAATCGCGACCGCACAGAGTTGATCATTTTGATGCGTCCAGAAGTGTCGCTGACGAAGCTTGATCTTTATCGGCTGCGGCAGAAGCACGAAGACCGTACGCATTTCGGGCCTGAGCTTGAACAGGAGGATTGTCCGGATTGTCCGAAACGGGGTGATGGAAAGCAACTGCCGCCGCCGGATGTCCCATCGGCCAAAGATGTAGGAATGCGCTAATGAAACGAATCGGGATTGTTCTTATCGCGATGTTTCTGGGCTGTAATGGCGCTCCCGGATTCATCATAGACGAGGAAATCTTTTCCTACCGCTCGGAAGATTCGCTGGCGCCGCGCGATGAGCATGGACTCTTGCATCAGGGCAGAGTGGTCCGTGCGGTCGATTTTGCCCCGAGATATAACCGGCGTTGGATCTATTATTTCAAGGCGAACGAGCAATTGATGGTGGATCCGGCTTATGTCGGCGCACTGCAAAGGGATTTGCGTCGGCTCGGATACTATTGCGGCCCGATTGACGGCGTCTTTTCCAACGAGGTGAGCGACGCGATAGCGCGTTTTCAGAAAAATTATTCAATGCGTGTGAGTGGCACGCTAAGCGATCCAGTGCGGCGGGCGTTGCATTTGCCCTAGTCTGGGGCGCGCCCGCTCCCTGAAGCAAAAGCATTGTCGCGCTCTGGCAAAACGGCGACCTAATGGCATAATTCGAGGGTTAAAATGAGATCCCCCGTCCGCCAGCCGAGTTGCGATTTTTTGATGCGCGCTGTAGCGGCGCTCTATGAGCGCCGAGTCCTGGGAATTTCGGCGGTCACTTCGGCTCCGCTCGGTGCAGGCTCCGACCGCCGCTACCAAAAGGGATCAAGATGAACGCGGCGGTAAGCAAATCGATTGTTGATCTTTTGATCGCTGGGGGCGTGGAGTCTCGCGAAGAAGCTGCCCAGCTTGCGCAGAATCTCAATGGCGGTTCCTGGACGACCCAAGTGCTCGATTCCGGCAAGGTCGACGAGCAACGGTTTCTCTCTGCCATTGGAAATTTCTTCCGCGTTCCGGTCGTCACGCTCGACGCCAGGACAATCGATCGGCAAACACTGTCGATTTTGCCCTCGCGATTTGTTTTTCAGCATCACATTTTGCCGATCGCGGAAAAGGACAATTCTGTTGTTCTCGCGACCTACGATCTTTTCAATTCGGCCGGCCGCCAGCTGGTGACGCAACTTTTGAAGAAACCAGCGGAGTGGGTGCTGGTCCCGCGTGCCCAGTTACTGCGCGCGATGAAAACGCTCTACGGCGTGGGCGCGGAAACCTTCGATGAAATTCTCAAGACCAATCGGGGTTTCGAAGTCTTGCATAAAGGCGACACCGCAACGGACATCAACGCGGACGATCCCGAAGCATCCGTCGTTAAATTCGTCAATCAAGTTATCCGTGAAGCGATCGCCGAGCGTGCGACCGATATTCACGTCGAGCCGCTCGAGAACGATATCCGCATTCGTTACCGCATCGACGGAATTCTGCACGAAGTCGCGGTGCCGCCGCAACTGCGGGTGCTTCATGCTGCGATTATTTCGCGATTGAAAGTGATGTCGCATATGGACATCGCCGAGCGACGTTTGCCGCAGGATGGCCGCATGAATTTGCACGCGAACAATCAGGAGATCGACGTTCGCGTTTCGACCATCCCGACGGTGAACGGCGAATCGATCAGCCTGCGATTGCTCGCCCGCGGCGGCCAGCAGTTCGGCTTTCAACGCCTCGATCTCAGTGAACGACAGGAAAACGTCATCCGCCGTCTGCTCGCCCAGCCTAATGGGATCATTTTGCTCACCGGCCCGACCGGCTGCGGGAAATCGACATCCTTGTATTGTTTCCTCAGCACGATCAATTCAGTCTCGCGCCGCATCATCACGATCGAGGAACCGGTCGAGTATAAATTGCCCGGCGTGTTGCAAATGGATGTGAAACCGGAAATCGATTTCACATTTGCGCGCGGTTTGCGTCACATTCTTCGACAAGATCCGAACGTGGTGATGGTCGGTGAAATTCGCGACGTCGAGACGGCAGACATTGCGATTCGCGCCGCGATGACCGGCCATCTGGTCTTCAGTACGCTGCACACGAATGATGCCGTCGGTGGCATTACGCGTTTGCTCGATATGGACGTCGAACCGTTCCTGCTCTCGTCGGTTGTGAAATCATTCATTGCGCAGCGGCTCGTCCGCACCATCTGCCCTGAGTGCGCCGAGAAAGTCGAGTATCCGGGAGAATATCTCGGCGAAATCGGATTCCCGGTGAAAGAACTGGGAACGAAATTCATGCGCGGCAAAGGTTGTGACCATTGCCGGCAAACCGGCTATCAGGGCCGCGCGGCGATTTACGAAATCTGCGTGGTGACCGAGCCACTGCGCAAAATGATCATGCAGAAGCGCGATGGCGGCGAGCTGAAGCAGTGCGCTATTGCGGAGGGGATGGAAACGTTGCGGCAGGACGGCTGGCGCCGCGTGGCGCAGGGCAGTACCACGATCGAGGAAGTTGTTAGGGTGACGCAAACTGACGAAGTGATGGCCGAAACGACCGAAGACGCCGAGCCGGTGGTGAAGCGCTAGCGCGCGAATCTGGCAAGAGCGACCATCAGCCCATTGCCACGGATAACGAACTGTTTGGATCACTAAAACAATCGCGATCGCCGCAGAAAAAAGTATTCGTTATAGGGCTGATCGTCGGTAATTCGTATTTCGGGATCGCGATTCAGCAATTGTATTGGAAAGCGTGACAATAAGACCCGGCCCAAATATGCCGGCAAGTCGGCGGACTGAGTCCATTCCAAAAGATCGCTTGTAGCCGCAGCCGGCATGGCGGATGCGACCTGTTCCGGTGTGCGGGGTGCAATCGGTTGCATCGAAGCCAACATATGGAATCCGACTCCCTGGATACCGCGAAAACAACACACGTGAGTAAAGGAATTCTCCAGCGACCGGAAAACGGCTTGACCGGTCATCAGCTCCCCTCCAGGAAACCAAACTTGAATAATTCCGTTTGGCTTTAGGTGCTGTTTGACAAGTTCGTAAAATTCTTCGGAATAAAGTAAGCTAGACCCAGCGGCTTCAGTCGGAGGCGGAGGATCTGTCACCACGACATCGAACATTGCCGATGTTCGCTTCAAAAAACGCCGGCCATCATCGATCACGATGCGACCCTTCGGGTTATTGAGAACGCGTGCGGCATCCCGGTGATAAAACCCGAAAGCATTCTTTACGCTGGGCACCAATTCCACTGCGGTAGTGTCGATGTCCCAGCTCAGCGCCGACCGGTAGGTTGTCCCCATTCCAAAACAAATGATCAGGACCGATTCAGGTTTACCGGCATGCAGAGCAAGAGGGAGGTGCGCCATGAATTTGGTCTCCGGGGTCAAACAAGTAACGCCGATGCCGTTCACGAAAAGATGCTTGTCGAGATCCTTACCGGCGGAAATAACCGAGGCGGCGTAGTCGCGGCGGATTTCCGTGGCTCCACCTCTCGAAATCCAACTTGCGAAGTCCACCGGACAGAACAAGGACCAGGCTAATACAATGCCAGCCGTTGCGCCGCTCATCGTGCGGTACCAAGAAGGCAACGATCGGGACGTGAAGAAATAAAATCCAAGAAAGGGCAAACTAAGTAGGACCAATCCGTAGCGTTCGCCAACCCATGGCAACAAAACATATGAAGCAAATAGCGGCCCCAGAATACAGCCAAGCACATTTAGCGCGTAAGCGTTACCGGCATCAGCGGGATCACCCAAGGCGTCCTTGTCGATCAGACTTGGAGTTAAGTATCCGAGGACCGCACAGAGCGGGGTAATACTAGATAGCAGGACAGCCACGTCCAGGTATGCGGAAAATTTTGCTGCCACGCCGAGAAATCGAAGATCATTGAATAGAATGGGAAGAAAGGTCGCGACCACAGCAACCGACATCAGCTTGGCAACATTCCACACAGAGTTAGTACGAAGGCCGCGGCGATACAATAGCGATCCGCAGAACGTGGCGCCCAAATAGGCGAAAATAATAAGAGCGAAAGAGTAGACCTGAGTTTTCAACACTGGTGTAAACGCCCGCGTCCAGACGACTTCCATAGCCATCGCTGTAAAACCGGTTGAAAATAGGATCCATTTCCTGAAGGGGCGCCGCAGCGTGTCCGGCGAAAGCGTTGGCCAACGTGGCGACGAAACTTTCGCTTCAGCCAAGTTGAGCGCGGCAGGCTCGCGCTGCTTCCGAGCCAAGAATCCGCTAATCACTGCGATGGTGAAGTTACCGGCTGCTGCTATACAAAGCGTCTGCTTAAATCCAAAAAACTCCACTAACACAAGCGCGGTAACCAAAGTTCCGCTCATTGCGCCAAGAACATTCGCCAGATAGAGGAAGCTAAAACTTTCGGTGTTTTGTGGATCCTGCTCGCGCACGTACGCCATCATGAATGGAAAAGTCGCGCCCATGCATACGCACCATGGCAGAATGGAAAGGCCTAGGAGCAAGGCAGAGAGGGAAAGATAACGAAAAGAATTCATCTGCCCTGCGGACAGCAACACCTCCCCGCTCACGGCAAATAACATTGGAACGGCAACTGCGCCAATGCCGATCACAAGCTCGGTCAGCATGTAAAAGACGATCGCCGAGGATCGCGTCTTCGTTGTTAGCGCGTCAATCAATCTTCCGCCGAGCCATGCTCCAAGGGACAGCCCCAGCATAAAGACGGATATGACTACAGAGAGCACGGGCGCAATGATCCCAAAACTTGCGAACGCAATTCGCGTCCACACCACTTGATAGACCAAGCTGCTAAATCCGGATAAGAAGAACAACAAGAAGAGCAGTTTTCGCTGGAGTAGACTCATCGGTTGAGTTGGTGAAAGCACCTGCCGCGCCTGACCGAAGCGGGGGCGAAACAAGCGCTACCCAGAGCCCCGCAGGTCGCGGATGGTTTTCGCGTAATCGTCGCTGCGGAAAATCGAAGTGCCGGCGACGAGGACGTTGGCGCCGTTTTCAATCGATACCCGTGCCGTCACCGGATTAATGCCGCCGTCCACTTCGATATCCAGCACGGGATTGTTTTTTGTCTTCCAATCGCGAGCACGACACACTTTTTCCATTTGTTCGCTGCGGAAGGATTGGCCACCAAAACCCGGATGTACCGTCATGATGAGAAGAAGATCGAGCTGGCTGAGAAATGGCTCCAGCAAGGCAAATGGCGTGGCCGGATTTAAGGTCAGACCAGCACGACAGCCCCCGCCGCGAATTTGCTCCAAGGTTTTGGCAACGTCGTGTTTCGATTCCGGTTCAACGTGGACCGTGATCGAATTTGCTCCGGCCTCGATAAAACGCGGTAGATAATGATCGGCGTACTCGATCATGAGATGGACGTCGAGCGGCAAATTTGTGAGCTTGCGAACAATCGCGACGATTCCCGGGCCGAAGGAGATGTTATCGACGAAATGTCCATCCATGATGTCGCAATGAATCCAATCGGCCCCGGCCTCCTCAACCCGGCGAACTTCATCGGCCAATCGGGAAAAATCGGCGGCGAGGATGGATGGGGCGATAAGGATCCGATGCATGGAGCATTCGAGTATTTGAGTATTTGAAGTGATGGAGTGTTGGGCAGAATACATTACTCCACTACTCCAACACTCCATTACTCCGCGGCTTGGCTGCAGCAAGCTTTCCCTTGACGGGTGGCAGCTCTGTTCCAAGGTTCTACGCGTTTTCGGGCGTTGAAACAGCTGGGGAGCATTGAACGTCAGGAGTTTATTTTCCCGTGCGGCTTTCGCTGGCTCGA
>Ga0209686_1000272_pt1 | contig 27139 bp, 24 predicted proteins | sample GraSoiAngelo_126_FD_185883 | JGI IMG/M metagenome (GOLD analysis project Ga0209686, IMG submission 185883) | Grasslands soil microbial communities from the Angelo Coastal Reserve, California, USA - 14_0927_09_20cm (SPAdes) (version 2) | ecosystem: Environmental > Terrestrial > Soil > Grasslands ...
AGAAACCGGCGGTCCATTTATTCGCACATTATGATGAAATTCGATGGCCGGCGCAAGGAGGCGACTTCCCCCGCGTCTGGTAACCTTGAGGGCGCAGATGCTGAGTCGCCGCCGGTTCCTTCAATCCATAGGAACATCGTTTGGAGCCGCCGCCGCTGTGGGCCTCTACGCCTGGCGGGTCGAGCCGCACTGGCTGGAGATCGTTCGCCGGCCGCTCCCGATTCTCCGATTGCCGCCCGCACTGGCCGGTCGCACGCTCGTGCATGTGAGCGACATTCACGTGGGCCCTCGCGTCGATGACGAGTACGTCCTGGCGACTTTCCGCCGGATCGCGGATCTCCGACCCGACATCGTCGTGCTGACCGGCGACTTCGTCAGCTACCACGCCGATGTTCTGGATCATCTGGCGACCGTCTATCGACAGTTTCCGACGGGACGGATCGGCACCGTCGCGATCCTTGGAAACCACGACTATGGACCCGGATGGCGACATTCGGAACTCGCTGCGCGGCTCGTCGACATCGTGCAGCCCTTCGGCATCAACGTGCTTCGCAACCAGGTGTGCGAGCTCGGCGGACTGCAGATCGTCGGGCTCGACGATCTCTGGGCGGATCGATTCAAGCCCGAGCCGGCGTTCGCCCAGCTTGACCCGCAGCGCGCGGCAATCGCGTTGAGCCACAATCCCGACACAGTGGACCTGACCGGCTGGGAGCATTATGAGGGCTGGATTCTTTCAGGGCATACGCACGGCGGACAATGCAAGCCGCCGTTCCTTCCTCCGCCGCTCCTGCCCGTCCGCAATGGACGCTACACCGCGGGTGAATTCGAGCTGACAAGCAACCGCCGTTTGTACATCAGCCGTGGCGTCGGACATCTTCTGCACGTGCGATTCAACGTGCGTCCTGAAGTCACGGTCTTCGACCTTGTTCCGGCGTGATCGGCCGGCGTGATCAACGAGATCGACGAGACGATCGTCCTATGGCTGGTGCCGCCGGCCGTCCCGCGATCGGTTATATGCTTGTGTTTGACTGGTTTCATGGACGACCCGCCTTCGCCGCGCGCGAGCGTGCGCGGGGCTTCGGCGAGGCAGGCCGAAGGTTGCTGGAGGATCCATGAACCGGAAGCTGTCCCTCGGCGTCATTGGCCTGCTGACCACCGCCACGCTTGCGTTCGGTGCGACCGACCAGGTGCGTCCAGCTGACCCACAAGACACGCAGCTCCCCGCCCCAGCACCGAACCAGTCAACCATTCCACGATCTCCCAGGAAGTCATTCGCCCGCGTGTTTCCCGCGCCGGACATCGCGGAGCAGCAAAGGCTGCGTGCAAAACTGGCCGAGGAACTCCTTCGTGCCGATCGGTCAGACATAGAAGTCATCTGCGGCCTGACGATCCGGCACGTCGACGAGCGGATCGATCCGCGCATCATCGTGCCGCACAATGATCAAGCCGTCGATGCGAAGATCAAACGCATCGCCCCGCAGGTTTGTCGGAGCGACAATGACACCAAATAAGCGACCGGTAGAGATCAACATGAGCGGCATCCCGGTGAACGGCATCGGCGGCCTCGGACTGTCGCCGTCGCCGTGTTGATGACGGTCGTCTTACCTGAAGCCTGGTGGCTGGTTGTGATGGCGGTCGCTGGTGGTGTGGTGCTTGGGGCTGTGATGGTGCTGGCGCGGCGCAATCACGCGTCTCCGGGCCCGAGTGGCAGCGATCCGACGATTCTCTTTTGTCCGGAGCCCGTGAAGTTGCCAGATCGGGATCAGACAAGGGTCAAACCGGGGTCAGCCCCCGGCAGACGTGCCGTGCTCACTTCCGGTTGGCGCATCGCCTATTCTCTCAACGCCAGTGCGGGATCGATTCTGAGCGCCCGCCGCGCGGGTGTCCACGCGGCAGCAATGCTCACGAGCCCGAGCAGGATCGACGTCAACGCGAAGCTCAGAGGATCGCTGGCGCTGAGACCCGCAACGAGGAACATCGCGAGGGGCCTCGTCAGCCACGCGGCGATCGCAAGACCGAGAAAGATGCCGCTGCCAGCGAGGATCGCGGCGTCGCCGAGCACGAGTCGCAGGACCGCGTGATGTGACGCGCCAAGCGCCATGCGGATGCCAATCTCCGCGGTTCGCCGGCTTACCGAGTAGGCCATCACCGCGTACAGTCCAACCATCGCAAGCACGAGCCCCAGCGAGCCCAGCGCCGCGAGCAGCGCCGCGCCAAGCTGGCTTGGCATGAACGCAAACGCAAGGGCAGCGCGCATCGGCTGCACATCGATCGCGGCGGTGGAATCCAGGTCCGTGAGGATCTGCGAGACCGCACGGATGGATGTCGATGGATCGCCCGCTGTCCGAACGAGGAGGAACACCAGCCGGTCCCTGTTCCCGCGCTGCAGGAACGATTCGTAGACCGCCGCCCGCTGCGTTTCGCCGATCGTCCGGTGTTTGCTGTTGGCGACGATGCCGACGATCTCGGCCGGGTAGCCCGCTGGTGTTGGTCCAGGCAACAGGAGGTGCTGGCCGATTGGATCGCTCCCGCCGAAGTGGCGCCGTGCGAACTCCTCGTTGATGATCGCGACGACCGGCGCGCCCGGCGCATCGGTCGTCCGGAATTCGCGTCCGCGCTGCAGCCGGATGCCCATCGCAGCGAAATAGCCAGGTCCGACGCGATTGCCTTCATAGCGCGCGCGAAACGGACCACCGCTTTCGGCGATCCGCAAATCGGCGCCGGTCGTTGACCCGCTTCGGATCGTCAACGGCACGTCGGCGGTATAGGCCGCCTGCTCGATCCCTGGAATGCTCTGCAATCTACCGACGGCAGATTCCAGGAACGCCGCGCGGCTTTCCCGTGTGTAGCGTCCTTCGACGAAGCTCACCTGCGCGACGATCGAATGACCCGCGTCGAACCCTGGATCGGCACTGCGCGCAAGCGCGAGGTTGCGCACGAACAGCGTCGCCGTCAGCAGCAGTACCAACGCGACCGCTATCTGTCCGATGACCAGCACGCTCCTGAGCGTCCACCGGCGATGCGCGTAGCGTGACTCCTGCTTGAGCGCCGGCACGAGCGACGGCCGCGTGGCCTGGAGCGCGGGCACGAGCGCGCAGCACGTAGTGGTGACGGCCAGCAACGCGAGCGAGTACAGCAGCAGGCGCGCGTCGAACGAGGCGTGCAGTTCGAAGGGGAGCGGCAGCGGCAGCGACACGCGCGTCAGCAGGCCCATCAGCATCCGCATCAGCAGCAGGCCAAAGGCCGTACCGAAGAGCGCGAGCCACAAGCCTTCCGTCAGCAGTTGCTGAACGAGTCGCGCGCGACCCGCCCCGAGCGCCACGCGTATCGCGATTTCACGGCGTCGAACCGTGCCGCGCGCGAGGAGCAGCCCCGCGACGTTGGCGCAGGCGACGGCCAGTACGAGGCCGACGCCAACAAGGAGGACGGCGAAGAACGCGCCGATCTCCTTCAGATCCTTGATCTGCGACACGCCGCCCACCGGGGAGAACCGGTCCACTTCACCGAATTCCTTGCCGTAGTCCGGCGCCAGCCGCGCGGCTGCCGTCGACAGCGCCGCGCGTCCTTCGGCGACGCTCTGGCCGTCGCGCAATCGGCCGACGAGTTGCACGGTCGCGTCAAGGCGCTCGTGAAGCGTCGGCAGGAGCGCCGGGCTCACGGGCAGGTACACCTCGGGCGCGATACCAAAGCCTGGAAACGACTGCAGTCCATCGGGCAGTACGCCGAGGATCGTGTATGGCTCGCCATTGAGCACGAGCGTGCGCCCCAGCACTGCGGGATCTCCGCCCAGCCGCCGCTGCCAGAATCCGTGACTGATGACTGCGACCGTGGGGTGACGTTCGGCATCGGCCTCGGCAGCGGTGAACCCCCGTCCCATGGCAATCGGCAGGCCGAGCAGGTCGAAGAAGTTCGCGCTGACGATGAGCGGCATCAGGCTGATCGACTGCTCGGGCCCGCGCCAGTTGACCTCGCGTTCGAACTGATATCCGGTGATGCCGCCGAGTGCGCCGCTCTGCTCGAGCGCCTGCCACTGGCGATACGACACGTGGCTGCCGTTGTTCAGGCGGATATTCACGACGCGGTCCGGCCGCGACACGCTCGGCACGGTGAGCGCGATCTGACTCGCAAGGCTGAAGATGACGGTGTTGGCGCCCGTCGCCATGGCGATCGACAGCGTGGCGGCGAGCACCAGCAGCGGCTGCTGCCGGAGGGACCGGAGCGTGTACCGAAGGTCCTGCGCGAGATTTTGCACGACGGCGACCCGGCGCGTGTCGCGGCACTGTTCTTCCACGAGCGACACCGGACCGAACGCGCGCATGGCGGCAGCGCGCGCGTCTGCCGGCTTCATGCCGGCGGCGGTGTACTCGTCAACCTGTTCCTCCAGATGGAGACGAATCTCGGCGCGCAGCTCGGCGTCTGCGTCGACACCGCGGAACACCGATCGCAAACGCATTCGGGCGCGATCGATCCAGCGAGGCATTGTGGTCTCTCCTTCATCAATTGCGCGTGGGCCCCACATTTTTCAATTGCGTCGGGCCCCACCCCCGACGCTTGCCGCTGCGCCCATTCGGGCGCCGCGGCGGCTGACGGCTCTCACGCGCTCGCGCTCAGCGCTGCTGCGCCTGTCACCTCCAGACGAAGGCTGTCCCGCCGAAGCGCGAATGCGCGAAGGCGGACATCGCCTCGCGCTGGCCGCAGGCGCTTTAGTCGACTTCGCGGACCACGAGACCGATCGCGTTCGACAGACGCTCCCAGCTTTCGAGCTCGCGCGCGAGCTGCTTGCGGCCGGCAGCGGTAAGCGCGTAGAACTTCGCTTCGCGGCCGGTCTGCGTGACGCCGGGCTGCGCCCTCAGCCATCCCTGCTGCTCGAGCCGATGAAGCGCGGGATAGAGCGACCCCTGGGTGATCTGCAGCGCGTCCTTGCTGACCTGCTGGATCCGCTTCGCGATGGCCCACCCGTGTTTGGGTTCGAGGGCCACGGTTTTGAGGATGAGGAGATCGAGCGTCCCCTGGATCAAATCGGACGGCCTGCTCATGGTGCGATACCTAAGTTATCGACAACTGATGCCTAGGTTATCTACACTGACGACGTCGCGTCAAGAGATGTCTCGACCGCCATGTCAAGACCAGCGATTCGACCGCCGTGGCGATACAGTCCTGCTTGAAGCCGTCAGGTCCGAGCACGTACTGTGGATCGGCAGGCCAACTAACCGAGCAGCGGCCGCCGAGCTCAGGCCGTTGCACTTCACAGGGATATCAACTCTCATGCGTTACCCTCGGGTACCTGCCGTCCTGTTGCTGTTCGCCATTCTCTTCATCGGTGCCGCGGGGGAAGGGCGCGCGGAAGAAACGATTGTGTTCCTGCGCCACGGTGAAAAACCGTCCGGCGGCTACGGACAGTTGACGTGCCAGGGGTTCAACCGTTCGCTCGCGCTGCCGGCCGTGCTGCTTGCGAAATACGGCAGGCCGAACATTCTCTATGCGCCCAATCCCGCGGTGAAAATCCCCGATCCGGCCGGGAGCTTCTATTACATTCGCCCGCTCGCGACACTCGAACCCCTGGCAGTCCGACTCGGGATGGATGTGCGGACGAAGTATGGCTACAGCGACATCGCGTCGCTGCAAGCCGCGCTGATCGCGCCGACGCGGGACGATCTGACGATCTTCGTCGCCTGGGAACATGCCCATCTTCAGAAAGTCGTTCAGAACATCATGAACAGCTATGGCGGCGGCGCGGTCGTGCCCGCGTGGATCTTGGGCGACTACGACAGTCTGTACGTCGTCCGCGTGACCTATGCCGGAAGCACGGTTACCGCGTCGTTTCGCCGCGACAGCGAGAGGCTGAACGGCCAGCCGACGACCTGCCCGTTCTGAGGCGCCGGGTTCGTCCACTCCGGGTCGTTAGAATAGCCTCCGGATGTCTGTGCGCGGCATCGTCATCAAGCTCCACATCTACGCAGGGCTTCCGACGTTCGCGCAGTTGATGATCTACGGCGCTGCGGGACTCGTTGCGACCGTCCAGGGCGGACCGCGACCGAAGCTTGTCTCCTCTGCGCGCTACGTCCCGTTCACGCCGTCACCATCGACAACCGACAAGCAGGTCGCCGACGAGGTGTATCGTGCGCTCGCCCTTCCACTCACTCGGCCGATGGACGTGTAGGCGATCAAACGGACGATTGACGACGATCTGCTCCTCGATTTCTACAACATAAGACCATTCGCAGCGTGCACCTGCTGCTGGCATCCTTCGGCCTGCCGTTCCTGCTGATGTACGCGGTCGGCGCCGTGCAGATGTCGCACAACGCGTGGTTCACGATGAAGCCGACGGTGCACGAGCAACAGCTGTCGCTCCGAGCGGGGTCCGACGCGCGCGAGGTCGCCCGCGACGTGTTCGAACGCGCCCCCGCCATTCGTGGCGAGCTCACCGACATCCAGATGACGGCTGACGCGATCAGCCTCCGGGTCGTGCTGCCCGGCACCGTCCACGAGATTCGGTACGATCGCGCGTCCGGCGCGACGCGCGTGAAGACGAGCATCGCAGGTTTGATGGGAATGCTGAATCGCCTTCATCATGCGGCCGGGCTCTCGCACGACTATCGATCGATGAACGTGTCGGCGCGGCGGTCGCAGTTGTCTCGTCAGCGCTCCTGCTGCTCGGCGCGACGGGTCTTTACATGTGGTTCACGCGCCGCCAGGAGCGCGTCGCGGGCGCGCTGCTGCTCGGCGCGAATCTGATTGTGGTAACTGGCCTCCTTATCGCGATTCGCCGCCCGGGTCCCTAAATCACGCCGCGTCGCCGCAGCACCTCACGCACCTCATCGCTCATCTCGCTGTCGCTCGTGATTCTCGGCGGCTTCGCGCCTGCCGCCAGCAGCGAGTCGAGGACGGCAGCGTAATCGCCGGTCCGCGGGTGCCATCCGCGCACCGAAGCATAGACGGCCCAGCCCGTCGGCGTTCCGCCATAGTCATCATCCATCACGTCGAGAGGTGCCTGCCGCTGCAGCAGCTCCTCCGTCATCTCAACGTTGCCGTGCCAGGCGGCCCAGTGCAGCGGCGTCGCGCCGTGCTGGCCGCGCACATCTGGCGGCCACCCCGCGTCGAGCATCCGGGCGACCGCGCCTCGGTCGTTGTTCTGCGCAGCAACCGCGAGCCGGCGACGCTGGTCGTCGTCGAGCGTGCGCGCGAGGTCTTCCTGTCCGGCGAGCAGCGCGCGGATGGTCGTGTCGTCGTCCAGCTCGCACGCGATCGCCAGCTTCAAGCCGTCAGGCGTGCGATCCATCAGCAGCCGGAAAACGTCTTCGTGCCCGAATTCCCGGGCAACGTGGTGCGCCATCTTGTGCGCGCCGAGCGTCCAGAGGTAGATGGTTCCGCCGCTGCGCGGGTCCTGCTTCGGAAAGTACACTTCTGACACGTTCGTCCGGACCGATTCGGGGTCGGCCGCGAGATAGTCCCGAACACGCGTGAGGTCGCCGAGGGCGGCTGCCATCAGGATGTCGGTGCGCGCGTCGCGTTCGACGAGATAGCGCGCGACCTCCTGTCGATCTCGCACCATGTACTGCGCGGGCGTCGATTCATGATCGACGTCGCGCGCGTCGATGTCGGCGCCGTGATCCAGGAGATATCGCGCGATCTCGATCGAACACGCGAAGTGGAGCGGCGTCTGGCCGTCGCCGCCGCGCGCGTGGACGAGCGCAGCGTTGGCCGAGACCAGCTCCTCGACTCTCGCGAGCATCCCGAGGCGAGCGGCTGCGTGGATGTCGACGGTCGCGCCACGATCGATCAGAAACGGCGTCAGCTCCGTTTCGGCGTCCAGCACGCCGAAGCTGCCGGCCCACCAGCGGCTTCGCGCGTTGATATCGGCGCCGGCGCGCAACAGGACATCGATCATGTCGCGGTTGCGCCGGTGCACGGCCGCGAGCACCGCCGTCGCGCCGAACGCGCCACCCGGCAGCGGTTCATTCAACCGCGACGTCAGTTCCGGGTGACGCTCGAGGACCTGCTGCACCTGTGACGGATCGTTCGCGTGCACGGCTGCCGCGAGTCGTTCGATGGGATCCATGTCAGCGATGTCCATCGCGGCCCTTTCTAAAGCCGCCGCATATCTCGAAACGTTCGGTGTTTTTGCGTGTTCATCCGTGGTCTCCTACACCCGACGCGCGTCTTTTTCAGCTCTGAGCGCGACATCCATGGCGAGGAACGTTTGCTGCTGCGCGTTTGCCGTCTCCGTCCGGTTCAGCACGTCGTCCACCAGCCGCTCGCCATATGGCAGCGCAACATCGCGGCAGTCAATGTAACGCGGGCTCTTGTCGTCGACCAGAAACAGGTGGCTGTCGCCTGGACGCCCTGCGATGTCGATGCTCTTCCGGATTTCAATGTATCCGTCGGTGCCGAGAATGGTGAGCCGCCCATCGCCGAACACGCCAAGTCCGCCCGGTGTGAACCAGTCGACGCGGACGTATCCCAGGCCGCCGTTTCCGCGCAGCATCACGTCGCCGAAGTCCTCGAGCTCCGCGTACTGCGGATGGTGCACGTTGCCAACCTGCGACGCGACGATATCCACCTCCGTCGATCCGGTGAAGAATACAAACTGATCGACGTGATGCGAGGCGAGGTCGCACAGGATTCCGCCGTACTGAGCGCGCTTGAAGAACCAGGGCGGACGGCTTTCCGGGTTCATCCGGTGCGGACCGAGCGACACGGTCTGAATCACCTTGCCGATCGCACCTGCCTTCACGAGCTCCACCGCTTTGGTCGTCCCCTTGTGCTCGTGCCGCTCGATCAGCACCGAGTAAATCCGCTTTGTCTCCGCCTGCACTCTCCGTACCTCGGTCAGCTGCTCGAGCGTCGTCGTGCCGGGCTTGTCGACCATGAAGTCCTTGCCATGGCGCATGACCTCGATGCCGAGCGGCGCGCGCTCGTTCGGGATTGCCGCGCTGACCACGAGTTGGATCGAAGGGTCTTCGAGGATCTCGCGTTCGCTTCGCGCGAGCTTCGCTGACGGATACCGTTTGGCAAAAGCCGCGGCGAGATCCGCTTCCTTTCCGAAAAATGAGACCAGTTCGCCCCCGCCGCGCGTGACGGCGGCGATCTGGCCGTTGAGGTGACTGTGATTGAGGCCGATGGCGGCGAAACGGATCCGCGTTGCTTGCGGCGGCTGAGGTGCGTCCAGCGCGCGCAGGCTCGCGGGTCGCCACGCGAATGCAGCCGCGGACGCGAGCGACGCCTTTAAAAACGCGCGGCGTCTGACGTCAGTGTCCATGGCGCCTGATTATAAACATCTGCGTCACACCAGGCGTAACCTCTAATAGGCCCCTACAGCGCTTCCGCACGTCGGAGGTGAATGATGCGCCGGCTGGTGGTTGTGGGAACCATTCTCGTCAGGATCGCTTCAGGCCTCGTCATCGAACACGCGGCGAACGCTAAACCCACCGCCCAAGCCAGGACCGTTCTGGCGGTGGCGACCTCCCAGCAGCGCGGCGTCCTCACGACGGGCACGCTGGAGGCGGAGACGACCGTCGAGGTCGGCACCGTGGTCTCGGGCACCATCGAATCCCTGCCGGTCGATTTCAATTCAATCGTCCGCAAAGGGCAGGTGCTGGCCGAACTCGATCGGACGACTTTTGAGGCTGACCTGCGCAGCGCTCGGGCGACGCTCGCGCAGGCGGAAGCGGATCGCGACCTTGCACAGGCGACGGAGGCGGACGCCCAGACGAAACTGACGCGCGCGACCGAGCTCGTCGCGAAGCAATTGATCCCACAGTCTGACTTCGACGCTGCATCGGTGACCTGGAAAAACGCGGCGGCGGGCGTGAAGAATGCCGAGGCCGAGATCGCGCAGTCTACGGCGGCCGTCAAGCAGGCGCAGGTGAATCTCGAGCACGCGATCATCCGATCGCCGATCGACGGGATCGTCGTCTCGCGCGAGGTCGATGTCGGAGAGACCGTTGCGGCATCGGTGCAGACACCCGTTCTGTTCATGCTCGCGGGCGATCTGATGCATATGCAGTTGCACGCGACGATCGACGAGACGGACGTCGGCGAGGTGCATGCCGGCGACAAGGCCACCTTCAGCGTCGATGCGTATCCGAACACGATCTTTCACGGCGTGGTCAGACAGGTTCGCCTTCAGCCTCTCGACGAAGCGCCGGCGGGATCGACAACCGGGCCGAATGGCGCTCCCGCGGCGCAGGTACAGACACAGCCCGGCACCGTCGTCGCGTACGACGCGATCATCGACGTGCGGAATCCGGGCAATGAGCTCCGGCCCGGGATGACGGCCACCATTTCGCTCGATGATCACACGCTATAATCTCGGCCGTGATGCCGACGCCACGCTGGACGAGTGCACTGCTCGTCGCCCTCGCGCTTACGCTGTCCACACCGTCACATGCTGTTCGCGGCCAGGTTCGCGCGGAGCAGACCGCGCGCGCAACCGAGACAGCGCTCGATCGATATGTTGCCGCGCCGGACGCTGCATTCACCTGGAAGGTTGTCCGCGATCTTCCCGTCGATGCGGAGTCCGGCTCGAGCCGAACACGACAGGGCGTCACAGCGACGCTGATCGACATGACGTCTCAGCGCTGGCTCAGCGAGCGCGAAGTGGAACGGCCCCTGTGGACGCACTGGATCACCATCGTGCGCCCTGAAAAGGTCACGAGCGATATCGGTTTGCTGTTCATTACCGGAGGACGGCTCGACCGCGATCCGCCGTCACGTCCTCCTGCATGGCTCGTTGATGCGGCGCGCGGTACCGGCACGGTTACGGCGGAGCTCCGCCTCGTGCCGAATCAACCGATCGTCTTCAAGGACGATCCGTCGCGCAGAGCGCGCGTGGAAGACGACTTCATCGCATACACGTGGGATCACTTCATCCGGACCGGTGACGATCGCTGGCCCGCGCGGCTGCCGATGACGAAGAGCGCTGTGCGGGGGATGGATACGGTGACGGCGTTCACCATGTCGCCCGAAGGCGGCAGTTATCCCGTGCGACGCTTCGTCGTCTGTGGCGCCTCCAAGCGGGGATGGACGACGTGGGCGACGGCTGCGGTGGATAAGCGCGTCATCGCGATTGCGCCTGCGGTAATCGACCTGCTGAACGTGGAACCGTCGTTTATTCACCATTGGCGTGCATACGGCGCGTGGTCAGACGCGGTGCAGGACTACGTCGATCAGGGCCTCATGGATCGCATCGGCACTCCCGAGTTCCGCGCGCTCATGAAGATCGAGGAGCCGTATTGGTATCGCGACCGCCTGACAATGCCCAAATACATCGTCAATGCCTCGGGCGATCAATTCTTCCTTCCGGACTCCTCGCAGTTTTATTTCGATGATTTGCCCGGTGAGAAGCATCTGCGGTATGTGCCGAACACGAACCATTCGCTCGACAAGAGCGATGCGCTCGAAAACGTGCAGGCGTTCTATGCCTCCGTGGTCAAAGGCACGCCACGCCCGGAGATCAAATGGACGTTCGAACGCGACGGATCGATCAAGGTCATCGCGAAGCAGCGCCCGGCGGAAGTGAAGCTGTGGCGGGCAACGAATCCGAGAGCGCGTAATTTCCGGCTCGATGTGATCGGTCCGGCTTATCAGAGCACCACGTTGAGCCCCTCGGGTCCGCACACCTGGATCGCGCGCGTGCAGCGGCCGCCGACGGGCTGGACGGCGTTCTTCATCGAGCTGACGTTCGCGAGCGGAGGCAGGTACGCGTTCAAGGAGACGACGGCCGTGCGTGTGCTTCCCGATATCTTGCCGTATGCTGCGCCGACGTTGACCCATGCGGCCGCCACGCGCGGCGGTGTGTGAAAGGTTCGGCCATTCCCATCGCGCTGGCGCCGAAATCTGATGCTGCCCGGAACCGTGAACCGTGAACCGTGAACCGTGAACCATGAACCGTGAACCGTGAACCATGAACCATGAACCATGAACCGTGAACCGTGAACCGTGAACCGTGAACCGTGAACCGTGAACCGTGAACCGACCGTAGTCGAGCGATACGGTCTGCGCTTGGGATAAGCTCTCCGGCATGGAACGACGAGATTTTCTCTCCAGCCTGGCTGTGCTGCCGGCGCTCGCGGCCGTCGAGGTGCCGCAGAGCCCTCGCGCGACGGCCGGCCGCGCGCCGCTGAAGCTTGGCACGGTGACCTATAACATCGCGAAAGACTGGGACGTTCCCACCATCATCAAGAATCTCACCGAGGCCGAGTTCGACGCGGTGGAATTGCGGACGACGCACAAGCATGGGGTCGAGACTTCGTTGTCGCCCGCAGCGCGCGCCGAGGTGCGCAAGCAGTTCGAGGGATCGGCGGTGAAGATTGGCGGCCTCGGCACCACGTGCGAGTTCCATTCGCCCGATCCCGCGGTCGTGCGAAAGAACATCGATGAAACGAAAGAGTGGGTGAAGCTGGCGCAGGACCTCGGGTCGCCGAGCGTGAAAGTACGGCCGAATGGTCTGCCGAAGGACGTTCCCGAGGAGAAGACGCTCGAACAGATCGGCAAATCGCTCGCCGAGTGCGGGGCGTTCGCGGGCGATCACGGCGTCAAGATTCAGCTCGAGGTGCACGGCACCGAGACGCAGCGCGTGCCGCGCATCCGGAAGATCTTCGATTACGGCGGGAATCATCCGGCCGTGCGCGCGTGCTGGAACTCGAACCAGACGGATCTCCTCGACGGGGGGTTCGATGCCAACTTCAAGCTCCTTCGCGATCAGATCGGCCAGGTCCACATGCGCGATCTGTTTCTCGAAGAGTACCCGTGGCGCGCGCTGGTGACGGCGCTCTCGGCGATGAACTTTCAGGGCTATTGTTTCGCCGAGATCCCGGAGTCCGCGGATCCCGTTCGTGTGCTGAAGTACTTCCGCGGCATGTTCCGCGCGTACCAGAATCTCTAAGCCTTCTCTGTACTCTGGTGGCTTCCGCCTTCAGGTGGAAGTCTCTTCAGGCGAGACGATCTTCCGGCTAAAGCCGGAAGCCATGAGAAGAATTTATTAAATGACTGACTACACGAGACGCCAGTTCGGCCACTCATTGGCAGGCGTCAGCATGTTTGCCGTGTCGCGTCCTGCACGTATGCAGCCCGCCGCTCCGCAAGGCGGTTCGCTCACTGACGTCCCCGGCATCAGCGTCGGCCATTTCACCGACACGCGCCGGCCCACCGGTTGTACCGCAATCCTGTTCAGTTCCGCGGCCGCTGCCGGCATCGATTTCGATGGCTCGGCTCCGGGGGAATCGATGGCAGTGATGCTGCAACCCGCGAGTCCGGTGGACCGCATTCATGCGCTCTTCCTCACGGGCGGCGGCGTGCTCGCGTTGCCGGCAGCTGCCGGCGTGATTCGCTTCTGCGAGGAACGCAAGATCGGTTTCGACTGGGGCACCCCCGATCTGCGCATCCCGCTCGTCGTCTCTGCCGTCATCGACGATCTCGCTGTCGGCGACCCGCACATCAGGCCGGATCCGGAGGCCGCATACAAGGCGTGCGCCGCGGCATCGACCGGCGCGTCGGCTGAAGGGAACGTGGGCGTCGGGGCGGGGGCCACGGTAGGAAAGATGCATCGCGGCCGCGGACTCGGTGGCATGAAGGGAGGCCTTGGCACCGCAAGCCTCACGCTCGGCGATGTCGTCATCGGCGCGCTCGCCGTCGTCAACGCCGCCGGCGACATCATCGACTGGCGCACGGGACGGATCGTCGCAGGTGCGCGGCGGCCGGACGGCAGCTTCGCGGACAGCGTCGACGTGATGCGCGGGATTGTCAGCCGCGGCGGCGGCCTCGATGATGCGGCGCTCCGCAGCACGACGCTCGCGGTCGTCGCGACGAACGTCGATCTGAACAAGACCGCGCTCACGAAAGTGGCGATGATGGCGAACTGCGGCGCGGCACGTGCGATCCGTCCGTATCACACGACCGGAGACGGCGATCAGTTGTTCGCGGTATCGACCGCCAAACTGCAACGCCCGGACCTTCCGTTGACCCTGATCGGATCGTTGGCCGCGGATCTCATCGCCGACGCGATCGTCCGCGGCGTGCGCGCCGCGACCGGAGTCACGGACTGGCCTGCCGTGCGCGATCTGTGACGACGGCCGCGTCGGTCACCGTCTCCCGCGCCAGCCTCGTTCGCGGGCTCGGTCTTTTTGCCGCCGTCGCTGTCGTCGTCGGCGACGTCATTGGCACGGGCGTCTTCCTGAAGGCGCGCGTAATGACGTGCAACGTCGGCACGGCCCGCATGGTGATCGCCGTCTGGGTCGTCGCCGGGTTGCTGAGCCTTGCGGGCGCGCTGGTGTACGCGGAACTCGCCGCGATGATGCCGAGCGCGGGCGGGGAGTACGTGTTCATCCGCGACGCCTACGGCCGCGTCTGGGGATTTCTCTACGGCTGGACGCGGTTCTTCGTCGCCAGTGCCGGCGGCCTGGCCGGACTCGCGGCGGGTTTTGCGATCTTCCTGAACGTGATCGCCGGCGGCGTGTTCGGCACCCGCGTGACGACGCTCGCGGTCCTTGGGTATCACCTGGATGTCAGCGGTCTGCAGGTGATGGCGATCGCCTCGATAGCGGTGGTCACGGCAATCAATTGCGCGGCCATTACCGTCGGCGGTCGCATCGCCTCCGTGCTCGCCGCGCTCAAGAGCGCGCTGGTCGTTGGCGTTGGCGTCGGCGCGATGCTGCTCGCGCGAGGCACGTGGGCGCACTTCGCGCTGACCGACACAGGTGGCGCCTGCGAGGGTGTGACGGCAGCGGCACGCGGAGGATTTGCCGGCTTTGGCGCAGCGATGCTCGGTGCGCTGTGGGCCTATAACGGCTGGAACGAGGTGACGTACGTCGCCGAAGAGGTCAAGGATCCGAAGCGGAATCTTCCGCTCGCGATCATTGGCGGGATCGGCATCATCGCGGCGCTCTACATCCTGGCGAACGTCGCGTACTTCTTCGTCCTGACGCCGACGGAGGTCGCAAGCGTGCCCGCGTCCTCGTCGGTTGCCACAGAGGTCATCGCGCGTTTCCTTGGTCCCGGCGCGGCAGTGGTCATGGCCGGCGCGCTTGCCATGTCCATCTTCGGTTCGCTCCATGTGACATGTCTGGTCTGCGCGCGCGTTCCGTACGCGATGGCTCGCGACGGATTATTCTTCAAGGGCCTCGCGCAACTCAGCTCGCGCACACACGTGCCGGCCCGCGCGATCGTGGCGCAGTCCGTCTGGTCCGTCGTGCTCGTTCTCTCCGGCTCGTACGACGTGTTGACGGACTACGCCATCTTCGCCGTCCTGATCTTCGTCGCGCTCGCGACCGCGTCAGTGTTCGTGTTCCGCCGCCGCAACCCGAACGCCGAGCGGCGCTATCGCACCTGGGGATATCCGGTCGTCCCTGTTTTGTTCCTGCTCGTCTCCGCGTGGATTCTGATCAACACGCTGATGACGACCCCCGGACGTGCGCTGGCGGGCGTGGGACTCATGGCGCTCGGTCTGCCGTTCTACTGGTACTGGTCGCGCACGGCACGCAAGGACGTGGAGGCATCCTAGCGCACCCCTTCAGAGCTGCCCGTCGATCACGGGACATTCGGCGATATGAGATTCAGGTTGGTGTTGTTCAATATCGTGGCCGTGGCCGTGGCCGTGCTCGCGATCGCACTCGAGGCGCGGCAGGAGCACACACGCGCGATGCCTGACGTTCATCTGATGACGCTCGATCCGGGGCACTTTCACGCCGCGCTCGTGCAGAAAGAGATGTATCCAGGCGTTCTGCCGCGGGTCGACGTGTTTGCGCCGCTCGGCAACGACCTGTACGAGCATTTGAAGCGGATCGATGGGTTCAATCGGCGTGCGGAGCGACCGACGACCTGGGACACGGAGCTGCACGCGAGCCCCGACTGCTTCGAGCGGATGCTCCGCGAACGTCCAGGCAACGTGGTTGTGCTCTCCGGCCGGAACCGCGGAAAGATCGATCGCGTCCTGGCATCCGTCAAGGCCGGTCTTCACGTGCTTGCGGATAAACCGTGGATTCTGCGGTCCGGCGGCCTGCCCATGATCGAGGAGGCGCTCGCGGAAGCAGACAAGCGGGCCGTCGTGGCCTACGACATTATGACGGAGCGCTTCGAGATTACGAGCGTACTGCAGCGCGCCCTGGTCAACGATGCGGCGACGTTCGGCGAGATCGTCAAGGGCACCGAAGGCGAGCCGGCGGTCTATATGGAAAGCGTGCACAACCTGATGAAGGTCGTGGCGGGTGCCCCGAACATCCGCCCGCCATGGTTCTTCGACACCGCCGAGCAGGGAGAAGGTTTCAACGACATCGGCACGCACCTGGTCGATCTCGTGCAGTGGACGCTCGTTCCGGACCAGGCGATCGACTATCGCGCGGACGTTCGCGTGCGGTCCGCGCAGCGGTGGCCGACACGGATTCTGGAAGCCGATTTCCGCCGCGTCACCAACGAGCCGCGATTTCCCAAGGCGCTCGCGTCATCGATCAGCGACGGCAAGCTGGAGTACTACTGCAACACGCTCGTGTCGTATGAGCTGCGCGGCATCCACACGAAGTTGAGCGTCATGTGGGACTGGGAAGCGCCGCCGGGATCGGGGGACACTCACTTTGCGTTCTATCGCGGCTCGCGCGCGCGTGTCGAAGCGCGACAAACCGAGGCAGATCGCTATCGGCCCGAGCTCTACGTCATTCCGGCGAATGCGGCGAGCGCGCCGCAGGTGCTCGCCGCCGTGCAGGCGAAGCTGCGATCCCTGCAGTCGGAATATCCCGGTGTCGCTGTCGAGCAGCGAGGCCGCGAGCTTCACGTCCTGATTCCGGATGTGTTCCGCGTCGGACACGAGGCGCATTTCGCGCAGGTCACGACCAGGTTCCTTCAATACTTGCGCAACCGCAGCACGCTGCCGGCGTGGGAGCGCGCGAACATGCTCGCGAAGTACTACGTGACCACGAAAGGGACGGAGCTCAGTCGCGAGATCCCGCCGCGTCCCGCCCCGCGCCTTGCGCCGAAGTAAGAAGGCACGAGATTCTTTACTCAGAGGGCACGGAGCTCACGGAGAACATCTCCTTAAAGAGAATTACTCCGTGTCCTCTGTGGCCTCTGAGTTATGAACTCTCGGTGGCCTCTACGATGGCATCACCCTCGGCAGCCACGCCGTCAGCCACTCCTGGAACTCGCGAATCTGCCGCCGCCGTTCCGGGGCGACGGGGAGCGGCAGTGGGCCCGTGTCGATTCCGCGCGCGGCCAGGCCGATGCGAACGCCCCACGGCGCCGGGAACACGGCGACGTGCGCGATCAACTCGTCGACCAATCCCTGCAGCCTGGCACTCTCGTCAGCTCGACCCTGTTCGAAGGCGCACCACAGCCTCAACGACAACTCAGGACACAACGCCGCGATGCCCGAGACGCCGCCATTCCAACCGGCGAGCAATCCCCTGTGGAGCAGGCGATCGTCGCCGACGAGAAGCGTCCATTCACCCCGGCGCGGCGGAGCGACAAGTGTCGCCAGCCGTTCGTCGCGGCCGCTGCTGTCTTTGATGCCCACGATGAACTCTTCACCGTTGAGAAGCGCGACCACGGTATCGGCAGAGAGGCCGTTGGTGAAATCCGGCAGATCGTAGAGCAGGCACGGCGCTGCCAGCGTGCGGCTGACGCCGGCGCAATACGCTCTGAGATCGTCCTGTTCGTAACGAAAGAACATCGGCATCGGCAGCAGCAACGCGCGGCAGCCCGCCTCCATGGCTGCCTGACCGACATCGACGACGTGGCGTAGTGACGGACCGCCGATGCCGACGAGCAGCGCGCGGTCGCTCGTAAGAAGGCCGGCAACGTGTCGAATGATCGCCTTGCGCTCGGCGATCTCGAAGTGCGGGTACTCGCCGGTCGCGCCGCCGACGCAGACACCATGCGCGCCCGCATCGATCACGAACGCGACCAGGCGCTCGAGTGTCGAAAGATCGAGACGCCCGTCATCGCGAACAGGCGTAGGAATCGCGGCGAATAACCCATTCAACACGCTCGCGGCAGGCGCGGTCATGAGCACGTATTATGGGTTAGATCCTGTGAGCGACTCAGAGTTCATCGTGTCGCCGGAAGATGCGGGCGTCAGGCTCGACAAGTTTCTTGCGGCGCCGGCACGTGTGGGTTCGCGCGCACGCGCGGTCGCGGCGCTCGATCGCGGCAAGGTTTTTGTCAACGGACAACAGGCCGGGCTGTTCCAGGCCTCGACGCGCCTCGCGGGAGGAGACATCGTCCGCGTGTGGATGGATCGTCCGGGCAGCGCGAAGCCGCGCCGCGTGTCATCACAGATCGGCGACCTGCAGGTCGTCTACGAGGACGAGGCGCTGCTCGTCGTCAACAAGCCGGCCGGTCTGCTGTCGGTGCCCCTCGAGCGCAGGAGCGACCTGCCGTCCGTCTCCGATCAGATCGAGGATCACTTTCGATCGCGCGGCAAGCGGCGCCCGCTCGTGGTGCATCGGATCGATCAGGACACGTCAGGACTCGTGGTGTTCGCGAAGGACGCGCAGACGCAATCACGCCTCAAGGCGCAGTTCAAGCGCCGCGAGCCCGAGCGCGTGTATTGGGCGGTCGTCTACGGCCAGCCGAGCCCGCCCGAGGGCACGTGGCGCGATCATCTCGTGTGGGACGAGAAGGCGCTCATTCAGAAGGAGACGCATCCCCGGGATCCTCGGGCCAACGAAGCGATCAGCGAGTACCGGACGCTCGAGGCATTCCGGGATGCCTCACTGATTGAAGTGCGGCTGCGCACGGGCCGGCGCAATCAGATCCGAATCCAGGCACGGCTCCGCGGGCACACGCTCGTCGGCGAGCAACGCTACGTGCTCAGTCCAGGCACGCTGCGCCCGATCAACTTCGAGCGGCAGGCGCTGCACGCGTATCGGCTCGCATTTCAGCATCCGGATGATGGGCGTCGCCTGGAATTCGAAGCGCCGCTGCCGCCGGATCTCATGTCGCTGCTGAAGCGTCTTCGCCGAGAGTGATGTCTTCTTCCGCCTAAAGGCGGAGGCCACATGATTTTCTAGGGCGAGCGGCTTCCCTACGCTCTCGTGGCTTCCGCCTTTAGGCGGAAGGAAGACTCCTACGCAACCACATTCTGAAGCGTCCCGACACCCTCAATCGTTATCGCGATCTCATCCCCACTCTTAAGAGTGAAATCATCAGGCGGGACGATACCGGTGCCGGTGAGCAGGACGCAGCCGTCGGGGAACGACGTCTCGCGATAGAGATATTCGACCAGGGTTGCGAGATCGCGCTTCATCTGCGCGAGCGTCGTCGATCCGGTGAATACCGGTTGTGAGCGACGGCGGATCTCGAGGCCGATCCGTGTCGTCGCAGCCGGTGGCTCCGTGCGGATCACGAGGGCGGGTCCGAGGGCGCACGACCCGTCGTAGATTTTCGCCTGCGGCAGATACAGCGGGTTCTCTCCCTCGATGTCGCGCGAGCTCATGTCGTTGCCTGCGGTATATCCGAGGATCCGGCCCGCGGGCGATATCAACAACGCAAGCTCCGGCTCCGGAACATTCCACGTTGCGTCGCGCCGGATCCGAACCGCATGTCCCGGCGCGACGACACGCCACGCAGCCCCCTTGAAGAACAACTCTGGACGGTCCGCGTGGTAGACGAGATCGTAGAACTGGCTGCCCGACGCGACTTTCGCTTCTTCCATACGCGCGGTACGGCTGCGAAGGTAGGTGACGCCGGCGGCCCACACTTCCTGGCGCTCGATGGGTGGAAGCAGGTGCTCGGGCGCGACGTCGTTGGCGGCAACAAGGCGGCTCGCCGTCTTCGCGAGGAACGACGGCAGATCATCACGTGTCGTGAGACCCGACGTCAAATCGGGCGGCAGGTGGAAGCGTCGGCCATCACGCTCGACGAGCCAGCCTCCGGCCGTGCGGAAAAGTTTCACTGCCGGCACGCTCGATTATCGCGGCGGCATCGCGGTGAACGTGCGTTCGATGTTATCGAGCACCAGCAGCGTCGAGCGCACGCCCGCCTCGATGTAGCGTTCGCCAAGCTCAGGGGTGGACTTGCGCGCGTCTCCCCACGTGCCCGACTTCGTCGCCCAATACACCGAGCCGGGCGCCGTGAAGAAAAACGCCGTGTGCACCGGGCCGGTGTTGCTGACGGTGAAGTCCGGAAACGGCGGGAACTCCACGTTGGCGCGATCCATATCCACGAGGTCCGGATTGATCGCGAGAATCGCGGAGGTTTCGGCCGCGTTCGCGTGCAGGCCGGTTTTCAGCGTAGAGAACTCCGCAACCTCGTCCGGCGTGAGCCCGTCCCAGTAATTGATCGGGAACGCCTTGACGTCCTTGGCGATCTTGTCCGCGGCATTCGCGCAGGCATACGCGATCGCATACGTGTTGTCGTAGTGCCCGTTGAGAAAGATGATGCGCTTGAAGCCTGAATTGGCGAATGAGACGCACAGGTCCTCGATCATCGCCATGAAGGTGGGAATGCGGATATGCACGAGCCCGGTGAATCCCACATGGGGGTACGACAGCGCATAGTTGATTGGCGGAGCGACGAGCGCGCCGACGCGCGGGGCCGCCCGCCGCGCGATCTCCTGCGGGATCAACACGTCGGTCAGCAGCGGCGCATGCGGGCCGTGCTGCTCGGTCGCGCCCGTGGGAACGATGATCGTGTGATGCTTCTTGAGAAAGGCCTCCACTTCGGGGTTCGTCATCTCGCCAAAGAACACCGTCGCTCGCTTCATCATTTCCCCCGGAAATCCAGTGGCGGCGCAGCCTTTGGCTGCGCGCGCGCGTAATCCTCGCCGAGGAGCGCCGCGACCGTCGCGGCAATCTGCGATTGCGTGACGTCGACGACATTGCTTCGTGGTCCCAGCGCGGCAATCGGCGGCCCCATCGCGGCCATCCAGATCCGTTCCGCGGCCGGCACCTTGCGGCCGTGATCGGTCCAGTCCTTCCCGGTGTCGCCGCGGCCGTGATCAGTCGTCACCAGCAACGCGGTGTGATTCGCGTATTGCGGTATCGCCTGCGCCGCCTCCCATAGGTTGCGGATGAACCGATCGTTGCGCTGCGCTGCGTCAAGGTAGAGATCGTAGCGGCGGTCATGCGCCCATTCGTCGGTTTCGCCGAGCATCACGTACAGCACGCGCGGAAGCCGCGTGCGCAGATACTCCAGAGCACCCATGCCGGTCGCCGCGTCGAAGCGCGATTCGCTCCAATACCGCGGCAGATCGGCGGAGTACTGGTTGATCAGCCGCTCGCGCTCCGTCTTCGGCTGCGCAAAAGGGCCGCCTCCGCCGTTCGACGGCACTCCGCTCCGCGGCTCGTTCAGGATCCACGGCAGCAGTTCCCACGACGCGAACGCCGCGACGCGCCCCGAGAACCCGGGCCGTGTCTGCAGCCACTCGAGCACGGTGACGTTCGGGTTCCAGATCCTGTCGTTGCTGTCGACTCGCGGATCGGGAGAGCCCGTCAGCATCTCGTTGTAGCCGGGGTAGGAGAAGCGCAGGCCGTTCGTGAGGCGCGCCACGCTGCCGCGAGACGCGTCGCCGAAGATCTGCCCCTGCTGTGCGATCGTCCCCCACAGGAACGGCATCAGCTTCTCACGACGCTGTTCCGCCGTTGATGCGTCGAACCGTTCCTTCAACGGCGCGATACCGGCCTCCGCAATGCCGCCGTCTTCCTTGGTCAGAAGCGCCGACTGCAGGCCGCCGAACACTTCCTGCCAGCGCATTCCATCCATCGTGACGAGGAGCACATTCGTAACGGCCTGGTCCTGTTGCGCCGATATGACGAGGGTCGCGGCGGCAATGAAGGCATACGCAACACAGAGACGGAGAAGTCTTCTTCGCATGGCGGCCTACTGAATGCGGGGGAACATCTGCTTCAACTCGTCAACCGACGCCTGCCGGCCGTATTGTCCCAGCTGAAACGCTTCGGCGTAATGCACCCTGTCCGCTCGCTCCTTGCCATAGAGGGCAACCAGCCGTTCGCGATATTGATCCGCCACGGCGGCGCTGCGCCGCTTGACCACGTCGAGCAGGTACGCCTTCCGTTCCTGATCGCCCTGAGGCACGTTCGGCTGCGTCCGCCCCTGCCACGAGTCCTCGTCGCCGAATTGCGACGGCATCGCCGATACGCACCGCCATTTTTGATCCGCCCCGGCGTCGATCGGCACCACGATCGTCGGATCGAACGGGTAAGGCTGCTTGAATGCATCCGAGTAATACATGAAGACGGGATTTCGCGCCGTCGGCGGCGTATCGGGGACGAAGAACGGCGCCACCACGACGATCGCCGAATCGTCCATCAGCACGCCCGTGTAGCGGTGATCTGGATGATAGTCGTAGGGACGGTGGCCAAGGACAACGTCGGCTTGCCATTCGCGAATGAGCCGCGCCATCTTCTTGCGGTTCTCGAGCGAGGGCACCAATTCGCCGTCATGGATGTCGAGCACTTCGTTTTCGATGCCGAGAATCTTCGCGCACTCGGCGACCTCCGCTTTGCGGCGTTTCGCGAGTGGACCGCCGGCCTGGGCGAAGTGGCCGATATCGCCATTGGTCATCGCGACGAACTTGACCTTGTATCCCTGCGATGCCCACATCGCCGCCACGCCGCTCGCCTTCAATTCGGCGTCGTCAGGATGCGCGCCGAAAGCGATAATCCTCAGCGGCCGCGATTGCGCGGCCGACTGTCCCGTGGCAATCGGCTGAAGGGAGAAGGAGGCGACGGCGGCGGCCAGCGCGATGTACACGCGTCTCATCGGGAACCTCGCATGCTGAATCATAGATCCATCGTCGTTGTATTCGTGCTATCGGTCGCTTCCGTTGGATGGTCAGGTGCGCGCCCAGGCGCTGAAGCCAGGCACGCGTTCGACGTGGTCGTGTATGGCGGAACGGCAGCCGGTGTAATCGCCGCTGTGGCCGCTGCCCGGGAAGGGTTGAGCGTCGCTGTCGTCACGCCCGACCGACATCTCGGCGGCATGGTATCGGGCGGACTTGGCTGGACGGATTACGGCAAGAAGGAGGTCGTCGGCGGCTACTCGCTGGAGTTCTTCGAGCGCGTGGGCAAGAAGTACGGACGTCCGATTGAGTGGCACTTCGAGCCGCACGTAGCCGAAGAAGTGTTCAACGAGCTGGTGAAGGAATCGGGCGTGCGGCTCTTCCCGAAGCTCCGGCTGCGTGAGAAGAGCGGAGTCCGCAAGTCCGGCGGCGCTCTCACACAGATCGTCGTCGAGAACGGCGATGCCTTCGTGGGCCGGATGTTTGTCGACGCGACGTACGAGGGAGATCTCATGGCCCAGGCGGGCGTGTCGTACACGTGGGGACGCGAAGGATCGTCCGAATACGGCGAGTCGCTGGCGGGTGTCCGAGGCCACACGCCGTATCACCAGTTCAGCGCGGCGGTGTCGCCACTCGACGCCGCCGGACGCTTGCTGCCGGAGATCATGCCGCGGTCGGCAGACAAGGTTGGCGCGGCCGACAAGCGCGTGCAGGCGTACAATTTCCGCCTCTGCATGACGAGGACGCCCGAGAACCGCGCGGCATGGCCCCGGCCGTCCAGATACGAGCCGTCACGCTACGAGCTGCTGGCGCGGTATCTGCCGGCACTCGAAGCTACACTCCAGCGGCCGTTGACGATCAACGACGTGATGAAAGCGGATATCCTGCAGCACGGCAAGACTGATACGAACAACAATGGCGCTTTCTCGACGGACTACATCGGCGGCAGCTACGAATATCCCGACGGCGATTATGCGACGCGTGCGCGCATCGGGCAGGCGCACGTCGAATACATCCAGGGTTTTCTATACTTTCTCGCGACCGACGCGCGTGTTCCCGCATCGTTGTCCGCCGAAATGAAGGCCTGGGGTCTGTGCCGTGACGAGTTTACCGATACCGATCACTGGCCGTACCAGTTGTACGTGCGCGAGGCGCGGCGCATGATCGGCGAATACGTGATGTCGCAGAAGGATATCCAGGCGGAGCTCACAAAGCCGGACGCGATCGGCATGGGGTCGTACAACAGTGATTCGCACAACGTGCAGCGGCGTCCGACGCCCGACGGTACCGCTGTCGAAAACGAAGGCGACATGCAGGTGCCCGTCACGCCATACCAGATTCCGTATCGCATGATGCTGCCGAAGCGCACGCAGGCCACGAACCTTCTGGTGCCCGTGTGCTTCTCCGCAACGCACGTCGCGTACTCGACACTTCGTATGGAGCCGCAGTACATGATCATCGGGCACGCCGCTGGTGTCGCGGCGAAAATGGCGCTGACCGGCCGTGTGGCCGTGCAGGATGTCGAGGTCAGCGCACTGCGCGAGCGACTGCGGGCGCAGCGCGCGATCTTCGATCGGCCCGGCCCGAAGCCGGAAGCCCGGGGCCGAAGCCTCAAGCCTGAAGCCCGAAGCCTGAAGCCCGAAGCCATTTAATCGAGCGTGACGACATGATCGTGAAGGTCCTCCCAGACTCCAGTGCTCTTGCGGCCGCCGCGGCGGCTGACGCTGCCAAACGGATCCGCGATGCAATCGGTGCGCGCGGAGGTGCGCGGATCATCGCGGCGACCGGCGCGTCGCAGATCGCGTTTCTTGGCCGGCTCGTCCTCGAGCCGGACATCGACTGGCGCAAGGTGGAGATGTTCCACCTCGATGAGTACGTCGGACTCCCGAAGGATCATCCGGCAAGCTTTCGAAAGTACCTCCTCGAGCGACTGATTCGTCCGGCGGGGATCACGAACTATCATTTCCTCGACGGCGAACGCGATCCGCAAGCCGTCTGCCGTGAGGTTGGCGCGATGCTGACCAAGGCGCCCGTCGACGTGGCACTTGTCGGCATTGGCGAAAACGGCCACCTGGCGTTCAACGATCCACCCGCGGACTTCGAAACCGACGCGCCGTACATCATCGTCCGGCTCGACGAGCGTTGCCGTCAGCAGCAAGTGGGCGAGGGCTGGTTTGCGAGCGTGGCGGACGTGCCGGAGACCGCCATTTCAATGAGCGTGCGCCAGATCCTGCGCGCCCGCGCGATCGTCTGCATCGTCCCGGACGCCCGCAAGGCGGAGGCGGTGCGTGCGACCCTCGAAGGCGCGATCGGGCCCATGACTCCCGCGTCGATCCTCCGCACGCATCCGGACGTCGCGATCTATCTCGACGAACAGTCCGCATCGCTGCTCGAATCCGCGGACGAATGAACGGTCATATTCGCCGGCTGCGGTGGTACATCGGGGCGCTGCTGTTCCTGTCCACGGTCATCAACTACATCGACCGGCAGACGCTCAGCGTGCTCGCGCCCATCCTCAAGGATCAATTCCGCTGGACGAACAGCGACTACGCGCTGATCGTGATCGCATTTCGCGTGGCGTATTCGGTGGGGCAGACGGTCAGCGGGCGATGGCTCGACCGCATCGGCACGCGCACGGGATTGAGCGTTGCGGTCGCGTTCTATTCCGTGTCGGCGATGTTGTCGTCGCTCGCGGCGGGACTCCGCAGCTTCGCGATGTTCCGTTTCCTGCTCGGCCTGGGCGAGTCAGCGAACTGGCCCGGTGCGACGAAGGCGGTGGCCGAATGGTTTCCGAGGCGGGAGAGCGGCTGGGCGGTCGCGCTGTTCGACAGCGGATCATCGATCGGCGCGGCCCTCGCGCCATTCATCGTCCTGTCGGTCTACCGGCTCGTCGGCAGCTGGCGTCCTGCATTCATCGTGACTGGACTGCTCGGTTTCCTCTGGATTCCGCTGTTCCGCTCGCTCTATCGCTCGCCCGAAGATCATCCACGACTCTCACCCGACGAACGCGCGGACATCCTTGCCAACCGGGCGTCGGCCGCGGCGGCCGACGGCGAAGCATCTCCCGGTCCGCTCAGCTACGGCACGCTGCTGTCGCTGCCGCAAACGTGGGGCATCATCATCGGAAAGGCGCTCACGGATCCCGTGTGGTTCTTCATCACCGACTGGTTTGCCATTTTCATCGTCAGCCGGGGGTTCAAGCTCGAGGACAGCCTCCTCGCGTTCTGGGTTCCATTCGTCGCGGCAGATCTCGGGAATTTCGCGGGCGGCGGTCTTTCGAGCCTGCTGATCACGCGCGGCTGGCACGTGGGAGCGGCGCGCAAGCTCGTAATCGTGCTGGGTGCGCTGGGCATGCTGTTCCTGATTCCCGCGATCTACGTGTCGTCGCTGGCCGCGCTGGCGGCGTGCTTCGCCGCTGCGACATTTTCGTACGCGGCGCTGTCGACGATGATCCTCAATCTGCCGGCCGATATCTACCCCGCGCGATCCGTGGCATCCGTCAGCGGGATGTCGGGGACGGGCGCCGGCATCGGGACGATCATCGCGACGTACACGACGGGCTATGTGACGGACCACTATTCATTCGAGCCGCTGCTAATCGGCGCCAGCCTGGTGCCCCTGGCCGCTATGGTGGCGCTGCTGGTACTCGTGCGCAATAGCGAGGCCACGAAGCGTGGCCTGGTAACACCGATCTAAAATGCAGTGCAACATGCATTCTCAAGGTCTGTAGGGCGGGTCTTGAGACCCGCCTGGTGGGCGCTGCACGCCGGGTCTGAAGACCCGGCCTACAATTCACGCGGAAGCCACAAGAGCAGGGAACAGGAGTCGGTCACATATGTCACAGGTGCGTTCGATCACGATGATTGCCCTAGCCGCCATGCTTGCGACGCAGATGGCGCTCGTCTCTGCGCAGCAGAAGAAGCCAGCCAGGCCAGCCGCTCCGAGCGGACGTGGACGCGGTACAGCGCCTGCCGCAACCCTGAGCCCCGCGGCGAAGGCAAAGCTGAAGAACCCGACTGCGCTCAAGGACGTGGCGCCGGCCGAATTCCGTGCCGCGTTCGACACGAGCGCCGGGCCGTTCGTCGTCCTCGTCCATCGCAGCTGGTCGCCGAAGGGGGCCGATCGGTTCTACAACCTGGTGAAGTACGGGTTCTTCGACAATTGCCGCTTTTTCCGCGTCCTGCCCAACTTCATGGTGCAGTTCGGCATCAACGGCGACCCGACAATCCAGGCGCCGTGGAGGAATGCGAACCTTCAGGATGATCCCGTCACGCAGAGCAACAGGCGTGGGACGATCACATTCGCCACCGCGGGACCGAACACGCGGACGACGCAACTGTTCATCAACTTCAAGGACAACGCGGGCCTCGACAGGCAGGGCTTTGCGCCGTTCGGGGAGGTCGTGGCCGG
>Ga0209686_1000279_pt1 | contig 26758 bp, 26 predicted proteins | sample GraSoiAngelo_126_FD_185883 | JGI IMG/M metagenome (GOLD analysis project Ga0209686, IMG submission 185883) | Grasslands soil microbial communities from the Angelo Coastal Reserve, California, USA - 14_0927_09_20cm (SPAdes) (version 2) | ecosystem: Environmental > Terrestrial > Soil > Grasslands ...
CGCAGAAGGATGCCGAACTGAAAGGGCCTGTTCCTCTTCAGGTCGTTGCGGCGCCTGGCGCAGGCGGCTACCGGCTGTATCTCGGCCGCGATTACGTCACGCTCAAGCGCACGCGGTAACCGCCTTCAGAGTTTCAGCGCGAGGGGATCGATGAGACCAGCGGGATGAACATTGGGACGGCCGCGACGTCTAAACAGGGAACCCATGCTTGCCCACACGCTTATCCGCGATATCAAGATCGGTTTGCGCGTTCTGATCAAGGAGAAGGGCTTCTGCGCTCTGGCCGTGGTCGTTCTGGCGCTCGGCATCGCCGGCGTCACCACGATGTTCAGCGTCGTCAACGGCGTGATGCTGCGCGGGTTCTCCTTTCCGAACGGTGACCGTCTGGTCAGCCTCAACTTCATCGACCCCACCAGCGCGACTTTCTTTGGCGTGAACGGCCAGATCTCTTCGATGGACTTCGAGGAGCTGCTCCCGCAGCAGAAGTCCTTCGACGCCCTGACCGCCTATCTGAACGGCTCGACTGTCAACGTCACGGTGAACGGCCACCCGGAGCGATACACCGGGGCGTACGTCACCGAGAACTTCCTCCGAAGCCTCGGCGTTGTCCCGATGATGGGCCGCGACTTCACGGCCGGCGACAACGCGTCGGGCGCCGGGAAGGTCGCGATTATCGGCTATGGCACGTGGCAACGCGACTTCGGTGGGACCGCCGACATCATCGGCAAAGGTGTACGCATCAACGGCAAGCCGGCGACCGTTGTCGGCGTCATGCCAAAAGGCTTCGCATTCCCGACGAACGAAGAAATTTGGATTCCGCTCTACAGTGAGTTTCCGCCGAGACCGAGGAACGACCCTGCGGCAAACAATCCGGCGATGCTCGGACTGCTGAAGACCGGCGTCTCCCTCGACCAGGCGAACGCCGAAGCCACGACCATCGCGAAGCGCTTCGCCGCCGCGTACCCGGACTCGAACAAGCAGTTCAACACGGGACAGGTTCAGCGGCTCCTCGACACGTACACGCCGCGTCCGCTCCGCGGCACGCTGTGGACGATGCTCGGGTTCTGCGTGGGGGTGCTGCTCATCTCGTGCGTGAACGTGATGAACATGCAGTTCGCGCGCGCGACGCTGCGCGCGAAGGAGCTGGCGGTCCGATCGTCGCTGGGCGCGTCGCGGATGCGGCTCGTGGGGCAGATGCTGACGGAGAGCCTGCTCATTGCGGGCATCGGAGCGGTTGTCGGGATCGCGCTCGCATACGCGTCGATCGACTGGCTGTCGGCGACGGTGCGGAACCTCGAAAACCCGCCGCCCTCGTGGATTACGTTCGACGTGGACGCAAGGGTTCTGCTGATCACCGTCGTCTCGACGGTTGCGGCGGCCGTGCTGTCTGGCCTCCTCCCGGCGTTGATGTCGTCGCGCGCGAATGCCGTCGAAGTGTTGCGCGACGGCGGACGCGGGAACACGAGCCGCGCGGTCAGCCTCGTCTCGCGCGGCCTGGTTGTCTTCCAGATCGTCGTCACGTGCGTGCTCCTCGTCGGATCGCTGCTGCAGCTTCGCTCGATCACCGCGCAGCAAACCATCGATTATGGCTACGACACGTCGGCCCTCATCTCGGCGCGCATGGGGCTGATGGAGGGCGACTATCCGACTCCCGCATCTCGCAGGGTCTTCTACGACCGCGTGCTCCGGCAGTTCGAGAGCGACTCCGAGTTCGAGTCGGTGGCGCTCTCCAATCGGTTCCGAATGGTGTTTTCAGGAAGCAGTCCGATCGAGCTCGAAGGCCGGCAATATCGCGCCAAGGGCGATCGGCCGAGGGCCAACTGCGAACAGGTCACAGGGAGCTTCTTCTCTGTCACAGGTCAGAAGCTCCTGGAGGGTCGCACGTTCAGCGCCGACGATCTCGATGCGCGGCAGCCCGTCGCCATCGTCAATGCGGCGTTCGCGAAGAAGCATTTTGGAACCGAGAGCGCGCTCGGCCGCCGCTTCAGGACGGCGACCCCCGACGGCAACCCGCAACAGGCTGGCCCCTGGCGGACGATCGTCGGCGTCGTGACGACCGTGCGGATGCTCGGACCGTTCAACCAGCCGGGCCTCGACGAGACGGGCTTCTACGTCCCCTTCTTCTCGAACCCGGTCGGCCCGATTCAGGCGGCGCCGTTCGCGACCCAGTTCACGACGATCCTGGCGAAACCACGCGGCGGCCAACGCGCCGAAGCGATGGCCGTCCCGCTGCGCCGGCAGATGACGAAGGCTGATCCGAACCTGCCGCTGTATTTTGTCGGCACGCCGAAGGTCCAGATCGACGGCTTCGTCGCGCAGAACCGGATCGTCGCGACCATGTTCTCGATCTTCGGCCTTGTCGCCATGGCGCTCGCCTCTGTCGGGATGTACGGCGTGATGTCGTTCTCGGTGAATCAGCGCCGGCAGGAGTTCGGTGTGCGCATGGCGCTCGGCGCGCACTACGGACGGATTCTGAAGATGGTGCTGACCCAGGGCGCGATCCAGCTGGCGCTGGGGTTGTTCCTCGGCGTGGGCCTGGCGCTCGGCCTCGCGACGCTCGCCGGCTCGGGAATTCAGAACATCCTGTTCGGCGTCACCGCGCGCGATCCGCTCACGTATACCGTGGTCGTGGCGCTTATCACCACCGTCTCGCTGGTCGCGACGCTCGTTCCAGCCCGCCGCGCCACGCGCGTCGATCCGATGGTCGCGCTCCGCGCGGAGTGAACGTCGTTAACGAATATCCTCGCTAACTACCCCTCGGAGCGTTCGTATGCATCCTGTTCTCAGCGTGCTGATCGTCATCGTGGCGATCCTCGTGACCGGCGGTCAGCGCGCGGGAGGAACCCGCACCTTCAATACCGTCGTCCTGCTGGAGACCACGTGAGAGACATCCGCGAACGTGAGTATGGGGGACCTCGACGGGGATGGAGATCTCGATCTCGTGCTTGCGAAGGGCCGGCACGATCCGCTGCGCGATCGAGTTCTCCTCAATGATGGCAAGGGCGGCTTGGTCGCGTCGGATCTCGGTCCGACAGCGGATCGCACCTACACCGCGGCCCTCGCGGACGTCGACGGCGACGGCGACCTGGACGTGCTCACCAGCAATGACACGCCCGACAAGAAACTGGTCTACCTGACGGCTTCGCTCTTGGAGATATCAACGGAGACACGTTCCCTGACATCGCGCTGGCAAGGTCCGGGGCGCCGAACGTGCTCTATTTGAACGGAAAGTGATTCCCTCACGCAGGATTCGCTCGGAATCATGCCGGCGCACGCCCGTGGTGAAAGCCGCTTTCCTTGCGCCGCCTGCTTCGCGTGCCGCGGTCGTTTGCCCATCGCCATCGGCGACAGTGTACCTTCACTATGGGCTGCTAGCCGTGCCAGCTGCGCGAACCCAGAAGCTTCTCGCCGAGAGTGGTCAGAGTCGCGGTTTTGTAGCGCGTTCGCTCCCAGTCGCGTGGGTCGCCAGGAAAAGCAGGACGCTTCGGGGCCTCGCGCTCACGCCAGCTGCGCACGCGCGCGTCGCGATCGGCGACGTTCTGTTCTTCGGCCGGATACATCGAGATGTACTGCGCCATCCGCACGCGATCGCGGGAAACGTTTGGTCGGATGCCATGGGCGAGCAGACTGTTGAAGATCACGAAGCCCGTCAGGTCAGGTCGCCAGACATTGCGATCAGCGGGCTGTGTGGAGATCCAATGCTCGAGCGTGCGGAATAATTCCGGCACACATTGGAAGCCGCCGGTTTCGCTGTCGGTGTCGACGAGTGACAACACGCCCTGCACCCCGATCGGAAACGGCGTCAGCGATGTGTCCACGTCCCAGTGGATGAACCCGGTGAACGCGCGTCCGTCGCGATTTGGCGTATTGAGATTGGCGCGATCGATGGCGACCCACAGATCGGGACGATCCCAGACGTCCACGAAGGCATCGTAGACGCGAGGATACTGTCTGTTGTCCCAGAGGTACTGGTGGTTGTAGATCTCCACCATGCCGCTGTTGTTCAGCTCCTGCATCTGATGGTCTCTGAGCTGCTTCCTCGACCACGTGGTTGGATCGGTTGGACGCATCTCGCTGAACTCCCAGAGAAGGTCGACGAGACGACGGATATGTGCCTCCGGCACTGCGGCGGGCGCGACGACATAGCCCCACGTCGTCCAGTGCTCCCAGTCGACCTGGGAAAGCACGCGGAGCGGCAGACGCTTCCTGATGTCTTTCAACTGGACGGCGAGGCCCTTTGCGGTGGAATGCCCCTCGAACGTCAGGCCTCCCTCGTGCACGTCAGTCATCGCTCCTCCTGGAGGGTGACGCCGCGTCAGGTGGTGCAGAGTACTTAGCGGGCGACCGGCGGGATAGGTGCTGGCGTGGCGCGAGGCCAGCGACACTCGAATGCCTATCGCCCGACTCTCGAGAAATGCCGTTTCGCAAAGGCCTGGCCCGAGCCGGATTTCAGTCAGCCGCTGGACAAAAAAATGGCCGGGCCGAAGGCCTGGCCCGGACGAAGCTCGTCCGAAGGGCGGCGAAAGGCTGGCGGAGAGGGAGGGATTCGAACCCCCGTGCCGGTTACCCGGCAAGACGCTTTCGAGGCGCCCCCGTTACGACCACTTCGGTACCTCTCCATATTTCACTTCGCTCGGTGGAGCCTCTTTAAATTCTCCACCTCGCTGCGCGCTCGCGGCCGCGCTTCAGGCCCCAACGCTGCGCGTTGGGGTCCCTTGCGGCTACCCTCCGGCGCTCGCTTGCGGCTGCCCTTCGCTCGGTGGAGCCGCTTTAAATGCTCCACCCTCCGCCTTCGCTCGTTGACTTCGCATCGAGCTTCGGCGGACAGGCCGCTTGCGCGCGCCATCTCCAGCCGAAGGCTGTCGCGCCGAAGCGATGTGCGCCAAGGCGGACGGCGCTCGCTTGCGGCTGCCCTTCGCTCGGTGAAGCCGCTTTAAATGCTCCACCTTCCGCCTTCGCTCGTTGACTTCGCATCGAGCTTCGGCCGACAGGCCGCTTGCGCGCGCCATCTCCGGCCGAAGGCTGTCGCGCCGAAGCGATGTGCGCGAAGGCGGACGGCGCTCGCTTGCGGCTGCACTTCGCTCGGTGAAGCCGCTTTAAGTGCTCCACCTTCCGCCTTCGCTCGTTGACTTCGCATCGGGCTTCGGCGGACAGGCCGCTCGGGCGCGTATCTCCAGTCGAAGGCTGTCCGCCGAAGCGACGTGCGGGTAAGGCGGACGGCGCTCGCTTGCGGCTTTGTCGCTCTAACGTGCAGCTCCCTAGCTCCTGTCGTCCCGGCGTTCTTTGAAGAACGCCTGCAGGACGGCGCGGCACTCTTCCTCGAGCACGTGCCCGGTCACCTCGAGGCGGTGATTCAGGGCGGGGTGCTCATGCGCGCGCTGGGTCGATTCGATGGCGCCCGCCTTCGGTTCGAGCGCGCCGAAGACCAGGCGCGCGATGCGCGCGTGAACCATCGCGCCCACGCACATCTGGCAGGGTTCGATCGTCACGTACAACGTCGCACCCGTCAACCGGTAATTCCCGATGCGCTGCGCGGCGTCCCGGATCGCCACGATTTCGGCGTGCGCCGTGGGGTCATGCGTCCCGATCGGCTGGTTGCAACCCGCGCCCGCGATCTGATCCTCAATCACGACGACGGCGCCAACCGGCACCTCGCCGCGGCCGTGCGCCTGCCGCGCGGCGTGCAGCGCTGCGCGCATGAACCGCTGGTCGGTAGTGGTGCTCACGCCTGGGCTACTCTGCGCTTCGGTGTTCCGGTCAACGATGAGCTAAGCGGACGTCATACCGTCTATCCAAACCCGTTGACCGGACGCTTGCTTCTATAATAGAAGAGTGACGTTTCCGAAACGGTAAACTCACACGCACAGCCGTCTTGCAACACAGCTCTGTTCACGGCGTCTGCTCTTCTGACGGCAAAGTCATTCGCCTGTGCGCTAGACGCTTCCCACCAGGTGTGTGCTGCCTCGGACGTGCATGATGCATCGCGAACCGAGCGCCGCAACCCTGGACAATCCGCGTCACCATCCGACCACAATCCTCTCGTCACGCTCTCAAATCGCGCGACTCGACGAGCCCGTCGATCGTCTCATGCCGCAGCGTGACGTCACCGTCACGCCTTCGTTTTTTCTCGCGTCGCTCGCAGACAACTGGCTGCCCCGGGTAGCCGTGGTGCATCGCGACAACGCGACCGCAGGAGTCATCTACGGCAAGGAGCGCACGATCGCCGGGTTCCGCACGGGGTTGATTTACGCTGACGGGCGGCTTGGAAACCTTGCCGTCGCCAAACCGATCGATTGCAAAGACGTCATGCGCGCGGCCGTTCGAGCGTGGTTCGAGCTGCCTCGAGTTCGCGGCGTTCGCCTGTTGATTTCGCCGACTGGTCAAGAGGCGCGAGCCCTGGCGACGGTCCGCTCGACCATGCCGATCGATCTGACGCATTCTGCCGCGGCGCCGACCGAACTTCACAGCCGGCTGCTGCTACCAGTCACGTACGAGCACTTCCTGAATTCGCTCGGCAAGAAAACGCGGCGCAACTTTCGATATTACCGGCGGAGGTTCGAGGCCGCCGGTCACACCTACTTCGAACATCTCTCGTACGAGGAGTTCGATCGCGCGGCAACCGACCTGAGAACCAAATGCCACCTCTCGAGCAGCGTCAGCGAGATCAGGCGAGCCGTGCGTACGGTGAAATCGGCAGACGACACCTGGATCGCCGGCTTGAAGCATGCGAACGGCGAGTGGCTGAGCGTGTCAGCGGGCTGGAGCGCGCCCGGCCGCGCGACGATGTTCCTCCAGCTGAATAACGATAAACAGTTCGGCGATGCATCGCTCTCGGTTGTTCTTCGTGCGTTCCTGATCGAGACCTTTATCAGGCGAGGGATCTCCGAGCTCGTCTTCTGGTCCGGCTCCGCGCCCCCGCTGTCCCGATACGTGCAGCCCATTCCTGCAATCGCCGTCCATCTCGATGCACCGACGATCGGATGGCGGTTCATTCGAGGCGTGATCGGATCGACCGAGCCGCTGATCGGTCGCTGGATCACGCCCGACGTGCGGTGGATGATCGGCACGGGCCGATCGTCCGAACCGCTCGACGCCGGCGGGACGGAGTCCCCATCTGCCACCTCACAACAGCACCCGCCGGCCGGCATTGGCCGCTCGCATACCGACGCGAACGAGCGAAGCGAGTGAGCCACACGAGCGGAGCGGGGCACGGGGCCCCGCGAGCGAGGGTGAAAGGGGGGTCCGGCGGGGCGAAGCCCCCCGGATAATCAGTGGCGCGCCCTGCACGACTCGAACGTGCGACCTCCTGGTTCGTAGCCAGACGCTCTATCCAACTGAGCTAAGGGCGCGGCGAAACTGTCATTATACCAGATCCGTTTCTTCCGACTCCAGCCGCGGAGCGCTCTCGAACCCGGGATACCTCGACGGCTCACCTCTATAATGAAGGCGTGTCGGTAGCGGATCACAGGAAAACGGCCGCCACCGGCGTGCGCTGTTTCGTGCTGACGATCAGCGACACGCGCAGCGAAGCAACGGATACGAGCGGCCGCGCGATCGCTGAACTCCTCGACGCCGCCGGGCACGTCGTGATCGAACGCGCGCTCCTGCGCGATGAACCGCGCGAGGTTCGTGACGCGATTGCCGCACGCCTTGGCACGGTCGACGCGATCATCACGACGGGCGGCACGGGCATAACATCGCGCGACAGCACGTACGAGGCGATCAACGGGCTGCTCGAGAAACGCCTGGATGGTTTCGGTGAACTGTTCCGCGTCCTCAGCTACGAAGAAATCGGAAGCGCGGCGATGCTCACGCGTGCCGCCGCCGGCGTCGCGCGCGCGACGGCGGTGTTCATGCTGCCAGGGTCCGAGAATGCCGTGCGGCTGGCACTCACGAAGCTGATCGCGCCGGAGCTCGGGCATGTCGTGAGGGAACTTCGGCGGTAATCGGGCTTCAGGCTTCAGGCTTCAGGCTTCAGGGGACGATGACTCACACGATGCGGCCGATACGCGAAACGATTCCGCTCGACGAGGCGCTCGCGTTGATCCTCGAACACGCGGCGCCCGTCACGCGTACCGAGCGAATTCCTCTGGCACAAGCGGCAGGACGCGTGATCGCATCCGCGACGACGGCGTCCATGGACGTGCCGCCCTTCGATCGCGCGGCAATGGACGGCTACGCGGTCCGCGCGGAAGACACCTTCGGCGCGGGACGATACGAGCCGCGCGTGCTGCGGTGCGTCGACAAGCTCTACACCGGCCAGGCGCCTGCGCGTCCGGTCGGGGCCCGCGAATGCATCGAGATCGCAACCGGCGCGCCGATGCCGGACGGCGCGGACGCGGTTGTGATGGTGGAAGAAACCGAGCGTGTCGCAGGCACAGACGACGTTCGCCTGTTCACACCCGTCTACCCGCGACAGAATGTCGGGCGCCGAGCAGCCGATATCGCGACAGGCCAACCCGTCCTGCAGCCCGGTGACGTGCTGAACCCGAGCCGCATCGGCGCGATGGCCGCGATCGGCGCGCTGGAGCTCGACGTGTACGCGCGTCCGAGGATTGCGATTCTCTCCACCGGCAATGAAATCGTGGAGCCGGGCACACCGCTCGGGCCCGGACAGATCTACGACATCAATAAGTTCACGCTCTCGTCGATCATCACGGCGCACGGTGGGGAGCCGGTCGTTCTGCCAACGGCGCTCGACAGCCTGGACGCGCTGTCGCATGCGATTGATGCCGCGCTGGCGGAAGACGTCCTCGTGTTTTCGGGGGGCAGTTCCGTCGGCGAACGCGATCTGATCCTCGACGTGCTCGTCCGGCGCGGCGAGGTGCTGTTTCACGGCGTCGCCGTGAAGCCCGGCAAGCCAACCGTGTTCGGACGCGTCGCCGGCAAGCCCGTGCTCGGCATGCCCGGATACCCGACCTCGTGCCTGTCAAATGGCTACATGCTGCTCGTGCCGATGTTGAGACGCATGGCGCGTCTGCCGGAACATCGACCCGAGATCGCACGCGTGCCGCTCGCGCGCCGGATCGTGTCGACGACGGGCCGTCACCAGTTCTTCACGGTCCGGATCGCCGACGGGATCGCGACGCCCGCGTTCAAGGCATCCGGCGACATCACGAGCATGTCGCGCGCCGACGGGTACGTCGAAATCCCCGCGCACGTCGATATCGTCGAAGCGGGCGAAGTCGTGGACGTGAAGCTGTTCTGATGCATCGCTCGGGGTTGACCGAGGCGCCGGGTTTCGCGCTCCCCGATCAGAAGGGGCGCGTGCACGCGCTTGCGGACTATCTCGCACGCGGGCGACTGCTGCTGACCTTTCATCGCGGCACCTGGTGACCGAACTGCCGCCACCGGTTCGGTGAGCTCGCCGACAACATCGCCGCATACACGGCCCGGGGCGTTCAGGTCGTGGGCGTCGTATCGCAGAAGGCGCGCGCGGTCCGCACCTACATCGAGGACACAGGCCTCCCGTTCGACATCCTCATCGACGAACGGCGCGACGTGCTGCGCGCGTACGGCGTGTGGCATCGCGTCGGTCTCGATGCCTGGAATATCGCGCGCCCCGCGGTGTTCCTCATCGACACCGATCGGCGCATCCGGTACTCGTTCATTGCGGATCAGCAGCGGCAATTCCCGCCGCAGGAAGAGATTCTGGCCGCGATCGACGCCAGATAAGGACGGGGAGCGTAAAAGCCGATTTCAATACGAAACGCCGAATGCCGAAAGCCCATCGAAACTTTGGCATCCGGCACCTGATACTCGCCATTCAGGCTGTCTCTTCACCACCCGTTAGTGGACGACCGCCGGCGACTCCGCCGCGGGAATGAACACGCGCGCCGGCCCGCCACCGTCGATCGGGGCGACCCACACGTCCGTCACACCCGAGCCCGACCGTGGAACTCCATAAAGGACGTGCGTCGCATCGAGCCATTCGATCTGGTCGTCGATCGAGCGCGTCTCCGCATCGAGGAGCCACTCGCGCCCGGTCGACAGATCGAGCAACGCGAACCGCCAGCGAATCGGCGTGCCTTCGACGCGCTTCTTGAACGCGAGGACATCGTTCGCCGGCGAGAGCGACGGGCACTCGACGTTTTCGCGGACGACAACGAGCTTGCGGAGGCCGAGATCGCCGCGCACGAGGAATGTGCGGCCTCCGGTCTGCAACGACGCGTAGAAGACGTTGCTGTCGCGCGTGAACGTCACGCCCCAGAAGTTGAAGTCCGTCGCCTTGAACCGCGCGCCCTCGCGCCACGTCGTGAACTGTTCGAGATCCCCGAGGACTTCCCCCGCCGCCATGTCGATGAGGGTCGTGCGCGTGGAGCGCGACATGTTCGTATATCCATCGCCGGCGACGAACACCGTAATCGCGCCGACGCGCCCGTCTGGTGAGATCCGCGTGCGGCTGATGCTGCCGTCGAGCGGGATCGTGCCGCGCGGCTGCAGATCGCGATCGAGGAGAACCGCCGTATACGTCGTGAAGACGCCGCGATCGGCGCGCAGGCAGATGCCCTGGCCGGCAGCGTAAGCTACGCGCTCGCACGTGAGCGCCGCGCTCACGCGCGAGTCGTCCGGCCGATCGATCGATGCGACCGAGATGGCGCCGTACGCCGCGTCGATCGCGGTATGACGGAACAAGACGTGCGGCGTCTGCAGTGCGGCGGTCAGGACCGCGGGTGCGGCCGCCATGGCGGTCCGCGATGTGACGCTGCGTACGCTGACTTCCGCGAGAACCGGCATGCTGATGAGAACGAGCAGCAGCGCGGCATGCGGCCGAAACACGCGCGCGGCCTCCGACGAAGGGAACATGGAGGTGACGCGCGCGGCAATCGCCGACGCGAGCGCGGCAGAGAGCGGCAGAATCACGAGCAGGTCGCTGATGTAGCGTCCATAGACGCCTTCAGGCCCATACGGCTCGGTTGCCGTGTGCAACGCTTCGCTGGAAGGCAGCCACCGTGCCTCCGCCGATTCGTGAAGCATGTAGAGCGCGATCTGGGCGATGAAAAGCGCGGCGAAAGTAACCATCGCGGCGCGGAATGGCCGCGCCGGGAGGCGCCGGATGCACGCGGCGCTTACCAGCGCCGCCGCGAGCGCAATGGCCGCGCCCGTGCCGATCGACAACAGGGCCTGGAACGAACGAGCGTCGATCACCGCCACCAGCGCCGCGCCGACTTCCATGGCCTGTCGCACGATCAACAGCACAACGGCGCCGAAGAGGAACGCGCGCGGCGGTGTGGCGCACCGCGCGCCCGTCACCTCGGCCACGAACCAGAGCGCGGGGACGAGCGCTGTTGCCGCCAGCGCGGCTTCCCACTGCGATTGGTGCGTGGACGTGCGAAACACCTGCGTCGCAAGGAGGCACGCCGGAAGCGACGCCACCAGCGCGAGCCGCGTCCAGAGACGTTCGCGCGAGCCGTAATGACGGGCCGCCCACGTCATCCAGATTGCGACCGGGATGAATGCCTGGAGGCCCTGTGACAGCGTGCGGGCAGCAAGATCGCTCATAGGCAATCGCCGATCATGCGCAAAGGCGCGGCCACCCGAAGCTGCGCGCAGGATTGGACAATCGGAGCCTCCACGGGTTCGGCCCCCTCTTTTGTCGCCGAATGAGCAGACTTTTGTCGCCGCCAGAGACCATCTCTATGGGCCCGTCCTTTAGTGAGTCGTGAGCCATGCGCGCGGGTTCGCAACGAAGGAGTCGAGGATCGTGAGCAGCGATTGCCGCAGCGCCGCGCGCGCGGGTGAGGCGAGCGACCGGCGAATGCGCCAGAGCAGGTGGTGCAGCAGCAGTCCGTCGACGGTCAGCTCATCGTAGCCGCGACGCTCGGCCGCGTACCGCACGCACGTCTCGAGGCACGACGACCACGGCAGAGCGCACGCGCCGTCCTGGGAAAGGCGCATCGAGAGTGCGAGGCCGAACTCGTCGTGCAGGGGCATGCTGGTCTCGCCGAACTCATCGAAATCGATGATGCCGACGAAGTTTCGAGACACCAGCAGGTTGTTCAGCGAGAAGTCGCCATGCTGCCAATGGCTCGCCATCGCGCCGCGATCGTCCAGCCGCTCGGCGCGACGCATCACGAGCGACATGACGGCGGGATTGAACGTGACCCCGGCGTTCACGCACGCGCGCGCCTGCGCCCGCAGTGCGTCGCCCGGATGCACGGCCGCGGTCCAGTCCTGCTCGCCTCGCGCGGCCATCTGAAACAGGCACAGCGCCCGGACCGCGTCCTCGAGCAGGTGCCGCCATTGCCGGCCGCCGCGATACTCGCGCCGAAGCGCAAACCACGGCAGGCCCGGCAGTCCGCCCTGCACGCAGATCGCCGACGTGAGATCCCACTGCGTGCAGGCGAGCGGCTCCGGCACGAGCGCCGGGATGCTGGCGTGCAGCGCCAGCAGCACCTCGTGATGGCGCCGCATCGCGGCGATCGGCCCCATCTCGACGACACATGCAGGGCGCGAGCGATCGCGCTCGAACACGAGAAACTTCGGATGCGTCGCGGATACCGCTGCCACGGACAGGTGCCGGGAATCGAATCGGCCCGGCAGCGCATCGTGCAGGACCTCGGCGACGCGGAGAATCATGGCCTTGTTCCAATCAAAATGATGCCGCCGACCGACGGGTCGCAGCTCAGCCACCACCGAAGCACCCGTCGGACGAGCGACCATCGTCCGCTGTGTCCGAGCAGGTGAGTCGTGGCGTACTCCTCCGCGATGCTGCCAAGCTCGTAGATGAGGGCGGGGGCCGAGAGACTCGGTTCGACTGCATACCGCGTCACCCGACAGCCGCTCTCGACGAGCGCGCGCTCGCACGTCCGAACGCGCGTCGGCAGCGTCGTCCACGAACGGAGTCTCGCCAGCCGTCCACGGCCGTTCCGCAGCGGAATGCCGACGATCACCGGTCCCCGTCGCTTTGGCGCGTGGACCTGCAGCGTCAGCTGCCGCAGCGGACGCCACTCGCCGTCCATCATGAACACGCCGGATGCGGCAAGCGGACCCTGGGTCGCAGGATCGGCCGTCACGCCGGCGAAGAGCGCTTCGATTGGATGAGCGGTCATGGCATTCATCGTGTCAGCCGGGGGCGCGACAAGGGTCGCGCGCCGTAAAGTCCCCGTGGCGCCTGGCGGGCGTCTTCGATCATCGCGCGATAGATGTCGACGTACTTCCGCGCGGTCCGCTCCGGGCGGCATTCCTGCTCCACGTAGCGACGGCCTGCCCTGCCCAGTTGAATCCGTGTTGCCTCGGATGCGGCGAGCCGATCGAGTGCATCCGCAAGCCCGGCCGCGTCTGCCGGCGGGACGAGCAGCCCCGTCGTCTCGTCCTCGATGACGGTTGGAATACCACCGACGTCGCTTGCCACGACGGGCAGTTCCGCCAGCATCGCTTCGAGAATGCTGCGAGGGCGGGCTTCGCTCAACGACGGCAGCACGAAGATGTCCGCCTGCTGCAGGAGCTCCGCCACGTTGTCGCGGTGATTCAGCAGCGTGACGCGGCTTGCGATGCCGAGCGAATCAATCGCCCTGCGGATGCGCGCCGGGTACTCGCCGACGTTCCAGTCGCCGCCAACGATCCACAACTCGGCGTCCACCACCATGCGGACGAAGGCTTCGACGAGCACGTGCAGTCCCTTGCGCTCGACGAGCTGACCGAGGAAGAGAATGCGCGGAGCGCGCATATCAATCCGGCGGCGGTCGATGCCCGAAATCCGCGCCGGCCGGAACAGATCGCCGGTGATGACGACGCGGGACGCGAGCGGCGACGCGAGAAGCTCGCCCGCCTGCGGCGCACAGTTGGCCAGTAACGTGTCGATCCAGTGATTCGACGGGTTGCTCTCGATGAATGCGCCGCTGGCCCTGCCCGCAATCGGGATGCCGCACATACGGGCGGCACACGCGAGCGATGGGCCATAGCCGTTGTAGTTCATGTGCACGACGTCCGGGCGGTGTCGCGCCAGGCGTTCGAGCCAGCGTGCCACGTCGAGCGCATACAGCGGGAATCCGCGGCGCGAAAACACGCGGCTCGTCGCGCGCAGCACCGTGGCTTCGTGCCTCGTGGCTGCCGCCGCAAAGTTATCGTCGAGCGGACCCGCGAACGTAAAGCGCACGCCAAGCGGGCGAGCGAGCGCTGCCAGATCGATCGCGTCGTTGACCGCGCCGATCCGCAGATCGGACGACGACAGCTCCATGAGCACCTGCAGCTCATTGATGCCGTGGCCATCAGTTGCCAGTGGCGCGTTCCGTGGGTCGCTCATGTTCGCACCGGTGCCGGCTGACGCACCCGGCGAGAGAGGCGGTTCGACAATCCTGCGGTGAACAGCCCGAGGCGCCGCTTCCACTGCAGCCGCGTCCACGCTCTGGTCTCGGCAATCGCCGAGTCGCAGGACACCGCAAATGCCAGCGACCCCGCGCACTCCGTGCGGTCGCCGAGATCCAGGAGCCGCGCGGCGCTCCAGAACGCGGCTTCGGCCGTCGTCTGGCGCACGAGACGCATGTACCGCTCGCGTTCGACGGAGGCGAGGGGAGAGTCCGCAAGGTGCGTCTCGAACGCGCGCAGCTGTTCCTCGAGTCGTTGCCGCGGGGAGTACCCGTGGCTCATGTTGCTGGCGTGGAGCCGCCGGAACGCCTGCACGGCATCGAGCGCGGCCACGCGGCCGTGCGACACGATACGCAGCCAGATTTCGGTGTCGCCGCTGTGCGGCAGGTCGACGAGGTAGTCGCCCGCCGCGCGATGCGCGTCGGTCTTGACGAGCACTGTTGGCGCCTGGATCGGCGTGTGGCCGAGGCGGCAGGCCGTCTCGAGCAGCTCGCGGTACGAGTAGATGCGATAGCTCTCCGGCTGCATTCGCGCGTCGTGCCATGGCGGCTGCGGCGCGCTGAACGCAATGTCACGTCCATACGTGAGTACGACGTCGGGGTGCGCCTGCATCACGCGAACGGCGCGCACGAGGGATCGCGGCGTCAGCACGTCATCGGCCGACAGCAGGAGCACGTACTCCGCCTGCACCCACTCGAGTCCCTCGTTGTAGGTGCGGATATGTCCGCGGTTGACGGCGTGGCGCCGGAATTCGACACGTTCGTCCTCGGCCGCGAGGTCCGACCCGATCCTCGGCGTCTCGTCTGTCGACGCATCGTCGAGAATCAAAACCCGCACGATCACGTCTTCCTGCGCAAGAACGCTTCTGACGGCGTCCGCGAGCAGGTGCCCGTAGTTGTGACACGGAATGATGGCGTCCACCGTGCTGATCGGCAGGCCTTCTGTGTCGATCATCTCAAATCCCTCATCGGATTCTTGCGGTCAACAGGTGGATGCGAGCGATGCATGATCTTCCTCACTCTGTGCCCGCGTGATGGCTGTCTCGAGCTCCCGGATCGTTCGCGCGGGGTTGCCCGCGACCATCACTCTCGCAGGCACCGCCTTAGGGACGACGCTGCCGGCGCCTACCATGGCTCCCGCCCCCACGTTGGCGATGACGATGGCGCCTTCACCGAGCCATGCTCCCTCGCCGATTTCGATCTGGACCATCTTGGTCATATTCGTCGCGAGCCACTGTCCGGACGGGCCGCGTGCGTGAAGCATGCCGCCGCTCAGGATGCTCACGCGACTCGCGATCAAACACCCTTGTCTCAGGCGCGACGACGCGATCATCGAGTAAGGCCCGATGTAAACGCCGGATTCCACGCTGACGGCGCGGTGCGTGAAGATGGCGCCGAACCCGATGAAGCAGTCACGCGCGCAGCTGTCCAGCGCAAGACGGTAGAACCCGCGCCGAAGAATCATTCCCGGCAGGCCGGGGAACAACGCCACTGTCTGGGCACACGCGTCGAAGACGCGCTCGCTCCGCGGCGCAAATCGCCGCTCCAGTCCGCAGCACGCCCCGAGCGGTGACATGAGGACTATCGCGATGGCGTCGAGCATCACCTTCAATGTGCGGTGCACCAGCGTAAGCACGTTCATGCAGCCCCCGCGGTTTCGATACCCGCCGTAACCCTGCTGCGCTTGAAACGACGCAGGCTCACGAGACCCAGGCAATCGAGCGGACTCCCGGGCCCGACGATCGGCGCCTCGGCACCCTCCAGCATCTTCGAGTCCTCGGGTCGCGTCAGATTCGCCGCAGTCATGGCCGCAAGCACGATGTCCTGGAGTTCGGCGGTCGCGGCCATGTGTGCTTCCCCGTTGTCAGACTGCGCAGAGGCCGATCGCCGCCGCCAGCGCGTCGATCACTTCGTCCTGGTCTACGTCCGTCATCTGTGGAAAGAGCGGCAGAATCAAACCCTCGCGCGTGGCACGCTCGGAGTTGGCGAGCGCGCGGCACCGGCGAGGTCCGCACATGCACGAGACCGGTCCGCGTTTCTCGCAGTGCCACGGCTCCTTCGCATACGCAGTCTCCTGGTGCGCGCACATGACTCCGCGGCGCGTCGACACGCCCCGGTCGAGCATCGTCTGCATGACGGCGCGCTGATCGACGTTCTGCGGCAGGCGTACGCAGAAGCTTTGCCAGTTGGAACGGGCCCATGCAGGTTCGACCGGGAGACTGACCTGCGGCACGCGGACCACGATGCGTTCGCGGTACCGATCGGCGAGCACGCGCCGCCGCTCGATGATCTCCGGCAGGCGTTCGAGCTGCTCGCGCCCGACCGCCGCCTGAATGTCCGTCATGCGGTAGTTGTAGCCAATCGTCGGGTACTCTTCGAACGCCACCTCCGGCGATTGGTGCCGCACGGCGTCGGAAATGCTCATCCCGTGCTGCCGCCACAGCCGGAACTGGCGATCCCAGTCCTCGTGACGCGTGGTGATCATGCCGCCGTCTCCGGTCGTGATCACCTTGCGCGGATGGAACGAGAAGCAGGCGACGTCACCGTGCGGACGGCCAATCGATTCCCAGCGACCCTCCCACATGACTTCGCTGCCCGCCGCGCACGCGGCGTCTTCGATCAACGGCAGGTAACGGCGCCTCGCGATCGCGACGAGCTTCGCGAGATCGCACGGCATTCCAAGCTGGTGCACCGCCAGGATCGCGCGCGTGCGCGGGCCGATCGCGCCTTCCACGCGCGACGCGTCGATGTTGAACGTCCCTTCGCCGATATCGACGAAGACGGGGATCGCGCCGCAATACCGGATGGCATTCGCGCTGGCAATAAAGGAGTGGCTGACCGTAATCACTTCGTCGCCGGGGCTGACGCCCGCCGCGCGGAGCGCGAGGTGCAGCGCCACCGTGCAGTTCGACACGGCGCACGCATGCGGTGCGCCCACGGCGGACGCGAAGCTGCGCTCGAACGCCTGCACTTCCGGTCCCTGAGTGACCCATCCCGACAGCACCGCGCGTCCGGCGGCTTCGGCCTCGCGCCGGTCGAGGACCGGCCGCGCCACGGGGATTGCCTGCCGCACGACGCTCATACCTGCATCTCCTGGCAGCGCTCGGCCTGCCCTGAGCCTGGTCGAAGGGCCTGCCACCATTCCACCAGCGACTGAAGGCCTTCCTCGAGGCTGACGCTCGCTTCGAATCCGAGATGCGCGCGCGCGGCGGCCGTGCTCGCCAGGCGCCGCGGCACCGGATTCACCTTGCGCGCCGGCGCGTGCTCCGGCTGCAGCGTCGACGCCATGACGTGGAGCAGCATGGCCAGGAGCATGTTCAGGCTCGTCTCCGTCCCGCTCGCGACGTTGAAGACCGCGTCGCTGGCCGTCGCGGCAGCCGCAAGCAGGTTCGCGCGCGCGATGTCCTTCACGTGCACGAAATCCATCGTCTGCGTCCCGTCGCCGAAGATGACGGGCGGCTGGCCGGCCGCAATCGCCGCCATCCACCTGATGAGGACTTCGGTATACGCGCCCGTCATGTCCATACGCGGGCCGTAGACGTTGAAGTAGCGCAGCGCGACGTACTCGAGCCCGTACATGTCGTGGAAGCTGCGCAGCATGCCTTCGTTGAACGCCTTCGCCGCGCCATACAGCGTGCGGTTGTTGTACGGGTGATGCGCTTCCGTCGTGGGAAACGCCTCGGCCAGGCCGTAGACCGATGCCGAAGACGCGGCAACCACCCGGCGCACTCGCGCCTTGACGGCCGCTTCGAGCACGTTGAAGGTGCCTGTCGCGAGCACGTCCATTGCGAGACGAGGCTCGTCCGCACAGAGCGTGATTCTGATTGCCGCCTGATGAAAGACCAGCCCCACACCCTGCATCGCGGCTGCGACGGTCTGCCGATCGCGGATGTCGCCCTCGATAATCGTGAGACGGCCGGTCGCTGCGGCCTTATCGAGATTGGCGCGCTTCCCGCGCACGAAGTTGTCGAGGACGACAACCTCGAGCCCGGGATGATTCTCGAGCAACAGGTCCGCGATGTGCGATCCGATGAGTCCCGCGCCGCCGGTGATCAGCGCGCGTTCCCGGTGTGGTGTCACAGTTGGCTCCCGTACTCAGCGCCGGCCGCAATGCCCTGGCTCTCGCGCGTCTCTTCAGGGTTCCGCCAGCGCACGAGGCGTGCGGGCACGCCCGCGACGATCGCAAATGGCTCTACGTCTTTCGTCACGACAGCTCCGGCGCCGACGATCGCGGCGTGCCCGACCGTCACGCCCGGCAGCAGCACTGCGCGCGTGCCGATGTCGGCCCAGCGTTCGACGCGCACGGGACGGATTTCAAGGTCCGTCCGGATGATCGGCACGTCGAGCGGGAAGCCCGTGTGCGACGAGCCGAGAATGCTTGCTCCAGGCCCCCAGCCGACGTACTCCTCGAGCACGAGATCACGCGCGTCGAGATACGCCTGCGGGCCGATCCACACGTGGTCGCCTATCGCGCACCGGCCGTCGAATCGGCCCTGGAGAAACGCGCCGCTGCCAATCCGAACCCCGCAGCCGAAGCTGAACGTGTTCAGGTGAAGAAAACCGGCACCAGGGGCGATGTTCAGCCCCTCGCCGGCCCGGTGAGCCGCTGCGCGCCAGATGGCTTCCCGCATGAGTGCGCTGACGCGGTCGGTGCCGTGTGCGAAGCGCCCATAGAGCTCAATGAGCCCGTCGTAGCCGAGTTCTGTGCGCAGCCAACCCACCAGAGGTTCGACACACGCGGCGCTGGTCGGACGCTGCCTGCCGTGGACTGCCGCCACGATGCGCGCCGCAGGCGTCTCAGAAGACATACGCCTCCTGCAGCACGCCGCAGACTTCATCGACCTGCGTGCGTGTCATTTCCGGGTACATCGGGAGCGAGAGCACCTCGTCGGCGGCGCGCTCCGATTCCGGGAACTGTCCGCGGAGGTACCCGAGGTCCGCGTATGCCGGCTGCAGGTGCACCGGCACGGGATAGTGAATGCCGCTTTGAATGCCGTTCGCTTTCAGGAGACGCTGCAGCGACGCGCGCTCCGCCACGCGGATTGCGAACACGTGATATACGTGCCGCGCGTACGCCTTCTCGATCGGGAGCGACAGGCCGCTGCTGCGGAGCACTTCGTGGTACGCGGCCGCGTGCGTGCGGCGCAGCTCGGTCCACCGTTCCAGGTGACGGAGCTTCACGCGGAGGATGCTGCCCTGCAGCCCCTCCATGCGGTAGTTGAATCCCTTCAGAACATGGTGGTAGCGCTGCTCCTGGCCCCAGTCGCGCAGCATGCGCATCGTGCGCGCCTGCTCCGCATCGTTGGTGACGGCAAGGCCGCCTTCGCCATACGCACCCAGGTTCTTCCCCGGGTAGAAGCTGAAGCAGCCCGAATCACCGATGGGGCCGACTTTGCGTCCCTTGTATTCGGACCCGTGCGCCTGGCATGCGTCCTCGATCAGCGTCAGGCCGTGCCTGCGCGCGATGACCAGAAGCGGATCGAGATCCGCCGGCTGGCCGTAGAGGTGCACCGGGAGGATCGCGCGCGTCCGCGGCGTGATCGCCGCTTCCACCTGCGCCGGATCCATCGTGAGCGAATCCGCGGTGACGTCGACGAACACGGGCGTCGCGCCCGTGTAGACGATCGCCGCGGTCGTCGCGACGAACGTGAACGGCACGGTGATGACTTCGGTGCCGGGCCCGACACCCGCGGCGAGCAGCGCCAGGTGCAGCGCGCTCGTGCCCGAGTTCATCGCGATCGCATGCTTCGCGCCGACGTACTTCGCGAACTCCTGCTCGAAGGCTTCGACTTCGCTGCCGAGCACGAACTCGGCGGACTCGAGGGTGCGCGACACCGCCTGGTCGATTTCCAGCTTGATCGACTTGTACTGGGCCCTGAGATCACAATACGGAATCATGCGACACGCCTTTCTGCGTGGAGTTCGATCGCGCGCCCGCGCTGTCGCAGAGACTGGCTGGCCGCTTCGAGGATCTGGATGACGCGAAGAGCGGACGCGGCATCGGCGATCGGCTGCCGGCCCTGGTCGATGCATTCGAGGAAGTGGCGCATCTCGACGGTGAGCGCTTCCGTCATGTCGAGGTGCGGCGCCCACATGTCTCCGGCGCGATAGCCAACGAGCATCTGGTAGTCGGGCGTGCTGGCCGCGCTCAACTCGTGCTCGCTGCCGTTGACCGTGATGCCCTTGTCGTACACCTTGATCTTTTCGCTCGGCTCGAGATCGTCGTAGACGATCATCTTGCGGCTGCCGCCAATGAGCGTCCGCCGCACCTTCACCGGCGCGAGCCAGTTCACGTGGACGTGCGCGATGAGCGGCGCATCGAAGAACAGCGTCAGGTACGCGATGTTCTCCGGCTGGCCGGTGACGTGCCCCAGCCCGGTCGCCGACACGGCCACCGGACGCAGCGGGAGCACGTAATCGATGATGGACAGATCGTGGACGGCGAGGTCCCACACGACGTTCACGTCGTGCTGGAAGAGCCCCAGGTTCACGCGCACCGAATCGTAGTAATAGATGTCGCCGATGCCGTCGCCTGCAATCAGCTCGCGAATCTTGCGCACCGCGCTCGTATAGACGAACGTGTGATCCACGGCGAGCACCAGGTTGCGGCGGTCGGCCTCTTCCATGAGGCGCAGCGCGTGCGCGCTGGTCATCGCCATGGGCTTCTCGACGAGCACGTGCTTGCCGGCGCGAAGCGCTTCCAGCGCCAGCTCGTAGTGCGTCGAGACGGGCGTGGCAATCACGACCGCGTCGACCCGCGGGTTGGCCAGCACCTCGCGCATCTCGGTCGTCGCCTTGACGCCGGGATACCGCGACGCCGCGTCGATCAGCCGCTGCGGTCGCAGGTCGCTGATCGCGACGAGGTCTCCACCCGGCTGCTCGCGGACGTTGCGGGCAATGTTCGGGCCCCAATAGCCGTAGCCGATGACTCCGACACCAGTCACGATCTGCCTCCTCTACCTCACTGCCGTTTCTTCGTTTGCGAGTCGTCAGTTGCCAGTTCCCAGTTGCCAGTTCCCAGTTGTCAGTTGCCAGCTGCTTGATTACTGGCTACTGGCTACCGGCTACTGGTTACTGACTGAGTCGCATAGCGCAGCACGCGCGCCGGCACGCCGGCGACGATGGCTCCGGCGGGCACGTCGCTGACGACGACCGCGCCCGCGCCAATCAGCGCGCCTTCGCCAATCCGCACGCCGCCGAGGATCGTCGCGTTCGTGCCGATCGCCGCGCGCGCTTCCACCATCGTCGGCACCATCGACCAGTCGGCGGGGCCGCGCATCGAGTCGTCCGCATTCACCGCCTGCGGGAACAGGTCGTTGATGAACATGACGCCGTGGCCCACGAAGACGCCGTCGCCAATCGTCACGCCCGAGCAGATGAACGAGTGGCTCGAAATCTTGCAGTTCCTGCCGATGATCGCGCCCGACTGGATCTCGACGAACGCGCCGACCTTCGTGTTGTCGCCGACCGTGCAGCCATACAGGTTCACGAGCTGCGGCTGCGGGATGGTGACGCCGTCGCCAAGGATCACGTCTTCCGAAATCATTCGAGACCTCCCGCGGCGGGCGCCCCCGCCGACACCGATGCATACGATTCGTGCCGCCAGGCGCGCTCGAGGTGCACGACGCCGAGGTCGCGCTCGTCGGAGGCGACCGAAAATGGATACGCGCGGTGCTGCACGTCGAGCGGCCCGAGCCCCTGCGCATCGAGAATGCCCACCGAGATCACGTAGCAGCCGGGCAGCAGCGACAGCCGCGGAAACGCCAGATCCACCACGCCGCGACCGGAGAGCACGCCGAAGTCGCGGCGATCCATGCGGCTGTTGATGCCGGCGCAATACACGCCGTCGGCGCTGTAGATGTCGACCGCGAAGTGGCCGCGGACGGGGAGCCGCGCCTCGTATCCGATGCGGACCGTCAGCCGCGACGAGGCGGCGAAGACGGCTGCGTCGGTCTGCCGATCGTCGAGAAGCTGCACGCGGCCGATCATGATCCCGCGCGCGTCGTGAGACGCGGCGTGCGTCGTGCGCGCCCACGGCACCCGGCGGTACTCGGCCACACCTGCGCTCGGCTCGCCGTCGAACAACACCGTGCCGTGATCCACCACCATCACGCGCGTGCAGAGCTGCAGCACCGCTGGCAGGTTGTGCGAGACGAACACGACGGGGATCCCGCGCGCGATCAGCTGCCGCATGCGCTCGACGCACTGCTGCTGGAATCCGGCGTCACCGACGCTGAGCACTTCGTCGACGAGCAGCACGTCGGGATCGAGGTGCGCGGCGATCGAGAAACCTAGGCGCGCGTTCATCCCCGACGAGTACCGCTTGACGGGCGTATCGATGAATTCGCTGACGCCCGAGAAGTCGACGATGTCGTCGAACTTCCGGGCGATCTCGGCGCGGCGCATACCCATGATGGCGCCCTGCAGAAACACGTTCTCGCGCCCCGTGAGATCCGGATGAAACGCCGCCGCGACTTCGATCAGCGACCCGACGCGGCCGCCGAGCACGCAGCGGCCGACCGTCGGCCGCAGGATCCGGCTGAGTATCTTCAACAGCGTCGATTTGCCGGCGCCGTTGGGACCGATGACGCCGAGCGCCTCCCCCGGATTGACGGTGAACGAGAGATCGCGGAGCGCCCAGAACTCTTCGCGCTGGAGCGTGGCCGGCTGCGGCCGCAGCGCGCGGCGCACGAGCGAGGGGACGAGGTCCCGCAGGCTGTCGTGGCGCTCGCCGCGACGAAACTTCTTCCAGATGTGTTCGACGACGACCGCTGACCGCGCCATTAGAGGTGCTCCGCGAACGCGAATTCCGCCCGGTGAAACGCGAACCACGCCATCGCGAGCAGAGCGATCGATACGATCGCGGCGCTCGTCAGCGCGCTCGACGGCCAGGTACCCAGGAGCAGCACTGAGCGATACGCGTCGATGACGGCCGTCATCGGATTGAGGCCGAGCAGCGTGCCGAGGCGTCCGCCGACGCGCTCGACCGGATAGAGCACCGACGTCGCGAACATCCACACCGTGATCGCGACCTCGAACAGGTACTTCACGTCGCGGTAGAACAGATTGCCCATCGCGAGCAGCAGCCCGATCGCCGCGGTGAAGATCACGTGGATCGCAATCACGACGGGCAGGAGCACGAGCGACGCGCCGACGGGCACGTGGTAGTACGCCATCAGCGCGGCCAGCGGCACCATCGCGACCGCGAAATCGACCAGCGCAACCAACACCGCGGCAATTGGAAAAATCTCGCGCGGGAAATAAATCTTGCTCACGAGGATCTGGTTGCTCGTGAGCGACGTCACCGAAAACCGCAGCGCGGATGCGAAGAAGTTCCAGGCGAGCAACCCGCAGAACGCATACAGCGGATACGCCATGCCGACGTCGAGCGGCGCGACGCGCGTGAAGATCACCGAGAACACCGCGGTGTTCACCAGTGGCATCAGCACCGCCCACCCGAATCCCATTACCGTCTGCTTGTAGCGCAGCGTCAGATCGCGCAGGGTCATCTGCCGGAGGACCTCGCGGTACTCGAACTGCTCGTAGACCATGTCGCGCAGGTCGCCAAGCACGGACGTCGCAGCCATCGCCTGCGAGGCGCTCACAGAAGTCTTCATAGCGGGTGTGCCCGCCAGTGAGCAAAGGGCTCTCCAGCATTCGAAGATGCCGGTAACCCGCCGCTGCTGCAGGAGTTGCGCCCGCGTGCGCCGACGCCCCAGGCGCGGTGACGTCTGCCGGGGCGCGGACGAAAGTTCCGGATCTGGAAGCCTTTCAGGTTTGAGGGATCGCGCGCTCGGACAGGCTGACGGACTGGCGCGGCCGTTGCTATCTCACCCGCCGCGCGTGGTGACACGCGCACCCCAAAAAAGTGATTCGGAGGATCTATGACGACCCAGAGTCTCGCCGTCGAGTCGTTCGCACGTGCAGAGCGTCCGGCCTCACCCGCACGCAGCTGGTTGCCGATGCTGTTCACGGCGTGCCTCTGGATGGTTGGAATTCTCTTCTTGTATGCGCGCACCGAAGGGGCGCTGCCCGAGTCGGGCGTGATGCTCATGTTCGGTGCGGGCCTGATGACGCTCGGCTCGGCGCTCGCGGCGCGCGCGCGCACGGTGCGTTGACCTGATCGGCCAGACGGAGCGATCCCCAGTCCATCCAGGCGGAGACAAAAATCGCGGAAGCGTGGGCTTTCGTGCGCGGGAATCGGTTGTTCGATCGTACGGCGACTTTGCGCCGCGCGATGTAGGAGCGTGATGGCGAAACGTATTCGTGTCGGAGCGTGGCGACAGATCGGCGTGCGTGCGGCACTCGCGGCAGGACTCGTCGCCTTCGCCTTGAGCGGCCCTCGACAGCCGCACGTCGTGGCCGCGAGCGCGTGCGGGCCAACGGTGAATCCGGTCGCGTGCGAAAATCAGAACCCCGGCGACCCCGCCAGCCAATGGGACGTGTCGGGCGCCGGCGACACGAGCATCCAGGGATTTGCCACGGACATCAGCGTCGCGCCCGGAGGGACCGAGCTCTTCAAGATCGATACGTCCGCATCCGCGTACTCCATCGACCTCTATCGAATCGGCTACTACGGCGGCATGGGCGCGAGAAAGATCGCGACGATCGCGCCGTCCGCGTCGTTGCCGCAGAACCAGCCGAACTGCCTGACCAACGCGGCAAGCGGCCTGATCGATTGCGGCAACTGGGCCGTCTCGGCGTCATGGCAGGTTCCCGCCAACGCGGTGTCGGGGATCTACTTCGCGAAGCTCACGCGCAACGACACTGGCGGCGCGAGCCACATCTTCTTCGTCGTTCGCGACGATGCCGGGCGCTCGGACGTTCTTTTTCAAACATCCGATACGACGTGGCAGGCCTACAACACGTACGGCGGGAACAGCCTGTATCAAGGCGCGCCGGGAACGTCGCCGAGCCGCGCGTACAAGGTGAGCTACAACCGGCCGATCACGACGCGGGGCACCGGATCCGAGGACTTCGTGTTCAACGCCGAGTACCCGATGGTGCGATGGCTCGAGTCCAACGGGTACGACGTCAGTTACACCACCGGCGTCGATACCGACCGCCGCGGCGCGGAACTCCTCGAGCACAAGATTTTTCTGTCGAACGGACACGACGAGTACTGGTCGGGCTCCCAGCGCGCCAACGTCGAAGCGGCAAGGGCCGCCGGCGTGAACCTCGCGTTCTTCAGCGGCAACGAAGTGTTCTGGAAGACGCGGTGGGAAACGAGCATCGACGGATCGAACACGTCGTATCGCACGATGGTCTGTTACAAGGAGACGCACGCCGGCCGCGTCCTCGATCCCGCGGATCCTCCCACGTGGACGGGCACCTGGCGTGACACGCGCTTCAGTCCGCCGGCTGACGGCGGCCGCCCCGAGAACGCGCTGACCGGCACCATCTTCATGGTGAATGATGGCGACACGGGGACGATGCTCGTCCCTGCGGCGGACGGCAAGGCGCGGTTCTGGCGCAACACGACGGTTGCCACGCTCGCCGCCGGCGCCACCGCGACACTCCCAAGCGGGGTGCTGGGCTACGAGTGGGACGCGGATCTCGACAACGGAGCCAGGCCGCTGGGTCTGATCCGCCTGTCGACGACGACACGCAACGTCGCCGGCAAGGTTCTCGACTTTGGATCGACCTTTGGTCCCGGTACCGTGACGCACAGCCTGACCTTGTATCGCCACGCGAGCGGTGCGCTGGTCTTCGGCGCCGGCACCGTACAGTGGGCCTGGGGCCTCGACGCGAATCACGATCGCGCGGGCACCGCCGCCGATGTACGCATGAAGCAGGCGACGGTGAACCTCTTCGCCGACATGGGGGTTCAGCCAACCACGTTGCAGGCGGGGCTGGTCGGCGCTTCCCTCTCGACAGACGCGCTCGCTCCCACGTCGACGATTACGTCTCCGGCTAACGGCGCCAACGTCACCGCAGGCAGCGCCGTGACGATTACAGGAACCGCCACCGATGCGGGCGGCGGGATTGTGTCCGGCGTGGAAGTGTCAGTGGACAACGGCGCCACCTGGCGTCCCGCAACGGGCACGACGAGCTGGTCGTTCAACTGGGTCGTGTCCGGCAGCGGCACCGTGACGATCAGGAGTCGCGGTTACGACGACACCGGCAACATGGAAACGCCGTCGGCCGGCGTGGCGGTCAGCGTGGCGGGGACGCGCACCTGCCCGTGCAGCATCTGGGCGTCGGCGGTGGTGCCGCCCGCGCCGATCGATGACGGCGACCCTGCGTCTGTCGAGCTCGGCACGAAGTTCCGCGCCGAGATCAACGGCTACATCACGGGCGTGCGGTTCTACAAGGGCAGCGCGAACGTAGGCAACCACATCGGGAGTCTCTGGACCAGCACGGGGACGCTCCTCGCGAGCGTCGCGTTCAGCGGCGAGACCGCATCGGGCTGGCAGCAGGCGAACTTCTCGTCGGCCGTTCCGGTGACTGCG
>Ga0209686_1000283_pt1 | contig 26618 bp, 28 predicted proteins | sample GraSoiAngelo_126_FD_185883 | JGI IMG/M metagenome (GOLD analysis project Ga0209686, IMG submission 185883) | Grasslands soil microbial communities from the Angelo Coastal Reserve, California, USA - 14_0927_09_20cm (SPAdes) (version 2) | ecosystem: Environmental > Terrestrial > Soil > Grasslands ...
GAGCGCCCGGGATACAGGGACGGGTGGTTGAAGAGCTGACTGCGGCAGGCCAGACCCTAGCACCGTTGATGTGGACGAATCGAGGCGCGTTTATCGAGGCGGCACCCGTCGGTGGCCATGGCGGCTACTTTCCCTTTGGCCGATCTATCGGATGGTTGCTCGTCGAAGGATCCGTTCACCGGCTCGATCCCACCAGCGGTCGGGTCACGCCCGTTCCGGGGAGTCCACGCTGCGCGTTCGGGGACGAGGCTTCGGACAACAGCGTCATCTGTTTTCCTGGCGGGAGTAGCGTACGGCTCTATGCCCAGAGCGGGAAAGTCATCGACGTCGCTCTGGCGAAGCCGCGCTTTACGATCGCTGCCGAGGCATTCTGCGCCCCCGCTGAAGCTATCTGTACGGTCGCCGGTGCTAGCGGGGTCGGAAACGGAATGGCGTATCCGAATGGCACTCCGCCCCCGGAGCAATACGGAACCGACTTGATCCGACCCGATGGTTCCATCTCTCGCTTTGGGCCGGATGGAACGGACCCCGCGATGGGCCCGCAATCGTGGCTGCCGGACGGCCAATTGGTGCTCTGGCGCCGGCCCGACGCGGCCGGCGGCGCGCCCGGCGTCTATGTGCTCGATCGATCGGGCCGCGGACCATTCATTCCCACCAAAGGCGAGCCAGTCGGCTATCTCGGCTAAGCGGCAAGATGGGCTCTTGTGTCGGCGTCATCGGCGTGACCGTTTTGTTCCTGGATAGCGGTCAGACTCATCAGCCAGCCGGCGACATAGATAAGCGCGAGGAGTGGCCAGGCAGGAGCGAGGTAGAGGGGCACGTACATAGCGAACGTCAGGGCCCGCTGCCAGCTGGGCGCCGGTGCGGAGAGCACGAACCATCCCGCGAGCAGCACAGCTGACAGGTCATAGAAATTGATGTATGGGCTCACCATCACGCTGACCACGATGCCGGCAGCCATCGGAATCGATGGTCCCTGACCGCGCGTTCGAATGATGATGACACTCGCCAATGCCAGCGTCAGGACAATACCGACAACCGCAATCGGCGGCGGAACCTGGCGTTCCAGGGAGATCTGCACCGGTCCGGCTACCCCATGCACCAGGGCCACGGATTCCGCGACCATCTGGAAAACGGAGGTGCCAACGGCGAGGAAGGCGACCACCGCCAGCAGCAAGGTGCCGGCCGACCAGCTCACGAGAACGCGCCAGTAACCGGCCAGAAGGAGGGCCAGCGGCACCATGAATGCCGCTTGTGGCTTGAGAAAAATCGCCGCCAGCGCAAGCCCGGCCAGCCATGGTTGCCCTCGTCGAATCAGCCACCACGTCAATGCCAGCGCGGCGGTCATGATCAGGCTCACCTGGCCGAACATGATGCTGATGAAGACCGGCAAGAGGAGTGCGGCCGCCAGGCCATGCCCAATCCGTGACCTCGGCGAGCCCGGTGCCGCGAGGTAGCCAGTAACGGCCAGCGCAGCAACAAGGATCGCTCTCCAGATCCATTCAGCCACGGCATAGGGCAGCCAGCTCAGTGGCATAACCAACCACGCCAGCTCCGGTGGATTCAGGTAAGGCAAGGGCCGCCCTACCAGGCGGGTAGTGGCCGGCACCGACAGGGAAGGGTCGTACATCGCGGTCCACCCGTGCGCCTGACCGATCTGCGACGCGAGGTAGTAGACGAAGAAGTCCGGTGAGGCAATCGAGTAGCGATAGGTATCGAGCCATTCGAAGTCGAGGAATCCGAGGACTGCTGCCGCAGCGAGGGCTGAAACCAGGAGATGCCGGCGCGTGAATCGCATTAGGCGGCCTCCCTTACCACTGGTCGGGCGCTCGCAGATCGGCCGCGGAGAAGCATTAGACCAACAACCGCAAGGCTCAGGTTGACGGTCGTATCGATAATGAATCCCGGAAGTGTCGGGGTGACCGGAGACGCGTGGCCGAAAGCCAGGATGAGCATGAAGTTGTAGGCGGCGTGAATCATGATGATTGGCCAGATCGCGTTCATTCGCAGCCGCGCCGCCGCAAACAGGATCCCGATGAGGGTGGCTTCAAAAATCTGGTAGAGAACGCCAATCTCATCCGCTCCCGGCAAAAAGAGGTTGTCGATGTGGCTTAGACCGAAAAGCAGCGATGCGATCAGCACCCGTGACGACGTCGGAAAGTGATGAATCGCCTCGAGGATGATGCCGCGATAGGTGGCCTCCTCCATGAAGACGTCGACCAGCATGAAGAGGATCTGGAGAGCAAAGACCAGGGCCAGCATCGAGGTGACCCCCCGCCCCCAGAGACCAAGTGCCGGTAGCGCGAGGGTGGCTAGTAGTGGAATGGCGAGGTGCGGCGCCCGCCAGTCACTTGGTGGGGTAAAGCCCGCCCGCCGCCAACGCCCTAGGCGACTCAAGATGAAGATGACATACAGAGCCGGCACCAGCACCAGCGCGAACGGCATCAGGTATTGCCACCGGCTCGACGCGCTGGCGGCAATCACGGCACGGATGGCCACCAGCGTGCCGGTTTCGACGGTGAAAAGCGCCAGCGCGAACAGCAGGCCACCCTTGGTCGCCTGCCGGAAGAGGAGCACACCGGCGGCCGCCACGATCAATCCGATGGCCAGCTTGATCAGCCAGTCGAGGTCAGGAAGTAGATGCGCCGCGGCGCCAATCATCCTCTATATGACGGGAACGAACGCGTCGGCCTTCGGAGGAAGCGCCAAGCTGCCGACCCGCTCGCCCGTTGGATAGCCATCTTGATTGCCGAAGGCGCTGCTCAGTCACGCTCATTTCCCTCATGGGGGAAAGTGAGACACATCAGCCGAAGTAGCTGTGACGCATCACCCGAAGGCGTGCGACGCATCAGCCGAAGGCCCAATGGGACACCTCAGCCGAATTACTACAGAGGCTCAAATAGGGGCGGACGAACTCTCGACACCCTGCTTAAAAGCTAGGCGGGCTTCTGCGCTGTAGCCCCGAGTTTGGCTGGCCAAGCGAAACCGCCGCAGTTATGGTGTCCCTTCAACCGGTACTTTCAGCGATTTTCGTCGTCTCTGATGATTCCGCGTGTCTAAGTCGTTCGAAGCCGTCCAAGAGTAGATCCAGGGCGAACTCGAACTCGAACTGATCGTCGCAACCTGGACCGACGACCGACTCGCCTTCGTGGGAGGCCGCCCCGGCGATCTCCACTACGTAGGGATACTTCCCTGCCAACTCGCGGAGCATGATCGCCTGCATTTCCGGATCGACAGTTCGTGAGTCATTGAAGAGTTCCTGGGTGAACCCCAGCACACGGCTGCCGATGGTATGCATCACATGATGGGTGAGATTGACGGAGAAGCCGCCGGCCCGGAACATTCCGATCATCGCGTCCATGTACTCCAGCACGACCGGTGTGGGGTTCTTCTTCGACTCGATCACCCGAGACGCCCAAGGGTGATGTAAGAGCGCTCGTCGCGCCGAGAGGATCCTCTGCCGGACAGCGGTCTTCCAATCGGTTCCGGGGGCCGGAGGATCGATCTCGCCGACGACCACATCGATCATTCCGTCCAGGAGCTCTTCCTTGTTGGCCACATGCTTGTAGAGCGCCATCGGCACGACCCCCAGCTCCTCAGCGAGTTTTCGCATGCTCAGTGCTTCGATCCCGACGTTATCGGCAAGGGCGACCGCGGCGCGGAGCACCCGGTCCCTACTCAACTGGATGCGGCGCCGAGCCTTGATTTGCTGAGCCATCCGTATTTCCTCTTGACAAGTGTACGCCGTACACCTACACTTCGCACTAAGGTGTACGGTGTACACCGTCAAGGATGACCAGGAGGGAAACAGAATGAAGGCAATCGCATACGAGAAGTACGGCTCAGCTGATGTACTCGAGCTCAAAGAGGTTCGCAAACCCGAGATCGAGGGTGACAGAGTACTTGTTCGGATTCTCGCGGCTTCCGCGAATCCTTATGACTGGCACTTCATGCGCGGTGTACCCTACATCGCGCGTCCAGCGGCAATGGGCGTGCGCAGACCGAACCACACACTTCTCGGCAGCGACGTGGCGGGGGAGGTCGAGGCGGTCGGCAACGCGGTGACACGGTTCCGGCCGGGCGACGAGGTCTTCGGCTTTGTGGGAGAAGGCGGGTTCGCCGAGTATGTATCGGCTCCGGAACGACTCCTCGCGTTGAAACCCACCAACCTGAGCTTCGAGCAAGCGGCGACGGTCCCTCTCGCTGCCGTCACCGCCCTGCAAGGTCTTCGCGATGCTGGAGAGATCCGGTCGGGAGAAAAGGTCCTGATTGTCGGAGCGTCGGGTGGGGTCGGGACGTTCGCCGTGCAGATCGCGAAGTGGTATGGCGCGCAGGTCACCGGAGTCTGCAGCACCAGGAACCTGGAAATGGTCCGCTCGATCGGCGCCGACCAGGTCATCGACTACACTCAGGAGGACTTCACGCGGACTGGCCAACGGTACGACCTGATCTTTCAGCTCGCGGGAACGACCCCTCCGTTGGCCTTCCGACGCGTCCTCACCCCGAAGGGCAGGCTTGTACTCAGCAGCGGTGACTCCCCCGGTCGTGTGATCGGGCCGGTTGGACGGATCATCAAGGCGATGCTGTTGTCGCCGTTCATAGGGGGCCAGACGATGCGGCCGTTTGTCGCGAAGGCAAGTAGCGATGACCTTCAGTTCCTGCGGGAACTGATCGAGGCCGGCAGGATCACACCGGTCATTGACCGGACGTATCCGCTGAGCGAAGCCGCAGACGCGATCCGCTATCTCGAAACCGGGCGCGCTCGAGGAAAGGTCGTCATCTCCGTGTCAACCGCGCCAACAGCCAACACCACGCGGGTTGGTAATCCTCGGGCGATGGGTGCCGAGTAATTCCCTCAAGCGCTGTACGGGCAGGAAATTAGTTGGGCTGTGCCTTTGTATTTGGATTAGGGGCGGAGAGGATCGAACTCTCGACACCCTGCTTAAAAGGTAGCAGGGCTTGAGCGCTGTAGCCTCGAGTTGCCGCGGCCAAGCGAAACCGGCGAAGTTATGGTGTGCGAAATGGTCCCTGGTTCGAGCCGAGCGAGACGAAACATAAGCCGTTAGGCTCCGGTTACCCGTTTTACCTGCGCGGCTGGATCCCATCTCTGGGGCGGAGGCTCAGCATTGGCCTGTGCCACGGCATCCCCTGGCTTACGCAGTGCCCTCTCCACCCTTCGTAGACCCAAGGTACGGCCATTACGGTTCGCCACGATGATCCAGCGTCAAGTTTGCTGAGTTAAAAGACCAATGGGATCACGGATTGCAATAGAAAGAGTCCAGTGGTCCGGTGGGTGGTGGAGTTGATGCGCAAGATGGGGCCGACTTCGCCCCGGCTGTATACGGGAAGACGAGGTAGACGACCTCGAAAATCGTGCCACCCGCAGGAACCTTTTTTCCGAGCGTAGCGCTAAGTTGAGCCGGATTATCGATATCCACGTCGAAGGCTTCTCGCCCACCAACGCGTGCATAGCCGTGCGACGAAACATAACCGGCTCCGAGTAGGGGCGAGCGGTACCACTCATGCTGCTTTAGCCAAGAGTCGTACCAAGCATAGATTTTAGTTACCGGATCCGACGAGATCAAAATGGCCCCGCTAAAGGCCGGATTGATACCGTCGAAAGTGTTGGTCTGCGAAGCACCAATCCCCTGGAAAACCGTGCTTCCGGGGTAGATCAAGTTCGCCTCGGGATGGCATTGCAGCTCCTGGTAGGTGACCGAACCTGTCGGAAGGGTACACGTGGATTGCCGGTCAGCCTTCCGGCTATTGGCCGGCATCAGCCAAGCTAGGGCCGCCCATCCAATCAATATCGCTGCTACTGCGACGGCAAACGCGGAGAGGACGTTCACCCCTCGGCGGCGGCTCAGAATAGACATCGAACTCTTCAACGGATACGAGTTCACGTCCTTCCTGCCCGAGCAAGGCCAAAGGGGACGAGTTGGGATGTGAGTCGACCTCGTAGCTCAGGCCGGTTGCCGTTAGGGTGTGCGAATGTATCCGACATAGGGGCGGAGAGGATCGAACTCTCGACACCCAGCTTAAAAGCCAGGCGCGCTTGTGCGCTGTAGCTCCGAGTTTGGGAGGTCAAGCGACGCTGGCGCAGTTATGGTGCAGGGGAATGGCACGCTCAAGAACGGCTTTCTAGGAGCTAGCAGCGCCGCCGAAGTCTCCGACGCCATGGACAAAGAGGAGACCATTCCGGCTATTTAGCGCCTTCAGCGCACCAGTCTCTTACTCCCTGCCAAAGTATGTTCCGCTGGTCTCAATGTGCTGTCGGGTTGCCGCGCGGCGTCCGTCATACCCTTTATGAGGCTTGTGACTCTGGCTCGATCTCTTGTCAAAGAAAAGCCTGGCCACGCTTACATGCTCCTAACCGCTGTAGTGCTTGTCTCATTCGGTGTCGTCGGGTTCCGGATCGGGTCGTCCACCCCCAGTTACAAGGTGGCCACTTGGTCTCCCCCCGCCGGGGCCGGCGCTTTACCGGAAGGACGCGCATTGACGGGAGTAACTGGTTTGCTCGCAGGTCGAATCAACGCTGACGGCACGGCCTGCTTTTGGCTTAGTAACGAAGGCTACCAGCCTGCCCTGATGTGGCCGCCCCGATATTCGGCGCACGGTAATCCGTTGACCGTCTATAGCCAGAACGGCCAGCCGGTGGCTACCGTCGGCGAGTTCGTGAATCTCGATGGCGCTGTGACGGCTCCGGAAGACATCCTCAAAGAGCCTGTGTTGGGCTGCCCACGAATGTCGTCACTGATACTCGTTGCTCCGTAACCTGGTGGCTGGCCGACGGGGAGGACGCTAGCATGACGGTCGCCAGTGTCATCCAGCCAGGCGACAATGGAACGTCGAAGCAAGAATTGCCTTGATGCTTTAGGGAACCGCGCACGGCACGCTAGCTGCGCATCGGATGGGTTATCCATTCACGCCACGCTTCAAGGCTGGCGATGAAGTAGGGGCGGAGAGGATCGAACTCTCGACACCCTGCTTAAAAGGCAGGTGCTCTACCACTGAGCTACACCCCCGCGCACGATTATAGGTAGGGGTGTTGAGTCAGCCCCCGCAGCGAACTAGAACCGGCTGAAGATGTTGAAGACCGGGGAGTACGCCTGGGTCAGCGCCTGCCAGGTGAGCCAGGCGATGGCCAGCAGAATCCCGATGATCAGCACCGCTTCCACCATGTCGAGCCAATGGTGGAGGTGGCGTGCCATGTAAACCAAACCTCCTGACGTGAGCGTAGGGCGGCCGCGGCAGGCCGTCAATAGCCCAAAGTGCCTACCGGCGCCCAACCCACCCTGCCCTCCCACGCGAGCGGGGGAGGGTGTTAGGGGCTGTTACACTCGACGACCAATGCCGAGCAGCCGGGAGGATGCCTGGGCGACGCTCACCGAGTTCACCAAGAACCCCAGCCTGGTCAAGCACGCCCTGGGCGTTGAGTCGGCCATGCGGGCCTACGCTCGGAAGTACGGCGGCAACCCGGACGTCTGGGGGGTCGCCGGCCTCCTCCACGACTACGACTACGAGCGCTACCCGGAGGTGGGCGAGCATGCCGTCAAGGGTGCCGAGATCCTGAAGGAGCGCGGCTGGCCGCAGGAGATCTGGTACGCCGTCCTCTCCCACGCCGACTACGCCAACGCCCCGCGGACCACCCCGATGCAGAAGGTCCTCTACGCCGTCGACGAGCTGGTCGGGTTCGTGGCCGCCGTCGCGCTGGTCCGGCCGACCAAATCGGTTGCCGAGGTGGACGTCGCCTCGGTGAAGAAGAAGTTCAAGGACAAAGCCTTCGCTCGGGCGGTGCACCGAGAGCAGATTTTCACCGGCGCCGAGCAATTGGGCGTCGACCTGGACGAGCACATCCAGGTCGTGATCGACGCCATGAAGGGCAGCGCCACCGCGCTCGGCCTCGCCGGCGTGCCGGCCTGAGTCAGGCGGCGCTCAGCTTCCCGTCCCGCATCTGGAGCACCCGATCGGCTCCGGTCAGCATCGCCGGGTCGTGGGTGACCACGACCAGGCTCCCCTCGCCGCGTGCCCGGTAGTCGGCCAGCAGGTTGATCACCTCGCGACCGGTGGTCTGGTCCAAAGAGGCGGTCGGCTCATCCGCGAAGACCACCGTGGGTCGGTGTACCAGCGCTCGCGCCACCGCAACCCGCTGGCGCTCGCCGATGGAGAGCTGATAGGGGCGCTTTTCGAGCTTGTCCCCGAGTCCGATCCGGCGCAGCAGCTCCTGCGCATACCCTGCCATTTCATGATTGCGCCGGACGGCGCCCACCATCACGTTTTCCATCGCGCTCAAGTAGTTGATCAGGAAGTGCTGCTGGAAGACGAATCCAAATCGTTGCCGCCTCAGCCGCATCAAGCCGCCGGCCGGGATGCCGCGATAGTCACGCCCCTCGAACGCGACGCTCCCCCGGGTGGGGCGTTTCAGTCCGGAGAGCAGGTACATCAATGAACTCTTCCCCGAACCTGAGGGGCCGATCAGCCCCACAAAACTTCCCGGATCGACAGCCAGGCTGACGTTGTCGACGGCATGTGCCACGCTCCCGCCAGTCCGGTAATCGAGCGCAAGGTCGTGGCCTCTGAGCATTAGTCTCTCCGCTCGATAATGGAAATCGGATCGAGCCGCAGCAGCTGCCAGCCGACGGTGCCCATCCCGAACAGGAAGACCATCAATGGGATCGGGAGCGTATGAAGCGCGAGAACGTTCCAGTCGAAGACGTTCATCAGCAAGCCATGCGGCACGATGAAACTCGTATTGAACCAGCTCAGCACCGCGACCCCGAGACCGACGCCAACCAGCCACGAAGCCAGCGTGACCCCCAACGACTCCCAGGCGACGCGCAGGATCAGGCCCCACCGACTGTACCCGACCGCCGCCAGCAGGCCAAACTCGTTCATGCGCTGCCGGAAAAAGAGGTTGTTCAGAAGTCCGACGACCAGTGCGAGCACGATCGTGACCAGGAGGATCAGGAAGCGATTGATCACGTCGAGGTTCGCGATCAGGCTGTCGATCTTTCCCTTGATGTAGCTCCAGTCGAAGAGGCGAAACGCGCTATCGCCAATCAGTGTCTGCAACTGGTCGTGCACCGCCTGCTCGTGGCCGGGCTGCGGAACGACGACCAGGCCCTGATAGCGGCGTTCAAAGAGGTAGTGCTCGGTCATGTAATCGAGCGGGATGACGCCGATGCGCGTCGGACCGCGGATGATCCCAACCACGGTAAAGGCATCGGGCAGGCGGTCGAGCTCATCGATGTTGTTGCCCACCTTGCCGCCAATCCAGACCTGGCGCGAGCGTGCAATCTCTTCGGAAATCGCGATCTCACTCCCGTCCGCTCTGGGCAGCCGGCCCAGGATCACGCGATCGCCGTACAACGACAGCAGCTGGGCCATGCCGGGCTGATCGACTCCGTAGAGATCGAACTGCGCCTGGCCCGCCAGCATATTGATGTCGAGGTTCGAGTAGGCGTCCCGTTTAACGAAGGCAGTGCCGGCGATCCGAGCGCTGCCAGCCACCAACTTGTCGAGGCCAGGCTGCGGCGACTGGAACGAGCCAAGGCTGGCCGTCAGCCGGTCGAGTGCGACCTTGAACTGGTCGATCGTGGCGCTCGGCGATGGAGGGACCGGAAGGTCCGCCACATTCCGACCGGCGGCATTGAGACTGGCGGTATCGTGACTCATTGCCTGCAGTGATTGCTGCAGCCCGGCGGCGTCGGATGACGCGCTGGTGCCGGCGGCCTGCAGCCGTCCGAGCTGGGCGCTGTCGGGCAGCACCGTGCGGAGCAAGGTCTGATGCTGTTGGAGATAGCTGATGAGCGCCCGCGGGTCGTTAGGGTTCTGGGTGAGTTGCTGCACGAGCTGCTCGAACGCCTTTTCCTCCGACTGCAGGCGCTGCACCCGAACGATCAGGTCGCCAAGCGGCACGAGATCGCCGCGAAGCCGGGCGGCGTAATAGCGGGCATTGGCGGCATCGATCTGGAGCTGCCGCATCGCAGGAAGCTGCGCCTGGACTTGGGCGGGAATCGCGGTCACCGCGGCATAGTAAGACGAGAGCCCGCCCGGTCCGTCGAGGGCATCAACCTGGAGCTGCACGTCGTGCAGCCGGGTCAGCGACTCCTGGAGCGGATTCGACAGGTCCTGGTCACGGGTCGCCCGCGGGGCGACCAGGATCAGCTTCTGATAGCTGCCGTAGGTGGCGTAGGCAGTCTCACGGGCGGACGCCAGCAGAGAATCGGTGACGACCACGCCCAGGATCGCCAGCGCCAGGATGCCGATGACCGGCAGCACCTTGCGCTTGTTTCGAAAGTAGAAGTGCCGCAGCGAAAGCGGATTGTCCATGCACGCTCCGTCAATGATAGGCGGCCCTTGCAAACGCGACCGTAGAATGGGTTCGCGTTGGCCGAGCCGGTGGACTTCTATCGCGTCGACGACCTCCTCAGTGAGGAAGAGCGCCTGGTCCGATCGACGGTGGGACGCTTTGTCGATCAGCGCTTCTTGCCGATTGTGGCCGAGCACTTCGAGCGCGCCACCTTTCCCATGGAGATCGTTCCCGAGCTCGCCCGCCTCGGCGTATTCGGCATGCATCTTCAGGGCTATGGGGCCGCCGGGATGAGCAACGTGATGTACGGGCTCGCCTGCCAGGAATTGGAGCGGGGCGACAGCGGGTTGCGTAGTTTTGTCTCGGTGCAGGGTTCGCTCTGCATGTTTCCCATCCATCGCTACGGCTCGGAGGAGCAGAAGGAGCGCTGGCTTCCCCGCATGGCGAAGGGCGAGGTGATCGGTTGCTTCGGTCTGACCGAGCCCGAGTTCGGCTCGAATCCCGCCGGCATGGCGACCCGCGCGCGTCGTGACGGCGACGACTGGATCATCAGCGGCACCAAGCGCTGGATCACGAATGGGAACGTCGCCGACCTGGCGATCGTATGGGCCCGAGCGGAGAAAGGGATTCGCGGTTTCCTCGTCGAGAAGGGCAGCAAGGGCTTCGAGGCACGCGAGATCCGTCACAAGCTTTCGATGCGAGCTTCGGTGACGTCAGAGCTGATCCTGGATGATGTGAGGGTCCCGGCCTGTAACGAACTGCCGGAGGCCCAGGGGCTCAAGGCCCCGCTGTCCTGTCTGAACGAGGCCCGCTACGGGATCGTCTGGGGGGTACTGGGCGCGGCCATCGCCTGCTACCAGAGCGCCCTCGGGTACGCCAAGGCGCGAGTGCAGTTCGACAGGCCGATCGCGGGTTACCAGCTCACCCAGGAGAAGCTGGTCACGATGTTGACCGAGATCACCAAGGGGCAGTTGCTGGCGTTACAGCTCGGTCGTCTCAAGGATCAAAGCAAAGCGACGGCGACGCAGATTTCGATGGCGAAGATGAACAACGTGCGCGAGGCATTGCAGATCGCCCGCGACGCGCGCGGCATCCTGGGTGCCAACGGCATCAGCCTCGAGTATCCAGTGATGCGGCATATGGCGAACCTCGAGACAGTCTTTACCTATGAGGGGACGAACGAGATTCACCTGCTCGCCATCGGCGAGGAGATCACCGGGATCAGCGCCTTCAAATAGTCGTCAGAAATCCACTCCGGCGACTCCAAACTTCGACACACAGGGCTCCAATCCGCGAATCAGTATGTCGTCGCGGCGATTTTTCTGCCAGACCTCACGATGGAGGACGAGCCGGATCGCCCGCCTGGGTCGTCCGGTCGACACTTTGATGTCATCGCCATTCTCCACGTACCCGAGGGCGCGCGAAACCGCAAGGGATGCGGCGTTGTCCTCGAACGCTTCGCTGGTGGCGCGCTGGGCTCCAAGTCCTGCGAACGCCAGGTGGAGAATGGCGGCTCGCATTTCCTTCCCGATCCCGCGTCCCTGATACGCCTTCCCTAACCAGGAACCGGTTGCGACCTGCCGCGTCACCGCAAACTCAGCACCGATCAGATCCTGAACGCCGACGACAATTTCGTGCTCTTCCACCAGCATCGTAAGCACCCACTGATTAGGTTTCCACCTGGCTCGCAACCCCCACCAGAACTGCAGCGAATTTCTAGGCCGAACGTCAGGCGGATCGTCGGTCCAGGGGATCTCGAACGGCATTCATGATGCGCAGGCCGAAGAGCGGCCAGTCGCGATGGAGGGTCATCCGGCTAGGGTCGGATTTCCCGGGGCTTGTTGGTGTAGATCGCGTTCGCCGGCAGCGCCTTCGACCAGGCCAGCGAAAAGGCATCATCAACCACCCATAGGCCGATCATCTTGCCCGCTGCGTGGAGCTCCGCCGCCGTCTGTGGATCGATGGACGCCCAGTGCGGGCAGAAGACGTCCGCATCGGCGTCATCCATGACCCGCAGGACGTCCACCGGGCGCGATGCCTCGAGCACGCCGGTCAGGATCTCCGGCTCCAGCGCACCGATCCGCTTGATGCAGCGATGGTCGAACGAAATCACGACCACATCTCGCACCATCCCGGCCTTCTGGACGGCGTCGACCACCGCCTCCTCGATGCCGGGATAGGGCAACGGCAGATTCTTGATTTCGATGGCAACCCCGACCTGACCCTTCGCCAGGGCCAGCACCTGGTCGAGTGATGGAATGCGCTCCGCTTCGAAGCGAGCATCCTTCCACCGGCCCGCATCGAAACGCTTCAGCTCTGCCATCGTGTGGTCACGGACGAGCCCGCTCCCGTTGGTGGTGCGGTCGAGCAGGTGATCGTGGATGACCGGAAGGCCGCCATCCTCAGAACGATGGACGTCGCATTCGATGAGATCGACCCCGAGCTCGACGGCGGAACCAAAGGATGCCAGCGTGTTTTCCGGGAATTCGTCGGCGTTGCCACGGTGGCCGCCGAGCAAGATGCGGCCGCTGCCCAGTTTGGCCGCCAGTGGTTCGGCACGTGCGATCGTCATCGGCCAATGCTACGTGAACCGTCGCGAGATTTTTACATCAGGCATCACGCGCAAGAAATCTGGAGGACCGCCGTGACACCAGCAACGGTTTCGGCGCGCGCCGGCCGGCTCAGCCATGACATTACCCAGGATCCAGTCGCTGGTACGTCAACGGCGGGTGCAGGTGCTGGCGATCGTGCTGCTCGTGCCGTTCCTTGCCATCGCACCACTTCATCTGTTCATGCCGGCGCCCGTGAAGGCCCATGGCGTCGCGGCGCCGGTGCAGGTAGGGACCAGCTTCAGTCCGATGCGCGCCGGCTCTCTTGGCCTCGACTATCGCGGCGCATTCAAGCGCCTCGAGGCGTTGCATTTTCGGGTGATCCGGCTCAGCTCTTACTGGGACCAGGTCGACAAGGAAGGCTACGACCAGCTCGATTGGCTCATGAACGAGGCCCAGCGAGCCCGGCAGCCCATCGTTCTCACCGTCGGCATGAAGGCGCTCGGCTGGCCCGAGTTCTTCGTTCCAGCCTCGGTGACCGATCTGACCAGTCTCCAGCAGGGCCAGGACGTCGCCGCGGATCCGAGCCTCCGGGCAGCCGCCCTGGCGTTCATCGAAGATACGGTGCGCCGTTACCGCGACAATCCCGCGCTCGTCGCCTGGCAGATCGAGAATGAGCCTTTAAACCGGGCCGGCCCGCAGCGCCTCTGGATCGATGCGGCATTCCTCCGTGACGAGATCAGCAGCGTGCGACAGCTCGACCGCCATCACCGACCCCTGATCGTCAACGCTTTCAGTCACTTCAACTTCGTTTTCGACCAGGCGTCAGCTCGCCAGGGCTTCGACTTACGCCAGTGGCTGGGCTTCGACGCGGACAGCGCCGAGCGTGACAGCCTTGCCGTCCTGGATCGCGGTGACGTGCTCGGCCTCGACGTCTATACCGCGATCGGCTATCAATTCCTGGGCCAGGATCATCTCAGCCGTGCGGATGCTGACTGGCCGGACCGGCTCGCGCGCGTGCGCGACCTGGCCAAGCGGCAAGGAAAGCAGGCCTGGATCACCGAGGCCCAGGCGGAGCCGTGGGAGTCGGAGCAGGCAACCTATACCGACCCGAAGAGCACCAGCCCGGGGGCGATCCGCAACGTCTTCGAGAACCTGAAGGATGCCGGTTATAGCACCGTCTTGTTCTGGGGCAGCGAATACTGGTTGTGGCGCGCGGATAACGGTGACTCGCGCTGGATCGACGCCATCAAGGCGATTCTGCAGAACGAGAGTCGAGCGCCGTCGATGTCGATGACGCTCTAAGCCGGGCCCGGCCGGCTAGAAGACGGCCCAGTTAACCGTCGACAGCTCGTCGTCGGTGAACGGAGTGTTGGGCTGCTGGAGATAGAGATAACCGATCAGCCGGGCGACCCGCGCCTCCTGGTAGAAGAAGCGGCGGTGATCCTCATAGGCGCTGGAGTGGATCGCCTGCCCGCTCTGGCCCCGGGCCGCACTTTCCTCTGCTGTCAGAATCAGGTCGTAATTCTCCAGGAATCGCTTGACCCGCCCGTCGCGATACTCCCTGAGCCGCTCGGGTGCGGAGACCAGGTCGGCGGTGATGCGCTGGAAGTCCGCCTGCATGCCGGCGAGCGCGCCGGGCGGGGACGGCGACTGCGTCTCTCGATCGAGATCCTGGTTCAAGGCCGCAACGGCAGCGGTGACCCGGTCCAGGTAGGCGGACTCGTCGGGCCGCAGGTCGACCGGCCGCACGTAAGGGAGCGTGGCCTGGCCATGCAGGTAGTCGATCACCTCGTACCCGACTTCGCCAGTGCCTGCCGTGTCCTGCAGAAAGAACGCGTCGACGGGGGGCGATTGCCGGGCGCTGTAGCGGTAGAAGCCGACGCGATGGGACTGCACCTCGCGCAGCTTCGCCTGGTGCTCGGACAGGCAGAGATCTGAAAAGTCGGTCAGCCCCGGTCGCTGCAGTACGAACAGGCGCGCGTTCGAGTAGTCGACAATGCTCCGATCCGTCGTATCGGTGATGAAAGCCTCGTAAAGGGCCGCATCCTGTTTGGTCGCCCGGAGGGCCCGCGCCATCGATTGAACGCCGCCCAGGTCGAGCGGCCGCTGGCCATAGGCATTCATCTCGAGCGTGCTGCCGTCCCTCCAGCAATGCATCGCTTGCAAACCCGCGCCCAGGTCGGGACAGCTGACAGTTTGTTCGCTGGTTCGGAACGGCCGGCGGTCCGCCGACACCCCGGCAAACGAAAGGAACACGATCCCGATACCGACCGCGACCGCGCTGAGGCCGGCAACCCAGGCAAAAAGGCCCCGCCGCAAGGCGGCCGGAATCAGCCGCCGGCTCAGCCAGAGCAGCACCGCGGCCGTCGGAAGAAAGAGCAGCGTGTACGATGCGAGGCTGAAAACGGTGTCGGCCTGCGCCGTGCAAGGCATGCCGGGGTAGGTGGCCCCGGCCCGAAGCGGGGCGATCAGCCACGCGATGAGGAGCAGTCCGAGCGGCCACAGCCATCGCAGCCACCCCGCCAGGCGGCCCGCGTTTTTTCGGGCGACCGTCACTGGGCCAGGGAGACGACAGTCTGGCGCCGGGGGGGAAGCATGTAGTGGATGCCCGGCTCGAGGCGCCCCTGGCGGTCGAGTCCGCCGCCGTCCTGGAGAAAGGCGTGGGTGCGAGCGTACGCCTCCTCGATGAGGCGATCCACCTGGCTGAAGTCCGTTCCGGCTGTGCCGAACTCGACGTTGGGAACCAGCAGACAGATCTCGGCCTGCTGAGCGAAGCGCTGGTACTCCTCCAGCGTTCGCTGGCCCAGCATGATCTGGATGCTCTGCGCCAGGATGCCGGTCAACGTGTGGTTCGGTGGCCGGCGTGGGTTGGAGGTGCTGTTGTCGATGGCGACGATGTGTGTGGCGCCAAGCTGGATGGCTTCGGCAAGGCCCACGTTCTCTGCCACCGCCCCATCGACGAATTCTTCATTGCCGATGCGATAAGGGTTGAACAGGCCCGGGATCGCGGACGACGCGGCGACCGCGTCCGGCACGCTGCCCGTCGTAAAGATTTCCTTTCGGGCCCGGGTGAGGTTGGTCGCGATTACCGCGCAGGGCAGGGTCAGCTGGTCGAAGGTCGCAGGCAAGTTCATGGCGGCCAGCGTTCGCAAGTAGCGGCTGTCGAAGAAGCTGTTGCGGCTGCGCATGTAGCGGTATGCCATCCGCAGCGGGTTGCGATCAAACAGGTCACGGTTCCGGATCGATCCCCAAACGTGAGCCAGCTGCTCGATCGTTTGGAGGTCCGGTTTGGCGGCGAGCGCGACTGCATTGAACGCGCCTGAGCTGCAGCCGACCAGCCCGTCCGGCTTGATGCCGGCCTCGAGCAGAGCCTTGAGCACCCCCACGCTGCAGGCGCCCCGGCTGCCGCCGCCGCCCAGGACGAAGACCAACCGGCGCGCTCGTTCCCCGGTTTGCGAGCTCGATGGGCGGCGCCGACGCCACCAGGACAGCATGGAGGGGGATCGCCAGAACCCAGTCTCGGCCATAGATATTACGTTTGAGATCCCGATCCGAACATGCGGCACGGCTGAGTGTAACGGGTCGGTGGAAGTGAGCCTGAATCGGGCCAGAAGCGTCTGGACGCTGCGTTGTCTGGCTAGAAGAGGGCGATGACAGGGCGCACGCAGGCCAACCTCGTGTTAGTCTTGGAGTATCACTTTTTCTTCCTATGCGCTGTCCGTACCTTGAGCAGATCCTTCGAAAGCGCCGAGCCTTCCTGAAAGTGTTTCAGGCGGATTGCCACGTCGACCGCCGGGTCCACCACTTCTGGGGGGTGGTGGCGTGGCCGTCGCCGCCGTGCCTGGGAAAAGTGGCGACCTGTGCTCTATACCAGGGCGCCCGTGCCAGCGAAGATCAGCGGCTCCGTCGCCTGATCGACTAATGCACAGATTCCCTCCCGCGGCCGCGGGGAGGGCCAGGGTGGGGCTTCTCGCCCGACTAAGATCGAATTCGTGAGTCCGGACGTCATCGTGATTGGCGCCGGCGCCATCGGAACCTCGACTGCCTACCAGCTTGCCAAAGCCGGCCTGAAGGTCATGGTTCTCGACCGCGGGCGCGTGGGCGGAGAAGCCACGGGAGCGTCGGCGGGAATGATTCAGCTCAACCCCGACCGCGGCACGCCACCCGCATTCTCCGCGCTCGGGGCCGAGAGTGCCCGCCTCTTTACCGCGCTGGCGGCTGAGCTGCTGGAACGCACCGGGATCGACATCGGGTATCGTCGGGCCTCGCTGCTGCACGTCACGCTCGACGAAGCCGAAGAGGCGCAGCTCCGAGCGCACCGCGCCTGGCAGGTGGATCAGGGAATGTCGGTCGGCTGGCTCGACGGCGCCGCCGCCGTGGATGTCGAACCGGCGCTAAACCCTGGCGTTCGGGCGGCCCTGCTCTATGAGGACCATTACCAGATCTTGCCACGTGTCCTCGCCCAGGCGTTGGCACGCGCCGCGACCGACCTGGGAGCGGCCGTGCTGGAAGGTGCCGCTGCCGATCGGCTGCTGATCCAGGGCGATCGTGTGGTTGGTGTCGCAGTCGGCGGCGAGACCATCCGGTCGCCGGAGACCGTCATCGCGAATGGCACCTGGGCTTCGGCATGGTCGAACACGCTGCAGACGCCGATCCCGGTGCGACCGGTGCGCGGCCAGATGGTAGCCCTGTCAACCAGTGCGACGCCGCTCCGTCACGCGGTCAGCTCCAACAGCGGATACGTCCTGACCAAAGCCGACGGTTCGACGATCGTGGGCACAACCGTCGAGGAGGTCGGCTTCGATGCGCGACCCACGGCAGCAGGAATCGCCGGATTGCTCGCCCTGGCTTCGCGGCTGGTGCCCCGTTTGGCCGATGCCACGGTCTTGAGCGCGTGGGCCGGCTTACGGCCAGGCACGCCGGACCGCCTCCCATTGCTTGGACGGCCGCCGGGATGGGACGGGATCGTTCTCGCCACCGGTCATTTCCGGGAAGGCATCTTGCTGGCTCCCATCACGGGCGAACTGGTCCTGGATCTCGTAGCCCGACGGCGGCCTCGTCTTCCCCTCGATGCCTTCGACCCCGGCCGGTTCCTGGTCCGTGCCGCCTGACGTTCCGCGGGCCTTCGACCGCCGGGCGGATGGCTTCCGCCATGCCGCCGCCGGGGGCCTATGGCTGGCGCCGTTGGTTTACCTGGAACATGCCCGCTTCGGTCCCGGCTGGTACGGCAAGGTGGTCAGCGCCGATCCGGACCGGTTGCTGACCTGGGCGATCAGCAAGGCGATTCCGCAGCGAGCGCTCCAGTTCAAGTCGCTCCCCGACCTCGACTCCCCGTTGCCCCGGCGACGGCGCCTCCCCGGCTATCACATCGATCTCTGGGGCGCCCGCCTGGCGCTCGCGTACGATCCCCAAACGATCGCGCGCGCCAGGGAACGGGTGGGGGTTCCTAGTAGCGCTCGATCGCCTTCAGCCCCGATCCCGTGATGATGAGCACCGCTCCAGGCGGAAGGTGGAGGACGTGGGCGCCCACGATCGCTGCGGCTGAGGTCGGCTCGATCAGCAATCCCACTGTGGCGGCCTGGCGCCAGGCCTGCTCGATCGCGTCGTCTGGCACGGCGATCCAGCGACCGCCGCTGTATCGGACGGCGGCGTAACTGCGTTCCGCCCGGGTCGGCTCGGGGATCCGGATGCCATCGGCAATCGACGGTTGGCGTACGACGGGCGCGGGGCGGCCGATCGCGGCGCCCCGAACCAGCGGCGCGCATGCGTCCGATTGCACGCCGTGCAGCTTTGGCGCCCGCGCCATGCGGCCGGCGGCCACCAGATCGGCGAACCCCATCGCCAGCCCGATCAGCACCGTGCCCTGGCCTACCGGCGTCACGATGTCGTGCAACTCATCCCCAAGCTCCTCGAAGAGTTCGTAGGCGATCGTCTTGGTCCCCTCGAGAAAGGTGTCGTCGCGCGCGTGGCCAACGTCGTAGGCGTCCCTGGCCGCCATCAGGGCGGCTTCGGTCACGGCTGAGCGCGGCCCGGAGATCTTCACCAGCTCGGCACCCAACACCTGAATGGCCCGGGCCTTCGATGCCACGATGTCATCCGGCGCGAAAATCCGCGCGCGCAATCCGGCGGCGGCCGCATAGGCGGCGATTGCCGTTCCGGCGTTGCCCGACGAGTCTTCAACGACTATTCGTGCTCCGGCGCTGCGGGCCGCCGTGATGGCGGTCGCCGCTCCGCGATCTTTGAAGGAGCCGGTCGGGGAGATGCTCTCGAGCTTCAGCAGGAATTTTTCGTAGGGCACGATCGGCGTGGCGCCCTCGCCCAGCGTCACGGGTTCGCCGCGAACCGCGAGGTCGGCGCGGTAGCGCCAGAGCCCACGCCCGGACCAGGTACCGGTCTTTGCGGTCTGACTCACGAGAGGATCTTCGTCAGCGCCGGATCGAGAAACTCCTTCGTCAGCGGGAACGGTTCGTAACTGCTGACAGTGCCGTCGCGCGCGACGAGAATGCTGACGGGCAAGCCGGTGCTGCTGAGCGTCACGCCGTACGCAGTGGCGGCTCGGCCATCCGGGTCGAGGTATGGTGCCGGCTGCAGCTTCAGGCCGGTCCAGAACCTCCGCACGGTATCCGCCGATTCATCACCCCAGTCGATGGCGACGACTTCCAGGCCTTCGGTGTGGTGCGCCAGGTACTCATCACGGATCAGGGGGAGCTCATCGCGGCAGGGCACACACCAGGTCGCCCAGAAGCTGATCAACACCGGCTTGCCTTTGAGCTGCGAAAGCGAGACTCGGTGGCCGTCAATGTCGGTAAGGGTGAATGACGGGGCCGGCTGCCCCACCTGCACCGGTCCGTGAGTCGCCGGCAGTGTCCCTTCGTCGCTCTGAAAATGCGAATCCCACGGCGTCGTCACGGCTACTACCGGGAAGAAGTCGTTGAAGACGGTGAGCCGGTTGGAAAAAATGAGCAGCCCCATGCCGATCAGGAAGGCAGCCGCGACGGCATTCAAAATGCCGTACGCGCCACGAATCCGACTGAGGACCTGGGTCAACATCCCGGAGAGGCCGGCGGCGACCAGGAATGGTAGCCCCAGACCGGCCGAATAGACGGCGAGTAGCACAGCGCCCTGAGCAGCGGTTCCGCTGCTTCCGGCCCGGAGCAGGATGGCCGCCAGGATTGGCCCGACGCACGGCGTCCATCCAATCGCGAAGGCGAGGCCGATCACGTAAGACGCCCAGGGCGCCCGCGGAAGGCGGTGGGCGATGTCGAAGCGCTTCTCGCCCATCAGCCCGGGGATGCGGCCAACTGTCAAGAGCGCGATCCCGATCAACACCAGCGCGACACCGGCCACCTGCAGCAAGAGCGGACGGTAGGCCTTCAAATCCGCACCGATAAGGCCGAAGGAGGCGCCCAGCGCGACGAACGCCGACCCAAAGCCGGCAACGAACAAAGCCGCGTTGCCGAGGACGCCGAGTTGCTGCCGGAGTGTCATGGTGGTGCCCGCCGAGGCGGCGCCCATGTAGGTCACATAGGCCGGTACCAGCGGCAAGACGCAGGTCGACGCGAACGACAACAGTCCGGCGAGAAACGCCAGGGTCAGGTCGACGATCATCCGATCGGCTTAGACTTCTCGGTCGCGGGCTGGCGGGTTCTCGGTTGCGAGTTGGCGGACCCAATCCCGGAGCCGCGCGGGAGCATCGTCGGTGCAACACTCCTTGCGGACCAGTCGCTTCATCTCCGCCTGGAAGTCGAAGACCTTCTCACAGGGCGGGCAGTCGTCCAGGTGGGCCTTGACCCGGCGAACCTCCGCATCGCTGAGCTCGCGGTCGATGTAGACCGAGAGTTTTCGCATCGCCTGTTCACAATGGTCGCCCATCAGTTGGCTCCCACGGCCACCGGCCGCGCCCTGGGCCGGCCGGAGTATTCCCATAGCTTCTTCTGCAATGCCTGCCGGCCGCGGTGCAGCCGGGACATCACGGTTCCAATTTTGATCCCCAGGATCGACGCGACCTCTTTATAGGAGAAGTCCTCGACGTCCACGAGCACGACCACCATCCGCATGGGCAAGGGCAGCTCCTCGAGCGCGTGCTTCACCTCGTCGCCAAAGCCGCGCTCGACGATGATCTCCTCGGGAGACATGAGATGAACCGGCATCCCCTCCCGCCGCAGCTGGTCGTAGATCGAAAAGTCGGTTCCCGGCTGGTCGAGCGGCTCGGTGGGCGCCGGGCGCTGCCGCAATCGATTGCGGAAGACGTTCGTCATGATTGTGAAGAGCCAGGCTTTCTCGTTCGTACCGGGCTTGAAGCGATTCCGGTAGCGATAGGCTCGCAAATACGTTTCCTGCACCAGGTCCTCGGCGTCCTCCGGCTTCCTCGTGAGGCGCAGTGCGCTCCGGTAGAGCGCGTCGACGTGCCTCTCAAAAAGCGAAAAGTCGCTACTCATGCCAACGCCTCGCTGGTCCATTCTATTCCAGCGAATTCAATGCGATTCCGAAGCCGTCAGGTCGGTGGCCCGCCCCCACCCGGGCTCGGCGGGCTACCCTGCCCTGGGGAACCACCCGGTCGCGGGCCGCGACCGCGGCCCCGACCGCGACGACGGCGCCGGCGATTCGGGTCCTGCTCGGAGCGGCGGTCTCCCTTCGCGGGAGAGGGCCGGTTTGTGGATCCACCGTCCCCCCGTGTGGGCGCCGGCCGGTTTCCGGATTCCCCCTCCCCCCGTGCGGGGGAGGATCGGGGTGGGGCGTACGGCCGATCCCGGCGCCGCGATGGCGCCACCGGCGGTCTTGCCTGAGTCTCGCCCTGCCCTGGCCCGGCGCCGGGCGAAATTCCGCGCCCGCCCCGTCGCCGTCGGCGGCCTCGACGTTGCTGGTCGGCGGGTTGTGCCCGGCCCCTATCCGGAGCCAGCTCCTTGCGCGGCGGCTCCGGGCGCGCTGCCGCAGGCACAATCCGCGCCAGCCCGCGCGGGCGGCGGCGCCGGCCGGGCTGTTCCCGTGGGTGAGCGTCCTGATGCCTGACTCGCTCTTCGAATTCGGCGAGCCACTCCTCCATCGGCCGCTTGATCTGGGGTTTTGGAGCGCGCGGCTCCTCCGGCCAGATGCGCGGCCGGTCAGGCCGAATCGCTTCCGGCGGTGGGTCGGCATCCGTCGGTTCCGGTTCAACCGCGAGCTCAGGCGGGAGTTCCGACATCTCCCGAAATCTTACCCGCGGTCTGTTCCAGAACCGGTGGGCGCGCCGTCCAGTTGACGAGGAAGCGGCGGCGGAACCGGTCCAGTGCGGTGATGACCGCGCGGCCGAGGACCGCAATCAGGATGATGTTGCCCGCCGCCCTGAACGCGTCGTAGACGAGCGACGTCGCAAGGTAGAAGCCGCCGAAACGCCGGATCAATTCGCTGACCGCGAGCCCCGGCACCCAGCTCAGCTGAGAAGAAGCCGTGCCGAGTAGCAGCGGCCACTCCCAGAGATCGAGCAGGAGGCCGTAGGCGAGGCCGGCGATGCCGCCGTAGCAGCACAAGAGAACGATGCCGAATCGGGAGGTGGATCGTCGGCTCAGGCGTCCGAGATACCCCGAGCCCATCCCCACCCAGGCGGCAGCCAGCATCTGGTACGGCAGCCACGGTCCGAGGCCGGCTGTCAGGACGGCGGAGAGGAGGAGGGTGAGGGCCCCGCTGGCGAAGCCGAAGCTCGGCCCCATCACAAATCCGCCGGCGATGATCAGGAAGAAGATCGGCGAGAACCCGAGCAGGCCGACCACGATCACGAGGCGGAGGGTGGCATCCACCGCAACCAGCCCCGCCAGGATGGCCAGCAGGCGAGTCGACAGTTGATGAGTTTGGAGCGCGACCCCCAGGACCACCAGGGCGGATACCGCGACCAGCGCGCTGAACAGCGCGACCGGTTGCGGAAACCGGGAACCGAGAACGAGTGGGGCGACGAAGAGGGCCAGCCCGGCCCCGGAGACGACGATCAGCACAGCGTCGGCTCCACGGACGGTCAACCAGCGCGTCATACCGGCACTTCCTCGGGCAAAAGCCAACCGTGGCCCAACAGCTTGTTGATCTGGGTGGCGAAGACGAGCGAATCACTGAGGACGCTGCGGGGCGGACCGTCGGCGTAGATTTCGCCGTCGGCCATCAGCAGCACGCGGTCGGCGGTGCGCGCCGCCCATTCGACATCGTGCGTCGCGATCAGCACCCCGGCGCCCGCGGAAGCGCGCATCCGCAAAAAACTCGTCAGCGCCTTCTTGACCAATGGATCGAGCCCGCGGGTGGGCTCATCGAGCAAGAGCAGATCGGCCCGCCCCGCCACCACGGCGATCGCGAGCTGCTGCCGTTCGCCGGCGCTCAGATCCCTCGGATAACGGCTGAGCCACGGTCGGAAGGGCGCGACCACGTCGTCAGCCTGGCCACGAAGCTCGTCCTCGACCGTCGCCGCGAAGAGCAGCGCATCGGCATCTTGCGGGACGTACGCCGTTCGGCCGTCGGCGTGTAGCTGGCCGCGTTGCGGACGGAGGGTGCCGGCGATCAGTTTCAGGAGCGTCGTCTTGCCCGACCCGTTGCGGCCCATCAGCGCTGTCACCTGGCCGCGGCGCAAGGACAGCGACACATCATCCACCGCCCGGGCTGTGGGGTATGCATAGCCGAGCCGGTCGAGCCGGGCGATGATCGAGCCCGCGCCATCCACCGGCGGGCTGGCGGGTACCTCCGGCGGCAGACTTTGCGCCGGGACGCGGGCATCGCGGAGTCCCAGCGGGATGGGAGCCCAGCCCGCCCGAAGCGCGAGATCGACCACGGGCGGCCGCGCACCGCCCTCGGCGACCGCCACCCGTGGCGCCTGGTCCTGCAGCCGACCGGTCTTCAGCGTCCAGATCCGGTCCACAAAGGGCGCGATGCGTTCGACCCGATGCTCGGCGATCACCGTCGTCATGCCGAGCTCGGCAACGAGGCGGAGCACAACTTGCAGAACATCCTCCGCGGCTTGCGGATCGAGCTGCGAGGTCGGCTCGTCAAGAACCAGCGCCGACGGATGGGTGGCGAGGGCGGCCGCGATCGCCACGCGCTGACGCTCGCCACCCGACAGGGTTGCGATCCGGCGATGGCGCAGGGCGCTGATGCCCACTTGATCGATCGTCTCCTCGATCCGCTTTCGCATCAGTCCTCTTTCCAGACCCAGGTTCTCCAGCCCGAAGGCCAGCTCGGCTTCGACGTCCTCGAGGACGAACTGGGAATCCGGATGTTGAAAGACGAAACCGATCCGGGCGCCAAGTTCGCGGGGTGGGTGCATCCGGGTATCAAGGCCGCAGACTGTCACCCGACCGCTGTAATCACCACCAGTGCTGTGCGGGACGAGACCGTTGAGGCAGCGGAGCAGCGTCGATTTGCCGCTGCCCGACGCGCCACGCAGCAGGATGACCTGGCCGGGCTCGACGGCGGCGGTGATCCCATCGAGGGCCGGGCCGTCGGCCTCCGGGTATCGGTAGCGGACATCGTCAAACGCGATCAGCGGCATGGTGCATTCGGGGAACGGCCGTCAGAGCCGGCGTGGCGAGCAGCGTGATGGCCAACACGCTGATGGCCGACGGCACACTCGGCGCGAGGTCGAGATACGGGTTATATGCCGGCGGGCCGAACGCGAGCGTCAGGACCAGGGCTGTGAGTGCGGCGCCGATCACGAGCCCATCGACCAGCGACCAGCCGAGCGGCCGGTAACGAGAACGCCGGCGATTGCCGTAGCCACGAGCATCCAGTGATTCGCCGTACTGCACCGCCTGCTCGAGCATCGTGAGCAAAAGAGGGACAAGGAGGCCCGGTGCGGATCGCCACCCAGTCCGCTGCCCGCGTAGCCGGCGGGCCTCACGGAGTGCCTCAAACGACGCGATCGTCTTGGGCGCGAAGGCGAGCGACAACGCGAACGCCGTGCCGGCCCGGTACAGAGGTCGGGGAAGCAGGGCCATCAGGTCGGCGCTGCGGACCACGGACTGCAGCACCGCGAAAACGGCCACGGTCAGCAGGAGCGCCACGCCGGTAGAGGCGCCATAGACGACGGCCTCCCAGCTCCAGGCGCCACCGATGACCGGGATTCCGGGCAGCGTGAAGATGACATGGTGGCCGAAGCGGCTGAGCGCGGCGCTAAACAGGATCGGGACCACAGCCAGGGCCAGCCCGAACTTCCAATAGGGAACGGTTCGCCCGCGGCGATGCGCCAGCCAGGTGTTGATCACGACCAGCAGCAGCAGCCCCTGAAGGGCGGGATTGCGATCGATAAATGCGGCCGATAGACCGGCGATCGCCCAGACGCACCAGGCCAGCGGATGGCGGATCATGGTCCCCGTCGCCGCAGGTTGACGACCCCCAGTCCCACGAGCAGCGCCGCCGCGCCGCCGAACAGCAGCCATGGTCCGATCGAAGGCGGCGTCGGCGGTTGGGTCGTTGGACCGGTGACGGCGAGCGCGGACCGGCTGGTGATCGAAACGCTGGGCGCCGCCGCCTGCAGGTTGGGTGATATAGGAACTGATACAGGTGAGGTTGCGCTCGCCGTTGGCGCCGCGCGAACCGCCGCGGGCGCGGTAGCCGAATGGGTGGCTACCACCGTTGGCGCCGCCGCAGCGCAGACCTGTGCGAACCGAACCGCCGGCGGTGGCGCGCCGAATGTGGGCGTGTAGGTCCAGCCCTCGATTTCGCCGTCGTGGAGCGTGTAGCCGTTCACCCCGGTCGATCGTGCGACCCATCCTGACGTTGTCGCAAACCAATCAGACCAGTTCGGCCCCGAGGTCGGGCCGAAACATCGGTCGGGAACCGGGGTCGGCTGACGATCGAGCTGGCACACGGTATCGCTGCCGCCGCCCCAGTCGTACACCTGAGGCGGCTGGCCGGAATTGACGCCGGCGAGCTCCAGCAGCGCCAACCCCCCGATCGCTTCTTGCGCGAACTCGACGCACTTCCAGACCACCCGTGGAGCTGGCCACGAGGCGCTGTGCTGAATCACCAGCGCGGCACGGTGTGTCGCGGCATGAGCGGGCGGATGCCACAGCACCGCACCCGTCAGCGCCAGCACCAGCGCCACGGTTGAGCGGACTACCGACTGGGCGCGCGTCGGCGAGGCCTCATCAAGACGCCGGTGCCCAGGAGGAGGAGCGCCAGGCCGGCAAGCGGTGGCCGGATATCGGCGGCGGCGCCCGTCTGCGCCAGCTTCGCGGTCGCCACCGGCGTTGGCGTGGGTGTCGCCGTTGAGCTGACCGGACATGCGAGCAGTGATGTCGCGGTTTCGGCGATGCCGCTGCTGGTGAGCGGCCTGAGCAAGAACGCGGCTGGCGCGAAGGTGGTGGCGAACAGCTTGCTGTACGGGTTGGAAATGGCGCCGGCGTCGACTCCGCTGCCAACCTGCAAGCCGGCGAGGTGGGCGAGGGCCTGGTCGAGCTTCGACCGCCAGGTCTGGTCAGCCTCTTGGTTCGCGGCCAGAATCGCCTGGATCGCCAGTTCGTCCGAATTCCCGTCGGGGGCGGCGCCGGGCGCGTCCGCAAAGCCTCCCTGGCCGAAGACCGACTGCAGGTAGGCAAAGCCGTGGGTGATCGCCCCATCAGCGGATGGCAGGCCAGCGCTGAGCAGGGCCTGGATGACGAGGGCTGTCGTGTTGGAATCGGTGTACTGGTCGCCACCGAAGCCCCAGCCGCCGTCCGGCTGCTGGTGGTCTTTCAGGAATGTCACCGCGTCCTGGCCAACGGCCTGGTTCGCGGCGCGCAAGCCGAGGATAGCGAGCGCATCGC
>Ga0209686_1000297_pt1 | contig 26184 bp, 21 predicted proteins | sample GraSoiAngelo_126_FD_185883 | JGI IMG/M metagenome (GOLD analysis project Ga0209686, IMG submission 185883) | Grasslands soil microbial communities from the Angelo Coastal Reserve, California, USA - 14_0927_09_20cm (SPAdes) (version 2) | ecosystem: Environmental > Terrestrial > Soil > Grasslands ...
ATCATTATTGTGCGGCGCTGATGCGCCGGCGATCCGCGACGGGGGTCATCACGCTGGCATGCGCGGTCGCGGCGGCTGGCGCCGCCTGGATCGTGGTCGCGCGCGATGCGCGATGGCTGTTCGTCGGGGCGCCGGTGTTCGGCGTCGCAATCGGCGCCGGCATGACGGCCGCGTACACCGCTGCGGGGAGCGTGATCCCCGCCAGCGCGCGGGGCGCCGGCTTCGGCCTGCTGACCACTTCGTCGCTCATCGGTCTCGCGCTCAGCCCGATCGTCAGCGGCTTCCTTGGCGCGACATCGATCCGCGCCGTCTTCGCGCTCGATGTGGTGGCACTCGGCGCGCTCGCGGTCGTCGTGCATCACGTCGGAGGCGATGAAAGGCCGAGGCCGTCCACACCAGGCAAAGTAGAGCCGACGATCACCGAAGAGCCTTTGCTTTCTGAAACGGTGTAGCCGTTGTTCCACGACAGCCACTTGTCTACGTACGATTCACGCGGAGCGCGCCGAGATTGCAGAGCAGTCACTGGAGACGACGGAAGACACGGGACAACACGAACAACACCGAAATAAGAGGAGACGACGCCGTGTGCCGCGCGGACAATTGACGAAGCGGCCGCTTGTGCCACGTTTGCGGTGGCCGGCCTACAGGCCGGCCGCTGGAGGACACGCGAAGCCGCGAATACAAGCACCATCAACCGGCGTCTGGCTTGTATTCCCGGATTCGCGTGTTCTCAGCCGCGCGAAGCGCGGCTCCGCAATCGTGGCGAACCGGCGGCCTTCTTTGCGGCCTCTGCGCCCTTAGACAAGAATCAGCCTCTGCGTGAGATCGTCCGCGCGGTACGCAGCAATCACCGATAATCAGACTTCCGATGCCAACCGTGCTCAGCACCGACGCGAGTGCGCTTCGTGAGGCGGCGCAACTCCTGCGCGATGGTCGCGTCGTCGCATATCCGACGGACACGCTGTATGGGCTCGCGGTCGATCCCCGCAATAGCGATGCGGTCCGACGCCTGTTCGAGCTGAAAGAACGCGCGGAGACATCCGCGCTGACGCTGATCGCTGCGGACAGCGTGCAAGCGAAGGACGCGGGGAAGTTCAACGCGCTCGCATCACGGCTCGCCGCGCGGTGGTGGCCGGGGCCCGTGACGATCGTCGTGACCGCGAGACAGATCGTCGCGCGCGAGGCGCTCGCCGGCGGCACCACGGTCGGCATCCGCGTGCCGGATCATGCGGTCGCGCAGGCGCTGGCGCGCGAGTTTGGATTTTCGATCACCGCCACGAGCGCAAATCGCTCCGGTTCGCCCGCAGCCGTCAGCGCCGAGGATGTGCTAACGATGCTGCCCGACATCGACGCGGTGATCGATGGCGGCCCTGTCAAAGGCGGCGCGCCATCGACGCTCGTCAGCGTGCACGACGAGCGTGCGACGCTGCTGCGCGAAGGGGCGGTCGCGTGGGACCGCGTGATAAAATCGCTGCAGTGATGCGGGAAAGGGCGGCGCTCGTCGGCCTTATCAACGACTCCCAGAGACCTTTCGACCCGGAACATTCGCTCGACGAACTGGCCGGACTCGCGGCTGCCGCGGGCGCGGACGTCGTATTACGCGTGCTGCAGGAACGGGCGAAGCCGGATCCCGCGACGTTTCTCGGGAGCGGCAAGGTGCTGTCGCTCGCACAGTCGTGCGACGCGACGCGCGCCGATGCCGTCATCTTCGACAACGAACTCAGCCCCGCGCAATTGCGCAACCTCGAAGCGGCGCTCGATCGCAAGATAATCGATCGCACGCAGCTGATTCTCGACATCTTCGCGGCGCGCGCGCGGACGCGTGAAGGCAAGCTGCAGGTCGAGCTCGCGCAGCTCAAGTACATGATGCCGCGCCTCGTCGGCGCCGGCGCGGCGCTCTCGCGGCTGGGCGGCGGGATCGGCACGAGGGGCCCCGGGGAAACGAAGCTCGAAACCGATCGCCGGCGCATCCGGCACCGCATCAGCATCCTCTCCAAGGAGATCGATACCGTGCGGCGCCGCCGCGCGCAGTTGCGCGAGCGCCGGCACAAGTCCGCCGTGCCCACCGTCGCACTGGTCGGCTACACGAACGCGGGAAAGACCACGCTGTTCAACGCGTTGACGGGCGATCGGGCCGTTGCGTCGAACGCGCTCTTCGTCACGCTCGATCCGCTCCTCCGCAAGGTCAAGCTGCCCGATCGCCGCGAGCTGATCGTGTCCGACACGGTGGGGTTCATCGAGCGGCTGCCGCATACGCTGGTGGCCGCATTCCGCGCGACGCTCGAGGAAGTCGCGGGAGCCGATCTCCTGCTCCACGTCATCGACGCGGCGAACCCCGAGCGTGAACGTCAGGTCGACGCGGTGCGGACGGTTCTCGAGACGGTCGGGGCGGACCGCGTGCCGACGCTCGACGTCTTCAACAAATGTGACCGTCTCGATGCCAGCGAGCGCGAGCGCCTGTCCGTGGTCAGCCCGGGCGCGTTGTGCGTCTCCGCGCTCACCGGCGACGGCCGCGATGAATTGATTGCGGCGATGGAATCCCGTCTCGCGCTCGACACCGCGAAAGTCACATTCGAGTTCGACTCGCAGGACGAGAGCTGCCGCGATCAGATCTCGCAGCTCTATCGCCTCGGCCGTATTCTGACGCATGCGGTGTCGGACGGGCACGTCACCATCGAAGCCGAGATCTCTCGGCGTCTCCTCGCGCGCTTCCGCAGGGAAGGCTCGCGTGTCGGCCCGTAGTATCCGGCGGCTGGCGGCCATCGTGCTCGCCTCGATCGCGACGGCCTGCGCGCCAAAGCGCCTCCCGCCGCCGACGCCCGGCGCGCCGCGATTTCCCGAGTTCGTGTTTCCCTCGGCGCCGGACGGGCTCGCCGCTCCGGCAATCCTCGCACAGCATCAAACGGGATGGCAGTACCTTCAATCGGGCGACACGCGCAACGCCGATCGCGCGTTCGCCGCAATCGTGAAAACGGCGCCGGAGTTCTATCCGGCGGAAGCGGGAATGGGATACGCGGCGCTCGCGCGCAAGGATGCGCAGGCCGCGGTCACGCATTTCGATCGCGCCCTGGAGAAGAACACCGCGTACGCACCGGCGCTCGTGGGGAAGGGAGATGCGCTGCTCTCTGCGGGGCGGACCGAGGCGGCGCTCCAGGCGTTCGAAGCGGCCCTGAGCGCCGATCCGACGATGACGCCGCTGCGCAGCCGCGTGGACGTGCTGCGGTTCCGCAGCGCGCAGCAGCAGATCGCGTCGGCGCGCAAGGCAGCGGAGGCGGGTCAGTTCGATGAATCCCGGCGCGCGTACCTCGCCGCCATCGCCGCGTCGCCGCAGAGCGCGTTCCTCTACCGCGAGCTCGCGGGCGTCGATCGGCGGGCGGGGGACCTCGCGTCCGCGCTCGTCCACGCCGAGCAGGCGGTCTCGCTCGATCCCTCCGACGCGCGGGCGCTGACGGCGGTCGCGGAAATTCACGAGGCCAATCACGACTGGGCGAAGGCCGCCGACGCATACGCGGCCGCGAATACGATCGAGCCGGGCGACGCGCTTGCGGCGAAGGCGGACGCGATGCGCGAGCGCGCGGCGTTCGACGCGATGCCTGAGGAGTACCGCGCGATCGAGAGCGCGGCGACAATCACCCGCGCGCAGCTCGCGGCTCTGCTCGCCGTGCGTCTCGAGAATCTCCTGCGCCGGGCACGATCCTCGAGCGGTGTCGTCCTCACCGACACGCGAGAGAGCTGGGCGGCGCCGTGGATCCTCGCGGTCACGCGCGCCGGGGTCATGGACGCGTTTCCCAATCACACGTTCCAGCCGTCCACTGTCGTACGCCGTGGAGACCTGGCGCAGGCGGCCAGCCGCGTGCTGACATTGATTGCGGCGGAGAAGCCTCGAGTCGCCGCCAGGTGGAGCGACGCGCGCCCGCGGTTCCCTGACGTATCCCCGGCGCACCTGAGCTATCCGGCCGCGGCCCGCGCCGTCGCGTCCGGCGTGATGACGACCGTCGAAGGAGGCGCGTTCCAGTTGAATCGTCCGGTCACCGGCGCCGAGACGCTCGCGACCGTGTCGCGTCTCGATACGCTCGCCAGGGGCACGTCGAGATGAGCCTGACGGCGGCGAACCAGCTCACGATCACACGGATGCTCCTGATTCCGGCGTTCGTGATCCTGCTGATGTACGGCTATCGCGGGTGGGCGCTCGTCACGTTTTTCTCGGCGGCGCTCACGGACCTCTTCGACGGGTTCATCGCGCGGTGGACCGGCCAGAAAACGACGCTGGGCGCATGGCTCGATCCGATGGCGGACAAGCTGCTGCTGGTGACGATGTTCGTCATGCTGACGCTGCCCGATATCGGTGCTCCCAATCGGCTTCCGCTGTGGTTCACTGTTCTCGTCATCAGCCGCGACGTCTGCATCGTCGCCACCGTGGCGGTCTTCAACCTGGCAGTCGGGCGCCGGACGTTCCGCCCCTCAATGTTCGGCAAAGTCGCGACCGGTACATACATCGTCACGGGTGTCGCGGCCTTGTATTTCAACTACCTGAATGAGCCGTCACAGCTCGTACAAGCGCTCATCTATGCCTCGCTGGCCATCACTTTCATTTCAGCGGGCGATTACGCTCTGCAAATGACGCGGATGGGGCATTGACGCGATGCGGGAGTGCGATGCGCGAGGTTGCGATAAAAGATGCGCGGCACGGAAGATCACGACCGAAGGGCTCCGACTGTAACTGAACCTCCCGCCTGACGTCCCCGCACCTCGGCAAAATCCTAAAGTTTCCGCTGAGTTCTTGCGATAACTACCTGAAACGTTTATTCTTAGCGTCCCCAGCCCAGACATATTCAGGGAGAACGTCATGCTCGACGCGTTCAAGAAGGGCGGCTCGAAATCTGCCGGTCAGCAGTCCGACGAGCTTCAGGCTCTGATTGCGGCATCCAAAGAGGAGCGGGCGGCGCTGAGCACCATGCTCACGCAGATCCAGCTTCATAGCGCGAAGCTCGCCACCGCCGGCAAGTCGAAGAAAAGGCCGGAAAGGCCCACAGCCGGCTCGACGAAGTGAGTGAGCGCCTGAACAAGGCAGACGCGCGCGCCCGGGAACTCGAGGCGATCGATAGCCGCATTCGCACGCTGACCGAAGCCGTCACGCATGCGGAGCAGGAAGCCGTGCGGCTGACGGCGCCGGATGGGGAACTTCAGAAACACAAGCAGGCCCTCCAGAGCCTGTCGTCGCAGGCGCTCCAGACCCGCGCCAGCCTTGACACGCTGAAGAAAGAGCAGTCGGCTCTCGAGGAACTGCGCGAGCAGCTCCGCCATGCGCAAGGAGAAGTAAAGGAATCGGCCGAGCGCACCGACAGCCTGAAAGGGGATTTCGATCACCTGCGCACACTCTCCGGGCAGCTCGCGCAGGACTACGCCAGGCTGAAAGAGCTCTCGCGCGAGTCGCACGACGAGGCGAACGCCACGGTGGAGATCGTGAAGGAGGTCGAGAAGAAGCTCGGTCCGCTGGCGCAGCTGCAGGAGATGAGTAAAACGACCGACGAGCGCATGACGACCCTGAACGCGCTCGCCGAGCACGTGTCGCAGAAGATCAAGGCGCTCGACAATCAGAAGCACACGGTCGAACACGCCGTCGTGGAGGCGAACCGACTGAACGAAATGGTCTGGAGCATGGAAGTCCAGATCAACAAGCTCAATGAGGGATCGCGCCAGGCCACGCGGACCGAGGAGATGATCGAGCGCGTCGAGAAGCTCGCGCGCGAAGTCGGCGGGCAGCTCGAGAACGGCACCAAGGCGCGCGACTCGTTTGCGGCGGACCTCGCGAAGCTGGAGAAGGATCGCGCGTCGCTGACCGACTTCGTCCGCGCTTACATGGACAAGCTGACGATCGAGCGGAAGGAGTTCGAGGCATTCGACCAGCGGGTGAAGGCGCTGCAGACCTCCGTCGCGGAGGCGGAGAAGGGAATGGAAGCGCTTGCCGCGCGCGATCGACTGGCGGCATCGATGGGCCAGCGCGTCGATCAATTGTCGAAGCAGATGCAGTCGCTGAACGCGCACGCCGACGATCTGCAGCGGAAGCAGACGGCGCTCGACACGCTGCAGGAATCGCTCGGGCACGTCGACGAGCTCGCAAAGCGGACGGCGTGGCAGTACGACAACCTCAAACAGAGCCGGCAGGATCTCGAAGCGCTCCGGAAGGATATCCAGGACTTCTACAAGGCGCACGCGCACGCGGCGCAGCTTCGCGAGCGGCTCGCGTCCGATCGAACCGCGCTCGAGAGCTTCCTCGAGCGGACGGCAAGTTTCAGCGTCGGACTGCCGGACCTCGACGCGCGCATGGATGCCATCACGAGCAAGCTCGCGATCGTCGATGAAGGTACGCAGAAGGCGGCGAACCTCGTGTCGATTGCCGACGATTTGGATCGGCAGATGACGCGGATCGCCACCCAGCAGCAGTTCGTCGAGCGCGTCGAGTCGCGGCTCAATGGCCTGAACGCGCTCACCGCCGACGTGGATCGGAAGTTCGACGAGCAGATCGCGCGCCGGGCGGAGGTCGAGGCGCTGCGCAATCAGATTGACGGCGTCGGCATCCAGGTCACCGACGCGCAGCAGAAGCTCGAAGGCGTCAGCACCGTCCAGAGCAAGCTGCTGCCGCTGACGGCGCAGCTCTCGATGCTCAAGAGCCAGATCGAGAAGGCGCACGCGCGGTTCGTCGCCGCGCAGAAGGAGGAGGCGGAGCTCGCCGACCAGGAGAAGCGGCTGAACGAGCTGCTGAATACGAGCCGCACGGTGGCAAGCGACGCCGCGGAGCGGCTGAAGCAGGTCCAGGCGCTGGCCGAAGAGGTCGGCCGGTCCGCCGCGGTCAAGGACGAGCTCTGCCAGGAGCTCGCACGCGTCCAGGCGAGGCAGCGCGACGTGACAGCGCAGCTCGACGCGTCAGAAGACCAGTTGAAGCGGCTCGAGGCGACCTCGAAGCAGCTCGATCAGCGGCGCACCCAGCTCGCGTTCTCCGAGAAGCGCATCGCGGCGTTCGAGGCGCGCTTCAACGAGCTCGCGCAGATGACCGACGAGATCGACACCAAGATCCAGGCGCTCACGCAGCGCGAGGCGATCGTCGAGGCCGTCCGGAAGGAAGTCGCGGGCGTCCACGAGATCAGCGCCCGCAGCAAGGCCGATCTGCAGTACGTCGAAGCGCATCGCAGCGACGTCACGGCGCTCCGCGAACGCGTCGAGGACGTCCTCGCGTGCATCAACGAGACCGAAACGCGGCTGGCCGACATCGACGGACGCAAGAGGCTCGTCGACGAGGTGCAGCTCAAGGCCAGCGTCATCACCAACATGCTCGAGGACGTGCGGCTCAATCTCGAGACGCTCGGCGAGCAGAAGGCCGTGATCGATCACGTCATGGACAACTTCACGCGGCTGAACGAAAAGGTGCAGGAGGCGCAGACCACGCTGCGGTCCCTGCAGGTCGAGCGCGAGATTGCGGAACGGATCGAGCGCGGGATCAAGCAGCTGCGGAAAACGGCGGCGCCTGAAGAGAGAGCGCGGCTTGCCTGAGATTTAGTGATTGAAGTGATTCAGTGATCTGGTGATTGAGCTTGCGCGGGCTACCGCCCGCGCCATGAGGCACGCGCTGGCGCGTGCGAAGCCAAGTCACCAAATCACTGAATCACCAAATCACGAAATCACGAAATCACACCTTGCCTCTGAAATACTCCAAGGTCTTCGTCAGCCCTTCTTCGAGGCTGACCTTGGGTTCCCATCCAAGAATGGTGCGTGCGCGCGTGATATCGGGCTGGCGCACCTTGGGATCGTCCTCCGGCAGCGGCCGGAAGACGATCTGGCTCTTCGATCCGGTCATGCGGATAATCGTGCGCGCGATGGCCTCGATCGTCATCTCGTGCGGATTGCCGATGTTGACCGGATCGTTTTCCTTCGACTCCATCAATCGGACGATGCCCTCGACCAGATCGCTGACGTAGCAGAAGCTGCGCGTCTGCTTCCCGCTGCCGAAGATCGTCACGTCCTCGCCGCGGAGCGCCTGGCTCATGAACGCCGGGACCGCGCGTCCATCGTGCAGCCGCATGCGCGGGCCGTACGTGTTGAAGATCCGGACAATCTTCGTGTCCAGCCCGTGATACCGGTGATACGCCATCGTCATCGCCTCGGCGAAGCGCTTCGCTTCGTCGTACACGCCGCGCGGACCGACGGGATTGACGTTGCCCCAGTAGGTCTCCTTCTGCGGATGCTCGAGCGGATCGCCGTAGACTTCCGAGGTCGAGGCGATCACGAACTTCGCACCCTTCGCCTTCGCGAGGCCGAGCGCCTTGTGCGTGCCCAGCGCTCCGACCTTCAACGTCGGAATGGGAAGCTCCAGGTAGTCGATGGGGCTTGCGGGGCTCGCCCAGTGGAGGACCACATCCACGGGCCCCTCGATGTAGATGTAGTTCGTGATGTCGTGCTTGATGAACGTGAAATCGCGTCCGTGGAGATGCGAAATGTTGTCAGTATTGCCGGTCAGCAGGTTGTCGACGCCGATGACCGAGTACCCCCGGTCGAGGAGCGCTTCCGACAAATGGGAGCCGATGAATCCGGCGGCGCCGGTGATCACTGCACGAGGCATACGGAATGGCTCATGATTTAAGCCCAGGCTCATGTTGGCTGACCGCTGACGGCTGACGATTGACTGCCTACAGCTTGCTGCCTTCGGCAAGGATCAGTATGCGTGTCGGTGGAAGCCGCGAATGAGCGTGAGCCACATGATCTTGAGGTCGAGTGTGACGGACCAGTTCTCGATGTAATACAGGTCGTACTCGATGCGTTTCTCGAGCGAGGTGTTGCCGCGCCACCCGTTGACCTGTGCCCAGCCCGTGATGCCCGCCTTCACCTTGTGTCGCAGCATGTATGTCGGGATCCGGTGCTTGAACTGCTGGACGAAGTAGGGGCGCTCGGGCCGCGGACCGACGATCGACATGTCGCCGCGGAACACGTTCCAGAGCTGCGGCAGCTCGTCGACGTCGAAGCGGCGCAGCCACTTGCCGATCGGCGTGCACCGCGGGTCATCGTCGCGCGCCCACACGGGTCCGGTCTCGTCCTCCGCTCCCTGGTACATCGAGCGGAATTTGTAAACATCGAAAGCCTTGCCGTCGAGTCCCATGCGCTCCTGCGTGTAGAAGACAGGACCGCGCGACGTGCGCTTGACGATGAACGCAATCAGGGCGAAGGGAGCCGCCATGCCGGTCAGCGCGGCGCCGGAGATCGCGATGTCGATGGCGCGCTTGAGGAGGCTGTTGAAGCCGCGCAGCGGGACGTCGTTGAGGCTGATGATCGGCACGCCATCGAGGTTCTCGAGGCGGGCGCGCAGCGCGATGAACTGCAGGAGGTCGGGGACGACGTGGACGTCGACCCCTTCGCGGTTCGTCGCTTCCACGAGGCCGAGCATCTTGACGTGCTCTTCGAGCGGCAGCGCGACATACACGTGGTCGATTCGCTCGCGGCGAATGATGTCATCGGCCTCGCCGAGCATGCCGAGCAGCGGGATGCCGCGGTAGCCGATGTGATCGCCGGTCGCGCGATCGTCGATGAACCCCACGACCTTGAAGCCGAGCTCGCGATGCTCCAGCACCTTGTCGGCGACGACGCGTCCGAGGTCTCCTGCGCCGGCGATGAGCACGCGCTTCAGGCCGATGCCCGCGCGCCAGCGCCGTTCGAGCGCTTCGCGCACCAGCTCGCGCGACGCGTACGAGAACGCGACGTTGACGACGAGGAACAGCAGCCAGACGAACTGCGAGACTTCGTACTGCCCCAGGTCCTTGGCTGCTTCCGAGACGTAGTAGGTCTGGAAATACAGCGTGCCGCCGATGCCGAGCACGACCGTCAGGATGCTGCCGACGAACACGCCAAAGAAGTCGTCAACGCGCGATCGTCCGCGTCGCAGGCGATAGAGGCCCTGCATCTGGAACGCGAGCGGAACCAGCGCGCCGATGAAGGGCGCCAGGCGAAGGTAGTTGGCGAATGGCGGATACCCCTTGAACACAGGGATTCCGCTCTCGAACCGCAGCAGGTAGGCGACCAGGAAGGCCGCCATGCCGAGCAGGGCGTCGCTGACCACGAAGAAGGCAACAAGGAGGCGGTTATACCGCCGCATCATTTCTCGTCCTCCCGGGGGGCAGGACTGAGAGAGCGGGGGTTGTTGCCAAGGCTGTTTTGCGATCGACCGGGCCTTGCGGCGGCCGGTGCGGCCTCTCGGCGCGGCACGGCGGCGTTGCTGCGACGTGCGGCAATCAGCTCGGACACCTGCTCCTGGAATTGACGTTGAAATCGCGTGCGGCAGAAAGATTCCGCGTGGCGACGGATGAGGGCGACGTCGAAATCACGCGAGGAGATGTCGCCGAGCGCGGCGGCGAAGGCATTCACGGACGGATCGTTTACCAGCACGCCTGTTGTTCCATCGATCACGCTTTCGAGCGCTCCACCTTCGGCGTACGCCACAACCGGCCGGCCGCACGCCTGCGCCTCGACCGGGACCATCCCGAAGTCCTCGACGCCAGGCATCAGGACCGCCAGGCAATCCTGATAGAGCGCCCGGATCTCTTCATCGGTCCGCCAGCCGAGGAACTCCACTCCGCTGCCGCCCAGCGCGCGCAAGCGCATTTCCTCCGGACCGCGCCCGACGACCTTCAGCGCGATCCCTGCAGCCTTGCAGGCACGGATCGCGACCTCGAGCCGTTTGTAGGGCACCAGGGCCGAGACGACCAGGAAAAACGGTTCGGGGCGCCGAGCGGGATCCGGCTGGTAAAACTCTGTATCGACAGGGGGATACACGACGGTCGCCTCGCGATTATAGTATCGGCCGATCCTACCCGCAACATATTGAGAGTTCGCGACAAAGCGATCGACGCGCGAGGCGGTGGCCGCATCCCAGCGTGCGAGCCTCGCCAGCACGGGGCGAAGCAGCCGCGAGCGGAGCGCCCCGACCTGATCAGGTCCAAAGTACGCGTCGAACTGATCCCATACGTATCGCATCGGCGAATGGCAATAGCAGAGGTGTCGCGCGCGGCCCGGCACGACGACCGACTTGGCCGCGCAGTGGCTTGTACTGATCACGAGGTCGTAGCCGTCGAAATCGAATTGCTCGATCGCGGTTGGAAACACTGGCAGGTAGCTGCGATAGTGACGCGCCGATCCAGGCAGCCGTTGAACGAACGAGCAGCGAATCCGACGCCGTTCCAGGGCGGGAGAGACCGATCCCTTCACGTGGAGGAGCGTATAGATCGGTGCGTCCGGATACAGCTCGGCGATGGCTTCGAGGACCTTCTCGCCGCCGCGCATCCCAGTCAGCCAGTCGTGGACGAGCGCTACGCGCGAGCCGAGGCCCGAGGCCCGAGGGGCGAGGTCCGACGTTCGAGTTTCGAAGTCCCGGGTTCGATGGTCGAGGTTCGAAGAATGCACGGTATTTTCCGGTTCTCGGAGTTCGGACCCCGGGCCTCGGTCTTTGGACCTCGGTCCTCGACTGAGACTGCTCACCCCGTCATGACCTCGCTGTAGATCTGCCGCACTCGGGCGATGGACCGTTCCCACGAGAACTCGCGGGCGCGCTCGAGGCCGCGCGCGCGGAGACTGGCTCGCAGCTCGGGCTCGGTGAGCACGCGGTGCATTGCCTCGGCGATGTCTTGCGGTTCGTACGGATCGATCATCAAGGCCGCATTGCCGACGACCTCGGGCAGAGATGAGACGTTTGACGTGATGACCGGCGTGCCGCTCGCCATCGCTTCCAGAGGCGGCAGCCCGAAGCCTTCGTAGAGCGATGGGAACACGAACACGTCCGCGAGGCGGTACAACGCCGCGAGCGTCTGGTCCGGCACGAACCCGAAGAAGCGGACGTGCTTGTGCAGCTTGTGACGATGGACGGCGCGGCGCAGCGTGGCGTACTTCGAGATCTCGTCGCCGATGATGAGCAGCTGCACGTCCCTCAGGTCGGGACGCTCGTGCCGCAGGAGATGAAACGAATCGATCAGCCGTTCGAGATTCTTGTGGGGCTTGATATTGCCCGCGTAAAGGACGAAAGGGGCCGTGAGCTGGTAGCGCTCGCGGACGCGCTGCATGTCCTCAGCGGCCGGTGCCTGCCAGTAGCGCTCGTCGATGGCGTTATAGATCACATCGATGCGCGACTCGGGCACGCGGAAGTAGCGCAGGATGTCGCGCTTTGAGGCCTCCGACACGGTGATCACGCGTGCCGCGCGATGGGCCGCTCCCCAGAGCGACGCGCGTGCATACGCATAAGCGAGACGGCTCGGCAGGTATTGCGGGAACCGCAGATGGATGCAGTCGTGGATCGTGACGACCGCGCGGCACGGGGTCAGCGGCGGCAGCACGTAGTGCGGCGCGTGAAACAGGTCCGCGGCTTCCCGGCGCAGATCGAGCGGCACCGAGAACTGCTCACGCACTGAATACCCGGCGGCGCGCTCGGGCACCGCACGGAAGTTCGGCCCGAGCTCTGTTGCAATCGCGCAGTCGCGCTCGTTGCAGATCAGCAGGTACTCGGTCCCATGGTCCTGCCTCGCGAGCTGCCGCAACAGGTTTCGAACGTAGGTGCCGATTCCGTAGTCCCGAAGCTTGCGCGCATCAATGGCGATTCGCACTGCCACCTATCATAGTAGCGGGTTGTCGGGTTGTCGGAGGACGGTTGTCGGAGAGCCGGTCGGGTTGTCCCGTACTCCGACTACCGACAACCATCAACCTTGCCCCGCACGCATAAGTACAGCTTGAGCAGCCTCGCCCAACGCGGATGATGTTTTTCGTAAAACGCAATCTGGCTGCGTCGGTACGCGGCGTTGACGGCCTCAGGCGCGGTCGCGCGCGAACGGCCGCGCAAATGAACGATCTCCGCTGACGGCGTGAACAGCACGCGATAGCCGAGCGCGCGGACGGCGTGGCAGAAGTCCACGTCCTCCGTGTAAAGAAAGAACCGTTCGTCGAGCAGCCCCGCCGACTCCGCCGCGCTCCGCCGGACCAGCAGGCAGGCGCCGCTGACCCAGTCGACGAACTGCTCGCGCCGCGTCTCGCGTTCCACGCGGCGGACGAGAGGGCCAACGCGCGCGTCATACAGCCTCCCGATCATCTTCTGGCGCGCCTCATTCAGCGGCGAGATCATCGGCCCGAACGAGAGCTCCACGCGCCCGTCCGCATCGACGAGACGGGGCCCCGCAATGCCCACCGCGGTGTCGATCAGCAGGCGATCGACGAGCCGGTCGATCGCCCTCGGCGGCACAATCGTGTCGCTGTTCAAGAGCAACACGAGGTCGCCGGACGACCCGCGGATGCCTGCGTTGTTCGCGGCGGCGAAGCCGGCGTTCCGCGCCATCGCGATGACGCGGACGGACGGAAATTCGCGCGCCGCGTCGGCGCTGCCGTCGGTCGACGCATTGTCGACGACCACAATCGCGTGGGACGTCGCTGGCGGCGCTGCGCGCAGCGACTCGAGACAATTCACGAGGTGCGCCCGTGCGTTGAAGCTGACGATCACGATCGAGAGGCGCGGCATCATGGGCCCGCGATCGTGTGAATGGCGATGAGAGTCTGCTCGGCTGCCGCGTCCCACGAATACCGGCTGAGCACTGCAGGCGCGTAGGCGAGCAGCCGCTCGGCCTCACGCGTGTCATCGAGCAGTACCTGAATCGCACGGCTCGCGCCGCCGACCGTGTCATCGCGATCGACGTACCACGCTGCGTCGCCGTACACCTCTCGCGCGACGGCGGTATCGAGCACGACAATCGGAACGCCCGCGGAGAGCGCTTCGAGCGGCGTGAGGCCAAAGCCCTCGTACTCCGAGAGGAACACAAAGATGGAGGCGCGCGCATACAGCGAATTGAGCTCCGCCTCGGTCACATAGTTGAGCAGTTCGACACGCGAGCTGATGCCGGCCGATCGCGTCAGCGCGTCGAAATTGATCGGCGGATAGCTGCGGTCCGCCCCCGCGATCACGAAGCGGGCGTCAGGCCGCGACGCGGTCGCTTCCGCAAACGCCGTCAGCGCGGCGGGGAGCCGGCGGCGGTTGAAAATCGAACCGACGAAAAGGACCAGCGGTTCGCGTACGGGCGTCCCGGCGGGCGCACGCCGGGTGACGCCCGGCGGAATCACACGCAGGCGCTCCGGCGACGCGCCGAGCCGCTCGACAATCTCATGTCGCGAGAATTCCGAGTCGGTGAAGATGACGGATGCCGCGCGCGCGGCCTGCCGCGTCAGCAGCCGCCGCCGCGCTCCTTCGCGCGGCGTGAACCACTCCGGGTGCGCGGCAAATGACACATCGTGGATCGTGACCGCGAGCGGTACGCCGAGCGCGAGCGGCGCCGTATAGGCGCCGGCAAAGAACACGTCGGGCGCATCCCGGAGCACCGCGCGCCGCAGGTGCGTCTGCTCCCACCATGTGCCGCGGCCGCTGCCCGCGACGATTTCGTGCAGCCGCACGCCCGATGGCAGCGTCTTCACGAACGGGAGCGGCTCCGGCGTGTAGAGCATCAACGTGCGCTCTGCGGCATCGTGCCGCTGGACCCATCGGCGGAGTAGCTCGCCGAGGTACCGGCCGACGCCGGTGGTGTCGCCGAGCAACTCGCGCGCGTCGATGCCAATCCGGAGCGGACCGCCGTTGTTCATGCGGAACCGCCTTTGCGTCCAGCAATCGCCTGCCGGTAGACGTCCAGCAGTCTCCGGGCGCTCGCGTCCCATGAGTACGCCGGCGCTCGGCGCCATCCGCGCTCGATGGCCGCTGCCGCCGACGCCGGATCTTCGATGTACTTCCGCATGGCCGCAGCCAACCCATCGACGTCTTCAGGTTCGAATGTGACTGCCGCGTCCCCGCCCACCTCCGGCAGCGCCCCGCGTCGGCTCACGATTGTGGGGACGCCCAGGGCCATTGCCTCGAGCACGGGCAGGCCAAAGCCTTCCAGGTGCGACGGCAACACGAGCATCGACGCGCTCGCATATAAGTCCCGCCGCCGATGCGGCTCGACATAGCCGAGATGCTCGACGCGTCCTTTGAGTGGCGGCTGCGCGATGTCGCGCAGCCATTCTTCGGCGGCCTCTGTGGCCGTCCCGGCCAGCACGAGCCGCGGCGCCGACGGCACCGCCTCGATCAATCGCGCATAGGCGCGCAGGAGCACGCCGACGTTCTTTCGCGGCTCGAGCGTGCCCATGAACAGGATAGGGCCGTCAGGACGCGGTTCTTCGCGTGGCGCCCACGCCGGCGCGCCTGGGCTCACGACCCAGATCCGATCGCGCGCGACGTCCAGCCGCCGCACGATCTCGCCGGCCGTGAACGCCGAGACGGTGATCACACCGTCTGCGCGTTGCGCGTGAGCGCGGGCCAGCTCGGCGTAGTCCCGCCGGATCTCACCTCTTGTTCGTTCCGGATGATCGAGGAAATCGAGGTCATGGATCGTGACCACGCGCGCGGCGCGCCGGCTGGGTATCAGCAGCGGGTGCATCGCATGCGCGACATCCATCGGCCCCGCGAATGATTCAACGGGCGGCCACTCGAGTCGATGCCAGGCGTAATTGAGCACTCGCACAGGCACGCGTCGGTCGACGATATGCGCCTGCGGCACGACGCCGGCATCTACACGATCCTTCCACGAGCTCGAGAATAAGGTGAGCGTGTCCGTCGCGGCGAGATGCCTCGCGAGCGCGGCCGCCAGTTCGTGGGCGTACTCCCCGACGCCGGACCGGTGGCGAAGCGCCGGCCGATAGTCCAGCAGGATGCGCAAGCGCCGGTCATCGTAACACAACCTATTGGGGCGTAAAGTCCTTACACCTCAATTAATTGACACGATTTTCGTGAACATGTTAGGTTTAGGGGTTTGCTCGGCGGTTCGGGAGTACCACGGATGAAAATCGCGGTGATTGGCAGCGGCTACGTCGGCCTGGTGGCAGGCGCGTGCCTGGCTGAGAACGGAAATGACGTCATCTGCATTGACAAGGACACTGCCAAGGTGCGGATGCTGCAGCGTGGGCGCATTCCGATCTACGAGCCGGGACTCGAAGAGATGGTCCGGCGCAACCGCAGCGAGAAGCGGCTGACCTTCACGACCAACCTCCCACGCGGCGTGCGCAGCTCGCAGATCATCTTCATCGCGGTGGGAACGCCGACCGGAGAGGACGGCTCCGCCGACCTCCGGCACGTGCTCGACGTTGCGCGCGAAATCGGACGCGCGATGAACGGCTACCGCGTGATCGTCGACAAGAGCACGGTGCCGGTCGGCACGGCCGAGAAAGTCCGCGACGTCATTCGCAAGGAGACGTCGCATCCCTTCAGCGTCGTCAGCAACCCCGAGTTCCTGAAACAGGGGGCGGCGATCGACGATTTCATGAAGCCGGACCGCGTGGTGATTGGCGCGGAAGATTCGCGCGCCGCGGAGATCATGAAGGAGCTCTACGCGCCGTTCACGCGAACGGGCGCGCCGATCATGATGATGGACTGCGCGAGCGCCGAGCTCAGCAAATACGCGGCGAATGCCATGCTTGCGACGCGTATTTCGTTCATGAACGAGGTGGCGAACGTCTGCGAGGTGGTGGGGGCCGACGTCGACCAGGTCCGCCGCGCCGTCGCATCGGATCGCCGCATCGGCGCATCGTTCCTGTTTCCCGGCGTGGGCTACGGCGGCAGTTGTTTTCCCAAGGACGTCAAGGCGATGCTGAAGTTCGCTTCGGCAAAGAGTTACGACTTCCAGATCCTCAAGGCAGTCGAATCAGTCAACGAGCGGCAGAAAGTCCGGCTGCTGACAAAAATGCAGAAGCACTTTGGATCGCTGCAGGGCAAGCGCATCGCGGTCTGGGGGCTCTCGTTCAAGCCGAAGACCGACGACATGCGTGAGGCGCCGGCCGTGCCGCTGATCCAGGGACTGATCGACGCCGGTGCGACGGTGCAGGCCTACGATCCTGAAGCCGTCAAGGTCGCCCGTTCCATCTTCGGCGCCAAAGTGCAGCTTTTCGAGAAGAGCTACGACGCGCTGAAAGGCGCCGACGCGCTCACGATCGTGACGGAGTGGAACGAGTTCCGCGAGCCGGACTTCACACGTATTCGCAAGACGATGCGGGCGCCGGTGATCTTCGACGGGCGCAACATCTACAACCCGGAACAGATCCGCAGCGTCGGCTTCACGTACTACTCGATCGGCCGGCGATGATGCGAGCGAGCGCAGCGAGCGAGCCACGCCACCGGAGCGGGGCTACGGCCCCCGCGAGGTGGCGTGTCGGGGGTCCGCGGGGCCAAGCCCCCGGATCTGAACGATGAGCACCGTCGTTGTGACCGGCGGCGCGGGCTACATTGGCAGCCATGCGGTGAAGGCGCTGCGCGCGTCGGGGACTGTCGTCGTGATCTACGACAACCTGAGCGCGGGCCACCGTGCGGCCTCGTTGCGGACCGGCGTCCCGCTGGAAGTGGGCGACATCCATGACGTCGAGCGGCTCTCGGAGGTGCTGCGCGCGAGCAAGGCAGATGCCGTCATGCACTTCGCCGCGTGGCTCTCGGTTGGCGACTCGGTTCGCGATCCGATCGGCTATTACCGGAACAATGTGAGCGGCGCGCTCGCGGTCCTGCAGGCGATGGTCGCATCGGACGCGCGCCATTTCATTTTTTCGTCGACGGCCGCCACCTTCGGTAATCCGATCGAGACGCCGATCACGGAGGATCATCCGCAACGGCCGATCAACGCCTACGGCGAAACGAAACTCGCCATCGAGCGCGCGCTCCCGCATTTCGAGCGCGCCTACGGGATCAAGTGGACGGCGCTCCGCTATTTCAACGCGGCTGGCGCAGATCCCGATGGAGCGCTCGGAGAAGATCACGATCCGGAGATCCACGTGATCCCGCGCGCGATCGACGCTGCGCTCGGCCGGAACTCGTTCGCGATCTTCGGCGACGATTACGACACGGCCGATGGCACATGTCTGCGCGACTACATTCACGTGATGGATCTCGCATCCGCCCATATCGCGGCGCTCGACGCGCTGCGCGCGGGGGGCGCCTCGACGTCCTACAACCTCGGCAACGGCCGGCCCACGTCCGTCCGCGAGGTCGTCGACGCCGTCGAGCGGGTCACGTCGCGGGTGGTGCCGCTGACGATCGGACCGCGTCGCCCGGGCGATCCCGGCGTGCTGTTTGCGTCGAGCGAAAAGATCAAGCGGGAGCTGGGCTGGCGGCCGCGGTTGGAGGAAATCGATGTCATCGTCGAGACCGCCTACCGGTGGCGGCAATCGCATCCGGATGGGTATCCCGAGCGTTAGGTTAGCAGGTTGTTTGAAAGCCAAAGTCAATCGCCAATGCTAAATGCCAAACGTCACGATGGATGAAATTCGGCATTCGGCATTCGGCGTTCACATTTGGCAACCGGGCTGTCCTTTTCAGCAGCCTGTTAGAATTCTCTCTACTGAGTGAGCGAGTACCAGCATCCCCTTCCACGCCTGTATCGCTACTCGCAGCCCTACCGAGGGCGGTTCGCCGCGGCCCTCGCTGCGATGCTGGCGTATGCCGGCGCGTCCGCCTACGTGGCATACCTCATCAAGCCGATCATTAACAAGGTGCTCCCCGACGCGGACGGGATGGCGTTCTCGTTCTGGGCAGGCGCGATCATCGCGGCGTATCTCATAAAGGGCCTGGGATCGTACTTCTCGACGTACCTGATGACCGACATCGGGCAACGCGTCGTCCGCGATCTTCGGAATCAACTCTTCCGGCACATCCTCAATCAGTCGGCCGCGTTCTTCAGCCGCCGGACCACCGGCGCGTTGATGTCGCGGATCACGAACGACGTCAACCAGGTGCAGCAGGCCGTGTCCGAAACCATCGGCGATCTGCTGCGCGAAGGGTTGTCGGTCATCGGCTATGCGTTCCTGATGTTCTACTTCGACTGGCGGCTGGCGCTCGTGGCGTTCACCGGGGCGCCGCTCGTCGTGTACCCGCTCGTGCGGCTCGGGCAACGCGTGCGCCGGTCGACCCGACGGAGCCAGGAACAACTCGAGCACCTCTCGCATCTGACGGCCGAAGCGTTCACCGGGCATCGCATCGTCAAGGCGTTCAGCGCGGAGCAGCAGGAGGCGGATCGATTTTCGACGGCCTCGCATCGGCTGTATCGCACGAACCTCAAGGTGACGAGCACGGTCTCGCTGCTGCCGCCGATTATGGAGTTTCTCGGCGGCATCGCCATCGTCGGCCTGCTCGCGTACGGCCGCCACAAAATCAGCGCGGGGGCGCTCACCTCGGGGGATTTCCTCGCATTCATCTTCGCCGCGTTCATGCTGTACACGCCGATCAAGCGCCTGAGCCGGGTTAATGCGAACCTGCAGCAGGCGACCGCGGCGGCGCAGCGGATTTTCGAAATGCTCGACACGCACTCGGAGGTGATAGAGCGCGCGCACGCGCAGCCGCTGCCGAAGGTCGCGCGCGGGATCGAGTTCCGCGACGTCAGCTTTGCGTACGACGATGGCGCGGGGAAGGTGGTGCTGCGGAACGTCTCGTTCAGCGCGGCCGCCGGGCAGGTGACCGCCATCGTGGGACTGAGCGGGGCGGGCAAGACGACGCTCGTAAACCTGCTGCCGCGGTTTTACGACGTCACGGGCGGCGCGATTCTGATCGACGGCGTCGATATCCGTGACGTCACGCTGGCGTCGCTCCGCGATCAGATTGGCATCGTCACGCAGGAGACCGTGCTGTTCGACGATACGATCGCGCGCAATATCGCGTACGGCGCGCCGGGCGCCACGCGGGAGGCGATCGAAGATGCGTCGCGCGCCGCCCACGCGCACGAGTTCATCCAGACGCTGCCCGACACCTACGACACACGCATAGGAGAACGCGGACAGCGGCTGTCAGGGGGCCAGCGACAGCGCCTCGCGATCGCGCGGGCGCTGTTGAAGAACTCGCCGATCCTGATCCTGGACGAAGCCACGTCTTCGCTCGATGCGGAGTCGGAGCTGCTCGTGCAGGATGCGCTCGCGAACCTGATGCGCAACCGGACAGCCTTCGTGATCGCGCACCGGCTGTCAACCGTGCGTCGTGCGGACGCGATCATCGCACTCGAACGCGGCCGGGTGGCAGAGAAAGGACGCCACGACGAGTTGCTCGCGCGCGCCGGCGGCGTCTATGCGAAGCTGTACGCGCTGCAGCTGTTCGACCAGCGACGCGAGCCCGCGCAGACGGTGGGCACGGGGCACGATGATTAAGTCGATGACGGGGTTCGCGTCTCTCACGCGCGATGAGGAGTCGGTGACGCTCAGTGTCACGATTCGCGCCGTCAATCACCGGTATCTGGACGTGCAGCTGCGGACTCCCTCGGCGCTCGCGTCGATCGAGCCGAGGTTGCGGGCGATCGTGCAGCAGCGGGTCTCGCGCGGCCGCGTGGAAGTCTCGCTCTCCCTGCAATCGCGCAGGCCTCCCGCCGTCGACGTCGACGTGAACGAGGCGGTGATTGAAGGGCTGGCAGCGGCGCTCGAGCGCGCACGGGAGCGCGGCCTCGTGAACGGCGCGCTGACACCAGGCGACGTGCTCAGGTTTCCACAGGCCGTGACGGTCCGCGATCGGCAAGAGGGGTCCGACACCGATGCGGAACTGGCGTCCGCGGCGGAAGGGGCGCTCACGGACGCCGTCGAGCAGCTCGATGGCATGCGCACGAGTGAGGGGCAGCACCTGCGCGCCGAGCTCGATCGGCGACGGACGCAGCTTGCGGATCTCTTCGAACGGGCCGCCAACGCGGCTGCGGCCGGGTCGACCGCGCTCCGTGCGCGGCTCGCGGACAAGGTTCGCGAGCTGCAGGCCGACGCGAGCGTCGAGGAGGCGGTCATTGCGCAGGAGATCGTGCGCTTCGCAAACCGATCGGATATCACCGAAGAGACCGTCCGGTTCCGCGCGCACATCGAGCACTGGCGGGCGCTTTCGGACGCGCCGGAGCCGTGCGGCCGCAAGCTCGACTTCCTGCTACAGGAGATGAACCGGGAGATCAACACCCTGGGATCGAAGGCGGAAGGACCCGGCGTGCCGGAGCTCGTCGTCTCGCTGAAAGCGGAGCTCGAGAAGATGCGCGAGCAGGTGCAGAATGTCGAATGAGGCGCGGCGGGGGCGGCTATTCGTCGTCTCGGCCCCGTCCGGCACCGGCAAGACCACCGTCGTCGAACGGCTGGTCCAGGTCGTTCCCGATCTCGTGATGTCCCGCTCCTATACCTCCCGGGCAGTTCGCGAGGGAGAATGCGACGGGATAGACTATAATTTCATTACACGCGCACGGTTCGAGCAGATGGTCGCGGGGAATGCCTTCCTCGAATGGGCCGACGTGTTTGGCAACCTCTACGGGACGTGCGGGGAGGACGCTGAGCGCGAGTTGGCCGCCGGCCGGGATCTGGTGCTCGTGATCGATGTCCAGGGAGCGCGCAAGGTGCGAAGCCGCGGGCTCGAAACCGTAGCCATCTTCGTGCTGCCACCCACCTTCGAGACGCTCGAGCGGCGGCTGCGCGGGCGCAGTAAGGACAGTGAAGATGCCATTCGGCGGCGCCTTGCGACGGCGCGCGCCGAGATCGACGCCGTCGTCGACTACGACTATGTAGTGGTGAACGACGAGCTCGAAGCATGCGTCGATCGCATCCGCGCGATCGTGCTCGCAGAGCGGGCGCGGCCCCGCGCGATGGCGCCCGTCGTGGATCGCATAGTCAATTCGTTCAATCGAAAGGAAGTCGTGTGAACAAGTTCGAGTTCGTGATTTTGTCGAGCGCACGGGCGAAGCAGTTGCTGAAGGGCTGCACGCCGAAGACCACAACTGCTATCGGCAGCGAGAAGCTGGTGCGCCTGGCAATGAAGGAAGTCAAAGAACACAAGGTCGAGGCGGTCAAGCAAGTCGAGTAGCGGCCATGGTGATTGCTCTCGGGGTCACCGGCGGTATCGGCGCCTACAAGGCGGTCGAGGTCGCGCGCGGGCTTCAGAAGCGCGGCCACGATGTCGTCGCGATCATGACGCACTCGGCGCGTCGGTTCGTCGGCGAGGTGACGTTCGAAGCGATCACGCGGCGGCCGGTCATCACGGATCAGTTCGCGCGCGGCGCGAACGCCGACATCGAGCACATCGCGCTCGCGACGGATGCGTCGCTCCTGCTTGTCGCGCCGGCGACGGCCAACGTCATCGGCAAGTTCGCCAACGGCATCGCCGACGACTTCCTGACGTCGCTGTATCTCGCGACGCGCGCACCGGTGCTGATGGCCCCGGCCATGAATACCAACATGCTCGAGCACGCGGCGGTACAGCGCAATCTGCAGACGCTCGCGTCGCGTGGAGTGCGGTTCGTCGATCCAGGCGAGGGGTTCCTCGCATGCGGCTGGATCGGGAAAGGACGGCTGGCCGAGCCTGACGCCATCGTCGCGGCCGCCGAACGCATCCTGCATCCCTCGGGGTCGCTGCTCGGTCGACGGATCGTGATATCAGCCGGGCCGACGTTCGAAGATCTCGATCCGGTCCGCTTCATCGGCAATCGATCCAGCGGGCGCATGGGATATGCGATCGCGGCGGAGAGCGCACGGCGCGGCGCGCACGTCGTGCTCGTGTCCGGGCCCACGAAGCTCGATGCTCCGGCCGGCGCCCTCGTCGAACGCGTCAGAAGCGCCGCTGAAATGGCGCAGGCGATGGGCACGCACGCCGCTGGGGCCGATGCGGTGGTCATGGCGGCAGCGGTGGCGGACTACACGCCTGCGCACGCGCTCGATTCGAAAATGCCGAAAGGCGACGGGCCGCTGCAGATCACGCTTGTCCGCACGCAAGATATCCTCGCGGAGCTCGGGCGCCGGCGCGGCGACGCGCCGCTGCCGCTCCTGGTGGGTTTCGCCGCAGAGACTGGCGATCCGCGCGCGCGCGCGCGGCAGAAGCTGCAGGCAAAACACGTCGACTTAATCGTGGCCAACGATGTCTCGCGCTCCGATGCGGGCTTCGACGTCGAGACCAACGCCGCGATCCTGATTTCGGCGGATGGCGAGGTCGACACGCCCCTGCAACTCAAAAGCGAGCTTGCATCGACGATCATCGACCGCATCGAGCAGATGCTCTCCACACGCGCGGCGGCGGCAAAGCAATCGTGACCGACATCAGACACCAGGTCGCCGATCACCTGCGCTTCTTCGACGAGCTCGGCGTCACGGGTATCAGCCGTGACGCGGCATGGAGAAAGCGAGCCGCTCAGTCAGTTGCCGGTTTCCAGTCTCAAGCGGCCAGTTCCCAGTCACCGGTTTCAACGAACGAGTTGCCAGCGCCTGGCAATCAGGAACCGCCGCGTCCCGCGCCCCGGATCCCGCGCCCCGACGTGATTCACATCGCCCGCTCCTCCCAGGAAGTCCTCGACGCGATTCGCGCGGAGATTGGTCCGGACTGCTCACGCTGTAAGTTGCACACGCTCGGACGCCGGCAGATCGTCTTCGGCGTCGGCAACCCGGACGCCGGCCTGATGTTCGTCGGCGAGGCGCCCGGCGGCGATGAGGACATCCAAGGCATCCCGTTCGTCGGCCGGGCGGGGCAGCTGCTGACGAAGATGATCAACGCGATTCAGATCGAGCGCGACGATGTGTATATCGCGAACGTGATCAAGTGCCGCCCGCCGCAGAACCGGAACCCGGATCCCGACGAGGTCGAGACGTGCGAGCCGTTCCTGTTTCAGCAGATTGATGCGGTCCGGCCGAAAGTGATCGTGGCGCTCGGGTCCTTCGCGGCAAAGACGCTGCTGCGGACGCAGGATCCGATCTCTCGTCTGCGCGGCCGCGTCTACGACTTCCGCGGCGCGAAGCTGATCCCGACGTTCCATCCGGCGTTTCTCCTGCGCAGCCCCGACCGCAAGCGCGACGCGTGGGAAGACCTGAAGAAGGCGCGCGCGATCCTGCAGGACCGCGACGAGTAGCGCCATGCGCGCGATCGCTGTCGGTGTTGCCGTACCTGGGCTCGGGCCGCTGACCTATGCCGTGCCGGACGCCATCTCCGATCCCCCAATCGGTGCGCGTGTGCTGGTTCCGCTGGGCAACCGCACCGTGACCGGCATCTGCCTGGGGACAGACACCAGTCGTCCAGCTGCCAGGTGGGTAAACGAGCCGCCGGGGTCTGACCCCAGTCGGCCGGTTGCCGAGTGGGTAAACGGGCAACCGGGGTCTGACCCCAGCGTCGTGACGCCCCGGGCCGTGGTCGACGTTCTCGACGACACGCCGTTCCTGCCGCTTGACGTGGTCGAGCTCGCCGCGTGGGTAGCGGACTACTACGCGTGCGGCGTCGGGGAGGCCATCGCGACGGCCATGCCGCCCCGCGCGTGGCTCGAGACCGAACGCCATGCGCGCGTCACGGATCTTGGTGAGGCGCGCATGCTCACCGAGCGCGGGCTGCGACGCGACGTCCTCGAGAAGCTCGCGGGAGGACGCGTCGTATCCGTCGAGGCGCTCGCGAAGAAATCGCGCGGCACGCACGGTGCGCTGCTGGCGCTCGCGCAGGACGGGCTGATCACGCTGACGCGTCCGCTGCGAGGGCGCGCCGATGCCTCGCGCAGGGTCCGCGTGGCGATGCTGACGGCGCAGGGGAACGAGAAGACCGAAGGCGGCCCACGTCTCGGCCCTCGCCAGCAGGCGGCGCTCGATCTGCTGCGCGGCGCACCCGACGGTATCCGCGTCAGCGATCTCGCGGATCAGGACATCCCCAGCGCGTCAGTCGCCGGACTCGTTCGACTCGGGTTCGTCACGATCGAACGCCGCCGCGTCGAACGCGATCCCTTCGACAACAACTTGCACGAGCCAGCGACGCCGCCGGCCGTCTTCGACTTGACGGCAGAACAACAGGCGGCGCTCGAGCGGCTGCGCAACCTGGCGTCGAGACGCCGTTTCGAGACGGCGCTGCTGCACGGCGTGACCGGCAGTGGAAAGACCGAGATCTATCTGCGGCTCGCCAGAGACATGCAGGCGAGTGGGCGCGGCGTTCTGCTGATGGTGCCCGAGATTGCGCTCACGCCGGCGGCAGCCGCGATCTTCCGCGCCGCGTTCGGGGCCCGCGTGGCAATCCAGCACAGCGGCCTCTCCGACGGCGAACGCTACGATCAATGGCAGCGCATCAGACGCGGCGAGGTCGACGTGGTGGTCGGTACGCGCAGCGCGGTTTTCACACCGCTTGCCAACCTCGGGCTGATCGTCGTGGACGAGGAACACGATGGCTCGTACAAGCAGGAGGAGAGTCCCCGTTATCACGGCCGCGACGTCGCGGTCGTGCGGGCGCGATCCGCAGACGCGCTCGTCGTGCTCGGCTCGGCGACGCCGTCACTGGAGACCTACTACAACGCGCAGAGCGGCCGTTACGCGCTGATCACGCTCGAGCGGCGCGTGCTCGATCGTCCGCTTGCCAACGTCATCATCGTCGACATGCGCGCGGAGTACGTGACGGAAGGGCCCGACGTGGTGTTGAGCCGCGCATTGCGCGACGGGCTGGCCACCCGGCTCGAGCGCCGCGAGCAATCGATCGTGTTGCTGAACCGGCGTGGGTTTGCGACGGCCGTGTTCTGCCGTCAATGCGGAGACACGCTCGAGTGCCCGAACTGCAGCGTGTCGCTGACGGTGCACAAGGCGGCCGGGCGCGCGCGGTGCCATTACTGCAACTACTCGCTGGCGCTGCCGAAGGTCTGCGCGAAATGCGCGGGGCCGTATCTCGAACAGCTCGGATTCGGGACGGAGCGGATCGAACAGGAGATTCGAGAGCATTTTCCGGGCGCCCGTGTCGGACGCGTGGACCGCGACACGATCCGCCGCCGTGGCGCCATCGCCGAATTGCTCGCGCGATTCGCGGGGGGCGAGCTCGACGTGCTGGTCGGCACGCAGATGATCGCAAAGGGGCACGACTTTCCGCGCGTCACCCTCGTCGGGGTCGTCAGCGCGGACGTGGGCCTGGGGCTCGCGGACTTCCGGGCGGCCGAGCGAACCTTCCAGCTTCTGACGCAGGTCGCCGGGCGCGCGGGGCGGGGTGAAGTCGCCGGAGAAGCGATCGTCCAGACGCTCTATCCGAACCATTACAGCATCCGTCACGCGTGCCGGCAGGACTACGCGTCGTTCTACGCCGACGAGCTACACTTCCGGCAGTCGATGCGCTATCCGCCCGCGGTCGCCCTGATCAACGTTATCGTCAAGGGGAAGACGCGGCCGGAGGCCACGGAAGAT
>Ga0209686_1000298_pt1 | contig 26126 bp, 17 predicted proteins | sample GraSoiAngelo_126_FD_185883 | JGI IMG/M metagenome (GOLD analysis project Ga0209686, IMG submission 185883) | Grasslands soil microbial communities from the Angelo Coastal Reserve, California, USA - 14_0927_09_20cm (SPAdes) (version 2) | ecosystem: Environmental > Terrestrial > Soil > Grasslands ...
CTCTTTTCTGAAGGCGGCGCGCGCGCTGCAACTCGCGCGACCAGGGCCGCACCCGAGTCTCACGAGCTACCGCGATTTTGGTTGCGGCCCTGGCCGCGCTGTGAGCTCCCCGCTCTCCGCGTGAATCGTACGTGGACAAGTGGCGGTCGTGGAACGTGGCTACACCGTTTCAGCAGACGTCAAATGCTGAACGCGCGCGCCCTCACAGCCGTCTAAGCTCAAAGATCTATGAAACTCCTGCCAACGAGGGTCACTCGTGTGCTGCGGCGGCTCGGACGCGCGCCGCTGTTCACGTTCGTCTCGGTGCTCACCCTCGCGCTGGGCATCGGCGCCAACACGGCGATCTTCAGCGTCATCCAGGGTGTGCTGCTCAAGCCGCTCCCATTCGACCATCCCGACGAGCTCGTTGGCGTCTGGCACACGGCGCCGGGACTCGGCGTGCCGCTGCTGAATCAGGCCCCGGCGTTCTACCTGACCTATCGTGAAGAGGGGCGCACCTTCCAAGACATCGCTGGAGGTGACCGACGGCATGCTCACCGTGCTGCGCGTTCAACCTTTCCTGGGCCGTCGCTTCACTGCGGAGGACGACTCCCCGCGGACGCCGGCGCGCGTGATGCTGGCGTATTCATACTGGGCCCGCAAGTTCGGCAGCGATCCATCGGTCATCGGGCGCCAACTCACCGTCGACGGCACGCCGCGGGAGATCATCGGCGTGCTGCCGGCCAGCTTCCGGTTCCTTTCCGTCAATCCACAGCTGGTACTGCCCTTTCGTTTGAACCGCGCCGAGGTGTTCGTCGGCAATTTCAGCTACATGAGTGTCGCGCGCCTCAAGCCGGGCATGACGATCGCGCAGGCGAACGCCGACGTCGCGCGGATGATCCCGCTGGTCATGGAGCGCTTCCCGATGCCACCAGGCTTCACGAAGCAGATGGCCGAGGAAGTGCGTCTGGGACCCAATCTGCGCCCGCTCGCAAAGGATGTGATCGGCGACGTCGGCCGCGTGCTCTGGGTCCTGCTCGGCACGGTCGGCATCGTCCTGCTGATCGCGTGCGCGAATGTGGCGAACCTGTTCCTCGTGCGCGCGGAAGGGCGGCAGCAGGAGCTGGCCATTCACGCCGCGCTCGGCGCGGGCTCGCGCCGGATCGCATGGGAACTGTTATCCGAAAGTCTCGTGCTCGGCGTTATCGGCGGCGCCGCAGGGCTACTGCTGGCCTATGCGGGCGTTCACGGGCTCGTTGCGACAGCGCCCGCTGGCCTGCCGCGCGTGCAGGACATCGGATTCGATCCGATGGTGCTGCTGTTCACGCTCGCGATCTCGCTGTTCGCGGGCGCGCTCTTCGCGATTATTCCTGTGATCAAGTTTGCGACGCCGCGTCTCGCCTCGGCGCTCAATCAAGGCGGACGTCTCGGCACGGCCAGCCGGCAGCGTCACCGCGCGCGGAACGCGCTCGTCGTCGCTGAAATTGCGCTCGCCGTCGTGCTGCTCGTCGCCTCGGGCCTGATGATTCGCACGTTCCAGGCGATGCGTCACGTGAATCCCGGGTTTACCAACCCTTCGCAGGTGCTGACGCTGCGCATCTCGATTCCGGACTCGCTCATCAAGGATCCCGAGCAGACCGCGCGGACGCATGAGCAGATCGCCAGGCGCCTCGAGCAGACTCCCGGCGTTGTCTCTGTCGGTCTCACCTCGTCTGTCGCGATGGACGATATCGGCGAGAACGACCCGATCTTCGTCGAGGACTTTCCGGGCCCGGGCGGCCGCATTCCGCCGATCCGCAAGTACAAGATGATCGAGGGCAGCTACTTCACGACGATGGGCAATACGCTGGTGGCTGGAAGGGCGCTCACGTGGAGCGACAGCTACAACCAGTTCCCCGTGGTTGTCGTGAGCGAGAACTTCGCACGCGAGTATTGGAAGGACCCTGCGGCGGCGCTCGGCCGTCGAATTCGAAACAGCCCCGACAACCCGTGGCGGACAATCGTGGGGGTGGTCGGGGACGAGCATGACGATGGCCTGGCGAAGCCGGCGCCGGCAATCATCTATTGGCCTCTGCTGATTAAACAGTTCTGGACCGATCCGGTACGCGTCCAACGCAGCCTGACCTACGTGGTCAGAACAGAACGTGCGAAGTCGCCGACGCTCGTGAAGGAGATTCAACAGGCGGTCTGGTCGGTCAACGGGAGCCTGCCGGTCGCGAACATGCGCACGCTCACCGAGATCATGTCGGCATCGATGGCGCAGACGTCCTTCGCGCTCGTCATGCTGGGGATCGCGGCGGCGGTCGCGTTGATGCTGGGGATCGTCGGCATCTACGGCGTCATCGCTTACGTTGCGTCACAGCGCACGAAGGAAATCGGAATCCGGATCGCGCTCGGCGCGCTCTCGCGCGACGTCACGGCGTTGTTCCTGCGGCAGGGCCTGCTCCTGGCGTGCGCGGGCATTCTCATCGGCATGGTTGCCGCGGGTGTCGCCACGCGCGTCATGACGGCGTTGCTCTACGGCGTCGGCGCGCTCGACCCCGTCACCTACGCGGCAGTCGCAACCGGCCTTGGCCTGACGGCGCTGCTGGCTTCGTACGTGCCCGCCGCGCGCGCCGCGCGCGTGGATCCCGCGGAGGCGCTCAGACGAGAGGTGTAGGAGCTAGGAGCTAGAAGCTAGAGCGAGAGACAACAATCGCTCCAACTCCCAGCTCCTAGCTTCTGACGTTTTTCAGGTACTCGATACTTTGCGGGATGTGCGCCCATGGATCCGCGCTCTCGTCTTCGATGTAATAGAGCTTCGTTCCTGCACGCCTGGCGGCCTCGAGCACCGACGGCATCTCAATCTGCCCGGCGCCCACCGGGACATCGACGTCGGCCGGCGCCGTCGCCGTCCCTGTCTTTACCGGGACGCCCTTCTTCAAATCTTTCAGGTGGAGGCTCACGACGCGCGACTTGTAGCGGTCGATGAGTTTCGCCGGGTCCGCTCCGCCGTGAAACGCGTGAAACACGTCGATCTGGAAGGCCACGCGTTCCGGATCTGTGGCGCCCGCGAGCGTATCGAACAACGTGCCTTCGGGAGAAGGCACCATCTCGTAGCCATGACAGTGATAGCCGAAGCGTAGACCGGCTTCGGCCGCAGCCTTTCCGAACGTGTTGAACGCGTCCGCGGACTTCAATGCATCGTCGCGCGTGAACGCGTTGTCGTGCGGAATCCACGGGCAGACGACCCATGTCGCGCCGACGGCTTTCACTTCCTCGAAGGCGCTCTTCGGGTCGTCGCGCAGGCGCTCGAATCCCATGTGCGCGGACTGGCAGCGAAGTCCAGCCGCGTCGAGCGCCGCGCGCATTTCAGATGCCGTATGCTTCCAGAGGCCGGCGCCTTCGACTTCGCGAAAGCCGAGCGCGCGCACTTTGGTCAGCACGCCCTGCAGATCCTTTGGCAGGTACTCGCGCAGGCTCCACAACTGGAGCCCGACGGGCCCGTTGAGCGAGGTCTTGATTTCATCCTGTGCTGCCGCCCGGCGCGGCGCGACGGCGGAAGCGGCAAAGCCGACGGCGATCGTGCTCAGAAACTCGCGGCGGTTATACATGCGGCGCCCTCATTCAGTTTGGTACACGCAACGGCTTGGTCGCGAAGATCACGAGGGCACGAAGACCACGAAGCCTTCATGACCACGGAATGACACGGACGGACACGGATCGCTGTCACGCAGCACGCGCGCGCAGAAGACAATTGAGGAAGCGTATGCGTTGGTCGGCAGCCTCCTCGTCGAGCTCTGCGCCTCTTGGATTTCTCTGCGAGAAGATCGTCTTCTCGCGCGCACAGAGCATCCACTCACGCTGAAACCACTCCGAACAAAGATTCCCACCGCATTTCTGCCTTCGTGAGCTTCGTACCTTCGTGCACTTCGTGAATGCCGTGCTTGGCCGTGTCACGCCACGGGGCTGGCCACGGTCATGAGCTGACGTCAAAGCCCACGAACTCTGCCAGGTAGCTGTTGCCCTTGTATTCCATGTCCTTCTGGATGCCGATCTCCGACGTGTAGTACGCGTGCGCGACGCGGGACTTCAGCTCTGCAAAGAACAGTTCCTCTGGCTTGTTGGGCGTGCGCTCGTTTTCGGCCATGCGCGTCAACACCGCAACGCGTTCGTCCGGCGATGACTGGAGAAAAGACTTTCCGCCGCTCTCGCGCGACAGCTGCTCGACGAGCTTCAGTCCGTCGCGCCACTTTGTTCTGTCCTTTTCTTCGAAAGCCTCCGCCAGCCGGCCGTCGATATACGCGGCGACCTTCGCGGCACGTGCGCCGGGCGAGTGTTCGTCCGCCGGGATGATCATCTCGCTCAATTCGTCGACGAGCGCGAACTCCTCTGGCGTGAAGAACGCGGGACTGGCGACCGCCTGCGCCGCGACCCGTTCACCGACGCCGAGGGAGGCGGCCACGGTCGCGGCCGCTCCGAGCTTGATGACATCGCGCCTGGTCAAATCATCCATTAGAGGTTTCCCTTCTGGAACTCGGAGGCCAGGTAATCGCACGAGCGCCAGGCCAGCGCCATGATCGTCCATGTCGGGTTCTGGCAGGACGCGCTCACGTGGCTGCTGCCGTCGACGACGAAGAGGTTCTTCACGTCATGCGACTGCTGGAACTGGTTGAGGACGGACATTTTCGCGTCCGTCCCCATCCGTGCGGTGCCGAGCTCGTGGATGGACCAGCCTTCGGTCAGCACTTTCCGATCGACATTAACGATCTCGAATCCGGCGAGCTCGAACATTTCCTGCGCCGCCACCACCATGTCCTCGCACATCTTCTTTTCGTTGTCGCCGAACTTGTAGTTGAAGCGCAGGACGGGAATCCCCCACTTGTCTTTTCTCTCGGGATCCAGATCCGCCTGGTTCTCGTAGCGTGACAGGACTTCTCCGAAGCCGCCCATGCTGATGAATGCTCCCGCGTAATCGCGGACGGTTTTCTTGTACGCCGCTCCGAAGCCAGGCGTGTCAAGCGCGTTTCCAGGAAACATCTGCGTGCCGGCGCCGCCTTCGAACCCGTAAGCGCGAATGAAGTTGGGATTCTTGTCGGAGATGTTCCGGAAACGCGGAACATAGAAGCCGCCGGGCCGCCCATCGTCGATCGTCTTCGGCTTGCCGACGCGGTCCTTCACGAGACCGGTAATTCCCGGCCCCATGACGTGCTCACAGAAGTTGTGGCCCACGTGTCCGCTGGAATTGCCGATGCCGTTCGGATGCGTGCTCGATTTCGAGAGCAGCAACAGCCGCGCGGACTCCAGCGTCGATGCGGCGAGCACGACGACCCTGGCCTGCGCCTCGTAGGTCCGGCTGCTCTCTGAGTCGACGAACGATACGCCGCGCGCCTTCCCGGTGTTGGGATCGACGAGGATCTCGCGCGCGATCGAGTTGGTGCGGAGCGTGAGGTTCCCCGTGTCCATGGCCGGGTAGATCAAGCCTGTCGGAGAATCGAATGCGGCGTGGATGTCGCATCCGCCCGCACGACGGGCGCACGCGCCGCGACCGAAACAGCGGCTGCGATACTTGTTGTGCTTCAGGCCATCGGTCGTGACGCCGGCACGATACGGCGTCAGCACGCGATTCATCTTCTTCAGCGAACTGCGCAGCGTCAATTCGGCGCTGGCCAGTCTGGTGGGGCGCTGAAAGATGCTGTCAGGCAGGAACGGCAGGTTTTCCTTGACGCCCGAGATGCCGAGATATTCATCGACCTTGTCGTAGTACGGCTGGATGTCCTTATAGGAGATCGGCCAGTCCTCCCCGTAGCCGTCGTGACTCTTCGCCTTGAAGTCGTAATCGGAGAGCCGCAGCGCCAGGCGTCCCCAGATGTTCGTCTTGCCGCCAAGGCATCGCGCGCGCACCCACGCGTAGTTCGTGCCGGTGTATGGATGTTCTTTCTCGTCGACGACGATGTTCTTTGAGTAGTCGGAGCCGCCCCAGCCCTGGACGTAGGAATGCACCTTTGCGTATTTGGAATCGGCGGCGTAGGGAGGCTGACGGATGGTGTACTCGTTGAGCGAGAGCGCATGCCTGTCCGGCGGCATGTCGCCCCTTCTCGGGTGCTCGTACGGCCACTCGGTCGACTTCAACTCCTTGCTCGTGTCGATCTTCTTGCCCGCCTCGAGCAGCAGCACTTTCATACCGCGCGAGGTCAGCACGTGCGCGGCCATGCCGCCGGCGGCGCCCGACCCGATCACGATCGCATCGTAGGTGCGTCTGAGGTCGACTTCGGGTTGCGCATTGCCCTGAATTAGTCGGATGAAATTCATAGTGCGTGCCTGAGAAATCAGCTCTTCGGCTTGTACATTTGATCGAGGAACAGGTAGCGGTCCCGGTGCTGCTCCGGCTCCGCGCGCGTGTCGACGTCGATATGCATGACAGACACGGTATCGCCGCGATTGGCAGGAGGCCACGACGGCACGCCTGTGCCGTTGGGGTCTCCCGTCTTCACGAAGTTCGCGAAGTAAGCCTGGAAGGTCTCCGACACCTTGTAGTCGTCGGGCGTCCACGCGTAAGCCTTGTTCGTCGCAAGGTTGCCCATCGCGTATTCGATTTCCGCGGAGTGCGCGGCCCCTCTCGCTGGCCGCGGTTGATTCGCTGACGACGCGCCGCCGCCGTCGGTCGGCGCGTTCATCGCCGGGCGCGGGTGGGAGTAGAAATATCGGTAGACGGGCTTGTCGCCGGTCTTGCCGTGCAGGTCGGCCCACTTCCACGTGCTGTAGGCGATGAATCGATCGCTGGCGAGGCTGGTGGCTGACGCGATGACCTCCTCGTTGTTCGCGCCTGCGTAGAGCTTCAGGACCTCGTCGGCACGTTCGTCGTACAGCTTCTTGATCGCCTGTGCGTAGTTCTCGGGCGTCGGTTCGGCAGTTCCGAGGATGCTGCGATAGTTGTTCTCTTCAGAGTTCCATCCGACGAGCAGCGGCACGTGCGCCTGGTCACCGGCGGCGAAGATGTCTGCGGGACGTCTGGGCAGGAAATAGCCGTCAACGGTCGTACCGAAACGCGGAGTTCCCTGTTTGGCGGTTGCTTCGAGGAGCTGTTCCGCCGGCAACGCGCGCAGCGCGGCAAGCGAGGTCGCGCCGACCGCTGTACCGAATTTCATACCCGTCTGTTCTGCTTCTTCGAGAGGAACGGGGCCGAGCGTCGGATTGATGAGCGCGCCGCTCTCTCCGACGGCGCCCGCGATCAGGTTCCTGGATAACGGAGAGGCCATTTGCGCGCTGACCGACGTCGAGCCGGCCGATTCCCCCGCGATGGTGACCTTGCTGGGATCGCCGCCGAATGCGGCGATGTTCTTCTGCACCCATTGCAGCGCCGCGGACTGATCCAGCAGTCCCTGATTCCCGGACGCATGATGAGGAGACTCTTTCGTCAGCTCGGGGTGAGCGAAGAATCCAAACACCGTCAGGCGGTAGTTCACCGTCAGCGCGACGATGCCTTTGCGCGCCATCGACTCGCCGTCGTACCGTGGCTCGGAGCCGTCACCCGCGATGTATCCGCCGCCGTAGAAATAGACGAGCACCGGCAGACGTTCGCTCGCCGGCGCCGCGGGCGTCCACACGTTCAGATAGAGGCAGTCTTCGCTGACGCCGTTCGACCGGAAGACCATGTCGTTGAACACTCGGCGCTGCATGCACTGCGGAGCGAACCGCGTCGCGGCGCGCACGCCGGTCCAGTCCTCGACCGGTTGCGGCGCCTTCCATCGCAGGTCGCCGACGGGGGGCGCGGCAAACGGTACCCCTCGGAAGACGTGAATTCCGCTTGGCTCCGTCGTGCCTTCGACGGTGCCGTTTGCGGTCTTGACGCGGTCGGCGCCGACGACTGGCAGAGCTGAGGCGAAGACAACGGCGGCGGCGAGAGCGCTTGTTCGATAGGTCATGTCACACCTTCACACCTTTGAGCGCCCTGCATCCTACCTTGTCCGAACCGCTCATGTCGCGTACGTTGTTGCGGATGGACGAGAGTTCCACGACGCCGAAAGGACGCGCCGCCCGGGTCAGAAAGAACCTGAGGCTGGGGATGGCGCTGGCCTGGGCAGCCTCGCCGCGTTCCCTGATCCGGTATTCGCTGCTGGGCATGCTGACTGCCGCGATGCCGCCCGTCAGCGTGTACCTGGGTGCGACCCTCGTCAATCGCATCGCCGATGCCCGGATGCACTCGCTGCAGATGCGCGACATGCTTCCGATCGTGATTGGGTTGTGGCTCGTCACCGCCGTGCAGCGATCGATCGGCGCTTATATGGGCTACGGCCGCAACCTGTTCGTCCGCCGCGTGCAGCTGGAGGCGGAACGGCGGCTGCTGGAGCAGGCGGCGAAGGTGGACATCGGACACTTCGACAACTCCAACTGGCACGATCGCCTCGCGCGCGCCAAGCGCGATGTGTCCTGGAGACCTGGCGACCTCACGTGGTCGGTCCTGGGGCTCTCGGGCAACGTCGTGACGATTGCGCTGATGGCGACGCTTCTCGCCAGCCTTCATTACGTGCTGGTCGTCCTCGCGCTTCTGGCGGCGGTGCTCTCGCTGGCGCTCGAGCGCCGCGTGACGTCGCGCCTCTACGAGTTCTTCTACAAGGAGACGCCTGAAGAGCGTGAGCGCGAGTACATGGGCGACCTGCTGGCGCAGCCGCGCACGACGAAAGAGATCCGCGCGTACGTCCTCGCGGACTACCTGCTCGGCCGTCATCAGAAGCTGTCCGAGGATTTGTTCAAGCAGCGCGAGGAGATGTACCGGTCCGCGACCCGCGTATCGCTGCTCACCGGATTTGTCAGCGGCACAACGCTCGCGCTGGCGTATCTCTTCGTGGCTGTCCAGGGCGCGGCCGGCACGATCAACCCCGGAGGCGTCGTCCTGGTGATTGGCGCCTTTACCTCGGTCGCCGCAACGCTGGGAAACATCTCGAGCACGTTCCTGGCGGTCGACCAGCACACCACTTTCCTCGACGACTATTTCTCGTTCCTGTCAATCGAGCCGCTCGTGGCCGTGCCGGCGTCGCCGTATCCCGTGCCGGACTGGCACATCGACGATATCGAGTTCGATCGCGTCACGTTCACGTATCCGGGCGGCACCGAGCCAGCCGTCGAGGGCTTGAGCCTGCACATCCGCAACGGTGAATTGATCGCGCTGGTCGGCGAGAACGGGGCGGGGAAGAGCACGCTCGTCAAGCTCCTGCTGCGGTTCTACGATGCCGATCGGGGATCGGTCCGCGTCGGGGGGGTCGACGTCAAGGATCTGCATCCCGAAATGCTGCGCAACCGGGTCGGCGTGCTGTTCCAGGATTACGCGAGCTACGAACTGTCGGTCCGCGAGAATGTCGTCATGGGGCGGCCCGGTGGCCACGTCGACGATCGGCGTGTGTTGGAGGCGCTTCACGACGCGCGCAGCGAGTGGTTGTTGAAAAAGATGCCGAAGGGACTCGATTCGAAGGTCGGGCGGCTCTTCGAAGGCGGTCACGATCTCTCGGGCGGCGAGTGGCAGCGGCTCGCGCTCGCCCGCATCATGTATCGTGACGCCGACATCTGGATCCTCGACGAGCCGACCTCGTCGCTCGATCCGGAAGCGGAGGCGGGCATCTTTGCAGAGTTGAAGGATAACTTGAGGGGCCGTATCGGAATCATCATCTCGCACCGGTTCTCGACAGTCCGCATTGCCGATCGCATCGCCGTGGTCGCCGATGGGCGGATCATGGAACTGGGCACGCACGACGAGCTGCTGCTGGCCGGCGGCCGCTACGCGCAGCTCTTCGAGCTGCAGGCCGCGGGGTATCGCTGACAATGGTGAGCGTGCTCCGTCGTCTCGATGCGCGCCCGGAATGGCAGTTCTTCGCGGTGCTGCCGCGAGCGGCTCGCAGCCTCGGCTGGGCGTGGTGGATGATTCTCGTCCTGCGCGGCACGCTGCCCGCCGTGTTTGCCATCGCGATGGGCGTGCTCGTAGGTCGCGTGCAACGCGGCGAGACCCTCGCGTCCGCGCTCGCGCTCGTGGGGATCGTATTCGTGCTGCTTCAGGTGCTCGGCCCGGTTCACCAGGCGATGAGCGCCAACCTCGGCGATCGCACGGCCGCGTGGCTCTACGATCGCCTGACGGAAGCGTGCGTCCGTCCGCCAGGCATCGGACACCTCGAGGAGTCGAAACTCGCGAGCGACCTCACCGTCGCTCGCGATTTCGATCTCGGGATGACGGGTCCGCCGTTGTCGATCTCCATGGACTTCATCGCCGGCGGCCTGGTTGAGATGATCGGCGGTCTCGCGTGCGCGGTGGTGCTCGCGGCGTATGCCTGGTGGGCGCCGGTGGTGCTGGTCGGCGGATGGCTCGCGACGCATTGGCTGCTGCGCGAAAGCGGGGTCTGGCGCGATCGCAACACCGACGAGGTGCGCGCGGCGCAGCGCGACGCCGACTATGCATATCGCCTGGCCGTCGACCCGCCGGCGAGCAAGGAGCTGCGCCTCTTTGGCCTCGCGACCTGGACCATCGACCGGTTCGTCGCGCGCCGCACGCGCCTGCACGAGCTCCAATACGCCGCCACCAGGTTACGCGAGCGGCCGGTCGTCTGGAGCCTGCTGCTCGTCCTCGGCGCGAACCTGCTCGTCTTCTGGTCGCTCGCCAATGCCGCGTCCAACGGCAGCGTGAGCCTTGGCGCCGTCGTCGTGTACGCGCAGAGCGCCGTGGGCGTTTCAATGATCGCCTTCGGCGGATTGAATTGGGCGCTCGACGGTTCTGCCGCACCGGTGGCGGCGGTCCTGCGCCTCGAGCCGGCGATGCGTGCGTCCGGCACGCTCCCGTCCGGCACGCGCACCGCAAGCACGCCCGCCACCGAGATCCGCTTCCGCGATCTCACGTTCGCGTATCCACACCCCTCGACGTCGCTCGGGGCAGGCGGTCCTCCCGTGCTCGAGCACTTCGACCTCACGATTCCCGCGGGATCGTCGCTCGCGATCGTCGGCCAGAACGGCGCCGGCAAGACGACGATCGCGAAACTGCTCTGCCGGCTGTACGACCCGCAATCGGGCGGCATTGAGGTGGACGGCGTGGATCTGCGCGACATGGATCTCGCGTCCTGGCGCTCACGCATCACCGCGGTGTTCCAGGACTTCCTGCGCCTCGAATTGCCGCTGCGCGACAACGTCGCGCCGGCTGGCGCGCCCGACGACGTCATCCGTGCTGCGCTCGAATCCGCCGGCGCCGCGAACCTGGCGAGCCTCGACACCGTGCTCGCGCGTGGCTACACCGGCGGCACCGATCTTTCGGGCGGGCAGTGGCAACGCGTGGCGCTCGCGCGGGCGTTGTCCGCGGTGACGATGGGTGCGGGCGTGGTGTTGCTCGACGAACCGACCGCGCAGCTCGACGTGCGCGGCGAAGCGGAGATCTTCGATCGCATCCTGGCCGCGACGCGCCGGTGCACCACCATCCTCATCTCGCATCGGTTCTCTACGGTGCGCCACGCGGATCGCATCTGCGTGCTCGAGCACGGCCGCGTGATCGAGCTCGGCACGCACGACCAGCTCATGGCCCACGACGGCCGCTATCGCACGATGTTCGACATGCAGGCCCAGCGGTTCACGGGCGGTGACGAGGAGGGCACGACCTATGACGTCCTCGCCTGATCGTCGCGACAGCCGCGCCGGGCGTGATGCTGATCCGGCGATCGATCCATTGCCGCCGGCACTCTCGTCGATGTGGCGCCTGTGCAAACTGGGCTACCGTCGCGAGCCGCGGCTGATGCTCGCGGCGTTTGCGTTGTCGCAGCTCGCGGCGCTGCCGGATGCGCTGCTCGCGCTGTGGCTGATGCTGCTCGGTGACGGCGTTCTCGAGCACAAACCCGGACTCGTGCGCGCGGCGGCGATCGGGCTCGGCGTCTCCGCGACAGCGACATGGTTCCTGCGCACGGCCGGGACGCGCGTGCAGCGCCGCTTCCGCGACAAGGTGACGATCGCGCTCGAGTCGCACGTCGCGCGCCTGCAGGCGTCGGTGGCTACCATCGCGCACCAGGAACGTCCCGAGGTGCTCGATCGTCTCGCAATGCTGCGCAACCAGGTGTTCGTGCTCGATCACATGTATATGTCGGTATTCTCCACGCTCGGATGGATCCTTCGACTGGGCGTGACGATTGCGCTGCTGGCGTCGATTCACCCGGCGCTGGTGCTCCTCGCGGTGTTCGCGGTGCCCACGGTCCTCACCTCCACGTGGCGTCCTGCTGTCGAGCGCGCCGCGCAGGAGCGCGGCGCCCAGGCCAGTCGCCTTTCGCGTCATCTATTCACGATCGCGACCACGGCGGCACCGGGGAAGGACGTGCGCGTCACCGGGATCGGCGATCGCCTGATGCGCGAGCGTCGTCGATCGTGGGAGCAGTGGTACGCACTTGTGTCGACCGCGCGCGTCGGATCCGCCGTGTGGCACACGCTCGCGTGGACGGTGTTCGGTCTCGCGTTCGTGGGCGCGATTGTGTTCGTATCGGTCGGCATCCGATCGTCTCCGGGCAACGTGCTGCTCGTGCTCGCCGCAGGATCGCGCCTCTCGATGTACATCGGCGCGACGGTTGGCGAAGTGGGCTTCCTGCGCGGATTCTGGATGGACGGCTCACGGCGCCTGGCGTGGCTGGAAGATTACGCGGCATCGTCCAGTGCATCTGCGGATTTGCCGGTACCCGCTCGACTGGCACAGGGAATTCGGCTGGATCACGTGTCATTCGCCTATCCCGGCACCTCGCGGCTCGTTCTGGACGACATCTCGTTGCTGCTGCCGGCCGGTTCGGTCATTGCCATCGTTGGCGAGAACGGAGCGGGCAAGACGACGCTGGTCAAGCTGCTCGCCAAGATGTACGAGCCCTCGTCGGGCCGCATTCTCGTGGGCGACACGCCGCTCGCGCGTATGCCCGCGGACCAGTGGCGCGCGCGGCTGGCCGGCGCGTTTCAGGACTTCTTCCGCTTCGAGTTTCGCGCCCGGCAGACCGTTGGCCTCGGCGACGTGCCGCGCGTGGACGATCGCGAAGCGGTCGTGGCCGCCGTCGCGCGAGCGGGCGCGAATGACGTCGTGGATCGCCTTCCGTCGGGACTCGACACGCAGCTCGGTCCGACGTGGCCGGAAGGCGTGGAGGTGTCGTTTGGACAGTGGCAGAAGTTCGCGCTCGCACGCGGCTTCATGCGCGACGAGCCATTGGTGCTGATGCTCGACGAGCCGACTGCCGCGCTCGATGCGGAAACCGAGCACGCGCTGTTCGAGCGGTACGCCGCCGCCGCTCACGGGCCCGATGCATCCGGCCGGATCACGATCCTCGTGTCGCACCGCTTCTCGACGGTGCGCATGGCTGACCTGATCGTCGTGCTCGATGGCGCGCGGCTCGTGGAACTGGGCACGCACGAGGAGCTCATCGCAAAGCGGGGACAATACGCGGAGCTCTTCGGCATCCAGGCCGCGGCTTACCGTTGACAATTCGCGCGTCTTGCTCGACACTTCGCCCAGCGCGCGCTGGGGCGCCTCCTGTCCGCGGCAAGGGAGCTTCTCCCACCCAATCTGGTTCGACCGAAACCGAGAACCTTCTTCCGGGCCTGATGTAAGCGGACGCCAGGCACTCAACGGAAGGAAGGTTTCATGAACACCCTCGACAATCTGAGGAAGGCCGCGAAGCGCTGGCTGAAGGCGCTTCGTGCGAACGATCCCGATGCGCGCGCGCGCATCGATCGCGCCTGTCCCGGCGCGCCTGCCGAACCCGGTCTCCGCGACGTCCAGCACGCGCTCGCGCGCGAGCGCGGCCACGAGAGCTGGAAAGCGATGATCGAGGCGCGGCCCGCGTCGACCGGCGCGTCGCTCGAACCCACGGGCGGAGCGACCGACGGCGAGCGCGTCGCGACATTCCTGGAGTTCGCCTGCTGGGACCATCACGTGCATGGCAAAGGCGATCACAGGATGCACGATCGGGCCGCGTGGCGCCTGCTGGGCCAGCACCGCGAGATCGCGCGCGACAGCCTCTACACCGCCGTCGTGTGCGGCGAGGTCGAGGAGGTCCATCGCCTGCTCGCTGAGCGGCCGGATGCCGCCCGCGAACGCGGAGGCGCGCGCGAGTGGACGCCGATTCTGTATCTCTGCTACACGCGGTTCACACACCAGCCGACCATCGACAACGCGATAGCGATTGCCCGCACACTGCTGGACCTCGGCGCGGATCCGAACGACTTCTACATGGCCGGCGACGCCCGATACACGGCGCTCGTGGGCGCGGCGGGCGAGGGGGAACAAGACTCGCCACGCCAACCGTACGCCGCCGCGCTGTTCCAACTACTGCTCGACCGCGGCGCCGAACCTTTCGACATTCAGGTCCTCTACAACACGCATTTCAGCGGCGACGTTCTGTGGTGGCTCGAACTGATATATGCACAGACCATCAACACCGATCGCGGCGCCGCGTGGAAGGATCCTGAGTGGTCGATGCTGGATATGGGCGGCTACGGATCCGGGGCGCGGTTTCTCCTCGACATCGCGCTGAAGAAGCGCGACGTCCGCCTGGCCGCATGGGTGCTCGCACGCGGCGCGAACCCGAATGCGGCGCCGCCGCGCGATCGACGCGCGTCGAAGCGAAGTCTTTATGAGGAATCGGTGCGCGAAGGATTCACCGAGATGACGGATCTGCTTCTGCGCCACGGCGCCATCCCCGCCGTCCCCATCCTGGACGACAGAGAGGCGTTCATCGACGCGTGCTTCCGCCTCGATCGTGCCGCCGCCGAGGCGCACCTCCGGGATCATCCGGAGTTCCTGCAATCGACCGATGCCATGTTTGCGGCAGCCCGCCGCGATCGTCCGGATGTGATCGAACTGCTGCTCGAGCTTGGCATGCCGCTCGAGATCGCGGATCGAGCGAACACCCGCACGCTCCATCACGCCGCAGCCAGCAACGCGCTGCGCGTGGCGAAGGTGCTGATCGAGCGCGGCGCGGAGGTGGATCCGCGTGAGGCCAACTACGATGCAACACCGATCGGGTGGGCGGCGCACGGAGACCGGACGGAGATGATCGAGTTCCTCAGCCGGTACAGCCGCAGCATCTGGACGCTGGCGTTCAGAGGTTATGTCGATCGGGTGCGAGACGTCCTGCAGCGCGAGCCGGATCTGGCAACGCAGGTTACGCGCGAGGGGATTACGCCGCTGTGGTGGCTCCCTGACGAGGAGGAGAAGGCACTCGAGATCGTGGAGCTGCTGCTCGCCCACGGCGCAGATCCATCAATCAAAAACAAGGAGGGCCGGACGGCAGCCGACTGGGCGCTGAAACGCGGAATGCGTGACGTGGCGGCGCGGCTTTCGGCACGTGTCACGACGGAACCAGCGCCGGTCGCGTCGGTTATCGAGCGCTACGAGCGCGTCGCGAACGATCTCACCCGTGCGTACGACTCGGGGGATGCCGCGGCACTCGAAAGCATCCGTCAGCATTACAACCTTCCGGTCACCTGGGAGGATGTGCGCTCGCTCGTGTGGCAACGCGTTCGCACCGTTCGCGAAGCGAAGGGTCGTCCCGGATCGTTTGCGCTTGCGGATGCCAAGGATTTCGTTGCGCGCGACCGGGGGTTTGGCAGTTGGGCCACTCTCACGACCGCCCTCGCGGCGGGCGTGTCATCCGTCGGCGCGTACATCGTCGATTCGAAGGAGAACAGCATCAGGCCGCGACGCGCGCTTGACGACAACGACTGGAACACCATCATCACCGTCATGAAGGAGCGACGGATCTCGTCGCTCGACGCGGCCGGGCAGATGAACGACGCCGTCCTCGCGCGCGTCTCACAGATGGATCATGTCACGCGGCTCGGTCTCGGTGGCTCGCGTGCGATCACTGACGATGGGCTCCGGCACCTGGCGCGGATGCCGCAACTTCAGGAGCTAGACTTGAGCCACTATCCTGGCGGTCTGATCACGGACCGCGGGCTCGGCGTGCTGCGCGATCTATCGGGGCTGAAAACGTTTCAAATGTGCTGGCAACCTGGCATTTCGGATGCCGGCGCCAGCAACCTGGCGTTCTGCGATCAACTGGAAAAGGTCAATCTGCTGGGCACCCCAACCGGGGACGGCGTCATTCGCGCGCTCATCGGAAAGCCCAGACTTCGCCAGTTCAAGACCGGGCATCAGGTCAGCGATGCGGGGTTGCCGCTTCTGCGGCAGTTTCCGATGTTCGCGTCGTGGCACGGCGGCGAGATTCGTTATTCGTTGATGAGTCCGGACAGTGCGCCTACGCACCTCCTGCTCGACGGCCCGTTCACGAACGAGGGGCTCGCCGGCCTGGCCGGCCTCGAAGGGCTCTTTGGATTGAGCTTCTTCTGGCACATCTCTCGATTGACGCCCGATGGCCTGGCGCCGCTCAAGGATCTTCCAAACCTCGGCTTCCTTGGATGCGACGGGAAACTGTGCAACGACGAGGCGATGCGGTCGATCGCCGCCATACCGCAGCTCCGCATGCTCATGGCGCAGGGAACGGTGGCCAGCGACGATGGGTTCGTTGCGTTGAGCCGCTCGGCAACGATTGAGTACATCTGGGGACGCGAGTGTCCGAATCTCAGCGGCCGCGGATTCGCCGCGATGTCCGCGATGCCGAGACTTCGCGGCCTCGCCGTGAGCTGCAAGAACGTGGATGATGCGTCACTCTCCACGCTGCCGCGTTTTCCTGCGCTGAGGGAGCTGATGCCGATGGATGTGCAGGACGAGGGATTTCGGCACGTGGGCCGCTGCGAACCGCTCGAAGGGCTCTGGTGTATGTACTGTCGCAACACGACCGACGCCGCGACCGAGCACATCGCAGGTCTCTCCCACATGACGACGTACTATGCCGGCGCAACCGCGATCACGGATCGCAGTCTCGAGATTCTCGGGCGGATGCCGTCGCTCGAAAGCATCGAGTTGTATGAATGCAAGGGCATTACGGACGGCGGACTGCGATGTCTCTCGAGCCTTCCGAAGCTGCGAAAGATCGGCCTCAGCGGTCTTCCCGGCGTCACTCTCGCCGGGACGGCGGTGTTTCCTTCCTGTGTCCGAGTGGATTATTCAGTTTGAATCAGCGAGGATCCCTCAGCTGTGCGAGCTTGGCGAGGCGCAGGATCCCCCGTCATCCAACAAAGGAGTGGAGGTCTGTCATGCACTACGTCAGCGTCGCGGTATGTGCCGGAATCCTGGTTGCCTCGGTCGCATCCGCGCCGGTATCGGCGCAGACGACCGTGAAGCGCAGCCCGGAGGAGATGCGTGCGTCGTACGACGCGCACAAGGGAGACTTCGATTACCTGCTCGGCGACTGGGAGTTCACGGCAGAGAGCAAGGAGTACGGGAAGTTTCGCGGGTTGTGGAGCGCCGTGCGTCTTGAAGGAGGGCAGATCCTCGACGAATACCGGGTTCTCGGCGATAACGGCGACACCATGTACATGACCACATCGCTGCGCAACTACAATCGCGCGCTCGATCGCTGGGAGTTGGTAGGTCTCGATGCAGGCAACGGTATCCAGGACATCGGCACGGGCCGTCGCGTCGGCTCCGAGATGCAGATCGAGCAGAAGTTCGGGGTCACGACCGACAAGCCGTCGCTGTGGAAGATCCGGTACTACGATATCGCTCCCGATCGATTCTTCTGGAGCGCCGATCGATCGACGGATGGCGGCAAGACATGGGTCAGTAAACATCAGACGATCGAGGCGCGGCGGATTGGTCCGCCCCGGTCCTTTGGCGCGCTGGCAACGGGAAAGAAGAGCACGCAGTCCACGCCACAGGCAGCGGATCCGATTTCGGGCAACTGGGGCTCCGACGACCAGACATTTCTCGAGTTGAAGCTCGATGCGAACAATGCGGTCTCAGGCACCGCGATCTGGCGCGACGGGTCCAGCCAGGAAACCCGCGGGCCGATCAAGACGGGAACGTTCAATCCAAGGACTGGCGCAATCAGGCTCGAAGGTGAAGCCAAGCGTCCTGACACGGGCGCGACCGCCAGTTATGTGATCGAAGGGAAGCTCGAGAAGGACACCCTTGCCGGGACCTTCACGTTCGACGACCGCAAGGGCAACTTCAGCTTCACCAGGAAGTAGCGTGTCGTTCCCCGAGTGGGTCGAACCGATGGCCGCGACGCTCACGCAGGAGCGATTCACAGGCCCCGATTGGATTTTCGAACGGAAGTTCGACGGCATCCGCCTGATCGCCTTCAAGAACGATCGCGACGTGCGGCTGCTGTCGCGCAACCGGCTGCCGCAGCGCTCGCCGCCAATCGCCGAGGCGATCGCGAACCTGCCGGTGCGCGACCTGGTGCTGGACGGAGAGATCACGTGGCCAGCCAACAGGCTGGCGTACCACGTGTTCGACATCATGTGGATCGATGGCCGCGACGTCACGCGGCTGCCGCTCGAAGAGCGGCGCGCGCTGTTGGATTCGCTGCCGCTTCGAGCGCCGCTTGAGCGCGTCGCGACGCTCGACGATCGGCAACCGTGGGAGCGTGCCCGGCGCGAAGGCTGGGAAGGCGTCATCGCGAAGCGGCGCGGCTCGCCGTACGAGCACCGGCGCTCGCCCCACTGGCTCAAGATGAAATGCGAAGCGTCGCAAGAGCTCGTCGTCGGCGGCTTCACGGATCCGCAAGGCGGGCGCGTCGGACTGGGCGCGCTGCTCGTCGGGTACTACGACAAGGACGATTTCGTCTTCGCGGGCAAGATCGGAACGGGATTCGATACGAAGCTGCTGCTCGAGCTTCGGGCCCGGTTGGACACGATGGAGATCGCGAAGCCGCCGTTCACGAAGGGCAGCGGCCTGCCGCGGGTGCGCGCGCACTGGGTCCGTCCCGAAATGATCGCGCAGGTCGGCTTCATCGAATGGACGGTGCACGGCAAGCTGCGTCACCCGCGCTTGCTCGGCATTCGTACGGACAAGTCGCCGCGACATGTCATCAGAGAAACATCGTGATTACACATCCCGAGAAGGTGCTGTTTCCGGAAGACGGCATCACGAAGGGGGAGCTGGCGTCCTATTACGAAAGGATTGCGCCGCTGATGGTGCCGCACATGCGTGCGCGGCCCGTCTCGATGGAGCGATATCCCGCCGGTATCGGGAAGAAAGGGTTTTTCCAGAAAGACGTCTCGAAGGGGTTTCCCACGTGGTTGGAACGCGTGGAAGTGCCGAAGAAGGACGGCACCGTCCACCATCCCATCGTCACCGACACGCGGTCGCTGCTCTGGCTCGCCAATCAGAACTGCATCACGCCGCACGTCTGGACGTCGCGTGTGCCGGATCTCGCACATCCCGACGTCTGTGTCTTCGATCTCGATCCCTCAAAGGCGGACGAGCACGACACGGTTCGAGCCGCGGCGCTCGCGCTGCGCGACCTCCTCGAAGAGATCGGCTTGCCGAGCTGGGTGAAGACGACCGGCTCGAAGGGGTTTCATATTGTCGTCCCGCTCGACGGCAAGACACCGATGGGCGAGGCCGCGGGATTCGCGCAGGCCGTCGGAACGTTCCTGGTCAAGCGGAATACGAAACAGCTGACGCAGGAATTTCACAAGGCCGACCGCGGCGGGCGCATTCTCGTCGACACCGGGCGTAACGGTTACAGCGCGACCTTCGCCGCGGCATACGCGGTGCGCGCGAAGCCGGGCGCGCCGGTCTCCGCGCCGTGTACATGGGAGGAGATCGAACGGGGCACAGTCGATCCGCGCACGTTTACGTTGCGCAACATGGCCGCACGTGTGGCGGAGGTGGGCGACGTCTGGTCGGACATGCGCCGCTGCAAGCGGTCATTGAAACGCGCGATCGAGAAATTGCGGCAAGGCTCGAAATGAGTGGGCGAGGGACGCTGTCCGTCTCGATGACGCCACTTCACCGCACGAGCCGCGACAGCATATAATCCGCCTTCACATCTTCCCCCAAGAACGGAGTCCGTTTATGTCAATACGTCTCGTGCCCGCCGTCTCGGCGTGTCTGCTCCTCGCGTATGGCGCGCCGGCCCTCGGGCAGACGAATAGTTCCGACAAACCGACCTGGTGGGCCAAGTATCAGTATCTCGCCGCGAATGGACCCGAAACCTGCACCGGTCAGCCCGCGTTGAAGATCGGACCCAACGTGGATGTCTCGAACGAATGCGGTCCTCAGAGTGAGACGTACGTCACGATCAATCCGGCGCGCCCGAAAATCCTCGCAGGCGGATCGAACGAGATCTTCCGGCTGCCGATGCGCGGATACTTCTCGAGCGATGGCGGCACGACATGGGGCGGTGTGGATCTACCGCTGCCGCCGGCGAAAGGGAATGGCATTGACTTCGGCTCCGATCCCTCGCTTGCCTTCGACACACGCGGCAATGTCTTCTACAGCTACATCGTCGTGTACTTCGGCAACGGCAACGGCATCAATGGCACCGCGATGGCCGTTGCCCGGTCGAGCGACGGCGGCCGGACGTATCCGCAGACGCAGCTCACGCTGTTCTCGCAAGAGGGCGGGTCCGGGCACTTCAATGACAAGCCGATGATTACCGCCGATACCAACACGGCGAGCCCGTTCCGCGACTCGGTCTACGCCGCGTGGGATGCGGCCACGGGCGGATCCCCGGGCGGCGGAGTCCGGTTCGCGCGCTCCATCGATCATGGCGCGACGTTCACGGTCGTGCGTGTCGACGACCCGCGCGGACAGGGACGCGCGATTGGCGCCGTGCCGTTCGTCGGCCCGAATGGCGAGGTGTACGTCGCGTGGAACGACTTCGCGGCGAACACGATTGCGTTCAACCGTTCACTCGACGGCGGCGTCACGTGGGGGCAGCCAATCACCGTTTCGCGGAAACGCCTGCCGTTCGATATTGCGATCCCCGCCGAGTTCAATCGCGGAGCGCTCGTATATCCCGCGTGCGACGCGGATCGATCTGCGGGCCCGCACCGCGGGCGGTTGTACTGCTCGTGGATGGATCTCCTGTCGGCCGGCAATACCGACATCCTCGCGTCGTTCTCCGATGACGGCGGCAACACGTGGTCGGCGGCACAGTCGGTCACCGACCAGCCGACCGGCGTGGACCGCTTCAATCATTGGATGGCGGTCGATCCAATCACCGGGGACGTAAACGTGTCGTTCTACGATACGCGCAACGACACGACCGGCGCACGATTCATGACCGACATCTATTTTTCCCAGTCGCGCACGGGCGGCACCTCCTGGCTTCCCAATGTCCGTGTCACTGACGTGAGCTCGAACGAGCACGACTGCGCCGGCGTGTTTCCCTGCAGGGCGATCAACTACGGCAATCAGCAGGGAGACTATGCGGGCCTCGCCTCGTTCGGCGGCGTGTCGCATGCGATCTGGACCGACAGCCGCGATCAGCTCGACCCGTTGGCAGGATGTCTTACGGGCCTGGTTATGGAAGAAGTCTTCACGGCGACGATCGCAGCCAGGAAATAATCGGCCCTCGACTGGCGATTATCGCTCCACAGTCCCGAGTCTCGAGATTTGGGGGTACGCATGTTGAGAACGCTCTCCGGTACCGCGCTCATCACGGTGCTTCTCGCAACGAGCGCGATCGCGCAAAACGCCAAAGCGATCGTGGCCACCGCGTCCAAGACAATTGGCGCGGACGGCCTGAACTCGATCACCTACTCGGGTTCCGCGACGACGGGCAATTTCGGTCAGAGCCAGGCCATTGCCGGTCCGCTGGCTGTGACGACCATCACGAACTACACGCGCGCGATCGACCTGGCGCAGCCGGCGTCGCGCGCGAGCGGCGCTACGATGCCGCCGGCCACTCCCGGCGGACCTCCGCCGCAGCCGGGGACCTTCAATCAGAACATCACACCCGCCAATGCCGCCTGGACGCAGCAGCTCGAGATCTGGGTAACGCCCTGGGCCTTCCTCCGCGGCGCGACGGCGAACAACGCGACGGTTCGCTCCGAACGCGCGGACGGTAAGACGTACAAAGTCGTATCGTGGATGCCGCCGCAGAAGGCGCCATCCGGTCAGCCGTACCGAGTCAACGGCTACATCAACGATCAGAATTTGATCGAGCGCGTCGAAACGTGGGTGGAGCATCCGGTGCTCGGCGACCTGCACGTCGATACGTTCTACAGCAACTACCAGGACTTTGGTGGCGTGAAGGTGCCGACGAAGATTATCCAGAAGCGCGCCGATCTGACGACGTTCGAGGCGACGATCGCCAGCGCGAAGCCGAATCCATCGAATCTCACCGAGCTGCTGACGCCGCCTCCACCCGCGGCCGGAGCGCCATCAGGAGCGCCAGCCGGTCCACCGCCGTCACAACCAGCCCAGTCAGAAAAGCTCGCGGACGGTGTGTATCGGATCACGGGTAATTATTCCGCTGTGGCAGTCGAGTTCAGCGATCACATCGTCGTACTCGAAGGTGGGCAGAGCGAGGCTCGCGGTCTCGCCGTCATCGCTGAAACCAGACGCGTCATCCCGAACAAGCCGATCAGATACCTCGTCAACACGCATGCCCATTTCGATCACGCGAGCGGGCTTGCCCCGTTCGCCGCCGAAGGGATCACCATCATCACGCACGAGAACAACAAGGCGTATCTGGAAAAGGCGCTCAGCGGCCCACGGACGTTAGTCGGCGACACGCTGGCCCAATCGAATCGCAAGCCGAAGATCGAGTCTGCCGGCGACAAGCGGATCCTCCAGGACGGGACACGCTCGATCGAACTGCATCACGTCGAGAACCTCGCCCACTCAAACGGCATGCTGGTCGCCTACCTGCCCAAGGAGAAGATCCTGTTCACCGCCGACTTCAACGTCCCGGCGCCGGGTCAGCCCGTCAGTCCGGCCATCGGAACGCTGGTGCAGAACATCGACCGGCTCAAGCTGGATTTCGACAAGCACGTGCTCGTCCACCCGCCGAACCCCGATCGAGTGATGACGAAGGCCGATCTCCTCGAACTGGCGAAGGGAACGAAGTAATCAGCGCCTGTCAGTCATTTCCCGACGGCGAACAGCGTGTTGTCCGACCGGATGAACAACCGGCCGCCGGCGATCGCGGGCGACGCGAGCTGGCGTGCGTTGAGCCTGTTGCGTGCGACGATGCTCGGCGTCCGGCCCGCGGCAAGGACGATCGTCTCACCGTCTTCGCTCACGAGGTAGACTTTGCCGTCGCCGGCCACCGGCGACGCGGTGTAGACGCCGCCGATTCGCTCCTGATGGACGCGCTCGCCCGTTTTGGCGTCAGCGACCGTGAGCACGCCGACGTCGCCGGTCATGTAGATCAGGCCGTCGTAATAAATGATCGACGAGATGTAGGGCGCGCCGGATGCGACCCTCCACACGACGTTGGATGAGACGACGTTTCCAGTTCCGTCGGGCCGAATGGCCATGAACGGACTGCTGCGGTATCCGCGACTCAAGAAGATGACCCCGTTGTGAAACACAGGCGTCGGGATCGGGAATCGGTTGGCCTCCTCGAACTGCCACAGCCGCGCGCCGGTTGAGAAATCATGGCCGCTGACGCCGACGCTGGAGTTCACCACGATTTCCGTCTTCCCGCCTGTCTCGATGACAAGCGGCGTGCTGTAGGAGGTCACGCCCGCTGGCGCATCAGCTTTCCAGGCGACAGCGCCCGTTTTCGCGTCGAGCGCCAACAGGTACGATGCGCGCTCGTGGTAGCACAGCAGGACGACGCGATCCCTGGAGACCACGGGCGAGCTTCCGTGGCCCCAGTTGATCTGGAACGGCCCGTAGTCAGCGCCCAGGTGCTTCTTCCATACGAGCTTCCCTGCGAAGTCGACGGCAACGATCTGCCCGGTTGCGAACCACGCGTACACGCGCTCGCCGTCGGTCACGGGGCTCGGCGACGCGAGATTGTGTTTCTCATGAACCGAGGCAAGCGGGCCTTCTGCCGGAAGCTCGAATTCCCACATCCGCCGGCCGCTGCTCCGATCGAATGCGCTGACGAGGAATGTGACCTTTCGGTCGCTGGCCGGACCCGTCGCGAGCGGCCGCTCCCCGGCGTCCAGGGGATTGCCTCCCTGCACCAGGCGAGGCCCGGGGCGGATCTCGCCATTCCCGACCTGCGACGTCACGAAGACGAGATCCTTCCAGACGATGGGTGAGGAAATGCCGAGCCCGGTGAGCGACGCCTTCCATGCGATGTTTTCCGTGTCGCTCCACCGGAGGGGAAGTCCCGCCTCGCTCGAAACGCCCGACGCGGACGGCCCACGCCACTGCGGCCACTGGTCGGCGCCCAGCGTAGCGACGAGAGACGCCAGCAGCGAGGCGACCGTTGCGCAGGTTCTGGTGCTCGACATGGACGCCATCATATGCGCGAACATCCCATAACCGAGGTCCGATGGAATTACCCACACACGAGGCAGAACGTCGATGCGTGCAGCCAACAGGGCGTGGTAAGGCTCGTGCGGGTCGCGGCGCAGCGTCTTCAGCGGTGGAAAGGGGGGCGGGATAGAGTGGCGCGGCCACTCACGTTGATCGACGGCGTGAGCGGCAGCGCGATGATCAGCGCGATGCTGGGAATTCCGCAGCCGTAGCGGCCACGAGAATGTCAGCCCTCGGCTTTCAGCAGTCGTGCAATGGCGGACGCCCGCCGGTTCCAGTCCGCGGTTTCAGTGTCGAGCTGTTTTCTGCCGGCGCGTGTGAGGGTGTAGATCTTCGCGCGGCGCGAGTTGGGGGTCTGTCGCCACTCGGCGTCGAGCCATCCGGCGCGCTCGAGGCGTTGCAGCGCGGTCAGGAGCGAGCCGGGATTGACCTTGAACACGCCGCGCGAGATCTGCTCGACGCGGCGCCCGATGCCGAAGCCGTGCATCGGCTCCAGGCTGAGGGTCTTGAGGATCAGCATGTCCAGGGTACCCTGGATCACGTCGGTATTCGGTTCGCCCACAGAGCAGACGATAGCGCCGCCACATCTTGAGTGTCAAGATGTGGTCGCCATGAGGTCACGGAGCGGGGAAGAGGTCACGGCGCCTTGCTAACTCAGAGCCCACGGAGGTCACGGAGCTCTCTAAATCAAAGTAATTCTCGGTGGTCTCCGTGCTCTCTGAGTGAAGAACTCCGTGGCCTCCGGGCCGATCAGCTGCAGGACGGCGCGACGCGCCGCACGGACTGCACCCGCATCTGACGGTCCGTGAGCGTGCCCGTCACGCTGACGCGCGTGCCGACGTGATCGCGCAGCTTCAGCCCGTTGCCCGACTCGACCAATTCAATCGATGCCGAGCCCTTCTTCAGGAACCCGGATTTCCAGCTGCGCGACTTCGGCGCATCCGCGCCGGTCGGCTCCTTCAGCCGGAACGACTCGCTTCCGCGCTCGAGGCAGCCTGCGAGCGTGACCGGGGCGGGCTTCCTTGCCCGCGACCGAGCCGCCGACTCCATCTCAGGATCGTCGGCTGTTACGATGCCGGTGGTCGGCGTCGCCTTGGGGACCGCCGCGGACGACATCGAGGCCGCGGCCTTCTTCGCGCCCGTTCTGTCGGCAGTCATCTGCAGCTGTGCGTCTGCCGTGGTGATCTCCGGCCTGTCCGAAGACTCGTGCGCGGCCACCAGAATCGCGGCGGCTGCGACGGCGAGGAGTGCCAGCAGAACCACGCCCGCGCCAAGCGTGCCGCTCTTGCCTTTCGCACGCGGCGACTTCTTCGCGCCAGCCGACGTCTTCGAGCGTACGGACTTCTTCAAGGGCATCGTGTCCTCCTCCTGGAGACCCTCGAATCTGCCAGAGCAAGGGCAGTGCCCGGCAAAAAGGCGCCAATTATCAGCAGTTCGGCACTCGTGTGTTGCGACGACCCACCAATTCCGTCGTCCCGGACGCAACATCCGTGATGGCAGCCCTGACCGGCTCCGGCAAGGGTGCGACGAGTCGCACAAAAGCGCCCCGCGCGAAGGCGGAAGGCCCGTCGGACGAGACTTCTACGCGGCGTCGTGATGTTCGCGGTGCGCGTGGAGGGCGTGCGTGAGGCGCGGACGCTTGATGTCCCATGCGAGCCCGAGGAACTGCAGCGCGCGGATGCCCATCCAGTTGAAATCCACTTCGTACCACGCGAAACCATGGCGGGCGCTCGTCGGCTGCGCGTGGTGGTTGTTGTGCCAGCCTTCGCCGAACGTCAGCAGCGCGACCCACCAGTTGTTCGTGGAATCATCGCGCGTCTCGAACCGGCGCGTTCCCCACTTGTGTGTCGCCGAGTTCACCAGCCACGTCGCGTGCAGGCCG
>Ga0209686_1000302_pt1 | contig 26073 bp, 18 predicted proteins | sample GraSoiAngelo_126_FD_185883 | JGI IMG/M metagenome (GOLD analysis project Ga0209686, IMG submission 185883) | Grasslands soil microbial communities from the Angelo Coastal Reserve, California, USA - 14_0927_09_20cm (SPAdes) (version 2) | ecosystem: Environmental > Terrestrial > Soil > Grasslands ...
GTTCTGTCGATGCCGGACTGAACCTTTGGTTGTAACATTTTCTAGAACAATAAGCCCGAATCGCACGGCCTCGACTACTAACCCGTGCGTGAGAGGCAACCACGGAGAGCAAAATGAAACCTACGCAAACCAAACCTAGCATCGTGTTTTGCCACGGGATCTGGGCCGACGGCTCGTGCTTTAACAAGGTGATTCCCACGCTTCAGGCGGATGGGCATCAGGTGATCGCCGCCCAGTACGGCCTCGACACACTCGCGGGCGACGTCGCCACGGTAAAACGCACGCTGGGCCGGGTCATCACCCCGGCCATTCTTGTCGGGCACTCTTACGGTGGAAGCGTCATCACGGCTGCGGGAACTGATGACCGGGTCGCAGGGCTGGTCTACATCGCCGCACTCGCCCCGGACGCGGACGAGACATCGCAGAGCCAGCAGGCGAAATTCCCCGCCACCGACATTTTCTCTCACATCGAAGTTGCGGATGGGCGTGTCTGGATGCTCCCGGACGGTGTAGAGTGCTTCGCGGGCGACTTGTCTGAGCAGGAGAAGAAGTTCGTCTGGGCTACTCACTTCGCCCCGGCCGCGGACCTGTTCACACAAAAGCTCGATGGTGTCGCCTGGAGGTCGAAGCCCAGTTCGTACATCGTGGCCACCAAGGACCGTACCGTGCAACCCGAACTGCAACGCTTCGTCGCCAAACGCATGAGCGCCAGAACGCATGAGGTCGCGAGCAGTCACGTGCCCATGCTCTCCCACCCCGACTTGGTGATCAATGTCATCCGTGCCACCGCAAAAGCCCTTCAAGGGGCCACGGCAACAGCGTAAAGCGAGTCGGGGTTATGTTTTAGCTTCGGGGTTATCTTTTACCTATGTCGCTTCAGCAGTTTAGATAACTGTTCAGCGAGCGGGTTCATTCAGGTCAGTGAGCCGTTCTTCCTGGACGGGCTTAACCGGAAGGAACCGAATTACTTCTTGTTTACCAACCAAGAGTAATCGGATTGTCGTTCGGTCAAAGGACGAACGCTATTTGCGAAACCGCCGCCCAACATCGAGCTTCAGATCCAAGCCGGAAAGGGGCCAAGAAACACTTTAGGTCCACTGCTCAAACGTGTAGCTCTTCCTCAACCGGCAGCCTTCCCCCGTGCCTCAAAAGCGTGCCGGTAGTCTCGGACGAACTGAACAAACCTGATTGGTTTACGGCCGAGAATCTGCTCCACGTCTCGAGTCACGTTTGCAGCTTTGCCCTCGCGATACAGCCGTTGGAGATCAAGGAGAGCGTCCGCGTTCCACGCCGGCACGCCCGCAGATAGAAGAGCTTCCCTCAACGGCGCCGGTTGCAGATTGATGTACGCGATCTCACGGCCGAGCTCTTCGGATAGGATCTGAGCGATCTCCCTGTTCGTGAGGGCCTCCGAACCGGTCAAGGTGTAGGCTTTGCCCGCGTGGCCATCTTCAGTTAGAGCTTTCACCGCGACTGCCGCCACATCCCGAATATCGATCTGGCTGACTCGGCCATCGCCTTCGCTTCCATAAAACGCGTTCTGTGTGTTAATGGTCGGTGCATTGTAGTTAACGATGTTCTGCATAAATCCGTTGGGCCGAAGAAACGTATAAGGAACGCCAGTAGACTGGATGTAGTCTTCGGATTGGGCATGCTGCCGCGGAAATATTGCTTCGCGCCCGCCCATCGCCGAGAGCTTCACGACCTGCCGAACGTCCGACTGGGTGATGACCTCCATCGCCTTGCCCTCGAGTGCCGGAAGTTGCGCGGTTGGCGGCCCAACGAGAAATACTCGCTCCACGCCCTTCAGCGCTGCTCGCAGCGTTTGGGGCTGGTTGTAGTCTACGGTGACGATTTCGACTCCGGGAGGTGGGACTCCCGCCTTGCTTGCGGACTGAAAAGCCGCCCGCACCTGGACCTTGGTTTGAGCGACTTGCTTGAGAACCTCTTTGCCAACGTTGCCGCTAGCACCTGTGATTAGAATCATGACATTCTCCGATCTCATACATTACCTGTTCGATGCTTTGCGCAGGAAGACTAGCTCCGGAGTTAGAACTCGCTTTTACGCTTTACATTTTAGCGGGAGTCGTGCTTTGAGCCTGCGTTGGGGTCCACGATGTCCCTTCGGCGGGCGGCGTTACTGTTGCCCAGCGTTCGGCAATTTTGTCCCCTTCGAAACGCCAGAGAACGAAGCCATGAAACTGCATCTTCTTGCCCGATGCGACGTCAGTCCAACGCCAAATGTTGCGGCACACCACTTTGTCTCCTTCCGCAATGATTTCTTCAATCGTTAACCGCAGATCTGGCATGACCTTGTACATGCCGATCATCATCTGCTCGTCTCCATCGACACCGGTTGGCTTACCGCCGGGGCCATCGTGGTCGTAGAAGTCCGGCGTCATGTTCTTGCGGATTACGGCGGCCTTCCGTTTATTGACGAAATCCTCGAAGTGGTCTTTGACAAGCTGTTTCATTTGCTCTAGGGAAAGGTCGGTTGCCATGTTTCTGCTCCTGGAAGTTAAGATGCCCTGTGGCGGCTCGCGTCCTACGCCGTCGCAGGGCGGAATCCCCGGCAACTCGCCAATTCCCAAGGGAGACCACCTTCGCGTGCCTTACGGTCTCGAAAATAGCTCGTTGCAGAAAATCGGGCAAGTACGCACAATTTGTAAGCCAGTCCTGGCAAACTGAGGGTAGATTAATCAAAGAACATTTCGGATGTCCAGTGCAGGCCACCTCAAACGCCTTTGAGGGGAATGGAAGGTTCCGATTGTCGGGCATTTGTCCTTTGGCTCTCGCCGTTCTGCGGAGACCCGTGATCTACTCCCGGGAGTCGGTGAAAAGTACTGACCGCTCAGCTGCCGACAATAGAAGCGCGACGGGGTAATACGGCAGCCAGCAGGGACGTTCCGCCGCGCGTGGATTACATGTTGAGCGATGCAGAGTAACGAGCTCATCCCAGTTATGGAAGCAATGTGCAGCTGGGGCACAAAACATCTGGGTGTTGCGCCGAATCTCCCGCGAATCGCACCGAAACCGGCCTAGCCTATCACAGCACGCTCCACCCATGCTCACAGCTGTCGCTTCGGACCTTGGTTTTTTGCAAAGCGCCATGCTGGCCGGGTGACGGACAAGCAGGAAGGAACTCAAACACTTCTTGTTTGCCGAACCAACCGGAAGCTGGCCGGATGGTCGCCTACGCCGCTCCGACCGGCACCAGCTTTTTAGACGTCTTCCAGAGCTGCCGGTTGATGAAATCGGGGTTCACGTGCTAATGATGCGGACATATCACCTGCTAACGACACTCGACAAAATATGCTTGACAACATCATACATGCTGCATAGGCTACGGCCTCTGCGCTGTTACGCTGTGCGAGGGACAGCTCGCGTTCTTCCTGATCACAGTAATTTCTTCGCAAGCGCAAACATCGGTTTACACAGCCACGAGTTTGGAGTGTGTCTGGTTGTGGTAAGCGTCCCGGTCGAGGGGGCGGTGCGCGAATGAATCTGCTTGTCGGGGTTGGAGGAAATCGCGTATGAAAAACAACAGGGATATCGTTTTCTTTCCTTTGCTGATTGTTCTTTTCACTGCTTGCCTAGCTTTATTTAGCCCGCCGCTCATCGCCCAATCCACTTATGGTTCGATTGCCGGGGTGGTCACGGACCCCTCGGCAGCGGCAATTGCCGATGCCCAGGTAACCTTAACTAACCTGGGTACTTCCGAAAAACGGGCGCAGCCTACTGGGAGCGACGGGCTGTACTCCTTTGTGAACCTGTTCCCAGGCCGCTACAAGATCGAGGTAGAGAAAACTGGCTTCAAGCACTTCACACGGCCAGAGGTGGTGGTGGAGGTCAACCAGAGTGCACGCATCGACGTAACGTTGCAGGTGGGCGACATCACACAATCTGTCGAGGTGACCGGCGAAACTCCTCTGCTTCAGGTGGAAACCTCCTCGCTAGGTCAGGTTGTGGAAGAACGCAAAGTGAACGAGTTGCCCCTGAATGGTCGCAACATTTTCAATCTCACCGACGTGGCTCCCTCCGTAGTTCCGCAAGGAAACTCCTACGGCACGCCCGTCGGCAAGAACCCATTTGACTTCGCTAATTTTCAAGTGGGCGGTTCCTTTGCAAACCAAAGCGCGGAGTATTTGGACGGCCAGCCACTCAATATCGGCTATATTAATTTGCCGCTCATTCTGCCGACGCAGGATTCGATATCGGAATTCAAGGTCCAATACAACAATCTTGGGCCAGACTGGGGCAAGTTCTCCGGCGGAGTCATCAACCTGAGCACTAAATCGGGCAGCAATGAATGGCACGGTTCTGCGTATGAATTTCTGCGCAACAAGGTTTTGAACGCCAACGAATTTTTTGCCAATAAGGCGGGGATTAAGCGCCCGCCGTTCACACAGAATCAGTATGGAGCAACCTTGGGCGGCGCTCCGCTTAAAGACAAGCTTTTCGCCTTTTTCAGTTGGGAAAAGTTCAGCTTGCGCCAGGGGACCGTGTTCACGACCACAGTTCCTACGCTTTCCGAACGCGGGGTGGGCGCATCGGGAAACTTTGATTTTTCGGATCTGTGCGTCTCGGGCTTTACGAGTGGCGTTTGCAACGATAGAAGCGTCGCTTCCAGCGCCCCAGTCGGGACTACGTGCCCTCCGGGCGTAGCGCTAAGCGCTAATTGCCTCCAGGCACACCAGATCTACGATCCGCTTACAGTGAATACCAGCACAGGTGCTCGCCAGCCGTTTGCCGGCAATGTTATCCCTGCAAATCGTATCAACCTGACTTCCAAGTTTTTGCTGGGTTTGATTCCGAATCCAACCAACAGCGCGACCGTAAACAATTTCGTAAAGGCAACCGGTCTGGGCGGGGATAGCGACGAATACGTCCCCCGAGTGGATTACAATATCAACGATAAAAGCCGTATCTTTGGCCGCTACAGTTATTGGAAGTTGGCGGACCTGCCACGCGATCCCTTCGGCACGGGCCTCTGCCAGGATCGCTGTACCGAGACGTATCACACCCATGCCTTGGCAATCGGTTACAACTACACCTTAACTCCCACAACTACGGTGGACGCCAATGTGAGCGCCAGCCGTTTCCGCTACCTCCGTGTACCCGTGAACGCCGACTTCGACGTCACGAAGGAAGGTTTTCCGGCGGCGTACAATGGCGCCGTCCCCAACATAGAGCGAACGCCCCTGACGCCCTGTTTCGGCATTTCCGACCCCCTTATTACTTGTAGCCAGGGACAGAGCGCGATTTCCGACAACGACACACAGTTTAACTTCTCCCCGCGAGTCACGATGATCCATGGAAAGCACACCCTCGTCGCCGGCGCGCAGTTTGAATCGTCTTATGATAACTATTTGCAGACCAACACGGGGGGAGGTCTTATTTCCTTCAATGGGTTCTGGACGCAAGATAAGGCAGCGGGCGCTGGTACGCCTGGCACGGGGATCGATTTCGCTGACTTCATTTTGGGCTATGGCCTGGGGATTGGCTCCCCCTTGGGCAACCAGACATCCGGCGCCGTAAATATCTCTGGTCCGGTTGCCGGCAAGGAATTCTATCGAGCTATCTATTTCGGGGACACATGGAAGCTAACCCACAAAGTGACCGTAAACCTAGGCCTTCGATACGACTTCCAGGGTCCCTGGTCGGAGCGTCACGATCGGTTGACCTACTTCAATCCGAGCGTTACGAATCTAACGGTTACCGGATGCGGCGGAACTGCAGGAAGTCCCTGTCCCGGTGACTTGTTCCTGGTCAGGACTGGCGTGAACGGTGGCAGAAACAATCTTCCGCTTGACAAGAAAAATATCATGCCGCGTCTCGGCGTAGCCTACAGCCTTAATCCCAAGACTGTGGTCCGTGCGGGCTACGGAATATTCTTCATTCCCAACTTTGTGTCGTTCGGCGTTAACCCTTACATTGACCCGGTCAGCAGTTCCACCAATCCCTTTTTCGCTAGTAACGATGGCGGCTTAACTCCTGCCAGCACGCTGCACGACAGCAACTGTACGTTAGCTGCTGGTGTCCTTACATGCGCGATGCCGGGTCCGTTCGGCTCGACGCTCACCACCCCCCCGGGCCGAAATCCGAAACCTTCGCCGTCAGGATACGCTCTCAATTTGCAGAGTTTTTCGGCAACAGGATATACGGTACAAAAGAATGGATCTGTGCAACAGTGGAATTTGGATCTTCAACGCGAGTTACCTGCGGGCTTCTTCGCCGATGTTGCTTACGCTGGAGCGCATGGCGTGCACTTGCCACAGTTCAACACGAACATAGACCAGATCCCAGACAGCTTCATTGCAGCGGCCGCTGTGCAAGCTGCTCAGGGCCAAACGCCCACGATTGCTCAGGTCGTCCCTGCGGCAAGCTATCCGTTCAGCCCAGGTCTCACTGGAAGTCTCGCACTTGGAAACCTCAAGCAAGGCCAGCTTGATCGGCCATTTCCGCAATACACGGGCCTGAATCTCAACGGGCAAGGCTGCTGTGGCAGCACGTATCACTCCCTGCAGGCAACCGTAGTCAGGCGCTTCGCCGGAGGCGGCACCATGCTGGTGGCCTATACCAACGCTAAGCTCCTGGCTAACACAGATTCTCTTACCTCCTGGCTGGAGGGAGGAGGCACAGGGGGCGTGGGACAAGTTCAGGATTGGAACAATCTCGGTGCCGAGAGGTCTCTGGCTTCCCAGGACGTGTCGCAACGCCTTGTGATTAGCTACGTGCTTGATCTGCCTCTTGGCCGCGGTAAAAAGTTCCTCGGCGATGTGAGCGGAGTCGGAGAAAGGCTGGTTTCAGGATGGGGTGTCGATGGTGTCACGATCTTCCAACAGGGCTTCCCCCTGAAGATCAGTTATGGGGGGTCGACTCCACTCTCGGCTTTGGGCCTTGGAATTGGAACCTTGCGGCCCAACGTCGTGGCAGGTTGCAACAAAGGCGCACCTGCAGGTGTGTCGCGCCTAAACGAGTGGTTCAACACGGCATGCTTCACGGCGCCACCGCAATGGGGCTTCGGCAGTGAGTCGCGCGTGGATCCTACGCTCCGACAGGATGGCGTCAAGAACTTCGACTTTGCCATCTTTAAGAGAACGACCTTCGGTCCAAGCGAACGCATGAACGTGGAGTTCCGCACGGAGTTCTTCAACCTGTTTAACCACCCACAGTTTGCCGCCCCGAATACGACTCGGGTGTCCCCCAACTTCGGGGTGGTAACCAGCACGCTAGGCAATCCTCGGCTCGTTCAGTTCGGGCTGAAGTTTGCGTTTTGAGGCGTAAACCTCAAATCTCGAGGAAGGGACTGCCTCCCAGGCATTCCCTTCCCGCACTGGTTAAGCCGAGAAGCCAACCCTGTTGCGGCTCACGGGGCGGTCCGTCTATCCCCAGACCAGATTTTGCAGATTTGGATTAGGTCCGATATGCTCGCTAGTTCTGGATGAATCGCGCGCCCGTTGAGGTAGCTGTACGATGCTCGATGGGGCTAAGGGCGCCGCGAAACATGCCGACCTCCAGTGACACAAGCTAAATGGGTTCACAAGTCAACCGCCGGAACTTTCTCCGTTTCTCAGCTATGGCTGCCACCGCTCCGATTTTTGATTTGAAACTCCCCCGCGGGCTGGACTTCACACTGCAGAATTCGCCCACTCCCGAAAAATACCTCATCGAGACCATGCCCGGGGGTGTGGCCTTGTTCGACTACAATAACGACGGCCTGCTCGACATCTTTCTGGTCAACGGCGGCCATCTGACACGTCCCATGCAGCTCCCGGAGAAATTCGATCGCGCCAACCCCCGCTATTGGAACCGGCTCTACCGCCAGAACAAGGACGGCAGCTTCACCGACGTCACCGAAGCCGCAGGCTTGGCGACTGCAGGTGCGGGCAATTACGGCATGGGTGTGGCAGTCGGAGACTATGATAACGATGGTTTTGCTGACCTCTTCGTGACGAGCTATGGAAAAAATGTCCTGTACCACAACAATGGCGACGGAACCTTTACCGATGTCACCGAAAAAGCAGGCGTGGCGGGCGGCGGCTGGTCGGTTTCCGCGGGCTTCTTCGATTACGATAACGACGGCCATCTCGATCTCTTTGTGACTCGGTACATGGAATGGGACACCAAACACAGCAAAACCTGCGGCGGGGCCTGGAGAACCTACTGCCCTCCCGTCGAATTCCCGGCCACGACGAATCTTCTTTATCGCAATCGCGGCGATGGCACGTTCGAAGACGTCAGCCAAAAATCCGGCATTGCCGCCAAGAAAGGGCGGGCTTTAGGTGTGGCCTTCGCCGACTGTGACGATGATGGCTTTATGGATATCTTCGTTGCTAACGACGGCATGCAACAATACCTTTTCCACAACAACGGCAATCGAACGTTTACGGAATGCGCTCTGGAATCCGGCGCAGCACTATCTACGGACGGTAAGCCTCTCTCCGGCATGGGCACCGTGTTTCAGGACTACGACAACGACGGCAAGCCGGACATCCTTGTGACCGTGCTTCCGCGAGAGATTTACGCTCTTTACCACAACGACGGCGCGGGTCTGTTCAGCGCTCGAAGCTTGGAAGCTGGTTTGGGCGCGCTTACTGCGGGCAGCTCCGGCTGGGGCGTTGGCCTGGAGGATTTCGACAACGATGGCTGGAAAGATTTGCTCGTAGCCCAAAGCCACGTACTGAACAATGTCGAGGCCATCGACCACTCCTTGCATTATATGGAGCCGCCTCTGCTGGCGCTGAATCGGAATGGCCGTTTCGAGCACGCCGATTCCGGAATTACGATTCCAGTCGCCGGCCGCGGATTGGCCTTCGGAGATTTGAACAATGACGGTTGGATGGACGCCGTGTTAACCGTCCTGGGAGGACATCCTCTTGTGTTGATGAACCGAGGCGGCAAGCGGCATTGGCTCGCCATTAAGCTGCGCGGCACACGCAGTAACCGCGACGGCATGGGCGCAAGGGTTCGCGTGAATCGGCAAACCCGATTTGCGACCACTGCGGGGAGCTATCTTTCTGCGAATGACAAACGGCTCCACTTTGGTCTGGACGATTCTAACACGGCCACGGTCGAGGTGTTGTGGCCTTCCGGCACGCGTCAAACCCTGAAAGATGTGCGGGCCAACCAGTTCCTGGAGATACGGGAAGTGGAGCAGTCGTGAGACATTCAGTCCTCTTTTTTTGTCTGGCACTGCAGAGTATCTCTCCCGAAGGCGCCAGGCATATGCAGGCGGGCGTTGAGGCTCACAAGCAAGGGCGCGTTGAGGCGGCTATCGCCGAATTTCGCAAGGCAACGGAGACCGATCCTGAATTTGCCGAGGCGTTTCTGGACCTGGGCGAAGAGTTGATGCAATTCCACGACTATGGCGCCGCCGTCGCCCCGCTCAAACGGGCTCTCGAGCTGCAGCCCGATCTCGACGCGGCACACCTGCAACTTGGCTATGCTCTGCTGTCTCTGGGCTATGCCTCCGAAGCCATTCCTCATCTTGAGCGCGTTCACGCTCTTGAGGCTCTGGGAATCGCTCAGATCGAGACGGGGCAGTATCAGGAGGCAGTTGCAAACCTCGGCGCGGCCTTGGTCAAACGGCCCAATGATCCAGACCTGCTGTATTATCTCGGGCGCGCCAGCGGTCTGCTCTCCAAGCGCGCCATCGATACGCTCGTCAGCTCCCATCCTGATTCTGCCCGAGCGCACCAGGCAATGGGTGAAAACTATTTTGTGCTTCGGCAGATGCCACAAGCTGAACAGGAATACCGTGAAGCGATTCGCCAGCGCCCCGAGATTCCTGGGTTGCAGTTGGAACTGGGACTCGTCTACGCCGGCGCCGCGCAATGGGATAAAGCCGAAGGAGCGTTTCGAACGGAGGCCAAGCGGCAGCCGGGCAGCGCGGAAGCTGCTTACCACCTTGGGACAGCACTGCTCCAGCAAGGAAAAACTCACGAGGCGCGAGCTGAATTGGAGCGGGCCGAGAAATTGCAACCCGACATGCCTGAAACGTTGTATTCGCTTGGCAAAGCAGCCTCGCTCGACGGCGACCTCCTGCTTGCCGAAAAATCATGGACGCGTGTAATCGCTTTGGAGAAGGAAACCTCCTTGGCGGCCCAGGCCCATTTCGGACTGGCCTCTCTCTATCGCAGGCAGGGTAAGATCTCGGAGGCTCAACGTGAAATGCAAGAGTTCAAGCGATTGCAAAGTGCCATCGAGCCCCCGAGATCGGAGCCGAAATAGGGGCGATTTCAAGCTGAAGAAAGCGCAGATTCACGGACGACAGGGCAAGGTTGATCTTCTACTCGGAGTCCATTGAGTTCGATGTGCCCTGCAGTACGCTCCGCGAGGTCCACTGGCTGTATTTCGAGCCCGAAAAACAGGAATTCTCGCCGAGAACCATGTGGAGCCTATCGAACGCTTTCAGCAGCGCCTTCAAGAAACTCGACACCGTTCCGCTATTCAAGGCGAGCGCGAAGTTAGGAGAGTTTCTCACTCAATTGGCCGCTGGATCCGGCAAGGTAAGTGTTGCCGACCACTCGCCCGGAACGCCGCAAACGACGCTTCCACGTGTACTAACAACGAGTGGTCTCGGTCTGTGAGGCCCAGGGACAAGTCCGTGCCGGTTACTTGAAATGTGGTGTACCAGCCGTTATAACACGCGAGTGATTCCATTCCGTGTGTTGTTCGAGCCAGGTATTTCACTTTACGAGCAAGTCGTGTATGCGGCACGGACGGCAGTGGTTTCTGGTCAGATGCGCGCCGGTGACCCGTTTCCTTCTGTGCGAGAACTCAGCAAGACTTTGAAGATCAATCCCAATACAGCTCATAAGGTCGTCACGCACCTTGTAGCAGAAGGAATACTCGAAGTTCGTTCGGGTATTGGCACAGCGGTGGCGAAGCGCGCGAACTCGAGTGCTGCTGACCGCAGCAATCTGCTTCAAAGGAATTCGAGCAACTGATAGTAGAGGCCAAGAGGTTGGGTCTGACCTTCGATGATGTGACATCGGCGGTCGCCCAGCATTGGAAGCGTCTTGATGGGAGCAAGAAATGACGGACATTTTGCGAGCGATCGATCTCTCGAAGCGATTCCGCAAGACCGTGGTCCTCGACCACCTAAACATGAGCGTGCCCGAGCATAGCGTATATGGCTTGGTTGGCCCCAATGGAGCGGGCAAAACCACAACCATCAAAATTCTTATGAATGCTCGCCAGCCGACAGAGGGCCTGACAGAGGTATTCGGTCACGATTCGCGAAAACTCTCCCCAGAAGATTTCACTCAAATCGGCTATGTGTCGGAGAACCAGCAGATGCCCGACTGGATGACGGTCGAATATTTCATGAACTACCTAAGACCATTTTATCCAGGTTGGGACGCCGCGCGTGCTGAGAACCTATTGCGGCAGTTCGAACTTCCGCCTGATCGCAAGATCAGGAATTTGTCGCATGGCATGCGAATGAAGGCGGCCCTGGCCTCTTCGCTTGCGTATAGGCCACGGTTAATTGTTCTCGACGAGCCGTTTACAGGCCTCGATGCGCTTGTGCGCGATGAATTGATTGAGGGCGTGTTGGGGTGCGCAGATGGAGCGACAATCCTGATCTCATCCCACGATCTTTCTGAAGTCGAGAGCTTCGCCAGTCATATAGGTTACCTAGACAGAGGGCGTCTGCAGTTCTCCGAGGAGATGACGTCGTTGGTGGACCGTTTTCGCGAAATTGAAATTACCCTGGCGAATCCGTCACAGTCATCGATATCGTGGCCAGCGACGTGGCTGAACACAGAACAGTCCGCAGCAGTAGTCCGCTTCGTTGATACCCAGTTTGATCCGGAACGAACGATCGCCGAAGTTCACCACTTGTTCGGGAACACCCATCAAATCTCTGTGAATCCCATGCCTCTCCGAGCGATTTTCGTGACTCTGGCCAAAGCCGGCCGAAGGGCAGCGTGAAAATGCGACAAGTACTGCATATTTTCAAAAAAGACGTTCGTCACCTTTGGTTCGAGATCGCAGTAGCGATGACGGTGGTCGCAGCATTCACCTTTACGGGAGCACGTCGGGCGCTATGGTTAGTGGATCCAGCAACGAACAGAATCGCCGCGTGGACATTGGTAATGATCCTGTTGCCTTTAGCTTGGTGGACACTCATTGCGCGGGTGATTCATGACGAGGTGCTGCCAGGGGACAGCCAGTTCTGGATCACCCGGCCGTACTCCTGGAGGAGCCTGGTCGGAGCTAAGGCGCTCTTCATCTTGGCCTTCATAAGTCTTCCCATGTTGTTGGCTGACGGAGTCATTGTTCGCGCCTACGGATTTCCGCTCGAGGGCGAATTGTCAGGCCTCCTTTGGAGTCAAGTCCTGCTTGCGATAGTCTTCGTCCTACCGATCGCTGCCTTATCCGCCCTAACCACCGGATTCGTCCAGTTAATATTTGCAATCTTGACGCCTTGCGTGATCGCATTAGGCGTTGCAATTGTCGCGCCAGAGCTCGTTCTCGGTGGCTTCTTGGGTGGGTCGGATTGGGTCAAGACCTATTATGTATTTCTGCTGATAAGTGTCGCCGCGTCAGGAATTCTCGTCTGGCAATACTCAATGCGAAGAACTGCTGCTGCTCGCTCTTTGGCAGTGGCGGCGGGAATTCTTGCAGTTCTCGGAATGACGCTGATTCCGTGGTCCGCAGCTTTCAGGATTCAATCCTGGCTCTCCAAGCGACGCGTGGACCAGTCCCTGGTCCGTGTGGATTTCGATTCGGGTAGTAGGTGGTTGACTCGGGCGGTTATTGAAGGAGATGACCGCGTTCGCGTCGAGCTTCCGGTTAACATTACGGGACTTCCAGCCGGTATGATTGCAAAGCCGGAAGGATTCTCCGTGCATCTTCAGGCTCCAGATGGGGCAATGTGGCAGGCGGACCAACTTCCGCTCAGGATCGCGAGCAAGATGGGTCACAAGTTTTCGCTGGAGGCTACCGTAGACGGTGCTTTCTACAGAAGGGTCAAGGATGAACCGTTGAAAGTTCGCGGATCGTTGTATATGACGCTATTGGGAAACCGGCGAACGGTGCGTGTTCCCTTCGGAGACCGCTTCGTTCACGTGCCGCGCGTCGGTGTATGTTCAGCAAGCGGAGGAGCCAACCGGCAAAGCTATTTCCTGATTTGCAGTTCTGCGTTTCGATTTCCGCCGGTGCTGGTCTCGTATCGCTTCATAGAATCCGCGAAGGAAGCGGTTCAAGACGTGTGGTCATCTACCGAGCCTCGTCGAGCGATTTCTTACTCCCCGTTCCCGGCTGAACTCGGTATCAGCCCCGTGAGCCAAGACTTCACGTTCTCAACCGTCCCTCTGCCTTTGTCAGAAGCTATGGTTGATACGGTGGAACCGCTCGCGCACATCCGACGGAATCTTGAGATCGACAACCTGCGGCTCGGTGATTTTGAAGTGCGCCCAGCGCCTGTCTCCCCTTAATATCGAGTTGTTCGATGGAGTGTCTACGCATTCACCGGAGGTATTGGCGGTACTCGCTCCATCGGCACTTGCCGCCGATTGTGGGCGGATGACGGGCAACTCTGACGTAATTCGATTAGGTAAGGCTTGCCGACAATACACTCGAAGACTGAGGTCAGCGATGAAGGTACAGAGGATTTCCGTCGGGGTCGCGCAGACAGGCCGAGATAGTGGGGAAGCGGGCTTTGAGAAGAACGCAAATCGAAAGATCTTTGCATCGGCGTCGCAAGGGAGTGGATCTCAGCCGAGGGCGTGCTTACGTGCGTCCCCGAGCCCTTGCGCGCTGCCAGCAACGCATCCGCAACAAGCGCTTCATATGCGTTGAGAATCGTGTTCCGCGAAACTCCGAGCATGCATGCCAGAGCGCGTGTAGAGGGCAGGCGCGCTCCCGCGGACAGCTTTTGGTCGAGAATCGCCTGGCGCAGTTGATTGTAGACCTGGCGATACAACGGGCAGGCGGACTGGAGCTCGATCCTCAGGGCCGGCATGGGCGGGTTCGCGGGACGCTTCAAAGTGGTACCCTTCCCGAAAAGGCGGATCTTTGCCAGGTACCATTCCTGGACTAACGATTGCAAGCCATGGCCAAGCTTGGTGGTGTCTTAAGTGGATCTGATTGAATGTTATGAGTTCCGGGCATATCTTTGGAGGGCAAGTGATTTCTGGCGCACACGTAATTGTCTATAGTAAGGACGCCGAAGCGGACCGTGCATTTTTCCGCGACGTCCGCGGGTTCAAGTCCGTGGACGCGGGCCATGGCTGGTTGATCTTTGACCTCCCACCGGGAGAAGCCGCATTCCACCCGTCCGATGAGAATGGACAGAGCCGTCCGCTTCTATTCCGAGACGCTCGGACTCAAACTCGCCTATCGCTTCGGCGACCACTGGGCTTCGATCGAGGCAGGGACGGGACTCACCATCGGGCTTCACCCAGCGTCCTCGGTATTCCCGGCCGGCCGAAAGGGGTCAATGGCAATCGGGCTGCAATTGAAGGGGTTCGCTCCGTGATGCTGGCAGCGCGCTGAAAGCCAAGGGTGTTCGTTTTCAAGGGGACGTCATCAATGAAGGCAAGGCCGGCTCTTTCATCGCATTCGAGGATCCGGACGGCAACCAGCTCTATCTCGCGGAGCTCAACTGGAGCCACATCGAAAAGGGTGAGGGCCAGTATCAGCCAGCCAAAACCTCATGATGCAAAGTCTCGCCACCCGATTCTTATGCTTTCCAAGGAGCGTGCCGAGAAAATTCTGCCGCCATTGCCACGTCTTGCACTGCAAAAAGATCGGTGCTTGAATCTACCGACCATGTCCTCTCGCTAATTGCGGATGACGGACCACTCATTCCACAATCCGATTAGGGAAGAGTTGCCCACTACACGCGCGGGAACGTGACCATCGCAAGCTTGTCTGGCTCCGAAACTCATTTTCTAGCTTCTTTCTTTCCCTGCACTTTCCTCTGTGAACCTTTCAGGTTGGTCAACCCAGACACCTCGCAGAGCAGCTGCACGATCCTGCCCAACAGCTCGGTCAGTTGCAGCGGAGCCCGGGGGACATAGCCCGGTCTATTCATCGCGGCAGCGGCGCGAACCGTGGATGTGGACCTGCGGATTGTTTTGCAGGTCAGCGAAAGTCCCGCTGAAATAGCTGCTGCTCCAATAGGCCTTCTTGGCGATCTCTGAAGCAACTTGCTTTGCAAGTTGAGGATCATCGGCAAAGACGACGACGCGCGCGCCCTTGTCCAAGAGCGGCAGGCGACCGGCATTGTTGGCGGCGTCCGCTTCACCGGGCTGAATGTTCACGGCGCAGGCGATAGTATCGGCGCGGAAGTCCTGCGGCGGGCGGGCATCGACGAAGACGGCCGTCTGGTCGCGGTTAAAAATGTAGGCGAATCCGTCGAAATCTGTTTGCACCGTGTTACCGAGTGCGCGCCATACCGGCAGGCCGAGCTGATATCGCCAAATATGGTCATAGCCAAGGTTAGCCAGGGCCTTTGCAACCCGTTTGCTCTTGCCGCAGAACGGGCCATTACAGGTGAGGACCAAGTCGTCGTGAACACCGTAGCGTGCGACGATTTCGTCTACTTCGTGCGCAACATTCGTAGGGTCTGCAACTAGATCGGGCGGTATGTTGATGGCGCCGGGTATATGTGAGATCGCGTATTCCGGTGGGAAGCGTACGTCCAAGACCGGCATGCTGCCGGAAGCTAGGATCTGCTGAAGCTGCTCGGTGGTGATCTCGGTTCCTGGCTGGTTCTTTTCGAGCAAGCTGGTTTGAAAGATGTTTGGGATTGCCGGGCACTGCGCCTGAACCGGCAGCAAGATGCTGATACCGATGGCTATCAAAGCCCCAAAGATTCGAGTGGGCCGTGCAAAGCGATTCTGGATGTTACGACGCATGGTGTCCTCCTAGGCGGTCACGGTGCACCGAGGTCTTCCGCGATGCAATGTTCAGCCGATGCTTTATGAGTGATGGAGACGTGATGGGGTAAGCCATACGACCGAAAGGGACTTTTGGGCTATAATCCCGGCCCAGCGTGGCATCCCATGCGTCTGGGGACGCAAAATCCGAGTGTCATCCGTTTCGAGAACTACGAACTCGACCTCGCTGCCGAGGAACTACGGAAACAGGGCTCCTCTCTAAAGCTGCAGCCCCAGCCATTCAAAATCCTGGCATACCTCGCCAGCCGTCCTGGCGAGCTCATCACCCGGCAGGAGCTGCGCGACCACGTTTGGCCGGGCGACACCTTCGTTGACTTCGACTTGGCCATCAACCAGGCCATTAAGCAGATCCGGGCAGTGTTCAACGACGACGCGGAGCGTCCACGGGTCATTGCAACCCTGCCACGGCGCGGGTATCGGTTCATCGCGAAAACTACGCTCACGGCAGCGGCTGGAGCTCCCTTACCGCAGGATTCATCTGAAAGCCCCGAGGAAAGCGCGAAGAATCTAGCGGGGAGCACGCCTTTGGTCTCTCATACCTCGCGTGCGCGAGCATGGGTGGCGCTAGGTGCCGTTGTGCTGTTGATCGCTGTGGTGATTGCCTATCGCTTCGCGACGCCAAGACGTCCGGCGACACAGATGCGCATCGTTGTGCTGCCCTTCCAGAACCTGACAGGAGACCCGAGCCAGGAGTATTTCGCTGATGGCATGACGGAAGAGATGATTTCACAGCTCGGGGCGATGAATCCGAACCGGCTTGGAGTTATCGCGCGCACGTCGGCAGTGAAATACAAGAATAGCGGCAAGGGCATCGACCAGATCGGGCACGAGCTGGGTGTCGAGTATGTGCTGGAAGGTAGCGTGCGCGAGGCCGGTTCGCATGTGCGCGTTACCGCGCAGCTCATCCGCGTGAGCGACCAGATGCACGTCTGGTCGGAGAGCTTCGACCGCGCCTTCAAAGATGTGGTCGAGCTGCAATCGAATGTGGCCCAGGCGATCGCGCGGCGTATCGACGTCGGGCTGGGCCAGCGCCGCGCCGCTCCTCCCCCCGCCACGCAAGCTGGCTGGGAGGCCTACTCCGCTTATCTCAAAGGACGCCACCTGCTGCTTGACAACAAGACCGAGGCCACCATCGCTGTGGCCCTGCAGTACTTTCAGCGTGCCATCGAACTCGACCCCAATTTCGCGCTAGGCTACGCCGGCCTTGCGGACGCGTACGCCGAACAGGCCGACGCTGATCTGGCCCCTGAAAAGGCCTTCGCCCTGTCGAAGCAGGCTGCGTTGCGGGCACTCCGCATCAATCCGGATTTGGCGGAAGCCCACGTCTCCTTGGCCAACGTGCTGTTCTATAGTGAGTGGAAGTGGGCCGACGCGGATCGCGAATATAAACGCGCACTCGAGCTCAAGCCCACGTATGAGGAAGCCCATCACTCTTATTCTCATTACCTCACGCTGGCCGGGCGCCACGCGGAAGCGATTGAGGAGTCCCAACTCTTATTGCGACTGGATCCGCTTTCGTCGCACATGAACTCGCACTTGGGATTGGCCTACTTGAAGGCGGGGCGTTTCGACGAGGCGCTCGCCCAGTTCAAGAAGACCATCGCGCTCGACCCGAACTATATGCGCGTGTACACGCACTTGGGCTTCGCGTATGAGTGGCGCAAAATGTTTCCGGAGGCGATTACCGCATACAAAAAGGGCGTCAGCCTCGCAGGCGAAACACTGGAAGGACAAGCAGACCTGGCTCGGGCACTCATCGAAGGCGGCGAGAGGAAAGAAGGACTCTTGATTCTGCACCGCCTGGAATCGCAAGAGAAGCGGCGTTATGTTTCGCCCGTGGATTTGGCTGGCATCTACACGGTGCTGGGCGATCATGAAAAAGCGATGACTCTGTTGGAGAATGCTTTGGAGCAGCACAATGGAAGGTTGCTGTTCATACATCAGTATCACGAATTTGATCCCTTGCGAAATTCTCCGCGTTTTACGCGCATCTTGCAGTCGGTAGGAGCGCCGGCCGCCCTGTAGTTTCGGCGTCAGTTCTGCACCAAGACGTTTCTTTTCCTGCACCGGGCATGTTTCGACGCGATGAATTCCCTCCTTCAGTAGCGTATGGTCAAAAATCTCAAACGCATTGAAAAAGCTTGTTTTCCGGTCTCGTAATTTCCTCGCACAGCTGGTTTCTGAAACCTCAAGAGCATGTACAATCCGAGTTCGACGATCAACTTAAGGGAGGCTCTGGAATGCTTTGGGCGCGGCTGCTCGCCTATGTCACCGGAACAGTCGATCAAGGACTTCCGTTGCGAAACGAATATCTGGCGGCGGAGAACCGGATCCTGAGAGGGCGGATCAAGGATCGGCTGCTGCTTTCGGAAGGAGAAAAAGCAACACTGGCCGAGATCGCTCGCCGCCTGGGTGGAAAGGCGCTGGCGGACGTGGCGGCAACGGCCAAGCCCGATACGATTCTGGGTTGGTATCGAAAGCTCATCGCAAACAAATTTGATGGGTCGAAATCCCGTCGAAGGGTAGGGCGCCCCAAGGTAGATCAGGAAACAGAACGCTTGGTGGTGCAGATGGCGAGGGAAAATCCGAGCTGGGGCTACGATCGGATCGTAGGGGCCTTGGCAAATCTAGGCCATCTTCTATCCGATCAGACAGTGGGCAACGTCCTCCGTCGCCACGGCATTTCTCCAGCGCCGAAGCGAAAGCAATCGGTCTCATGGAAGAACTTTATCCGCGCGCACCGGGACGTCTTGGTGGGGACGGACTTCTTCACGACGGAAGTCCTAACGCTCAAGGGGTTGACGACCTACTATGTGCTGTTCTTCATCCACTTGGAGACTCGCCGGGTGAATCTGGCAGGATTCACGCCGTACCCAGATCAGGAGTGGATGGAGCAGGCTGGCGCGAAACATGACGATGGAGGAGTGGGGATGCCTGAGAGGCTGTCGCTATCTGCTACATGACCGAGATGCGAAGTTCTGTCAATCATTTCGAGAACTGATCAAGACGGGAGGCGTCAATCCACTTCGATTGCCAGCAAGGAGCCCGAATCTGAACTCGTACGCGGAACGCTGGGTCAGGTCGGTCAAAGAAGAATGTCTGTCGAGGCTGATCCTGTTTGGAGAATCGTCGCTGCGGCGAGCGTTGCAGCAATATATCGTACATTACCACGCGGAGCGCAACCATCAGGGCAAAGACAATCGGATCTTGTTTCCTTCGCAGACGGAGGCAAGAAGGAACAACGGAGCAGTGCGGTGTCGAGAACGACTGGGCGGCCTGCTGAAATACTACGAGAGGGAAGCGGCATAACAGTCGACGGGACAGCGGACTATGGCCTCACAATCAGCACATATTAAGGATGCCGGGGAATTCCCCTGGCAAAAGACCTCCCGGGCCTGATTTATCAGCAACGTGCGCAGGGCAATGATTTCTGGCTCAGGGCAGCGACCAGTACGAGTTTTTTGACCATTCGGGCGGCCGCCCCTGCGCAACGATGTCCGCCGGGGCAAACCCCGCAAGGAGGCGCGTGCGTGACCGCAATTGTCGGGCAATGCCAGCCGGGCCAAGTGTGGAACGGCATCGCCTGCGACCAGCCCGGGGATAAGTGCACCACGTTTCGATCCAGGGCGGAAACGATTAGGACCGAAGCCTTCGGTGTTAGCTCACAAATGAAAACTGCCTGCATGAAAAACCCTAACGGCAAAGCGTGTACGGAGTTGACTCAGGAGCACGACATGATCGTCTTACGTTAACGATCATTGTTGAACGAAGCTCCGGCTGCTTGCCGGGCCACGCTGCCCGATCCGCTGACGCTGTAGAACGGCTCGAGGTCTCGCTGGCTGCGGCGCGCGATGCAGAGGATCGAAGCAGGCTGCCTTCTTTTTCAGCAGCCTGCCAGGGTTTCGTTCTAGGCCCCCCGGGAGGTTCTTGATTTAGCCTTTCAATCCTTCGAAGCTAGTCCGCGTGACAGCCTGTCTCGTACAAAGCTCGCCAGCGTCGTGGTACACCCAAACGGAAAGGTAGAACGCTCCATTGCCGTCAGCCAAATCGCGTGCTTTCCACTTCGTCGAGCGCGATGAGCCGGAGAAGATCGCCGCCAGGCTCGCCAAGCTGGCGAAGGAACGGATTCCGCAACGCTTCGGGTTCGATCCCATCCGCGGTGTCCAAGTGCTCTGCCCGCTGTTGGCGGAAGGTCCCATCGCCATTGCCGAGGAGGACGATGCTCGCCTGACTTCCAGCGATTGTGGCCACGACCAAGTCAGGTTTACCGTCTTCATTGAAATCTCCCACGGCCAGAGATCCGACGTTCAACCCTAAAGAGCTGTCGAGCCGTACAGTGGTAATGATTGCAGCCGTGATTGGAGCCGCAAAAATTCCAAAACCACGGTTGAGGAACACGGCTACGCTGTTCGGATCGAAATTGGAGACCGCAACGTCGAGTTTGCCGTCACCATCAAAGTCAGCCACAACGATCCCTTTGGGGTGTGTGCCGCCGGATTGAAGCGTCGGCCCCAGGGAATAGGTGATATCAGGCGATTGCGTCTGGACGTCGAGACTCACACCGCCGGTGTGAAACACCGAAGCGGCGCTGGCCAGCCAAGGAACAAAGAAAGCAAAAAAGAAAGCAAGTCTTAGGAACAGTCCCATCTCACACCTCGGAGCATTACGGGCCTTTCGGCAACCCACGAATCGAACGGAGTGTACGCTTTCAATTTAAAGATTTACAAGGCAATAACGAACCGAAGAAACTCCGCTGGGCGTGGGAATTCTTAGACAGATTTGCAGCGCGCTGCGAGGAGGGCTGTGGCCGCAGTGATGTCGATATCCGCGATGAGCAGCCCTTGTTTGCCGTATGGCTGGTAGCTGAGTAGCGTCCCGTCACGTCGCACTACCGCCGAAGTGGTCGGCGATCCAGCCCTGCAAAATTTACAGTTGCGAAATAGCAGGTGTTCTCCGCGGCGCGGCACAGGGCGGCATTTAGGTGTCGCTCTTCCCGCACTACATACGTTCGGCTCCATGGCAAGTACGAAAGCCGAGCAGGAGTCCGCGAGAAGTGAGGACAGCTGGTCATTTCGCCCTATTGATTTTCAGCCTTTCTTTGCTAGCTGCTCGCCGCTAGCAAGCCGTTAGAAATTGAGCTTCAGCCCCAACTGAAGCACGCGGTTCGGCTCACCGATAGCGATGACGGTTGCTGAAGACGGCAGCGAAGCAGAAACGCAGCAGGTCCTTGCAAAGGTACCAAGTGGGGCGGCTCGCAAACTAGGTGACCCACTCGTCGCGTTCCGCGGGTTTTCCCAGTTCGCGTGGTTTAACACGTTGAATGCTTCTGCCCGGAACTGCAGTTTGAAGCGCTCCGTCAGACTGAAATCTTTAATCAGCCCGGAATCCAAGTTCCAGAAATTTGGGCCTTGAACGATGTTGCGGCCATTACCTTGCTGTCCCGGCAATGGGATACAGAAGAAGGTCTGCGTGCCGTTGACGTTGACGCAGTTGTAGTTGGGGTCAGCCGGGTTGGTGATGAGCTGGCCGACGTTGTACATCACTGGGCCTTCTATCCCGTTCACGAATTGCACGTGGCCTTTGTCCAAAGGGCCGCGGACCTGCGCGAAACTGACATGCGCTCCGTTCGCGGTGAGTGAACCACTGGTAATGCTGTAGGGCTCACCGCTCTGATAGTCAAAGATGCCGGTAAACGACCAACCTCCGATGATCTGGTTGGCCCATCCCGGGGCGGAGGATGCGATCTTCTTGCCCTTGCCGATGGGAATTTCGTACAACAAGTTTGCCAATAGCACGTGCGTGTTGTTGAAGTCCGAAAGCGCGCGATCCAGACGCCAATTGTGAATATCCGTCGGCGTACGACTGTTGGTCGAGCTCAAACCGCCACCAGTGGCTGCGCCTGTCGGGTCGATAGACATGTCGTCAATGGACTTGCTATAGGTGTAGGAGAAAGCAAGGGTCAATCCCTGCTCGAACCGGCGGCGGGCGGCAACGTACAAGCCGTGGTAATAAGAATCGCCGCCGGAATCCTGGAAGAAAATTTGGCCGAACTGTGGGTTGGGCCGGAAGAAATTGGCGGGGAATCCGTGTGCCGTGATGGCATTGCTGCCGGTCAAGCCGTCAGCGAAGTTGGCGAAAGTTCCTATGTCAAAGTTATCGAAGTCAGAAGTCCTGCTATTGAGGTTCGCGGCGGTCATCATCTGTAACAGCAGAGTCGGCGTCTGGCCCGTAACCCCAGCGGGGCAGCCGGTCCCGTCCGGTTTGCAGCCGAGCTGCCGGTTGTTCATGGCAATGTTAAAACTGCTCAAGAATCCAGGTCCGTTAATAGAAACCTGGTTCAAATCATACGCCCGATACAGATGCGTGCCGCGCTTTCCAACGTAGCCGATTTCGGCGACGAAATGTTTCGGAAGCTCTCGCTGAATGGTCAAATCCCACTCGTGCACCGAGGGATTCTTGATGTTTGGATCGAAGGCGCCAACCGCAGGAGCCTGCGTGCTGGGCTGAGCGACAGGAGAGAGCGCCGCCGAGGGAGTAATCGTGGGAGTCGGCACGGTGACGGGAAAACCCGTGGAGATTCTCGCCGCGGGGTTGCTGACCAGAGCTGGGGGAACAACGCAGCCGTTGGTTACCGTTGCCGGTCCCGTGGTTGGGATGTTTACAAGGCAATTGAGCAAGAACCCTGGCATCTTGCCAGCCATGGCGGTTACCTGGAATGTGGAAAGAGTGTCAAAGAGCCAGGAGTAGCCGGCACGCACCGATGTTTTGTTGTCAGGCGACCAGGCGATCGCCACACGCGGGCCTACTGCACCGATGTTGTCATTCTTAAACCAGCGATCCGCTTTCACATAGGTTACCGCGCCTTGCGAACCATCGGGAAAGACGTTGGGGACGAGGGTCTGCTTGGCGTCGTAAGGCGCGGGGTTATACTCCCAGCGTAAACCCAAGTTGAGTGTCAGATGTGGCCGTAGTTTCCATTCGTCCTGCACGTAGGAATCGTACTGGTGTGCTCGCGTGTAAACCGTGGCGAAATTCGTGCTGCCATACGTATCGCTGCCGAAGTTTGCCAGGAAAGCTTGCTGGATGCGACTGGGGATTCCCGCCAACTCATCGATCGCCTGATTGAGTCGATTCAAGTCCGTCGAATTCGGCTTGGTGGTTGTGTCGGTTCCGATTTGAGCCGGAAAGTTATTGAATCCCCCCAAGCGGTTGCTGCGGTTAAATCGAATGATAGGCTCGACCACGCTGCCGCCGAAGAACCCACGGCTGTCGTTATGAATGTAGAAACGGAAGTTAATGCCTGTGCGAAGCGTGTGGGCTCCGCGGACCCAGGTTATATTGTCTACGATTTGGGGCGTGGTAACTGCGCGTGCCGTATGCGGAGAAAGGCAGTAAGGCCCATCGACGTTCAGCATGGATCCAAGCACGCAGTCGTCAGCCCAGATGGGAACCTTTTGAGGATTCGGAAAATTCGGATTAGATTCGCCAAAGGTGAAAACAAAAGCAAAGCGGTTAAATCCGGCAGTGAGCTCGTTCACTAACGTCGGCGAAAAACTGTGCCGATAGCTCATGGCCAGATTCTTACCCAAGCGATTCACTTCCCCCAAAGGCGGAAACCCGGGATACACGGCAGGCCGCGCGTTTAGGAAATCGCCTTGCTTGGTATCAAAGGTGTTTTGCAACCAGCGGACAAAGATGCTGTCGTTGGGGCCAAAATTATGATCCACCCTGACGTAGTAGTTGGGTCCCTTGAACTGGGAAGGCGCATTCCAGTTAAAAGCGGCTTGATTTAACCCATCGCCGAGGCTGAAATTGTTGGCGGCCGGTAGGATGTTCATCAGGGCCAGAACGGCTGGATCTCCTCCGATTCCCTGGGGATCGTTGGCGAAAATGTTATAGCTATCGACGCAATTCCCAACGATAGTCGTGCCATTGCACACCGGAACGCCCGGCTTCAGATTGCCGCTGGCATCTACGAGTAGCGGTGAATTGCGCGTCAGCGTTGTGCCGCCCAGGTTGATCGATCCGCGCACAAACCGAAAAATCCCGGTACGTGCAAGACCGGTGTAGACTGTTGGCGCTCCGAAGCCGGCGATACCCACGTTGGTGGCCGAGATGGGCTCCGTTTGATTGATCTGGTTATTCTGAAAGCTGCCGAAGAAGAAAGTCTTCTTCTTGATGATAGGGCCACCGATAGCAAAGCCATACTCGTTGAGCTTCAGTTCCGGCCGCTGCCTACCTTCGTAATTGCTGAACCACTCGTTGGCGTTGTAATCCGTATTCCGGTTGAAGTAAAACACCGTGCCGTGAAAGGCGTTCGTACCGGGCTTCATGGCAATGATCACATTCGCGCCGCTATTGCGTCCTTGCTCAGCGGTCGCGCCGAGGGTGACGGTGCGAAACTCTTGGACATTGTCGGGATTCAGGCGCTGGATATTACCCTGCGGATTGGGCACCGTGGACTCATTAGCATCAATGCCGTCAATCGTGACATTATGAGCTCGATCACGAGAGCCAAACACGTGGGTGTCGGAACCGGCACCGTTGGTGGTGCGTTGCACCACACCTGGTTCCAGCGTCAACAGCGCGAGCGGGTTGCGGCCATTGAGGGGTAGGTTCTCCACCTGTTTCGTATCTATGATATCGCTCACGGTGGCGTTGGACGTTTCTAGGCGCTGATAGTTCGATTCGACTACCTCTACGGACTGCCCGACCGTGCCCACTTTCAAGGCAACATCCACCACCAGTGGCGTACCAACCGTAAGCACGTTGTGCACGCTGGTAAACGTTTGAAAGGCCGGCATCGTCACCGTGATGCTGTAACGTCCGGGAGTTAGAGAAGCAAACGCATAGGTGCCCGCACTGCTTGTGTTCTGTTCAAAAACCACGCCCGTGTCATCGTTCTTCGCTTCCACTTTGGCGTTGGCTACGACAGCGCCGGAAGCATCGGTCACCACTCCCGTAATGGATGATGTGCCGACTTGCGCCCGAAGTGAATAGACACCCAGAAGACTTAGAAGGAACGCTAGTTTCGCGAATTTACCTATCATGGAATCCCCCATCCCGCGGCGAGCCAGCAAGACCTCCTCCAAAATCAGGAGTAGAGCTAACAACGACTAGCAGACCATCTGTGTATTTGCTCTTTTACTCCTAGAGTTCGAATTGGTCAAATCAAGAAATTCCCGGGCAAGCCGGGCTGCAGTTCTCCCAAGTGTGAGGTTTCCCTTTCGAGACTAAACCGGAAGGATCTTTCTCGAGGTTCCATGTCAGTGCGAGCGACAACGAGACCACCGCCACCGCGGGAAGTATGATAAACACCCTAAAGGGCCTGCCCCGCGTGGAAAAGAAACCAACACGCTGGCCAGATCAGAATAACTCCCAGCAATGCGACGCCCGCCGTTACGCGGCGTCTCCAAAAATTCAGGACGGCCGCGGCGAACAACACGATTGCGCCTGTCATTGCCGATTTGATTGCCGTCGCAAGAGGATGAAACATCAAATCCAGAAGTAGATACCCGAAAAGTACGACCGCAGCGGTCAAGGCATACAGCAGAAACGTAATCATCGCCTGCTCTCTGAATACGCATCAGATTGCGAACAAGTTTTGCTCGGAAACGTTTGTCAAAACTGACGGTCGCAAGGAAGCAATCCAATAGGAATCGCTCTTCACAAAGCAAGGCACTTATGAAGCAACGGGAGCACCCGAGGCTACGGGCAATTAGCCTGCGGTTTACACGTTCCCGCGCTCTTGCTCCGTGCAAGTCGTAGGCCATGCGGGCGGCGTATCCGATTGCCGCTCCGAGTTCAGTCTGCCAGGCCGGCAAAGCCTCAAGCGATTGTGCTGACTTGCGGGTTTTGCGGCTTAACAATCGAAGAGCCGCGAAAACAATGGTCGCATAGAAGGCTGCGTTCACGGGAACAGCTATCCCGACGTAATTTGCCGTACTCGTGCTTTCGAAGCTGCCGGGGAGCAGAACAGCACAAGCGATCCAACCTGGGTACGAAGCAATAAACAAGAGGTTGCTGAGCGCCGGATGGTGATCGGGGTTTACCGCAAAAGAGAGGCCCAGCAGCGATCCCGAAACAAAAGCTCCAGCAATGATGGCAATTCAGAAGTGTCGCTTCCAACTGCTCACGCGTTGCTCCTTACCCTGTG
>Ga0209686_1000308_pt1 | contig 25922 bp, 18 predicted proteins | sample GraSoiAngelo_126_FD_185883 | JGI IMG/M metagenome (GOLD analysis project Ga0209686, IMG submission 185883) | Grasslands soil microbial communities from the Angelo Coastal Reserve, California, USA - 14_0927_09_20cm (SPAdes) (version 2) | ecosystem: Environmental > Terrestrial > Soil > Grasslands ...
GATGAAGCCTTCAAGATTTGGAAATTTGGCAATCGGGTAGTTGAGAGATTGAAATTACCCGATTACCCGATTGCCCGATTCCGCCATTGCCCGCTGGTCAGAATTGCAGTCGCAGCCCGAAGCGCACGATCCGCGGGTTCATGATCTCGGTGATCTGGTTGAAGGTGTCGGCCTCGACGTCGTACTTCCGCCCGAGCACGGTGCCGCTGTTCAGGAGGTTGAAGACGTCCACGTCGAACGCTACGCGCGCGCGGCCGAACGTCACTTCCTTCTCTGCACGCGCGTCGAGCGCCTTCACGTTCGGCGGCCGGTACTTCCCGGGGTGCCGACGACGGTTCCGATGTCCTCCAGCGTGGTCTTGTCGGGGAAGCCGTCCAGCGTCTGGACGTTCACGTCCGTCTTCGCGGCGGAGAATCAGCCCCACCACTTGTCCTTCACGAGTGGTTCGCCGAGCTCGACGCCGTAGTCCGCGTACTTCGTCAGGCGGCTGCCGTTGCCGCTGATGCCGCCGAGTGTCTCCACGAGGTCCGACGGAGTGTTGCTGCTGGAGATCCTTGTTCGCACCTGTTCGGCGACGCCCTGCACGCCCATCATGACGCGCAAGGGCACGGCGCCTGCGGCTGTCACCGCGACCGCGCGATTGAGAAAGTCGGCGAAACCTGAAAGCGACGCCTTCACTTGGTACGATCCGGGCGGCAGGTTCAGAAAGTGCGCTTCGCCCTTCGTGTCGGTCACCGTGCTCTGGTTCTGCGGGCCCAGTCACGTCGACTGTCACGCCGGCAATACGGCACCTGTGCCATCCTGCACGGTCACGTCGATGCGGCCGGTGAACACCTGGGCCGATGCGGAGTTCGCTGTCCACACGAACGCCGCGAGCGCCCACGCGAGCGCCACACGCCAGCCGTTGATGTCTGCTCATCGCCAGCCTCCAATGCAGGTACGGGCGCCGTCAGCATGGCCCCCCGCCGGGGCTGGCATTGAGCAAGCCAGGCGCCCGCAACCGCCTCATTTCTGCGAGCGATCCCACGCGTACGACTGCGTGTGACGAACGGCGACGGGCGGGTGGCGGGGCGTGCGCGCGAGGTGACGAAGAGCGGAGGGACTCTTCGGCGATCACACAGTGTTCGCGAACGCACACCGTGCGAAATCCAACAGGCCGGACACTCAAATTCAATAAAGACGAAATGCCTCGTACCTCCGTCTAACAGACAACTATGTCTACGCGAAAACTCACCACGCTGATCGTCGACGACGAGCCGCTCGCGCGCGAGCGATTGCTCGCCCTGCTGTCCACCGAGAACGACATCGAGGTGCTGGGCCAGTGCCGCGATGGAGAAGAAGCCGTGAGCGCGATTCACGAGCGGCACCCGGATCTGGTGCTGCTCGACGTGGAGATGCCGCGCATGGACGGCTTCGAAGTGATCGACACCATCGGCCCCGAGCGCATGCCGATGGTGATTTTCGTGACCGCGTACGACCAGCACGCAATCAAGGCGTTCCAGGTCCGCGCGCTCGATTACCTGTTGAAGCCGTTCGATCGCGATCGCTTCAGCGACGCGCTGCAGCGCGCGCGCACGCAGATAGAGAGCCAGACCAACGGCGATCTCGGCAAGCGGCTGCTCGCGCTGATGAAGGACCTGCGGCGCGACGCGCCAAAGACGGATCGCCTCGTCGTGAAGTCCGGCGGGCGCCTGTTCTTTCTGCGCGCAGACGAGATCGACTGGATCGAGGCGGCAGGCAACTACGTGCGCCTGCACGTCGGCAACCAGTCGCATCTGCTGCGCGAGACGATGAACGCGATCGAGGCACGGCTCGATCCGGAGCGGTTCTTCCGCATCCACCGCTGCCGCATCGTGAACGTCGAACGGATCCAGGAGATGCAGCCGTGGCTGAACGGCGAGTACTCCGTGGTGCTGCGCACCGGCGTCCGCCTGACCCTCAGCCGCGGTTATCGGGAAAAGCTGCAGGACAAGTTGAAGGTGTAAATCGGGGGCGGCTTGCCCGCCGTAGCCGCGGCGCGGTGGAGGCGGGTTGTCGGAGGACGGCTGCTTCTGCGATCTCGTGGCTTCCGGCTTCAGCCGGAAGATCCCGAGGTTGGAGACCCGATTTGTAATCGGCGCGCAGGATCGTCACACCACCGACATCGAAGGCTCGACGATTGCTGCGATTCAGCCGATTTTCCGCCTGATTCTCCTGATTCTGTTCAAGCTCAGCTGGCATTGCGATTGCCCTTCACCCCGGCAATCCCAATGCCCCAGGTGCTCATCGTCAGCAGTGACGCGGACTACCGCGCCGTCGCCACCCGGGTACTGAACAACGCCGGGCACCACGTCACCGCGGTGCCTCATGCCGGGCATGCCCTCATCGAGTGCATTCAGCGCCCGACGACGAGCGTCCTTATCATCAACGAGAACGGCGCGGATGGGCCTGCGGGGGACGTGGCGCGCCGCCTGAAACGCTACAGCCGCAATCTCCGCGTCGTCTGCATGTCCGATCGCCCGACGGCACGGGGCGGCGATGCAACCGTCGTCCGGCCATTCACCGCAGACGATCTGCTCTCGGCAATCGAAACTGCGTGCGCTCTCTCCATCACGGAACAGCAGTAGATCGAATGTAGGGCGGACCTCCAGGTCCAGCGCACGGAGCCCGGTCTGAGACCCTGGCCACAGGCGCTACTTACTCGGCATCTGGAACAGAGTGTCGTCCACCGGCACGTTGAACTCGACCTTTGAGACGGTGACCTGCGAGATCAGTCGGCCGTCGAGAATGTTCTTGATCGTGAACGGCGCCATCAGCCCGTTGACCTCACGAAAATCGCCGAACTCGATCGTGGCCGTCGCCGTTTCCCCGGCTGGCCCCTTCAGCGTGGATGTGATCTTCCGTTCGATGCCGGTGTCGGCATCGAGGAAGTACTGCTGCACCTCGCCGCCCTTGCGGGTCACGCGCAGATGATAGACGGCGTGTCCCTCGTCGGTCTCCTTTCCAACGAGCTCCACTCTGTGTCCCTTCTCTTTGTAATCGAGCAGCACGCTGTCGAACTCGGCCTGCGCGCGCGCGAGGTCAGCCTGGGCCCCCTTGACCTCCTGTGCCTTGTCGCCGGCCGCGCCGGGAGAGAGGACCCAGACGTGCGTCCCGTCGAAGGCCTGCACCATCTTCTGTCCTTGAAACGACATCTCCTGCCGTGACAGGTTCGGCCGCTTGGACCATGCGGTCAGATCGATCGTCCGGCCGCCCGAATCAATTGTCCCCGTCACTTTCATCGATTGAATGCTCTTCCATTTCTCGATGCCGCCGCGCGATTCAAGATTCTTCGCAACAATCTCGTCGACGGTCTGCGCATGTCCGGTAGCAGCGGCAGCTGAGATCAGAAAGATGATCATGCTGAGCGATCGAGCACGGTAACGCATGAGAAGGATCTTAGCGCGATTGAGCACGAAAGAAGGAAAGCGGAAGAAAGAAGAATGGGGAAGGAAGTGGAAGACGGAAGACGAACGGTGGTGTCTTCCGTCTTCGTCGGGAATGCCTCAGACGCGGCGGCGCGCGACGAGCCGGTATAGCAAGAGCAGCACTATCGCGCCGACAATCGACATCAACCAGCCGGCTCCCTGGCTCGGGCCGTAAAACCCCATGGCGCGGCCGATGAAGCCGCCCAGCAACGCACCGGCGATCCCCAGCAGTATCGTGACGATGAATCCGCCGGGATCGCGACCGGGCATCAGCAGCTTGGCAATGATGCCCACGACGAGACCAAACACTATCCAAGACAGAATGCCCATCAGTTGCCTCCTCGTTCCCCGAGAGGCCCCTTCTGCAAGCTGCTAACCAACGGCAGCTCAGGCACTAATTGTGGGGGGGCATTATCGGCGGTCGGAGGTCGGTTGCCGGACGCCGGAAGGTCGGTTGTTGGTTGCCCGAGAGACCGGGGTCGGAAGTCGGAACTACTGATGAGCGTAGCGTCTCACGACGCGCAAGTGCAACCCTCAACCGATAACCGACAGACCGTCAATCCACCGACAACCGACAACCGTCAACCATCTAGCTACGCCCGTCGCGCTGACCTTGCCGCGCGCCGCGCGACCTGGCGATGCCCGCGTGCGTTCGGCCGGCCCGCCGGGACCTGCGCGCGCTCGATGCGAGGAGCTGCCGACGGCTCGGGCGCTGGCGCAGGCAGGAATACAGGTGCTGTATCCGTATCGGTCAGCAGCGCGAGCATCGGGCTCCGTCCCGCCAGCAGCAGGCCGAGCGCGTGATATGCCGCAATCGCCAGCACCGGCCAGAGCAGGCGCGACCCTGCAGCGGCGAAGCCGAAGCCCAGCGCGCCTGCGACGAGAAGATCGAGCGAGACGGCGAGCACGCGCGTCGGCTGCGAAGGCGAGCGCCCCGGTGTCGTGACCGCCGTTCCGCGCTGGATCGGCTGGGCACCGGAGGTCGCGGTCGGGACTTCCGTGGCGTCGCCGTCTGCCACGGGATGGGCTTCTTCGACTCTCCGGACGATCAGGTCCGGGTCGAGGCCCACAGCCGTCGCGTACGCGCGCGAATACGCGCGTCGGAAGATACCGCCGGGCCACCGCGAGAGATCGTCTGCTTCGAGCCCTCCGAGGATGGCGACCGACAGCTTGGTTTGTTCTGAGATTTGGGAAAGCGTGATGCCACGCCGTTCACGTTCGCGGCGAAGCCAGGCTCCGAGGGTTGTCGCGTCGGCCATTTAGTTCCGGAGTGCACCTCGCACGAATCACAGGGCCGCGGCTGAGTATGCGCTACTCCCATCTCGTGCGCAAGCGGAACTGTTACAGGAATCGGGGGTGCGGGATGCGGAGTGCGGGGTGGGGGTGCGGCGCTGCTCGGCGCGAGTGCAAGTAAGACGGCGGTGCACGGAACGCTGAGATCGTCACGGCGAACGGAGGACCTGCTACATTCCGCACCCCGCACCCGGCACCCCGCACCCGGATCCCGCACCCCGCACCCCGCACCCGGATCCCGCACCCCGCACCCCGGATCCCGCACCCCGCGTTCAGAGCGGCAGTCGCGGCAGCACGCCTTCGTGCGCGAGCAGCCACTGCTTGCGCTCGAGGCCGCCGCCATAGCCGGTGAGCGTCCCATCACTGCCGATGACACGATGGCACGGCACGATAACGGCGACCGGATTTGCGCCGTTTGCGGCGCCGACGGCACGCACGGCGCGAGGCTCGCCGATTCGGCACGCAAGATCCGCGTACGACAGCGTGGACCCTGCGGGGATGTCCCGCAGCGCTTCCCAAACCCTGCGCTGAAACGGCGTTCCGTTCAGTTCGACGGCCACGTCTGCGAGCGCGCGGCAGTCACCCGCGAAATATTTCTGAAGAACGAGCCGGATCGAATCGATCGGCGCGCGAACGCGGGTGTCTCCCCGGTACCAGCGTTCGAGGCACGCGTCGACGTCAGCCCCATCCGTGCCAAAGTGCAGGAGGCAGACCCGGCCGGAGCGCTCCGCGATCGTCAGCGGCCCGACGGGCGACGCGATTTCATCGACGGTGATCATCGATTCGTGAATTGTACGAGATTTGATGATCTGGCGACTTGGTAACGTGGTGATCTGGACTTTTCAAACAGCACGCGCGGTTGCCCGTCGCGAAGCACAATCACCAGATCACCAAATCAAGAAATCGCCAAGTCATTTAACCACGATCGTCGTCGCCGCGCGCCTGCCGGCGCCGTCCTGCACCTCGATCGCGTGTGTGCCGACCGCGAGTGGCCAGGCCAGGCTCATGTCGGGGGATGTGGTGCCGACTGGCTGGCCGTTAATCTTCCAGGTGAGAGAGGCCGAGTGCGCGGTGACGGCGCGCAGCGGCAGCGACTGGAACTCGCGCCGCAGCGTCGGATCAATGCTGTAGATGGCACCGGCTGGCGGGTTCACGATCCGCAGCCCCGAGTCGCGAGTCGCGAGTGCCGAGTCGTTTGTCGCGAGCCGCGAGCCGTGATCCGCAAGTGGCGTCAGGCGCGGCGTCTCGCTCTGACTCGCCGCCCATGTGCGATATTCGGGCGGATAAATGGTGAGCAGTCCTTCGTTCGACTGGTGGTGCCACGAGCACGGCAGCGCCTCCTCGTCGACGCGCACCCACTCCTTCGCGCGTGACGGGCACCACGCGTTTGCCCGCATGCCCGAGAGCGCGCATATCGTAACCTCCGCCACGGTGTCCGGCCTGGGCACGATCGCGTTCGTCGGCGGATCGATCGATCCGGCGACGCGGTGCTGCGCCGCGAGCATCACGGCATGAAAGATTGGCCCGGCGCCCGTGACACCGGAGGAGTCGCGCAGCGGCGTGCGATCGAAATTGCCGACCCAGACGCCCACCGTCACCTCGCGCGTGTATCCCACGGTCCAATTATCGTGGTACGCCTGCGACGTACCTGTTTTCACGGCCACGGGAAATGGAAACTCGAGATAGCCGCCCCGTCCGAAAATGAACGAGCGCGCCGCGGGATCGCTGAGGATGTCAGTGATCCAGAAGGCGGTGCGCGGACTCACCAGCGCGCGCTCGTCGGCGCGCGCGCCGCGGATGAACACGGGGTGGCGCCACTCGCCGCCCCGCGCGAACGCGGCGTAAGCGGCTGCCAGTTGATCGAGACGGACCTCCGCATTCCCAAGGGTCAGACCAAGGCCGTAGTAGGAAGCATTGCGATCGAGGGTATCGAAGCCCGCACGCGAGAGGAAACGCATCAGCGAGCTGACGCCAACATCCGATGCGAGTGCAACCGCCGGGACGTTCTCTGAACCGGCGAGCGCGCGGCGTGCGATCAGCGGCCCGCGGTAGAGACCATCGTAGTTGTGCGGACTGTAGAGCACGCCCGGTTCCGCGGTCGGAAAGTGTGACGGCACGTCGGGCAGCACCGTGGATGGCCCGCGGCCTTCCTCGAAAGCGAGCGCGTAAGTAAAGGGCTTCAGCGCGGAGCCAGGCTGCCGCGGAACGAGCGGACCGTTGATCGCTCCGCCGCGATCGGCATCGAAGTAATTCCCGGAGCCTTCCCAGGCAAGCCATTCGCCGCGCACGTTATCGAGCACGACCACGGCGACGTTCGCGGCGCCGTGCGCGCGCAGCGATTCGCGGTTGCTCTCGATGATCCCTTCCACGTCGCGCTGCAGCGGAAGATCGAGCGTCGTCTCGAGCCGCGACGGTCGTGCATCGCCGGCCGCGAGTGCCATCTCGACGAAATGCGGCGCCAGGAACGGCGCATGCCGATCGTCGAGCGCAAGCCGTTCGCCGAGCGCCTCCCGCAGCTGGTCCTGAGTGAGCGCGCCCGCCGCCGCCATTCGACGGAGGATCGTGTGCTGCCGGGCACGGGCAGCGTCGACGCTGCGCCATGGATTGAACCGGGCCGGGCGCTGCGGAAGACCAGCCAGGAACGCCGCCTGTGCCGGCGTCAGCATCGAGGGGCGGACGCCGAAATACAGCCGGCTCGCGCGCGCCGCGCCAGACGTCTGGTTGCCGTACGACGCGAGCGTCAGATAGCGGGCGAGAATTTCCTGCTTCGTGAATCGATGTTCGATCCTGAGCGCAAGGATCGTCTCGCGCAGCTTGGCGCGCATGCCGCGGGACCTGCTGCCTTCTCTCCGCTGGATGAGCAGCTTGGCGACCTGCTGGCTGATGGTCGATCCACCTTCGACGATGCGGCGGTCCGCGAGATCGCGGCGGGCCGCGCGCGCCAGCGCGACTGGATCGACGCCGATGTGCGCGTAGAACCGGCGGTCCTCCGCGGCAAGGGTCGCCGCAACGAGCGAGGGCGGGAGCCGCGATGGATCGATCGGCTCCAGCCGCGCGCCGTCAGCGGATAGCGCTTCGTACAACACGTCCCCGTGACGATCGACCACGATCGTCGACGGTGTGTCAGCGCCTTCGAGCAGCGCCGCCGGGATCGGCCCGCAGCGCAGCCACCCGAGCGCGCCCGTCAGAGCGAGTCCGGCGAGCAGACACTCGTTCTTCCACCTAAAGGTGGAAGCCACGAGATTGCAGAAACGCGTAGCTTCCGCCTTTCGCCTTCGCGTGAAGCGCTTCCGCCTTCGCCGAAGGCTTCGGCGGACGCGCCGTAGATTTACGCCGAGGCGGGTCGGCGGACCGCGGTAGCCTTGGCGGAGGCTGGTCACGCGGAAGAGATACGCGGGGCTCCTGTTCATCGCTTTACATCGACCATTGTCGTCGCCGTCCGGCCGAACACCTCCGGCTCGTACATTTCCTCCGCGTGTGCCGGCGCCGTCCTGAACGTGCCGGCAGTCGTAGCCCGGACGATGTACGAGAACTCATGGCGGCCTTCGCTGAGACGCGTGGCGAACAGCTCCACGCGATCGTCGTGCCGCTCGACGTGATCGAAGCCGCCGCGCTGCCACCACGCGAACCAGTCTTCGTTGACCTCGGGCTGTTCGTCCTGCGCGTTCGACAATCCCGCGGCCGATGTGGCGAACCAGGATTCCACCGGTTCGAAGCCCGCAGGAAGCGGATCCGTGAGGGCCACGAAACGCCGTTCCTTGGTCAGCTGCAGCGTCAGCGTCACCCGCACCAGGTCACCCGCCTTGTACGTCGTGGCTGGCGGACGCATGCCCGTCTCGACATACGGTGCATATGTGCGCTCGATCCGAATGCCCCGGTCGAGCCCCTGTTGGAACAGGCGATCCTCGGCGTACCGCAAGCGCGCGCTGTAGAACAGGGATCCCGAGCCGTTCCTGCTGAAGGTGAGCGGCTGCTCGACAGGTTGCCCGGCGGCGAGCAGCTTCGCGATCGGAACGTCTGCCGTCTTCGCGATCGTCGAGCGCCCGCTGAATCGCTCGTTCGCAAGAACGGTGTCTCCGAGCCTCACCGTCGCGGTGAAGTCCGGGACCGTGGACTCGAATCGCCGGTAGTAGCTGACGAGCGCCTCGAGCGCCATCGCATTCTCCTGCGTATTGCCCCACCGTCCCTTCTCGCGCGCCTGCATCATCCAGCGCACGAGCGGCCCAAATGGCGTGTCAGTCTGATTGGCTCTCACGAGCGAGTTGAGGACGATGGCGGTCGAACGCACGTTCGAGTTCCAGAACCAGAGCAGGTATGGATCGCTCAGCTCTTCGACGTGCGCCGTCGCCGCCTCGGGCAGGATCGCATTCGACATGCGGCGCTGAAGATCCGTCACGCGCGGGCCGGTGCGCTCCCCTTTCGCGAGCAGCGCATCGTGAAGATACGCAAGCGCGAACACCGGCATCCGCTCGCGATAGCCATAGAGACGTGTCAGGTTCGAGTCCTGATTTCGTCCGCCTTCAGTGAGAACCTTCACGGCGAACGCCTGCCACGCCGTGTACGACGCCCACCAGCTCTCGTTCTGCGGCGGCGCCTGTGCCAGCTGGGTCTGCAGGTAGGTGTATGCGCGCTGCCGCATGCCGGCATCAACGTCGTATTTCAGATCGGATGCAACCTTGAAAACGTGCAGCAGATACGCAGTCAGGTACGGTGACACGCTGCGACACTGGCCCGGCCAGTACGCGAATCCCCCGCTCGCGCACTGGTACCGTTCCAGATCGCGCAGAGCGGCCTGGACGGTCGGACGCAAGCCGGCGGCGTCGATTCCTGCAAGCTTGAACGCCTCGCCGAGATCCGCCGCGAGGAGCAGCGCGAGCGCGCGCGAGCCGCGCTGCTCCGCGCACCCGTACGGGTACTCGACGAGATATCGCGCGCCTTCGCTGAGACCGACCATCGCCGTCGATGCCATCTCGATGTGGAGACCGCCGAAGCCCGGCACGACCTCGTTCGGGAGCGCAAGACGCTCGGGGATAGACGGCTTGGTCTCGGTCGCCTCACCAATCGCGGACACCGTTTCAGGCGAGACCAGAACTTCGACAGGAATGACGTCTTCGAACGCGTCGGTCTCGAGCGACACGGTCACCCGCACACGCGCTGTCCCGATCCGCCGGCCGGCCGCATCGAACCGCACTTCCGTCGATCCGCCCGCCGCAACATCGATCGTCCGGGGCGCGCCATCTGAAAACTGCATGACGTCAGGATCGAGACTCGCAATCGTGACCGTGGCCGTGCCGCCGCGCGTGAGCTGATTCGTCACGACCGCGCCAAAGGTTGCCTTGTCACCGACCGCGAGGAAGCGCGGGAACGCCGCCTTGAGCGTGACCGGCTTGTTGATGCGGATCTCCGCATCCGCCGAGCCGAAACGCGACGCGCGGTCGGCAGCGACCGCCATGATTCGATAGGTCGTCAGCGACTCCGGCAGCTTCACGTCCGCCGACGCGTGGCCCCCTGCATCCGTCGTAGTGGACCCGAGCCAGAAAGCGAGCACCCGGAAGTCGCGCCGGATCGTTCCCGCGCCAGTGTCCTGTCCACCTCCGCCGCCATCCGTCTCCCCCTTCGGCGTGAGAACGCGGCGCGACACGATGCGCTGGCGATTGTCTTCGTTGAGGACCTGGAGCGCCTTGTCGATATACACAGATCCGAGAACGTCCGGCGTGTGATAGGCCGTCAGCGACAACACGCCGTAATCAACCGCCCACAGCGTCACCTCGCTTGCCGTGCCCTTACCCTGGCGATCCTTGACGTCGACGCTGATCTTTGCCGTGGTCGCGGGCCGGTACTCCTCTTTGTTAGCGGCGACCGCGACGCTCAGTCGTTTCGACGCGTCCTCGACCTTCAGCTGCACGTAGCCAAGCCTGAACGAAGGTTTACCCGGATCGCTCGGATCGTCTTCGCTTACTTCGCTCGGTGGGGCCCCTTTCACATTTCCCACCTCCCGCCTTCGCTCGTTGACTTCTCGCGAGCTGCGGCGGGCAGGCCGCTGCGCGCGGTCATCTCCAGCCGATGGCTGACCGCTGCTGCGCCCTTTCACGAGCAGGACGGAGACGTAGAAATTCGGAATATCGTCTTCAGCAACCGGCACATCGATGGACTGCTCGGTCGACGTCAGCGGAAAGGTGCGATGCGTGCGGATGCCCTCGCGCTCGGTCGTCACAAGCGCGGTCGCCTGCTCCCACGGCGATTGGATCATGATGCGCGCCGTTTCGCCCGGCCGATACGTGCTGCGCTCCGCGACGAGATCGATGCGGTTGTGATCGTAGCGCTGCCATGCGGTGTACCCGGCGCCCAGCGCATAGAACGACGTCCGCGTGGTCGTGTAACGGCCATCGTCACCGTTCGCGCGCGCCTCGAGGATGTAGAACCCGCCATTGGCGAGCGGCACGTTGAGCGCGACTGGTTCCGCCGCGCTCGTCACGTGCCAGGTGCCCGCCGGAACCTCCTTGCGCTCGGTCTCCCATGTGTAAAAGCCGTTGCCTTCCGCGCGCCGCACGCTCTGCCATTGCATCTGGGTCAGCGTGATGTCGATCGGAATATCCGGCACGGCGGCGCCATCGAGGCCAACGGCGATAAGCTCAGTCGAGAGGCCCGTCTTCTCGTCAATGAAATACGGCAGGCGCTTGACGCCGATGTACCAGGGCGCGGGATGCACCAGCAGGCTCGCGCGGTTGGCAATGTGCTGCCGCGACACGTCCTCGACGTCCCCCTCGAGCGTGTACGAGTACGGAATCCCGGCCTTTGCGTCGGTCTTGAGCGACAGCGGCAGCTGGCCATTCGCCGCGAGTTGTCCCTGGTCGGCGGAGACGTCAGGCCGTCGTGGCTGGACGCTGTCCTGCCAGCCGACGAAGGTCCAGCGATCGACCGGGAATTTCGTCGTGACGCTTTGAGGCGCGTTGAACACGGGCGCGCGCGTGAACGTCCACCGTGTCGGACGTTTCGTCATCGGCGCGCCGAACAGGTAACGCGCGGTCACGACGCCATTGAGCGCGTCGCCGGCGATGCGCGTCTGCCCCGTCAGCGTCACGTCGACACGGAAGTCGGGACGCCGATATGCCGCGACCAGGAACGATCCATGGACGCTCTTCTTCCAACCCGGGCCGTCCTCTTCCTCGATGTCCTCGTCACCCGGTTCGTGCTCGATCGTCGTGGGCTTGTCCATCGCAACATCGCGCTCGAGCAGCGCGCGCACCGAATAGTCGCCGAGCGCGCCCTGGGCTGGCAGCGAGAACGTCCATTCGGCGCTGCTCCATGCGTTCACCTTCACAGTCCGCTGGTCCACGATCTTGTTCCGGCTGTCTTTGACCGTGATCACGACGGCCGTGTTGACCTCGAGCAACTTCACAGCTGCCGGGGTGTTGTGCCGGAAGATTGCTTTGAGGTGCACCTCTTCGCCGAGCCGGTAGACGCCGCGATCGGTGAACACCGTGCCGCGAAGCAGCGCGCCGGCTTCGTCGAGATCGAGGTGCACGCCAAAGTCCCACGGCTGCACGCCCTCGTTCCAGTCGCTGCCGACATATGCGACATCGCCGTCCTTTTCCGCCATCACGAGAAACGCGAACTGCCACCACCGGCGTGGATCGCGCAGCCGTGTCCCGGGCGCCATCGCGATGCCGTCCGCACCAGTCGTGCCCGCCCACGCGGTCGATCCATCAGGCGTCAGGATCGACACGCGCGCGCCGGCAACCGGAGCGGCAGTGTCGAGACGCGTGACGAAAATCAATGTGTTCTGCGGGCTGTCTTTGACGCTGATGCCGAGATTCGTGACCTGCACGAGCGTTGCTTTCGTGCGCGGCTCCGCGCTTTCGTCCTCGCGCGACGTGCGCGCGTGCGCAATCGGCTGCCCCTCTTCCACGGCAGCCCACACGAGACCCGTGCCCGACGGCTCGAGCGCTTTCGAGAGATCGAGACCGTGTGACAGCACGCGATCGGGCGCGCCGCCCAGGCGCCGGTCAACCGATGACGCCGGTGGCGCAATCGAGAAGTGGCTCTCCTGGAGATCGCGTAGCGTCGGCATCAGCTGCGGCGGATCGATCGCCGCGGCCCATTGCTTCACGTTCTGGAAATTCCGAGCGTAGAACGGCAGCGACGTGCCGCCGCCGGTCTCCCACACGCCGTGCCCGTCACCGAAGCTCGTGAACGCGGGCTGATGCCAGTTCTCGACCGTGCCGGCCCACGTGTAGCCGAGCGTCTGACCGTCGGCTGACTTCAGATCGGAGGGAAGCACCGCCGCCCACATTGACGCTGGAGGTTGTGCGCTGAACCCAGCATCTTCAAGCGTGAGGGCGGTGCCTTCGTCGAGCTGCCAGGTCGCCCGTCTTTTTGGCGTCGCTTTCGTCAGCGAACGCTCGCTTGCGGGATTCGTGACGTCCCATGCACGGAGCGCCGCGGCAAATGCGTCCGCCTTCACCGGGACGCGGAACTCGATTCCGTTGTTCCTGTTCGGATCGCACGCCGTCTTGCAGGAGAAGCCGTTTACGAAGAACGTGGATTCAACCTGGATGGTGTAGTCCTGCGGCTTTTGAGAAACGGCATCGCCCGCCATGGATGGAAGCCGCCCATCTAGCTCCAGCTTCACCCAGCTCTCCGGCGGCACCTGGTCGTCCGCCTGCAGTACGAGGAGATCGGGCGAGGGCGGAAAAGCCTTCTTGTCCCACGTCTTCGCCAGCGTCAGCGCAACGCGGCCAGTCGCGGATGCCGCATTCGTCGCGCTGCGGGCTTTCGCGGCAAAGGCGGCGGCGGATGCCGGATCGACGGCACGCATACGCTGCAGCGCGTCCGTCGATATCGATGGCGCACTGAACGGATGCTCCTGAAAGTGCGCGGCCACGTGCGGCGCGACATCTTCCGCACGAACCGGTTGATTGAATCTCAGCGCGATGATCGGCAGCGCGTCGTAGCGACGACCCGGCCGATACCAGTTCGTCTGCAGCAGACGCACGGTCGGAGTCGTGAACGTGAAGGTGTAAGGCTGCGCGAGCCGTCGGCCGCTGACGGCCGCGACGGTCGCGTCGACCGTCATGTCGTACTTCGTCGCGAGCGGCAGTCGCTTCGCGGGCGTAAAGATCAGGATGGTCGTGCCAGACCAGCGGAACGTGCCGTTGACCCCGGGACTGATTTTGAAAAAGGGCGGGCGCAGCCGGTCGGGGATCCGCCCGAGCGTCACCATCGCCTCGGAGAAGACGACGCGGATCTCGTTGGCTTCTTCGATCGAGGGCACTTCCCCCTGCGGCCCGGCGCTGACGACGCGCAGGGGCGACGACGTGGGTCCGGGCGGCTGCGCAGCGGCAATGGAGACTGAGAAAAGGAAGACAGCTGCAGCAAACACAAGGCGGTGTCTCATGGGAGTCTCGGCGATGATGCTCAGGAGGTTAGACACCGGCCGCCAGCCGCCAGCCGCCAGCGACAGCTGCCAGCCGCCAGCCCGAAGCTCGCAGCTGATAGCTGATGGCTGACGCTTACGCGTGCGCGCGGCGATCCTGGACAGTGAAGAGCGCGGGGACGCGCTGGCGGATGGCCTCCGTCAGCCGCATGCCGGGCGTGTTGCCGGTTGCGATGGTCGATGCGCCGTAATAGATGAAGGCGGTCACGCCGAGGGTCGTCCAGAACGGCACCGGGAAGGCGAGCGTCCCGACGGATGCTGCGGCGGTGACCGCGAGCACGTCGAGACCGGCCGCTAGCGCCCGCGGCGCGAGGCGCATGCGGCGCACCCGTGCCTGTTCCTGCGCCTCACGCACGGAAGACCGCCGATCGACCCCGCCGGGCAGCGAGATCTCGTCACGATACGCGGGGTCGTGGCCAATCAGCTCCGCCTGCGCGCGAATGACACGGCTTGCGCGGCGATCGCCGACAGGAAACAGGCGGCAGAACTCGTCGACGGTCTCGTCGGCATCGAGACCTACGGCCTTCGCATAATCGCGCATGAACGCACGCGCGAAGATTCCCGATGGCCAACGTGAGAAATCATTGCGCTCGAGGCCGTGCCAGAGCTCCACGCTGACGTTGGTGACAATCGCAATGGTTTCGAGCGTGATGCCGCGGCGTTCGCGCTCGCTGCGGAGGCGGGGACCGAATGTTTCCCTGTCTGACATGGCGAAGCCCTGTTTGGAGCAATTCCCGCGCCGGTCGTGCCCTCACGGAAATTCCCGGAATTGCCCTGGTCGGCAGACTCACGCCTGTCAATTTTGTAATCAGGGTAACTGAATCGAGACGTTTGTCCGACTTTGGCAGAACAATCTCGGTCGCGGCTAAGATCGATCGATGACCGAGGCCCGCCCGAAGTGCCTGAGCATCCATGCGGATTATCAATGCCGCCACTCCGGCGTGTGCTGCCGATCCGGGTGGGACATCCCGTTCGATGCGGGCGAAGTGACCGCGGTGCGCGCGCTGCACCTTGGTGGAGGAGGCGTGCTGCTCGAACCGGTCGGCGAAGGCCCGGCGCTGGCCGCGCGCGAAGCCAACGGCTCGTGCAGCTTCTTCGACGATGAGACGCACCTGTGCGCGATTCATGCGGCGGGAGGTCACGATGCGCTGCCGCTGACGTGTCGGATGTTCCCGCGAGTGGTGCTGCACGATCCGCGCGGCACATTCATCTCGCTCTCTCATTTTTGTCCGACGGCCGCGACCCTCTTGTTCGAACAGACGGGGCCCGTCACGATCGTTGATGCGCCGGCGGCGCTGGCGCAGGACGGCGTGCTCGACGGCCTCGACGCGCAGGATACCTGGCCGCCGCTGCTTCGCGACGGCGTGCTGACGGATCTCGACAGCTATGCGCGGTGGGAGACGCTGGCGATTGACTTGCTGACGCGACCCGCTCGCACCGCGCGCCGGTCGCTCGCGGCGCTCACCGACGTTACCGCCGTCATCGCGTCGTGGAAACCCGGGCGCGACATGCTCATTGACATCGTCGAGCGCGCGTTCCGAGACGCGTCCGAGCCGCCTTCGACGGAGGTCACCGTTCACGACGCCGCCGTCCAGCGGTGGCTCGCGGCGCGGCTTTTTGCGTCGTGGATTGCATATCAAGGTCGCGGCCTCGAAACGATCGTCCGCTACCTGGCGATGTGCCTCAACGCGTTCGAACGCGAGCTCCGGCAGTGCGCCGATCCGCTGGAAGCGATTCGGCGCAGCGACTACCACCTGGTCCACGAGTCGTCATCGCAGCGACTCGCGATGATGTGCGATGAGAACCGTGTTCCGTGATTTGTAGGGCGGACCTTCAGGTCCGCCACTGTCCGCCGGGTCTGAAGACCCGGCCTACAACGACGCGCCATGTCCGTTCTCGATCGCTTCCTGCGTTACGTCCAGATTGATACGCGCTCCGACGAGAGCGCCCGATCGTGTCCGAGCACTCCGGGCCAGCTGCGCCTGCTCGAGCTGCTCGTCTCGGAACTTCGCGCAATCGGCGTCACAGACGCGGCGATGGACGAGAACGGATACGTGATGGCGACGGTTCCAGCGACGATCGATCGTGATGTGCCGGTCATTGGCTTGGTGGCGCACGTCGACACATCGCCGGAGATGAGCGGCGAACGTGTCGAGCCGCTCGTGCATCGGGCCTGGGACGGCCGCGATATCGTGCTGCCCGACGATGTGACGGCCGTGCTGCGCGCCTCAGAACAGCCCGAACTTGCCGCGCAGATTGGGCACGACATCGTCACCGCTTCTGGCGCCACGCTCCTCGGCGCCGACGACAAGGCGGGCGTCGCCGCGATCATGGCGGCGGCGGAACTCTGGGTCGCGCACCCGGAGATCCCGCACGGCGCAATTCGCATCTGCTTCACGCCCGACGAGGAGATCGGCCGCGGAGCGGATCGGTTCGACGTGGCGCGCTTCGGCGCCATGTGCGCCTATACGCTCGACGGCGGCAACTGCGGCGAACTCGAGTACGAGAGCTTTTCGGCGGACGCGATGCGCGTCACCTTCGTCGGTTTCAACACGCACCCGGGGTATGCGAAGGGGCGCATGGTCAACGCCATCAAGGCCGCGGCGCGCTTCATCGATCGCTTTCCCGCCGATCGTCTCTCGCCCGAAACCACCGATGGTTACGCGGGTTACATACACCCGTATCAAATTGCTGCGTCCGTGGACCGCACCAGCGTCCGCGTGCTGATTCGCGACTTCAAGACCGACGGACTCGCAGACAAAGAGGCGCTCGTCGAACGTCTGGCGAGCGAGGTGGCAGCCGAGACCGGCACCCGGGTCGAACTGGAAGTGCAGCAGTCGTATCGGAACATGCGCGAGGTGCTCGACGGCCGTCCGGATGTCGTCGACCGCGCGCGCGAGGCGATTCGCCGCATCGGGCTGGTCCCGATTGAGAAGCCAATCCGCGGCGGCACCGATGGATCGCGGCTCTCGTTCATGGGACTGCCCACGCCGAACCTGTTCGCCGGAGAACACAACTTCCATTCGCGCCTGGAGTGGACCTCGCGGCAGGACCTCGAGAAGGCGACGGAGGTAGTGGTGCAGCTCGGCCGCGTCTGGGCGGAGAGATAGGCCCATGGCTCATGCTGCCGGGTCTGAAGACCCGGCCTACGATGCATGCACTTGTCGGGCGGCCCGGCCAACGGTGCAGGCATTTTTAGGGCGGACCCTCAGGTCCGCCGTTCCGTCCTGAGCCATACACGACTCGCGACGAGGACTTGACGCGGATCCTACTAAGTATTAAGTAATTAGTAGATGCGGACGCCCTCTCCCACGCTCACGCCGCAGGAACTCGCCATCATGAAGGTCGTGTGGACGCTGAAAAGCGCCACCGTTCGTGAGGTGCACCAGCACCTGAACGCCGCCAGGCCGATCGCCTACACCACGGTGCTGACGATGATGCGAATCCTGGAGCAGAAGGGGCACGTTCGCAAGAGGCAGGTCGATCGAGCGTTCGTGTATCGGCCCGCCAAACCGCGCCACCAGGTGATCGGCGACATGGTGCGCGAGTTCGTGGATCGCGTGTTCGACGGGGCGTCGAGGCCGATGCTGCTGCATCTCGTCAAGCGAACGAAACTCAGCGCACGCGAGCGCCAGGCGCTCCTGCGTGCGATCGAGGAGATCGAGGAATGACTGGCGAGCAAGCCGCCGTGAATCTTTTCTCGTACAGTCTGCAGATCGGCGTCCTGGTCGGTATTTGCGCGTGCATTCCCCGCCTGCTGCGCATCTCGGCGCCGGCGATTCAGCACGCCTTCTGGCGCGCGCTGCTCGTCGCGTGCCTCCTGCTTCCGGTGATGCAGCCATGGCATCCGCCTGCGCCGGGTCACCGGGCGCCCGCGGCGTCTTCCGCCCGAGGGGCGGCGGGCGACAGTTCGGTCGAGGTCCTGGTCTTTGCGTCGGACGCCGGGCGCACGCGCAACTGGGTCGTCGCACTGCTGGTCGTGCTCATCGCAGGTTCGGTCTGCCGCCTGGTGTGGGTCGGCGCGGGCGTCGTTCGACTCCGTCAGCGCTCGACCGCGGAAGCCGACGCCAACGGCGAGTTCGATGATCTGCAGCGCTCGCTCCGCACGCATGCGGCGATCCGCTGGTCAGGTGACGCCCAACAGCCGGTGACGTTCGGGCTCTTTCACCCCGTCGTCCTGTTGCCGGTTTCGCTGCGTTCGCTCGATCCGCGCGCCTTGCGTGCCGTCGTCGCCCACGAGCTCTTTCACGTGCAGCGCCGCGACTGGGCGTGGCTCGTCCTCGAGGAGTGCGTGCGCGCGGTGTTCTGGTTCCATCCCGCGATGTGGTGGCTCGTTTCGCGCGTGCAGCTCGCGCGCGAAACGGTGGTCGATGAGTTGTCGATTCTGTTCACGAATGCGCGGCGGATCTACCTCGACACGCTGCTCACGCTCGCGGATGGCTCGGCGCTCTCCTCATCACATCCTTTCTCTCATCGGCGACATTTGTTCCATCGCGTAATGCTCCTTTCAAAGGAGGGAGGCATGTCTCCAATTCGTGTCATTGCCGCGTCGTGCGTGCTGGGCGTTGCGCTTGCCGGCGGCGCGTTAACTGGCGTGCGGGCGTTTCCGCTGCAGGCGTCGGACGCGCAGAAGCCGCCGCGGGATCCGCTCAGCCCAGAGACGTACCACACTCGGGCAACCGAGTACTACGAGAAGGCCACCAAAGATGCTGCGCTCACGCCGGACGAGAAGGCCACCGCGCTCCGCAACGTGATCACATCCGAGGATCGCGCGCTCGCGATCAATGCCGACTACGTGCCGTCGCTCATCTACAAGAACCTCGCGCTGCGTACGCTGGCCGCAATGAGCACGGACGCGCAGGAACAGCAGGAGATGATTAAGGAGGCGGATGAATTGCGCGACAAGGCGCTGGCGCTGCGGCGCGCGGCCGGCATTCCCGATCCTCCCGCGCTGGCCGGCAACAACGCACCTCCCATGCCGGACGGTTTCCGCGAAGCCGTCGAACGGCTGCACCCGCTCCGCGTCGGCGGAAACATCCAGACACCTATGAAAACTCACGACGTGAAACCGATTTACCCGCTAGAGGCGCGGGACGCGGGCGTGCAGGGTGTGATCATCATCGAAGCCCTCCTCAATGCGGAAGGGCGGGTCGAGGATGCGAGAATCCTGAAATCGATCCCGATGCTCGACGCTGCCGCACTCGAGGCGGTGCGACAGTGGGAGTACATGCCGACGCTTCTCAACGGACAGCCGGTGCCGTTCATGGTGACCGTGACGGTGAACTTCACGCTCAGCAAGGCAGGTGAACGTAGCAGCGATCGCACTCGGATGTAGGCCGGCCTTTAGAGAGCCGGATGTAGGCCCGGGTCTTTAGACCCGGCATCGGGGTCTTCCGGCTAAAGCCGGAAGCCACGACATGGATTATTGCGAAGCATGGAAGGGCACCAGCGCCTTCGCGCGATCGTCGCCGTGCGACGCTTCGATCGCGATCAGGTAGTCGCCGCGCGAGACCGAGGAGAGCGGAAACTGCACCGCATACTCGCCCGGCCGGTCGGTCACAGGTGAAAGCGGCAGGGAGGACAACGCGATTCCCTTGCGGCTGAGGAGACTCGCCGTGACCGTCGCGTCGGCGGATGCCGCGCCAAACACCGAGAAGCGGACCACGAGGCGATCGGTACGATCGAAGACGTGTCCCGCATACGGCACCGCCGACGCGCCCGTCGTGAGCGAGCGAAGCTCCAGGCCGTTGCGGGCACGCATCAGCACTGGTGAGCTCATGGACAGCGCGGCGCCGAAATCCGGCACGTCGAACGTCGATGTCTCTCGATCGGCGGCCGCTCCGTCCGCATCGAGCAGCGTCCGCTGAATCGATAACCGTCCCGGCGGCGCGGTGAACGTCGCGGCGGTCGCAGGGACGGCGCCATCGTAATAGATCGTCCCATCCGCGCCGCTCGCCCGCGCCGCCACCGCCGCGCCGACGTTCGCCTCCCGCGCCGTCCACGCGATCGTCACGCGCGCCGTGCCGTCGGCGCCCCGGGTGGCGCCAACCCAGAGATCGCCGACAGTGTCGGGACGCATCGCGACGAGCGGAGAGAGCGCTCGTTCGACGTCAGGCGGCACGACCGCGGCGGCGACCCTCGTGCGCTCGTTTTCGATCTGCGTAGGCGCCGGAGCGAAATAGCCGTTTCGCGCGTGCACATCCACGCCGGGTCGCTTCACGTGCACCTTGATGTGATGGAACCTGCCGTCGGCGGGATTCAGCGTCGAGGCGTATCCGAGCAGGTAGAACGCGCGTGATTCCTTGACGATGGTGCGCAACAGCGGCGCCGGCTCGTTGCTCTGGAACCAGCGCCCGCCTGTTTCGGACGCGAGCGATTGCAGCACGTCCGAGATGCGGCCGTTCATCAGAAGGCCGCGCGGATCCAGCGTGTAGATGACCGTGTTGTTCGTGTTCGCGAGACGGATCGCCCCGTCGAGCCAGCGATACCGTTCGTCCCTCGGCAGCGCGCCGATGTCCTGGCTGACGAAGAGGATGGCCTTGCGCCCTTCGCGGATCGCGCCGAGGTGCGAGATGACGGCTTCGAGGGCCGAGCCCGTCACTTGCGCGCGCAGCTGCTCGACGTCGCGCATCAGCGCCATCTGACCCTCTTCCAGCGCGCTGCGCGGCGGAATGTAGATGCCCAACCGCCCTTTCAGCTTGCGCACCGCCTCGGTGAGCTCGAGGCGATCGCGCGTGAACTTGATGGCATCGAGCGGCGTCAGTTGATCGACGAGCGCGACGAGGTCGGCGGGACCGAACGCGTTGTGGACGAACTCCGTCAGCGCCTTGCGACCTTCGATCGCGGCGGCCATCTGGCCGATGTGGTACTCGTCCCAGAAGATGACGAAGACGCGAACGTCGTCGCGCGCCGCTTCCGCGAGCGCATGCTCCGGCGATCGGATCGGCAGGGACAGGTCGTCGGGCGCTTCGCCGCTCGCCTCCACCAGCTTGAAGTTTTCGACCGTCTGGGGAACGCCGTCCTCGCGGATCTCGAAGTCGTCCTTGGTCAGATCCGTCACAAGTTCGCCGTGACGATCGATGACGCTGACGTCGACCCGCACGAGGTTTGCGCCGCCTTTGAACGTCGGACGCTGTTCCTGCGGCGCAGGCGGCGTCTGCGCCAGCAGCGCGGCGACACACGTCAGCCCTGCAGCCACCGACGTGATGCTCGCGAGCGCCGGTTTCAACCGCACGCGTGTCTCCCTCTCTCAGCCTGCCGCGCCGAAACCCCCTCACGATCCACGAGCGAAGGCGGCGTCAAACGTTGAACGTGGCGACGACCGGCGCATGGTCGCTGGTTCCCACGTCGCGCTGCACGATACAGCTTCTGACGCCCTCGAACACCGAGCGGCTGGCGAGCACGTAATCCAGCCGCCACCCGATATTGCGCTGGCGCATGTTCCGCCAGGGGGCCCACCACGTGAACATCTGGTCGTTCTGCGGCTGGAGCTCGCGACCGGTATCGACGAGCCCGCGGGTGAGAATGCGCTCGAGCACCGCGCGTTCTTCCGGCAGCTGCCCGATCGCGCGCGGCTTCCGCTCCTTCGGGTGCACGTCGATGTCGGCGCGGGCGATATTGACATCCCCGCAGATCAGCAGGGGCGTGCCGTTCGCGAGGATGGCGGTCACGTAATCGTCGAGCGCGTCGAGAAAGCGCATCTTCGCCGGAAAGTCCTTGCCACCGTTCGGCACGTAGACCGACGCGAACGTCACGCCGCCGACGGTCAACGTCACGATCCGGCTCTCATAGTCGAACGAGGGATGCGTAAACGCCGGCCGCTCCGGGCACAGCCTTTTGGTGATGTGAAGGCCGACGCCAGAATATCCCTTCGCGCCGTGCCAGTAGCACCAGTAGCCTTCCATCTCGCAGAGCGCCGCGGGCACCTGGTCCGACGCCGCCTTGATTTCCTGGAGGCAGACGATATCCGGCTGCTCGCGTTCAACCCATTCCTGCACCTGCGTGTGCCGCGCGCGAATGCCATTCACGTTCCATGTTCCGATTTTCATCCGGAGATCGATTCTATCCGGCCCGCCGTACTCCATCTCGTGGCTTCCGGCTTTAGCCGGAAGATTGATGCGCTGCGGCCGCACTTCCGCCTGAAGGCGGAAGCCACAAAGTTTTGGGAATGATTGACCGGCGTGCTTATTGCGAGCTGAGGTACAGGTTGGGCGCGAGCTCGTCTATTTGGTGGGCTCTGCGGAGGATTGACGTGCGAGTTCCGCGGACGAGATCACGTGGAGGCTCCCGTTGTGGCTTTCGTGCGCCGGATCCGCACACGCGGGAGACTTGTCGTCGAGTAGCGCCACGATGTGGCCGTCATACGTTTCGTACACACCCGCCAGGCATCCGCATGGGAGCAGCTGGCTCCGTAATCCGCGAAGAATACGCATGCGCATCGTTAGACCATTCGTCCCGACTCGCGGTTTAACGACCGAGCCGTGACCTACGCGCTTTTCGTTTATGTGGTAACCGCCATAACCGGCGCGGTGGTGACGTACGTCACGCTGCGGCTGATGTGGCGCGCCATTGGGTACTACAAAGTGCGACGGGCCGGCCCCCGTCCGTTGATCGGCGTGCGGCATTGCCTGTGGCGCGACCCCGGCGACGTCGAACGGCTCGATCTCGCGGCAGGGCCCGGCGGTGCTGACGGCCGCCCGCATCCGCCGTTTCAATTCATCGAAGAACACCAGACGGGATCGCAGCCGTGCGTGTCCGTCCGCGACGCGCGCGGGCGCCGGTGGCGCGTGAAGTGGGGCAACGAAGTGCAGCCGGAGACATTCGCAGTCCGCCTCGCATGGGCATGCGGATACTTTGCGGAGGTGACGTATTACGTCCGGGAGGGGCACGTGGAGCAGGCCGCCGCCCTGAGGCGCACCGCGTCGTGCATCGCGGCAGACGGCCGGTTCGCCGACGCGCGGTTCGAGCTCGACGATCCTGACGACCTCAAGCTGTTCGAAGAGCACAGCTGGTCGTGGGCCGACAATCCGTTCGTCGGAACGCGCGAGCTGGCAGGGCTGCGGGTGATCATGATGTTGATCTCGAATTGGGACAACAAGGACCAACGCGACGTCGCGCGCGGATCGAACACGGCGATTTACGTGCGCCGCCGCGCGCGATGGAAGCGCGAGGCGCATTACATGATCACTGACTGGGGCGGATCGATGGGGCGCTGGGGCGTCACGCCGGTCACGCGCGGGCGCTGGGATCCGGACGCGTTCGCGGCGCAGACGCCCCAGTTCGTCAGCGGCGTCACGAACGGGTTCGTGCAGTTCGGGTATGCGGGTCAACGCACGGCCGACGCGCGCCAGTCGATCACCGTGAAGGACGTCGCCTGGTTATGCCGCTACCTCGGTCGGATCGGCGACGACCAGCTCCGCGCCGCGCTCGGCGCGAGCGGCGCGACACCCGAAGAAGTCGAGTCATTCACCGCATCGCTCCGCGCGCGCATCACGCAGCTCCAGCGCGTCAGCGGCGCCGGGGTCTGACCCCGGTGACCGGATCCGGACGGCGGGGTCAGACCCCGGTCGTTCGGTTACACAGGTCGCTTCGTGCGGCCCGTTGGTCGAGCGCTCCACGGATCTTCTGGCCACGGATGTTTCGGATAGCGCCCGCGCAATTCGCGACGTACCTCTTGATATGTCGTGTTCCAGAAACTGCGCAGGTCCGTGGTCGTCTGCACGGGACGTCCGTTCGGCGCGAGCAGCGACAAGATGACCGGCCTCTGATGGGGGCCGACACGCGGTGTCTCCGCGAGGCCGAAAAGCTCCTGCAATTTCACAGAGGCGCTGACCGAACCGTCCTCGTGATACTCGAGCGTCGCGGCGCGGCCGCTCGGCACGCCGATTGTCCGCGGCGCGACGCGCTCCAGTTCCTGCTTCGCCTTCCAGTCGACGGCCGCGTCGAGCACGACCTCGGAGAGTGACGTCCGTCCGGCGGCGGCCCGCGCCGCCATCACTGAAAGATCGGCCGGCATCCCTGCGAACCGCAGTCGCCGCAGAAGCTGTTCATCGTCATATGACCGCTTCGTCGCGAGGAACGCTGACGCGAGCAGCCGCGAGGCTTCGTCAGGATCGATGACGGCAGGGCGCTCGTCGAGCAGGATCTCGTCATAGAAGGCCCGCTCGATCGCGCGGACCTGGCCTCGAGTGTCGAGCACGTGGACGATTCGAACGGCGGTGGGCTGGAGCCACTCCCGGTCCACGGCACTCGCGATCCTGACGATCGCCTCGGACACATCACCTCTACGCGCCGACTTCACGTCGACGGCGACGATGAACTCGGCGTCGTGGACGCTGCTTTCGCGACCGAGAGTCGCACCGTGACCCGACGCGAGCAGATACCGCGGGGGCACGTCCGCGGATCGCCGGCGGCCGACGCGATCCGGATACCCGCAGAAGATTGCGCGTCGAAAGTTCCGCTCGCGCTCCGGTGGCGGCGCGTGCCCGCCGCGATCCTCGGCGTCCGCGGCAAGCCGACCCGCGACGTCGGTGACATGTGACGGCAGCGTACGAGGATCGTCGATGGCGGAGAGCAGGTCGCTCGATGACGCAGCCGCATGCCGGACGATCAGGTGACGTTCGGAGAGCACCGCACACGCGAGCGCGACATCGCGGCTGCCACGCGACTCCACCAGCATTCGCCCGAGCCGCGGATGGATCGGCAGACGGTGCATTTCGAGTCCGATTGTCGTGAGCCGTCCGTCACGAATCGCGCCGAGCCGTGCGAGCAGGGTCATTGCCGCCTCGATGCGGTCCACGTCCGGCGCATCGAACCACTCGAACGTGCGCGGATGTCCGGACCACGCGATGACCTCGAGCGCTGCCTCGCACAGATCCACCCGGTGGATCTCGGGTACCCCATGCGGACGCAGCCGATCGGTCGCGCTCCACAGCCGGCGCGCGCGCCCTGGTCCGAGCCGGCCCGCGCGCCCCGCGCGCTGCTCCGCCGAGTCAGCAGGTATGCGCTCGAGCTCCAGCGAATCGACCGCGCGGTCCGGATCGAAGCGCGCGACCTTCTGAACGCCGCTGTCGATCACCACGGACACACGCGGCACCGTCAGCGACGTCTCGGCGATGTTCGTCGCGAGGATCACGCGTCGATCTCCGCTATCGGCTATCGCGCGGTTCTGCGCGTCCGCGGGCAGTGATCCGTGGAGCGGAACGATCTCGGCGCGGGCGCCAATCGCCGCCGCAACGTCCAGTTCCGCGCGGCGGATCTCAGGCGCGCCGGCAAGAAAGCACAGAATGCTGCCGGCGCTGTCTGGCAGCAGCTCGCTCACGGCATCAGCGACGGTTTGCGACGGGCAGTAGTCGATCTCGAGCGGATGCAGCCGTCCCGGCACCGTCACGACGGGACAATCGTGAAGAAAGGCTGAAACCGCGCCCGGATCGAGCGTGGCGGACATCACGACGATTCGCAGATCGTCTCGCGCGCGCCAGGCCTGTCTCGCGAGCGCCAGGCCGAGATCAGCGTGAACGGTGCGCTCGTGAAACTCGTCGAGAATGACCGTGCGGAAGCCGGACAGCAACGGATCCTGCTGCAGTCTCGCCGTCAGGATCCCTTCGGTCGCGAGCAGCACGCGCGTACGCGCCGAAAAGCGGCGCTCGAAGCGGACGTGCCATCCGACCTGGTCGCCAAGGATCCAGCCCTGTTCGTGCGCGATGCGCTGCGCGATCGCCCTCGCGGCCACGCGCCTCGGCTGCAGC
>Ga0209686_1000310_pt1 | contig 25790 bp, 20 predicted proteins | sample GraSoiAngelo_126_FD_185883 | JGI IMG/M metagenome (GOLD analysis project Ga0209686, IMG submission 185883) | Grasslands soil microbial communities from the Angelo Coastal Reserve, California, USA - 14_0927_09_20cm (SPAdes) (version 2) | ecosystem: Environmental > Terrestrial > Soil > Grasslands ...
GAGCGGCAGCCCGCCGATGCGCATCGAGCTGTAGGTGAGGCGCGCGCCGCAGAATTCTTCGAAGAGATCGAGAATGAGCTCGCGCTCGCGGAAGTTGTAGAGGAACACCGTCATCGCGCCGATGTCCATCGCGTGCGTGCCGAGCCACAGGTTGTGGCTCGCGATCCGCTGCAGCTCCGAGAGAATCGTGCGGATGTACCGCGCGCGTCGCGGCACCTCGATCTGCATCAGCTTCTCGACCGTCTCGCAGTACCCCAGGTTGCTCGTGGCCGCCGACACGTAGTCCATCCGATCCGTCAACATCACGATCTGCTGCCAGTCGCGATGCTCCGACAGCTTCTCGATCCCGCGATGCAGATATCCGATCACCACGTCCGCGCCCACGACGCGCTCGCCGTCCAGACGCAGCACGACCCGCAGCACGCCGTGCGTGCTCGGGTGCTGCGGCCCCATGTTGATGACGAGTTCGTCGGTATCGAAAAGGCTCATGGCTCAGGGCTCACCGCTTCATGCTGGCTCCCGGCTTAGATGAGAGCGCGTCCAAAACCAAGGGCGGCCTCGTGTGGCGCAGGCCTTTAGGCCTGCTTGACGGCCGCCGGGCAGCCCTGAAGGGCTGCGCTACGCTAATGCAACGCACTCTCATGGCTCATAGCGCAATCGCAACCAGTCCATCGGATTCTCGAGCAGCATCTCGCCGGGACCCTCGAGCGGATAATCCTTTCGCTGCGGGTGTCCCTGCCATTCGTCCGGCATGAGGATGCGGCGCAGATCGGGATGGCCATCGAACGGGATCCCGAACATGTCGAAGACTTCCCGCTCGAGCCAGTTCGCCGAGGGCCAGACGGAGGTGACCGATGGCACGGCCTGGCTGTCCGCCACGCGTACCTTGACGCGCACGCGATGGCGGTGCCGCGTCGAGAAGAGCGCGTAGCTGACGTCGAAACGCTCGGCGCGCGGCGGCCAGTCGGTGGCCGTGACGTCGCAGCAGGCATCGAACGACGCCTCCTGCGCGGTGCGCAAGTGACGCATTACGTCCAGCAGGCGATTGGTGGCGACAATCATCGTCCAGTCGCCGACCCAGTAAGAAACCTGTGTGACGGCATCCGGAAGCGCCGACTGCAGTGGGCTGATGAACCCGGGAACAGAAAGGTCGGCGGGCGGCGGCGGGTCGGGTGGTCCTGCGGGTGGCGCGGGATTCACGCCCACTCGAGCGCTCCCTTCTTCCACGCGTACGCGTAGCCGACGACGAGGATGAGGACGAAGAGAAACATCTCGATCAGGCCAAACAGCGCCAGCCGATCGAGCACCACGGCCCAGGGAAACATGAACACGGTCTCCACGTCGAAAATCACGAACAGCATCGCGACGAGATAGTAGCGGACGCTATAGCGGTCCCGCGCATCTGTCTGTGGCTCGATGCCGCACTCGTACGGCTCGAGCTTCACCTCGTTCGCTTTCTCCGCATGGACGAGCCGGGACACGATCAGGGTGACGATCGCAAACGCGATCCCGACGAGTATGAAGAGGAAGATGGGGATGTAAGCCCGAAGCATGGTCCGCCTCCGCCCGCAATCGAAATCTGCGGCGGGCTACGGCGAGACCCGCCGAAGCCGCTACGCGACTTCGGCGGGGCGGGTGACGTCCGGAGTATACTCGATTGGAAGGCCCCAACCGATGAAACATTGGTGTGTGGCGCTGCTTGTCGGCGCCTGTTGCATGCGTCCCGCCGCCGTCCTGGCGCAGGCCAAGCCGACGAACATCCACGTCAGCGTACTCGATTCGAAGGGAGACCCGGTTACCGGCCTGACTGCCGCCGACTTCGTCGTGAAGGAGGACAATGTCGCGCGCGAGGTGCTGAAAGCGGAACCCGCGACCGAGCCGCTGACCGTCGCCCTGCTGGTGGACGACAGTCAGGCGCTCACCGCCGGCGTTCAGTTCATCCGTGATGGGGCGCGCGATTTCGTGAAGACGCTGGCGGGCAAGGCCGACATTGCCGTCATCACGTTCGGCGAGCGGCCGACGATTGCGCTCGATTACACGCGCGACGAGCAGGCGGTCCTCGCGACACTCAATCGCATCTTCCCGCGATCGGGCGCCGGCTCGTATCTGCTGGACACGATCGTCGAGACGAGCAAAGGCCTGCAGAAGAAGGAAGCCGCACGGCCCGTCATCGTCGTGCTGATGCTCGAAGACGTCGAGTTCAGCAACCGCTATTACGAGCAGGTGCTCAACGAGCTCGACAGGTCGCACGCCGCGCTGCACGTTGTGGCGATTGGAACGCCCGATGCGGGCGTCAACTCCGACGAGATCCGGAATCGCAACATGGTCGTCGCCGAAGGGACGTCGCGCACCGGCGGACGCCGGGACCAGGTGCTTGCGCTGAGCGGCGCGCCGGCGCGGATGGCGCAACTCGCGAAGGAACTGCTCAATCAGTACACCGTCACCTATGCGCGGCCCGAGACGCTGATCCCGCCCGAGCGCGTCGACGTGTCGACCACGCGCCCCGGTCTCACAGTCCGCGCACCGCACAAAGTTCCTTCCACCAAGACACGGGACACACCATGATCGCTCGTCTGGGTCTGGCCTCTCTCTTCGCGGCGGCAATGGCGACGGCGCTCGGAGCGCAACAGCAGCGGTTCCGGGCGGGCGTCGAGCTCGTGTCGTTGAACGTCACCGTGACCGACGGCACGGGACGCTACGTGACCGATCTGGCGCAGGAGGATTTCGAGGTCTATGAGGACGGCGCGCGGCAGGGGCTGACGTTCTTCTCTCGAACGCAGCAGCCGATCTCGCTCGCGCTGTTGCTCGACACGAGCGCGAGCATGGAAGAGCGCATGCCGATTGCGCAGGAAGCGGCCGTCGGCTTCGCGCGACAGCTCCATAAGGAGGACCAGGCGGCGATCATCGACTTCGACAGCCAGGTGCGGATCCTTGCGCCGTTCACCAGCGATGGCGCCGCGCTCGAGAAGGCCATCCGCGCGACGACCGCCAACGGGTCCACTTCCCTGTACAACGCGATTTACATTTCGCTGAAGGAGCTGCGAAAGACCAAGGCACAGTCCACGTCCGACATCCGGCGGCAGGCAATCGTGCTGCTGTCGGACGGCGACGACACGTCGAGCCTGATCGAGTTCGACGAGGTGCTCGATCTCGCGAAGCGCTCCGAGACGGCCATCTACGCGATCGGACTCAGACAGGGAGAGATCGGACGCCGCGAATTCAAGGAAGCGGAGTTCGTCCTGCGCCAGCTCGCCCAGGAAACGGGTGGACGTGTGTACTTCCCGACTGACGCGCGCGAGCTGCCGAAGATCTACCAGGCGATCTGGGACGAGCTCTCGAGTCAGTATTCGATCGCCTACTCGTCGTCGAACCCGAAGCGCGACGGCGCGTGGCGCCGCATCCTCGTGCGCGTGGCCCGTCCGGGGCTCACGGCGCGAACGAAGCAGGGCTACTACGGGCCCACGGGATCCTAGGCGATGCTGGGCTGGCTTCCCCTGGTGTTTTACGCCGCCGCCGCGGCCGCTTACATCGCGCATTTCGGAAAACGGGATCCTCGCGTCGGACGCGTTGCCTCGTCGCTGCTCGCCGGCGGCGTGCTCGCGCACACGTTCGTCATCGGCATGCAGACGGTCCAAGCCGGCTACGCGCCGCTGGTCGGCACAACGGCGGCGATCTCCGCGTTCGTGTGGCTGCTCGGCCTCGCATACCTCTACGTCGAGCTGACGACGGACGAGCGCACGATGGGGGCGTTCGTGACGGTGCTGCTCGCCGTGCTCGCGGTGCTGCCCGCGCTGCATGCCTCTGACGTGGAGCCGCGGCCCGAGCTCCTCCGCAGTCCGCTCTTCACGCTGCACGTGCTCTCGCTGCTGTTCGCCTATGCGAGCTTCGCGCTGGCCTTCGTGCTGGGCGTCACCTACGTGCTGCTCTTCAAGGAAATCAAGGCGAAGCACCTCGGATTCTTCTACACGCGCCTGCCCTCTCTCCAGGTCCTCGACTTGATGAATGGCCGGGCGATCATCGTGGGCTGGCTGTTCCTGACGTGCGGTCTCGTGGTTGGCGGGATCTGGGCGACGCAGATCCACAGTTCGCCGGATCCGCACGCGCAGGCCATGTCGGTGGCGGATCCCAAGATCCTCGTCGCGCTGCTCTGCTGGGGGATGTATTCGTTCGCGCTGTTCGCGCGGCGGGCGATCGGCTGGAGCGGCCGCCGTGCGGCGTGGTTGTCGGCGATTGGATTCGTCATCGTCCTGCTGAACTTCGTTCCGGTCGGATATTTCCTGACCCGGAGTCATAACTTCTAGTGGTGCGGCTCCTTGCCGTCGGCGTAAGCCACCGTACGGCGCCCGTGGAGCTGCGGGAATGCGTCGACTTCGCGAAGGATGGAGTCGACGCGGCGCTCGCCGCGCTCGCGGAACGCGCGGTCGCGCGCGAGATCGTCGTGCTGTCGACGTGCAATCGCGCGGAGATTTACGGCGTGGCGGAAACGGACACCGCGGCTGACGCGCTCGGCCGGTTCATCAGCGAGTATCATCAGGTGGCGCACGAAACGCTGCGGCCGCATTTATTCGTGCATCGAGGCGCGGAGGCGGCCACCCATCTCTTTCGCGTCGCGGCGGGACTCGATTCGCTCGTCGTCGGAGAGCCGCAGATTCTGGGACAGGTCAAGGACGCCTACGCCGCCGCCAGCGCGCTCAAGCACACGGGGGCGCTGACCAATCGCCTGTTCAGCAGCGCGTTCACGGTCGGCAAGCGCGTGCGATCGGAGACGGGACTCGGCGAAGGGGCCGTGTCGGTGAGCTACGCGGCAATCTCGCTCGCGAAAAAGATCTTCGGGGATCTCACCGGGCTCGACGTGCTCATCCTCGGCGCCGGCGAAATGGCGGAATTGACCGGCGTGCACCTGCGGGCGCAGCACGTGAAGCAGCTCACGATCGCGAGCCGGACGCTGTCCACCGCGCAGACGCTCGCAAAGGCCTTGAACGGCCGCGCGGTCGCGTGGTCGTCGCTCAGCGACGCGCTGTCGGCTGCCGACATCGTCGTGACGGCGACGGGCGCCGCCGAGCCCGTGCTGACACGCGCGCGACTGGAGGAGGTCATGCGCCCGCGACGCAGCCGTCCGCTGTTCGTGATCGACATTGCCGTCCCGCGCGATGTCGAAGCCTCCGCCGGCGATCTTGACCAGGTGTTCCTCTACAACATCGACGACCTGCGGACGATCGTGCAGGAGAATCTCGCGCGGCGCACCGCCGAACTGCAGCGCGCCGACGATATCGTCCGCGAAGAGGTCGAGCGCTTCAGCGCGTGGATGCAGTCGCGCGAGGTGGTCCCCACCCTCGTCGCGCTGCGGCAACGGTTTGAATCGATCCGGCAATCCGAGCTCCACCGGCTGGAATCGAAGCTCGCGGGACTGCCGCCCGAAGCGAGAGCGCGCGTCGACGAGATCACGCACCTCATCGTCGAGAAACTGCTGCTGACGCCGACCGAACAGCTCAAGGCGCTCAGCGACGAGAGCACCGTGATTGCATATGCGGACGCCTTGAACCGGTTGTTCAGCCTTGTGGACGAGAAGTCGAAATCGGACGGCTCGCAGCCGCAGAACGTGTCGTCATGAGGCCGCTCAGAATCGGAACCCGCGGCAGCCAGCTCGCGCTGTGGCAGGCGCGCACCGTGGCGGCGCTGATCGAGCAGCACGGCAACGACGTCGAGCTCGTGATCATCAAGACGGCGGGCGATCGCCTGCAGGAGGCGCCGCTGTCGGAGGTCGGGGGGAAGCGTCTGTTCGTCAAGGAGATCGAAGACGCGCTGCTCAAAGGCGATGTGGATCTCGCCGTCCACAGCGCGAAGGACATGCCGGCGGTGCTGCCCGATGGCCTGGAGCTGGCGGCCGTGCTGCCGCGCGAGGATCCACGCGACGCGCTCGTGCTGCCTGGCGGCGCCGCCGCGGTGGATCTGGCGGACGCGGTCGCACGGATCGGCAATAGTCCGACGATCGGCACCAGCAGCGTGCGACGGATCGCGCAGCTCGCGACGCTGCTTCCGCGTGCGCAGTTCGCACCGATTCGCGGCAACGTCGCGGCTGCGGAAGCTCGACGCCGGCGGCTTCGATGCGCTCGTGCTCGCGTCAGCGGGCATGAAACGCCTCGGGTTCGGGGCGCGGATCTCGGCGCCGATTCCACCCGCCGACTGCGTTCCCGCGCCCGGTCAGGGGATCGTCGCGATTGAAATCCGGGCCAACGATCAAGATACGCGCGGCCGGCTTCAACCGATCAATGATGGTATGTCGGGCGTCCTCCTGGCCGCCGAGCGCGCGCTCGTCGCTCGGCTGGGGGGCGGCTGCCAGTTGCCACTCGGCGCGATTGCGCTGCCTGTCAACGGCGAACTCGACATGCACGCGATCGTGTCGTCGGTGGATGGCCGACGCAGCGTTCGGCGGCAGGCGCGCGGGCCGGTGTCGGACCCTGTGGGGCTCGGCGAGCGCCTTGCCGAAGAGCTCTCGGCGGGAGGCGCAGCCGCCATTCTCGACGAAGTACGGAACGCGCAAGGTCCGGTGGAAGGAAGCTATTAAAGAGCTGCCAGCCACCAGCTCCCGGCTGTCAGCTAGCTGGGAGCTGGAAGCTGGGAGCTGGGAGCTGGAAGCTGGGAGCTAGAGTGAAGAGCCCCTGCGTTTACATCATCGGCGCTGGTCCCGGCGATCCCGGGTTGATCAGCGTTCGCGGCCGGCGTTATCTCGAAGCCGCGGATGTCGTGGTGTACGACCACCAGGTGCACACGCGATTGCTGCGGCTCGCGCGACCGGAAGCCGAACGCATCGACGTTGGGGCAGCGGCGCCGAGGCCGCTCGACCAGGATGCGATATCGCTGCTGCTCGTCGAGAAGGCGCGAGAACGAAAGACGGTCGTCCGTCTGAAATGGGGGGACCCGTTCGTGTTCGACAGCGGCGGCAAGGAAGCGTTGTTCCTCCACGAGCAGCAGGTGCCGTTCGAGGTCGTGCCAGGCATTCCGGCGGCGCTCGGCATGCCCGCCTATGCCGGCATACCGGTGACCTATCCCGATGCGGGAGACGTCGTGCTGCTCGTCCGCGGCCATGAGTCGGAGAACGACGCCGCACCCCAGGTGGACTGGTCACGCCTCGCGGCGATCGACGGTACGCTCGTGTGCTACGCCGGCGCGCGGCAGATCGATCTGATCGTTCGCGCCCTTTTGGAGCACGGGCGCGATCGCGACGAATCTGCCGCGCTGATCTACAACGGCACGACCCCCGCGCAGGAGACGGTGACGGGGACGCTCGGCGACATCGCCGCGCGCGCGCGCGCCGGGCGTCCCGCAATGCTGGTGGTCGGGCGCGTGGCAGGCTTGCGCGAGCACCTGCGCTGGTACGACGAACGGCCGCTGTTCGGACGCCGCGTGGTCGTGACGCGCGCCAGCGAGCAGGCCGGAGAGCTCGTCGACATGCTCGAGGAACGCGGGGCTGAAGCGATCCTGGCGCCGACGATCCGCATTGCGCCGCCTGAAGATATCGAGGCGCTCGATCGTGCGTGCGCTGAGGCCGCGCGCTACGACTGGATCGTGTTCACGAGCGCGAACGGCGTCGACCACTTCATGCGCCGGGTGCTCGCCAACGGCGACATCCGCGATTTGAAGGGGCCGCGCATCTGCACCATCGGTCCGGCCACCACGGACCAGCTCGCGCGCTTCGGGATCCGTGTCGACCTCACGCCCGACGAGTACCGCGCGGAGGCGATCGCCGCCTTGATCAAGGACCTCGGAGATTTGCGTGGGACGCGCTTCCTGCTGCCGCGCGCCGACATCGCGCGCGAGGTGCTCGCCGACGAACTCCGCGAGGCGGGCGCGGTCGTGACGGAGGTCGCCGCGTATCGCACGCTCCTCGCCGCAAGCGAGCGCGACGGCGATCAGGACATCTACAGGATGCTGCTCGACCGGGAGATCGATGCCGTCACGTTCACCAGCGCCTCGACCGTCAAGAACTTCGCGAAAATCTTCGGCGAGGAACAGGCCGCCGACCTGCTGCGCACGACCGTCGTCGCGTCAATCGGGCCGGTCACGGCCGAAGCGGCGCAGCAACTCGGCATCGCCACAACCGTCATGCCGAAGCGCTACACCGTTCCGGATCTCGTCGACGCGCTCGTCGAGCATTTCAGTCAGCAGTCCGCGGTCAGCATGACGCCCTAGGTGATCTATGCCCTCGAAGGCTTCGAACGCACACCCGCACGTCACGCACGCCCAACTGGATCTTCGCCGACGCCCGCGGCGGCTGCGCCGCAGCGCGGTGATGCGCGCGCTGGTGCGGGAGACGCGGCTGTCGCCTGAAAACTTCCTCCACCCGTTGTTCGTCGTGCCCGGTGAAGGACAGCGCCGCGAGGTCGGCTCGATGCCGGGTGTGTTTCAACTCTCGGTCGACGAGATCGTCAGAGAAGCCGCCGCCGCCAAGGCGGATGGACTCCTCGGCGTGCTCCTGTTCGGTCTGCCGGATGCCAAGGACCCAGTGGGGTCGGCTGCGTACGATCCGGAGGCGCCCGTGCAGTCGGCGGTGCGCGCGATCAAGCGTGAAGTCCCCGGCATCCTCGTGGTTACCGATGTGTGCCTCTGCGAATACACGTCACACGGCCACTGCGGCATCATCATCGACGATGAGATCGCAAACGATCCCACCGTCGAGCAGCTCGCGCGCTCGGCGCTGTCGCACGCGGCCGCCGGCGCCGACATCGTCGCGCCATCCGACATGATGGACGGCCGCGTCGGCAGAATCCGCGAAGCGCTCGACAACGCCGGCTTCAGCCAGGTCGCGATCATGTCGTACGCGGCGAAGTACTGCTCCGCGTTCTACGGTCCGTTTCGCGAGGCGGCGGATTCAACGCCCGCGTTCGGCGATCGCCGGTCGCACCAGATGGACCCTGCGAACGTCGAGGAAGCGCTGCGCGAGGTCGAGCTCGATCTCGATGAGGGGGCGGATATCGTGATGGTGAAGCCGGCGCTCGCCTACCTGGACGTGATCGCGCGGGTGAAGGCGGAGTTCGGCGTGCCGACCGCGGCGTATCACGTGAGCGGCGAATACGCGATGCTCAAGGCCGCCGCCAGGAACGGCTGGATCGACGAGCCGCGCGCCATGATGGAGACCCTCACGTCCATTCGCCGCGCGGGGGCCGACATCATCATTACTTATTACGCTCGCGAGGCTGCCAGAGTCCTCGCTTAACGGCGTCCCATCAACGCTTGTGGCTTCCGCCTTTGGGCGGTCCAATCCGCTGCCACATGATCGTCCGGCTAAAGCCGGAAGCCACGAGAGTGGACATCGTTTTATCGCCGCTCGTGAATGCTCGCGGCGACATCCAGTCGCGACGTCCCGCGCAGGATCCCTAGCGTTGCTCGCGTCCCGATGCGATCGTCGGTCAGCGCGCGGTGCAGATCGTCGAGACTCTCGATGACGGCGTCGTCGAACGACACCAGCAGATCGCCATCGCGAACGCCCGCGGCATCCGCGGGACCACTCTTCTCCACGGACGTGACCAGCACCGCGCCCGCCTGCGCGAGCCGGTGGAACCGCGTCACGCGGCGCAGCAGCGGCACGCTTTGCCCGGCGATGCCGAGATAGCCGCGCCGCACGCGACCGTCGCGCAGCAGCGACGGCACCACCATCAGCGCGGTGCTGATCGGTACCGCGAAGCTGAGGCCGTTGCCGCCAGCGATGATCGCGGTGTTCACGCCGACGACCCGGCCGTCGCCGGCGACGAGCGGGCCGCCGGAGTTGCCCGGGTTCAACGCGGCGTCGGTCTGAATCACGTGCTCGATTAACCGGCCCGATCGCGATCGCAGCGACCGTCCGAGCGCGCTCACCACGCCAGCCGTCACCGTGTGCTGGAAGCCATATGGATTGCCGATGGCTATGACGAGCTGGCCGGGTCGCAGGCCGCGCGAATCGCCGAGTACCGCCGCGGTGAGATCGCTGGCGCTGATGCGGAGAACGGCAAGATCGCTGTCCGGATCGCGTCCAACCACGTCCGCGCCGCATTCTCTGCCGTCCGAGAGCGTCACCTCGACGCGCGGCGCGCCTTCGACGACATGGCTGTTCGTGAGGATCAACCCGTCGGCCGCCTGAGCCATTCGCCTGACCGAGCGGCCGGGCCTCGGCCCTTCCATGCGTGACCGTAATGCTGACCACGGCCGGGGCGACGGCGTCAACCGCCCGGATCACGGTCCTCGAGTAGTCGTCCAGCAGATATTCGTCGGTTCGGCCGGTGGGAAACGAGACCATGCCTCATTGGACGCGGCGAGGGACGGCCCGGGTGCCGAAACGGGGACACTCACAGTTCTTCCCATATTCGAGCACCCGGCGGCCCGAAACGGTGACAGTCACACTTCCCCCCAAAACGGTGACAGTCACAGTTCGGCCCGCGCCGAAACGGTGACTGTCACAGTTCTGCAGCGCGAACCGTCCGGAAGCGAGAAGAACTGTGAGTGTCCCCGTTACTGTGCCCGCACCGCGAGCAGCGGATCTACCCGGGTCGCGCGACGCGCGGGGACGTAGCCGGCCAGCAGTGCGACGAACAGCAACAGCACCGCCGCGCCTGCGAACGCGAGCGGATCGATTGGCCTCACGTTGAAGAGGAAGCTGGCGATCACGCGTTCGCTGGCGACCGCGGCGATCACGCCGAGCACCAGTCCAGACACGACCGACGTCATCGCCGTTGCCAGCACGAGGCGGACGACGGAACCTGCGTCGGCGCCGAGCGCCATGCGGATTCCAATCTCCGACGTGCGCTGCGCTACCGATTGCGACAGCACGCTGTAGATGCCGGTCGCCGCGAGCAGCATGGCGATGCCGCCGAATGTCGTCAGCACCATGAGCAGGAACCGCCGATCGGCCACCGAGTCCTTCACGAAACGATCGAGCGTCGACAGCTCCACCGGCACGTCAGGATCGAACTGGCGCACGGTGTCCCGCACCGCCGTCGCAACCGACGACTCCTGCTCGACGCTGCCAGCCCGCACCACCACCGTCATCGTGCCGCGGGCGCGAAATGGCTGCTGGTACGCGCTGACGAAAACCTCCGGATCGACCGCGCGGACGAGCGACCGGTGGTGAACATCTTTCACCACGCCAACGATGGTCAACACCGGGTTGACTGGATCCATTCCGAAGTATTTGAACCGTACGCCAATCGGGTTGGTGCGTGACAAGTACTGGCGGACGAACGCCTCGTTCACAATCGCGACGGGCGGGGTGGCGGCTCGATCGCTGTCGAGTAACGTTCGCCCCTGCAGGAGCCGGACTTTCATTGCCTCGAGATACCCCGGCGTAGCGATTCGGTAACCAGCGTACGGCGACAGGCCGGAATGCGACACACTCTCGAACTGAAACGAGCCGCCGAGGTCGGTGCCGCTGAGCGGCACCTGATTGACGCCGCCGGCCGCGATCACGCCCGGCACACGACGCAGGCGCTCGAGCAGACCGTCATAAAACACGGCGGATCGAGGCGCGTCCGGATATTTGCTGCCAGGCACCGCCATCGTCGCCGTGACTGCCCCGCGCGTGTCGAACCCGGTGTCGACCGACATGACGTTGGCGAAGCTTCGAATCAGCAGCGCCGATCCGACGAGCAGCAGCAGCGCAACGGCCACTTCCGCGCTGACGAGCACGGCACGAATCCAGGCGCGGGTCGGCGCGGAGGTGCCGCGGCCTCCCTCAGTGAGCGCTTCGCGCAGGTCCGCGCGCGAGACCTGCAACGACGGTATGAGGCCGAACAAGAGCGGGGTCACGCACGCCATGATCAGCGTGAACAGCAGCACCCGGCCATCGATACCTATTCCCTCGGCGCGCGGCAGCGCGACGGCATTTATCGAGATCAACGCGCGCAGGAGCCATGCCGCAAGGAGCAGACCGGCAATTGCGCCAGCAGATCCGAGCACCAGGCTCTCGACCAGCAACTGCCGCACCAGCCGGCCGCGCGCGGCGCCGAGCGCTGCGCGCACCGCCAGCTCCGTCCTCCGCTCTTCTCCACGCGTCAGCATCGTCGTCGCGACGTTCGCGCAGGCGATGAGGAGCACGAGACCAACGGCTCCGAGCAGCAGCAGCAACGCCTCGCGCGAGTCGGCGGTCAGCGCGTCACGTAAGGGAAGCATCGCGACCGCAGCCGCGTTTTCGTGCTCGCCGTACTGCTGCACCAACTGTGCGGCAATCGCGTTCATTTCGGCTGACGCCTGCGCTGCTGCGACGCCGTTCTTCACGCGCGCGACAACAGAATAGTTGTGAGCGGTGCGACCGCTGTCGTCGCTGAACACCTCGGAGGGCACCCAGATGTCCGCGCGCGCTGGATAGTCGAATCCTGGCGGCATCACGCCGACGACTCGTGCGCTCATACCGCTGATGATCACGCGCAGCAACGACAGGTCCGGCTGGCCGCGGAGCGTGTGCTGCCAGAATGCATGGCTGACGATGACCGCGGGCACGCCCCCCTGCCGCATCTCCTCGGTGACGAAGGTACGCCCGATCGCTGGTGCGACGCCAAACACGCGGAAGAACCCGTCGCTCACGCCGTATGCCGGGGCAAACACTGGTTCGCTGCCGCCCAGCACCGTTTCGGTCCCGCCGGCATATTGCGCGATTGTCTCGAAGCTCGTAGCTCGCTGCCGCCAGTCGAGGAAGTTCGGGTGAGATACCGCCATGCGATGTCCGTCCACCGCCTGTTCCCACAACCGAACGATCCGGTCCGGCTCAGGGTAGGGCAACGGCCGCAGCAGCACGCTGTTGACGACGCTGAAGATGGCGGTGTTTGCGCCGATGCCGAGCGCCAGCGTCAGGACGGCGACGAGCGTGAAGGCCGGGCGCTTCAAGAGCATTCGGGCCGCGTGTTTGAAGTCAGTCATCGGTTCACGGTTCACGGTTCACGGTTCACGGTTCACGGTTCACGGTTCACGGTTCACGGTTCACGGTTCAGGTTCAGGTTCAAGGGTTCGGCGGTTACTCTGTGCGGAGCGCGACGACGGGTTCGAGTGCCGCGGCGCGACGCGCGGGGACATAACACGCCGCCAGCGCGACGGCCGCGAGAAAGACCATCACAACAACATATGTGACGGGATCGAACGCGCTGATGCCGAACCGCATCTGACCGAGAAGAGGCGCGCTGGCACACGCGGCAGCCGTCCCGATGAGAAGACCTCCAGCGATGAGGCGTCCGCCTTCGCCAAGCACGAGCCCCAACACATCGCGCGCGTCCGCACCGAGCGCCATGCGGATCCCGAGCTCCCTCGTTCGACGACTCACGCCGAACGCGATCACCGCATAGATCCCCAGCGCCGCAAGCACGAGCGCCACAAGCCCGAGGACGGCGGCGCCGCCGGCCGCGGCGCGTGACGGAAGAATCCAGAACTGCAGCAACCGATCGAGCGTCGTGGCGGTGAACCGGAGATCGGGATCGAGGTCGGCGGCAATTGCGGAGAGCGCTGGCCCAACGAGAGACGGGTCGACGCTCGTGCGGACGATCAGATGGAGATCTCGCGCGTCGGACGCTCGCTCCACCGGCAGGTACAACGACAACTCCTTCTCCCGCCAGATCGCGCCATTCGATGCGTCCCGGACGATCCCGACGACCGTCAATACCTGCGGCCGTTCCTCGAGGCTGATGATCCTTCCGATTGCTTTCTGTCCTGGCCAGAACCTCCGCGCCAGCCCTTCGCTGATGATCGCGACCGGAGCGCCGGCGTCTTCCGTAGCGAACGTTCGGCCTTCAACGATTGGAATACCGAGCGTGTCGAAATACGTGGGGGCCACGGTGGAGTAGATCGACCATGCCGATTCGCGACCGCTGCCCGTGTCGAACGTGACCCGAGTTCTTCGGACGCCGCCGTGCAACGGGACGTGCGATGTCAATGCGATTGACACGATGCCGGGAACGCGTGCAGCGCGCGCAAGAAGCGACCGATTGAACTCCTCAGCGCGCGACGCCGAGTAGCCGAGCTGCCGCAGGTCGTACTCGCTGTAGACGACGTGATCGGCGCGGAAGCCGAGATCGAGCGCGCGCGCGCTGCGCAGCCCCCGCGTGAGCAGGCCCGCGTCGACGAGCAGGACCGTGCATCCTGCAAGCTGCGCGATCACGAGCGCATGGCGCACACGCGAGCGGTTGACGCGGATGCCGAGCACCATTCCGTCGTCGTGGAGCGCCGCCGCAAGGCGCGGCGACGAGATTTGCAGGGCCGGAAACAACCCGAACACGACACCTGCGCCCGTCGCCAGCGCGAACGTGTACGCAAACACCCTCACGTCGGGGGACAGGCTGAGCGCAACCGTCCATGGAAACGGCGCGCGGGAGACGCCCAGCGCATACAACACGCGCAGAATCCATCCCGACAACAGCAGCGCTGCGCCTCCGGCGATCGCAGCAAGAATGACAGCCTCCGTCAGGAGCTGGCGGACGATCCGCCATCTCGCCGCCCCGATTGCGATCCGGATGGCGATCTCGCGCTGGCGAGACGCCGCGCGCGCGAGCGCCAGATTCGCCACGTTCGCGCAGGCAATGAGCAGCACCAGACCGACGGTGCCCATGACGATCGCAATAACCGCGCGCGCGCCTGGATCGATCGTAAAGAACGTGCCCGCTTCGATCGTCACGTCCACGGGACGCGAGGGTCCGGGCAACTCGGCCGCGAGGCGACGCACGATCACGCCGAGCGAAGAGCGCGCCGACCCGCGCGACGCGCCGGTCGCGAGCCGGCCGATCACGAGCAGCGACGGCATCTCTCTATTGCCGAAGCCTGCTTCGGCTGGCAGCACGATTTGATGCGTGACAATCGGGACCCACACGTCGGCGACGAGCGGCTCGGTCCCGGTGAATTCCCCCGCGCCAACGCCGACGACGACGAACGCGCGCCCGTTGATGACGAGGCTGGACCCGACTACCGCGGGATCGGCGTTGAAGCGGGATCGCCAGAACGCGTTACTAATCATCGCGACCGGTGGCGCACCCGCTCTTTCGTCGCCAGGCTGCAGCACGCGGCCGATCGCCGGCTGCATTCCGACGATGGTGAAGTACTCCGGCGATGCGACATATGCAAGGATACGGCGCGGCGCCGCGGCGTCTCGGTCGCCAGACCAGCGGCCCGACGTCGCGTCCGCAGGAATGTACGCGGCGAGCGGCTCGAAGCCCTGCGATTGATCGCGATAGTCGACGTAATCCGGATATGAAATCAGGTTCTGTCGCCGCCCCGTCGCATCAACGGGATAGACACGTACTACGCGTGCCGCATCGCGCACGGGCATCGGTCTCATCACGAGCGAGTCGATCAGCGTGAAGACGATCGTATTTGCCGTGATGCCGATCGCGAGCATCGCGACCGCGGCAAGCGAGAACGACGGCCGGCGCGCGAGCGCGCGCATCGCATAGTGGAGATCAGCGAGCATCGGCGTTTCCCTTGCAGGGCGAACTTCAGGTCCGCCGGACACGCCGGGTCCAAAGACCCGGCCCACACGCAGCCCCGGCCTGCAGTGCCGGTCTAAAGGCCCGGCTTACAAAGCCGCGACGATCAACGTCGCATCGTCCTCGTAGGTGCTCCCGTTGAACGCCTCGACGTCCTGCAACATCGCGGCGAGCATGGCGTCGGCGTCATGCGCTCGATGGCGATGGGCTGCGGCGGCGAGGCGATCTTCGCCGTACTCCTCGCCGTCACGATTGCGTCCCTCCGTGATCCCGTCGGTGTAGAACACGAGACGATCGCCGGCGCGCAGCGGAAACTCTCCCTGCTCGTACGTGCTCTCCGTGAACACGCCGAGCACCGTGCCGCCCGGCGACAGCTTTTCGATCGAGCCGTCCGCGCGCACGAGGAGCGGCGGATTGTGGCCGGCGTTCGCATAGGTGAGCCGGCGGGTCGCGACGTCGATGCGCGCGTAGCAGAACGTGACGAAGCGTCCGCTCGCCATGTTGCGGCACAAGAGCCGGTTGACGCTGGCGCAGACGGAAGACGGCGACGCGCCGTCCTGCCCGAACGCGCGGACCGCCGCCTGCAGGTTCGACATCAGGAGCGCTGCCGGCACGCCTTTGCCGGCCACGTCGGCGATCGACAGGCCGACCGCGCCCGGGCCGAACGGCAGCGCATCGAAGCAGTCGCCGCCGACGCCGTTTGCCGGCTGCCACGAACTCGCGAGCGCGAGACCCTGGGCGCGCGGCATGGAGGTGGGCAGCAGCCCGCGCTGAATCAGCCGCGCCTCTTCGAACTCGCGCTGCTGCTTCGTGTCGCGACGTTTCGTGGCGCGCGCATCGTTGATTTCGCGCTGCAGAATCTCGAGCAGCGCAACGTCCTCCCACGGCTTCTGGACGAAGCTGCGCGCGCCGCGGCGCATGGCTTCGACCGCGGTGTCGACGCTGCCCCACCCGGTCATCACCACAATCGGCATGGAGGGATCGTGGGCGCGCACCCGCGGGATCAACTCGAGCCCCTCTCGCCCCGATGTCGTATCGCGGGTATAGTTCAGATCCATCAGGAGCAGGTCGAATGGCCGCTCGCGCAGCCGCTCCATCACGGCGGGCGTGGAACTGACGAATTCCGGCTCGTAGCCTTCTCCGGTCAGCAACCACCGGAGCGCCTCGAGGACATCCGGCTGGTCGTCGGCGACGAGAACCCTGGCGGAGGTCTCCGGACGGATAGCGGCCATGTTGAACATGCGCAGCCCGAGCAACAACAAGGCCCGTGCCACGCATCTCCTGCGAAAAAATCGTAGATCCCCGCGCGTCCGGAATCGACGCGGTCGCGGCCGCGCGACTCGCAGTCGCACGCGCGCGACAGACTAATACGCACGCTGTAGGCCGGGTCTTTAGATCCGGTATCACGGCCGGTCCTGGACCCGGCATCACGGCGGTCTGAAGACCCGGTATTACGGCGGGTCTGAAGTCCCGTCCTACCGGTTCAATGACTGGCATGCATTTTACTTGCGCGTCATGGTCTGAATGGCCGAAACCACCCCTGTCAGGATCCTGATCGCCGACGATCAGCAGGACATCATCGACGCGCTGCGCCTGCTGCTGATCGACGAGGGCTACGACGTCAGCCCGGCGCGGTCGCCTGCGGAGGCGCTCGAGCGGCTCGAGGCGGTGGACTTCGATCTGGCGCTGCTCGATCTGAACTACACGCGCGACACCACGTCGGGGCAGGAGGGCTTCGATCTGATGGAGCGCATCCGCGCGCTCGACCCGACATTACCCGTGCTCGTGATGACGGCATGGAGCAGCGTCGCGGGAGCGGTCGAGGCCATGCGCCGCGGCGCGCGCGATTACATCGAGAAGCCATGGGACGATGAGAAGGTGCTGGCGGCCGTGCGGACGCAGATCGCGCTGCGCCGTGCGGTGCGCCGCAGCCAGCGGTTACAGGCAGCCAACACGCGGCAGCGCGGAGCGACCCCCGCGTTCATCGGCGAGACGCCGGGCATTCGTCGGATCCGGCAGACGATCGAGCGCGTCGCGCCATCGGACGCGAGCGTGCTCATCACCGGCGAACACGGCACCGGGAAGGAAGTGGTCGCGGCCTGGCTTCATGCGCTCTCGGATCGGCGCGGCAAGCCGCTCGTCACGATGAATGCGGGTGGGCTCGCCGAAGGCATCGCGGAGAGCGAGCTGTTCGGCCACGTCAAGGGCGCCTTCACCGACGCGCGCGTCGACCGCATCGGATGCTTCGAGATGGCCGACGAAGGCACGCTGTTTCTCGACGAGATCGCCAACATGCCCGTGCGCCTGCAGGCGAAGCTGCTGCGGGTGCTGCAGACGGGTGAAGTGCAGCGCGTCGGATCGTCGCGGCTGCGCTACGTGAACGCCCGCGTACTGTCGGCTACCAACGCGGACCTGCAGGAAGAAATCGCGTCGGGCCGCTTCCGCGAAGACCTCTTGTATCGCCTCAACACCGTCATCATCCACCTGCCACCGCTTCGCGATCGCCGCGACGACATCGGGCCGCTCGCGGGTCATTTCCTCGCGCATTACGCGGCGCGTTACCGCAAGCCGCTCACGTCGTTCGATGCGGACGCGGTGGCGATGCTGCGCGATCACAGCTGGCCCGGCAATGTTCGCGAGCTCGGTCATGCGATCGAGCGCGCGGTGTTGATGGCCGATCCGTCCGCCGCCTCTGTGGCCTCGCGCTTCTTCGGCCTTCAGCGTGCGCGATCCACTCCGGAGACCGCCGCGCCCGCGGATCTCTCGTTGGAGGACGCGGAGCGCAACTTCATTGAGAAGGTGCTCGCGCGGCACAACGGAGACGTGCGGCTGGCCGCGCAGCAACTCGGGATGAGCCGCAGCGCGCTGTATCGGCGACTGCAGCAGTATGACGTCAGGAGCTAACCGCAGCGCGCGCGTCCACTGGAGCCTCGAACAGGCCGTCCTGGGGCTGGCGCTGCTCGGCGGCTTTCCTGCCGCGATCGCGCTCGCCTGGATCGTATGGGGGCAGAACTACAGCTTCGAGGTGCGCTGGACGCTCGCCGCGGTCGTGGTCGTCGTCTGGGCGGGCTGCGCGATTGCCGCTTACCAGATGGTCTCGCGCGTCCTTTATCTGGCGTCGAACCTGCTCGGAGCGCTGCACGAGGGGGACTATTCGATCCGCGGCACGGGCGCGAAGCCGGGCAGCGCCGCCGATCTCGTGATGAGGGAGATCAACTCACTGGGCGACACGCTGCAGCGCCAGCGTTCGGAGGCGGTCGAGTCCACGGCACTGCTGACGAGCGTGATGGGCGCCATCGACGTCGCGGTGTTCGCCTTCGACATGGAAGAGAAGCTCGTGCTCGCCAATCCCGCCGCCGAGCGCCTGCTCAGCGCGCGCGCGACGCATCTGCTCGGACGCGGCGCCCGCGAGCTGCGCCTGGATCGGCATCTCACCGGGGACACGCCGCGACTGATCGATCGGCCGTTCGGCCCCGATAGCGGCCGGCTCGAACTGCGGCGATCGACGTTCCGCCGCGACGGCAAGCCTCACCAGCTCCTCGTCTTTGCCGATCTCAGCCGCGCGCTTCGTGAAGAAGAGCAACAGGCATGGCAGCGCATCGTGCGCGTCCTGTCGCACGAAATCAACAACTCGTTGACGCCGATCAAATCGATCGCGCACAGCATCAAGCGGATGATCGCGCGCGCGCCGGATATGCCGCGCTCGGCGGAAATCCAGGACGGCCTGAATCTGATCGAAACCCGCTCGGGCGCGCTAGGACGATTCCTTCGCGCCTACGCGCAGCTGGCCAAGCTGCCGAAACCACAACAGCGGCGCATCCAGATCCTGCCGCTCGCAAGTCGTATCGCCGAGCTCGAGAACCGGCTGCCGATCGACGTGCGGACCAGCGAGAATGTCGAGGTCGGAGCGGATCCCGATCAACTCGAACAGCTCCTCATCAACATCGTGCGCAACGCCGTTGATGCGACGCTCGAGACGAGCGGCAGGGTATGGATCGATTGGAAGACGATCGATGGCTATCTGCAGCTGACGGTGGACGATGAGGGGCCCGGGCTGCCGGATACGTCGAACCTGTTCGTACCGTTCTTCACGACCAAGCCGACGGGGTCCGGGATCGGTCTTGCGCTCAGCCGTCAGATCGCCGAGGCGCATGGAGGCACGCTCGGGCTCGAGAACCGCCCCGACGCTCGAGGGTGCCGGGCGGTGCTGCGATTACCGCTGTAGTACTCTCCGATCCTGTGGCTTTCGGAAGCCATCATCGGATGGATGATCCGGACGACGCCGCGTGACAGGGTTTAGTGCTGGACGTCAGGCAGCGCACAGCGACTATGACTGCATCGACAAACTGGGATGCCGTTGTGTCGAACGCGAACGTCGATGTCCGGCGCAGTGTCATCGGGCACCTGGACTTGTGCGAGGCTGATTACGATCCAACGGATCGACCGCTGGTGCCCAGGGCGATCGCGATCGCACGAGCGCACCCAGATCAGTACATTCGTCACCGTGTTGCGGTGCAGCTGGGAGAGTCCAGGATCTTCAAGGCTTTGCCGCATCGGCAGTAGTGATGCGACCGACCGGGATTCTGATATCTTCGACCGATGCCGCCTCGCAGCCGATATCCCCAGTCTGAGCGATTGTTCGCGCACGCGGCGCGCATCCTTCCCGGCGGCGTCGATAGCCCGGTTCGCGCGTTTCGGTCCGTAGGCGCGACACCGCTGTTCGTGACGCGCGCGAGCGGCGCGCGTATCGAAGATGCCGACGGGCACACCTACATCGACTACGTCATGTCATGGGGACCCCTGATCCACGGTCACGCGCCGAGGGGACTGATCAAGGCGCTCGGTGACGCCGCAAAGCGCGGCACGAGCTTCGGCGCGCCGACGGAACTCGAGACGCGGCTCGCGCACCGCGTCGCGATGCTGATGCCGACGATCGAACGTGTGCGCTTCGTCAGCTCAGGCACCGAGGCGGCGATGAGCGCGCTGCGCGTCGCGCGGGCAGCGACCCGGCGCGACAAGATCGTCAAGTTCGAAGGGTGCTATCACGGCCACGCGGATTCGTTCCTCGTGCAGGCAGGATCCGGCGCGACCACGCTTGGCGTGCCCACGAGCCCTGGCGTCCCGGCGGCCGTCGCGGCCGATACGCTGCTCGCGCGCTACAACGACCTTGAATCGGTCGAGCGCGTAGTGGCGGCACACGACGGGCAGATCGCAGCCGTGATCGTCGAGCCGATTGCCGGCAACATGGGCGTTGTACCGCCGGCTGACGGCTTTCTCCAGGGCCTGCGCGCGCTGTGCGATCGCGAGGGCATGCTGCTCATCTTCGACGAGGTGATCTCGGGGTTCCGCGCCGCGGCAGGCGGGGCACAGCAGATCGTCGGCGTCCGGCCGGACCTCACGTGCCTCGGAAAGATCATCGGCGGCGGTCTTCCGGTCGGCGCATACGGAGGCCGCGCGGAGATCATGGAACTCGTCGCCCCCGCCGGACCGGTGTACCAGGCGGGCACGCTGTCAGGCAACCCGCTCGCGATGACGGCCGGATTGTGGTGTCTGATGGAGCTCTCGCCGAAGCTATACCGTCACCTTGCGAAGCTCGGCGCTCGGCTCGCGGCAGGTCTGGCCGACGCGGCGCGCGCGGCCGCGGTGCCACTTCAGGTCAACGCGTTCGGATCGGTGCTGACACCGTTCTTCACGAGTCAGCCGGTCCGCGACTACCAGTCGGCGCTCACGGCGGACACACGCGCGTATGGCACGTTTTTCAGAGGGATGCTGGCCCGCGGGATCTATCCGCCGCCCTCACAATTCGAGGCGTGGTTCCTCTCCGGCGCGCACAGCCAGAAGGATGTGGACAAGACGGTGAAGGCGGCGTACGCCGCGATGAAGGAGATTTCGACGTGAGTGGTTAACGAAGGAACAACGAAGGAAGACGAAGGGAACGGATCATCAAAACGAAGCAACGAAGAGAACGAAGGGCAACGAAGCAAGACTACAGAACACCTTTATGAGCTTCGTTCCCCTTCGCTGCCCCCGTTGCTTCGTTTTCGAGATTCGTTTTCCTTCGTCTCCTTCGTTACCTCTGAACTAGCGCAGCACGACAGGATCGTCGAACCGGACGCGCAGCACAGTGCCAGCCGGCAGCGTCACGTCCTTGCCTTCCGTCGCCGCGATCGTGCCGCCGCCACCGATGAGGATGCCAAGCAGCGCGCCCTTTGCGCCGCCGAGGATGCCGCCGAGGATCGCGCCGACGCCTGCGCCCGCGCCGATCTTCGCCGCTTCACCCTTGATGCCTTCGCTCTCGAGCGCTTGCGTCACGGTTCCGCGGATTGGATAGCTGCGCCCGCGGACGGTGATTTGGTCGAACGCCACGGTCAGGCTGCCCTTGCGCTGCATGCGCGTCGCGTTCGTCACGGAGCTCACGACGCCGCGCATGGCAGAGCCCGCGGGAATCAATACGTCATCGCCCTGATACAGATCGACGGCAGTTGTTGCCGTGAAACGATCTTCGACCTGTGCCGTGTTGGAGCTCAGCTCGCGTTCGAGGCGAACGTCGACCTGCTGTCCGGCCGGCACTTCACCGCGGCGGGTGCTCGTATTGCGCGGCGGTGTCTGCTGATCCCTCGTCCCGCCGTAATATCCGGTGGAGGATCCGCCGCCAGAGCCAGTGCCGGACCCATATCCCGAGTTGCTGCCCGACGAGGTGCCTGCGCCGTAGCCGGAGCTGCTGCCCGAAGAATTCCCCGTGCCGCCGGTGCCCCACGTAGACGTCCCCTGGCGCGACGTCGAGTCGCCGCGCGCTTCGCTGCGGATGTTCTGCAGTCGATCGCGCACGTCGTTGTAGTCCGCGCGATTGACCGAACCTTCCTTGCGCATCTTCACCTTGAGGTACACGACCTCGTCGCGCACGTCGTCGAGCTGGTTCTGCAGGCGATCGCGGTCGCCACCGCGCATGCGCGCGATATCGTTGCTCGCGTCGTACACCTGGTCCTGCAGCCGCTGGATGTCCGAGCCGGTCACGGTCGATTGCGATCCATACCCGCTCTGTGCGGCGGCGGGGACCGCCAGCATCAGCACCAGCATGAGCATCATCATGTTCTTCACGTCGGTCTCCTTGTTGCCGGGTCTCAAGACCCGGCCTACTCTCGCCGGGCCTGAAGGCCCCGCCTGCATGCGAATCAGATCAATCGGCTGCAAAAGACACGCCCTTGGGGGGCGGCATTTGGGACACCTCAGCGTTTCAGACAACTCTTTTGACGCGTGATGCTTAGGTTGGATCGACGGCCAACGGTCCGGCTCGGTCCGGATGGTATGATCGTCCTGTAAGCACCACATGATCAGCACGATCCGGCTTCACAAAACAGTTGGTGTTCGCGTCGGAGCCGTCCAGGTCGGCGGCGGCGCGCCAGTCGTCGTCCAGTCGATGACGATGACGGATACGTCGGATGCGGCGGCAACCGCGCGGCAGTGCATCGAGCTGGCCGAAGCGGGCTCCGAGATGGTGCGCGTCACGGTCAACGTGCCGGAAGCGGCGGCCGCGGTCCCGGAAATCAAACGGCGCATGCTCGACGCGGGCGTCACCGCACCGCTCATTGGGGACTTCCACTACAACGGTCACCTGCTGCTGACGCGATTTCCCGACTGCGCCGAGGCGCTCGACAAGTACCGCATCAACCCGGGCAACGTCGGGACCGGCAGGCGGCGCGACGAACAGTTCGCGACGATCTGCAGGGTCGCGCGCGATCGCAATAAGCCGGTCCGCATCGGCGTGAATGGCGGCTCGCTGAACCAGGAGCTCGTCGTCGCGAAGATGCAGGAGAACACCGATCGAGCGCTCGGTCACACGTCGGAAGAGATCATCAACGAGTGTATGGTGCTCTCCGCGGTGCAATCGACCGAGCTGGCGATCGAATCCGGCCTGCGGAAGGATCAGATCATCATCTCGTGCAAGACGTCGCGCCCCCGCGATCTCATAGCGGTTTATCGCGAGCTCGCGCGCCGCACCGATCAGCCGCTGCATCTCGGGCTCACCGAGGCGGGCATGGGGATGAAAGGGCTCGTGTGGTCCGCGTCGGCCATCGGCGTGCTGCTGAACGAGGGCATCGGCGACACGATTCGCGTGTCGCTCACGCCGAAACCGGGTGGCGATCGCCGCGAAGAGGTCTATGCGGCGTGCGAGATTCTGCAGGCGCTCGGCCTGCGATCCTTTTCACCGAGCGTCACGGCGTGCCCCGGCTGCGGACGAACGACCAGCACGACGTTCCAGGAACTCGCGGAGCGCACGCAGGAGTACATCCGGGCGCGCATGCCGGAGTGGAAGACGCAGTACGAAGGCGTCGAGACGATGACGCTTGCCGTCATGGGGTGTGTAGTGAACGGGCCTGGAGAGTCCAAGGCCGCAAGCATCGGCATCAGCCTGCCCGGCACAGGAGAAGCGCCGAACTGCCCGGTCTTCATCGACGGGGAACACTACACGACACTGCGGGGCACGTACGAGGAGCTGGCAGAGGCATTCCGGAAGCTCGTCGACGATTACGTCGAGCGCACGTACCAGAGAAAATCGTCGCTGAGCCTTAAGCCGTAGCACTCGAGCCAGGCCTGAGCCCTTCTTCAGTCGATTCTACTCACGATCTTCGCGCCGTCGCGGTACAGCTTCTTCCGCTCCTCTCCTGCCGCTTCATCGAACTCAGGGATGCCATTCGCGTCAGATCCGCGTCCATGCGCTCGATCCGACTGCTCGGTGTAGTCCGGGTCGAGCCGGTCGCCCACCTCGTCGGCCGTGGCATCGGAGCGCGCCTGCGCCGGATTGTCTTCCGGATTCCTCTGCATGGGGTCTCCGCCCGGCCCCGGGCGTCGCGTGCGATCAGCCATGAATACCTCCTGCCTGGAAGGACGAGCAAGCGCGGTACCGAACGGGGACACTCACAGTTCTTCCCACAGCCGAGCAGTTCGGCGTCAGAAACGGTGACAGTCACAGTTCCGGCACCATCAGAAACTGTGACTGTCACCGTTCCGATCGCGCTTGTGTCCGGCACTGGGAAGAAGTGTGAGTGTCCCCCTTCTGATCCACACGATCAGCAGCGCTAGGCCGCAGACCATCAGGCCGCTGGACAAGCCCCACCATAAGCCGACGACCCCACGGCCAGCCGCAAAGCACAGCGCGTAGCCGAGCGGCAGGCCGAGGAACCAGTGACCCGCAAGATTCCACAGCATAGGCGTGCGCGTATCGCCGAGCCCACGTAACACACCGGTGGTGACGCCCTGCACGCCGTCGAACAGCTGAAACGCAGCGGCGACGAACAACAACGCCACGCCTGTATCTATCACCTCGACGTCGTTCGTGAACGCGCGGATCAACGGCCCAGGCGCGACGAGAAACACGATCGCAGCCGCCGACATGAACCCGACGCCAATCGCTATCGCGGTCCATCCAGCGCTCCTGACGCCATCCGCATCACGACGGCCCACCGCGTGACCCACCCGCACTGCCGCCGCAGACGCAACGCCGAACGGCACCATGAACGTGACGGCCGCCATGTTGAGCGCGATCTGATGCGCCGCCAGAGCGCCCGCCGACACGCGTCCGGCAAGCGCAGTCGCCGCAGCGAACACCCCGACCTCGAGGACCGCCTGCCCCGCGGCGGGCAGTCCCAGCACGACCAGTCGTCGCAACCGCGCGCCGCTGAATCCGAGCGGCGTCTCCGACAACCGCGGCGTGGTGTGCGCTTCGCGAAGGACGATGACGATCAAGAGGAAAGCGGCCATGAACACCCGCGAGAGGAGCGTCGCGTAAGCCGCACCGCGCACGCCGAGCGCCGGCGCACCGAAGTGACCGAAGATCAGAATCCAGTTCACTGCGACGTTGACGCCGTTTGCCAGAATCAGCGCGACCATCACGGGCCTGACGATCCCCAGCGCCTGGAGATATCGCCGGAACGCGACATACAACAGCAATGGCGGCAACGACCAGGCGATGATCTCGAGATACGGCTGCGTGAGCGGCAGGACCGATGGCGGCAGCCCCCACATCGGCAGCAGCGCATCGACGCCAAACGTCACCGCGACGAGCGGAAGCGCGATCAACGCGCTCAACCAGACACCGTCCACGAGCCAGCGATGACATTCGCGGAGTTCCTTCGCGCCGTATGCCTGCGCGACGAGCGGGTCGAGGCCGAGCAGCATGCCCATCGCAAAGACCCCGATCGCAAGGAACAGCATGCTGCCGAGTCCAACTGCGCCGATCGCGTCCGCTCCCAGGCGGCCCACCATCAGCGTATCGACGAGCCCCATCGACACCCATCCCAGCTCCGCCATCACGACGGGCGCCGCAAGAGCGATCATCGGACCCAGTTCACGGCGGGGCATCCG
>Ga0209686_1000323_pt1 | contig 25364 bp, 23 predicted proteins | sample GraSoiAngelo_126_FD_185883 | JGI IMG/M metagenome (GOLD analysis project Ga0209686, IMG submission 185883) | Grasslands soil microbial communities from the Angelo Coastal Reserve, California, USA - 14_0927_09_20cm (SPAdes) (version 2) | ecosystem: Environmental > Terrestrial > Soil > Grasslands ...
CGACAACGCGGTCCGACCGCCGATAACGATGACGGCAAGGACGGCGAGAATGAGGAAAAAGAAGCGGCGGCGACTCCGCGTCGGATGCATCCTCGGCCAATCAATGGACTCCGGCATTGCTCACCCCGTGTGGTCAAAAATCTCAAACGTATTGAAAAGGATTGGTTTCCGGTCTCGTAATTTTTCGCACAGCTGCTTTCTGAAACCTCAAGAGCATGTACAATCCGGGTTCGACGATCAAGTCTAGGGAGGCTCTGGAATGCTTTGGGCGCGCCTGCTCGCCTATGTCAGCGGAACAGTCGATCAAGGACTCCTGTTGCGAAACGAATATCTGACGGCGGAGAACCGGATCCTGAGAGGGCAGATCAAGGGACGGCTGCTGCTTTCGGAAGGAGAAAAAGCGACACTGGCGGAGATCGCTCACCGCCTGGGTCGAAAGGCGCTGGCGGACGTGGCGGCAACGGCCAAGCCCGAAACGATTCTGGGTTGGTATCGGAAGCTCATCGCGAAGAAATTTGATGGGTCGAAATCCCGTCGAAGTGTAGGGCGCCCAAAAGTAGATCAGGAAACAGAACGCTTAATCGTGCAGATGGCGAGGGAAAATCCGAGCTGGGGCTACGATCGGATCGTAGGTGCCTTGGCAAATCTAGGTCATCGTCTATCGGATCAGACGGTGGGCAACATCTTCCGTCGCCAGGGTATTTCTCCAGCGCCGAAGCGAAAGCAATCGATCTCATGGAAGAACTTTATCCGCGCACACCGGGACGTTTTGGTGGGGATGGACTTCTTCACGACGGAAGTCCTGACGCTCAAGGGGTTGACAACCTACTATGTGCTGTTCTTCATCCACTTGGAGACTCGCCGGGTGAATCTGGCAGGATTCACGCCGTACCCGGATCAGGAGTGGATGGAGCAGCAGGCGCGAAACATGACGATGGAGGAGTGGGGATGCCTGAAAGGCTGCCGCTATCTGCTGCATGACCGAGATGCGAAGTTCTGCCAATCATTTCGGGAACTGATCAAGACGGGAAGCGTGAATCCGCTTCGATTGCCAGCAAGGAGCCCGAATTTGAACTCGTACGCAGAACGCTGGGTGAGGTCGGTGAAAGAAGAATGTCTGTCGAGGCTGATCCTGTTTGGAGAATCGTCGCTGCGGCGAGCGTTGCAGCAATATATCGTACATTACCACGAAGAGCGCAACCATCAGGGCAAAGACAATCGGATCTTGTTTCCTTCACGGCCGGAGGCAAGAAGGAACATGGGAGCAGTGCGGTGTCGAGAACGACTGGGCGGCCTGCTGAAGTATTACGAAAGGGAAGCGGCATAAAAGTCGACGGGACAGCGGGCCATGGGCTCACGACCAGTACATATATTAAGGATGCCGGGAGTCTCCCCTGGCAAAAGACCTCCCGGGCCTGATTTATCATCAACGGGCGCTGAGTAATGAGCTCTGGCTCAGAGCAACGACCAGGACGAGTTTTTTCGCCATACGGGATGGATTTGCCGTTGTCGTACTGGAGGCGTATGCCGTTATAGGCGATGGTTTCCTCAAACACGTGGTTTTGTTCGCGGAAGGCACGGGTTTCGTCCGGCAAGAAAAAGTCGCGCCCTTTCCATCCACCAACATTTGCGAGATTTTGCACTCGAAATACGACGGAACGCTCAAAATTCTTGTAGGGAAGCCCATCGATAACAACACTATGAATAACACTGAACATGACCGCTGTCGCGCCGATGCCAAGAGCCAAGGCGAAGATGGCGACTAGGGAGGAACGACGATTCTTGCGGAGGTTGCGCAGGGCGTAGAGGAAATCGCGGGCAAGACCATCCACGTGGTTTTCCATAGGAGCAAACTCTACACCGAACCGACTGTGAATTGTAGGGTCCCCACGCGTAATGAGAAGGGCTACGCTTCGAGGATTCTTATCCTCAGGCAAACCGACACTTTGTGGATCAGTCAGATCACGCTCTGAAATGCTTTCGCATTGTCTGTGAATGAATTGGAGCGCAGCATTATTCCTTCACGCAAACAAAGTTGGCAGCATCGTCTGTGCCGCCTGAGCCGTTGTACTTCGCCACCTGAGGGTACGGGCACAACGGTCGAGTGCGGTCCGGCTTGGCAGCGTGTGCACCAGGTGGGAAGTGAGCCGCGACGATGCGGTCCGGGGCTTTATCCTGCTCGACCCACTGTTCAAGCACGCCGACGGAGTCGAATTCAGAGGGGCCATCGCCGCCGCCACAATGATTCATCCCTGGGGCCAGGTATAACCGCATCGAGTTCCGTATGTTCGCCGGGCCGCCCATCGCAACAACCACACTGTTGTAATAGTTGATGGTGTTCTGCGGGGCGATGGCGGGGTCGTTCCAGCCGTGGTATAGGAAAAGCTTTCCGCCTTGCGCAAAAAACTCTTTCAGATCCGGATTGGTTGCGTTGAGAACTCCGTTATCCAGTTTGTCCGCGAGCGCAACATCGGTATCGAAGTTCAAGGTACGGTAATCCCAGTTCGCATCATGAAATACCAGGTATTTGAAGTGGGAAGCGACAATCGGCGCCTCTGTACCACGCGCGAAAAAGTTCCATCCGTTTTCGCCCCCAGGTTCCAGACCAGGGAAAATTTGCTCGCCGGTCCGCGGGTTCCTCGGCCCGGCATATATCTTCCGAGCTGCGTCCACCTGTGAGGCCGTTAGGCACTCCGGGCCGTCTGCCCCTTTGCATTGCAGCATCTTCGGATCAAAGTGGCAGCGCTTCGGATTCTCGAGAACGCCGTCTTTTACTCCGTCCAGCGTGTCGCAGGCCTCGATCACAGCTTTGTGTAAAACCGAGTACTTTTCTTTGGGAAGGTAGCTAGCAGGGTTCTCGTGAGTTGCTTGGCCGATCCAGATGCCGCTAACCATGAGATGCGTCCAGAAGTTGGCGGGTGCGCCGGCAATGATGCCGTCGTAGTCGCGAGGATAGCGCTGCGCTTCCGTGAGCCCTTGTTTGCCGCCCGTCGAGCAACCGTTCCAGTAAGAATGTTTTGGAGCATCTCCGTAATACGCGAAGAGAATTGCTTTTGCCTTGACGGTCGTTTCATGGAACGCCCGATATCCAAAGTCAATCACCTTCTCTGGATGGCCAAGGGCGAAACTGGCGTCGCCTGCGCTGCCTTCGTGCCCAGTATCCGTTGATGCGGTGGCATAGCCTCGTTGGAGCGCGTCCGACATGTCGAGATACCAGAGTTCTCCTGACCAACCTCCGTTCCCAATACCCATGAACTTGTGGTTCCAGCCTGAGGCTGGCATCCATACCTCAAACTTGATGTTGGAATCCTTTGTCGGCTTGATTTCTCCGGCAACGCGGCAGAAAGCCGGCAGGCTGCCCAAAGGAGGTCCAGGCAAATGTAACTCTACCCCTGCCGGTTCCAGCTTTGCGAGGACAATGGTCGTGTCCGGTAATGCCAGTGTCGCCAGGCTTTCACACGTGGCAGCTCGCGCCGCACACGCCGCCGAAAAAACCGCCAATGATGCAACGAAGGCCCTCAACGGGACACCGAGGAGCGTGATCCTTGCGATTTCTGTCAACTCATCACCTCTGTGCTTGCGGAGTCTATCAAGAGACTCCCCGATAGTTCACAGCCGACAGGAGACTATAACGAAGGACCGTGGAGCGTGGCTCCCGCCTACGCAAGTCTCGAGATTCGCAACCCTCCTCTTTAACCACTCTTCGAGGATTCTGGTCCTCACGAACTCCCCGCCTCATTCTTCCAGTTAGTAGTGCAGACTTAGGCTATTTCTTACTTTTCGGCGACTCGTTTCAGCGAGATTTTCGCAGCTTCGTTCCTACCCTCGCCGCCGCGCTTCACCTGCCCTGTCATCTGATCTCCTTGGACTTGCATATCAAAGTGCATCGAGCCCTCGCCTTGGCCGCCTAGTGGGACATCGAACGTGAGTCTGTTGCCTTCAACCTTTCCACCTTCAAACGAGTGCTGCTCACTCTCACTGGGCCCCGCACTTCCAGCCAGTTTGTTTCCCTCTTGTTTCAGGATCAGATAAGCAGGCTTGGAGTCCGTTTCCCCTTCCATTTGCAATGTGCCCGACCATTTGCCCGTAACATTAATCGCGCAGAGCGCCGCGGCTGAAAACAGAACGCAAAGCAATATGCTAATGAAGAAAGAGGACTTTTTCATGGATGCTCTCCTTGTTGACTTGATTGCCTAATCCCGTTTTTGCAGAACGAAAGGCCTGACGGTCTGGCAAAAAAGAGGTCCGGTCAACGTTGCTCCCGAATGATTTGCCGGGCTCGACTGCCAGGAGGGGGTTGCCTAATGGCCCGCTGCTTCGCCCTGGGCTTCGTTTACGACATCGCGGATCGCGCTGAGGATGACTTCCTGCGGAATCGTACTGTGGGTGCCATTCGGAACGACAATCTGGCGCCCGCGCGTAGAAAGCTTCACCAGCTTCGGCTGTATTTCATGAACCCAAACTTGCTGATATGCCCCAGCCTGCCTATTCAGTTCCGCATTTCGGAAATCAAACGACTGCCCGGCTGTAAGCACAATCAACGGAAAGTCACCTAGCCTCGTCACGGACCTTGCCTCGGCAAAACTCTCGGGCAACACGATTCCAGCCGAGGCATTTCCTACAAACGACTCTGGCTGTTGCCTTAGTGCCGCGATGATGTCGTCGCGAGTCAGTTGTGACGGGTCCTTGCCTGGCGCAGGAGAGGATTGCCTGAAGCGGACCAACCCGACGAAGGCGGCCATGTCCAAGGCAATATAAAGAGGGCGCCAGAGTAATCGTGGCGCCGTGTGGCCGAGGTAAAACTTAGGCGCGCGAACCAGTTCGTCCTCGTGTGCAGAGTCAATTAGCACCATTCCTGCGACTTCCTTCGGGTAAAGGCTGCCATAAACACGCGAGTTCAAGCCGCCAAACGACGCACCAGCGAACACGTAGGGCGGCGGCACGTTAGCCCGTCTCAGTAGCTCATGGAGATCATTGGCAATTGCCACAGCGGTTCGAGGAAATGGACCTGGGTCGCTCCAACCCTCGCCAGCCCGGTCGTACCAGCACGCTTCTGTGAACTTCGCGACTTCGGCTTGCAGCGGCTCCCAGACAAGGCCCGGGCCGTTTCCCCCGGACTCGAAAATGACCGGTGGCCCGCCTGTTCCAGAACAGGAAATGTTGAGCGTTCGGCCACCAATATCCACCGACGTTCCAATTTGTGGGAGCCGCGCGCGATCCTGCCTGTGTCCTATCTGCTCGTAGACTATTCCTGCCACGAGCAATGAGGCCGTCAAAAACGCAAAGCTCTTGAGGGCAGTCTTCACCCGCCGGTTCAACATAGATTCCTCTTTTCCGAGCAGCCCGCGATCGCTAGTGCGCTGGGAGGATCAACGACCCAGGGCCCTGTCCCATGGCAAGAAACTTCCGAATGCAAGAATGAGCGGGATGATTCCGGCGATGCTCGCTACTGCCCATCTCCACAGTCCTGACCGCAGTAGCCACTGCCGGGCGAGAGAGACACAGGCGTCAGAGCAGAGTGACGCCGTACCCCATGCATCAGCGGCTTCGTCGAAGACCCACAGCATTTCTTCCTCAAACCGCAGCCGAAACGCCGCAGGATGTAACCAAACCAGACAGTGGTACAGCCTTCGTGTCATCCTGCCCTCTCAGGGCGAACTTTCAGGTGGAACCTTGCTTCGCGAACCACGCCTTCGAGTCTCGTGATCTCCGTCCCCAGTAGGCGGAGGCCGAACCCTGTCAACCGGTAATAGCGACGCCTGGGATCATCGGCTGAGGAGCGTCGAGCACATTCTTCGACGACGCCTTCGTTTAACAGCTTTTCCAGATTGTCGTATAACGTGCCGGGGCCTAACTTGTACCGACCGTCCGATTGCCGAGCCACTTCCTGCATGATCCCGTATCCATGACGGTCCTCGCCGGCAAGAGCCAGCAAGATATGCAGCGCCGCAGGGGAGAGCGGGAGGAATTTAGCGAAATCTTCTTCCATACTCGGAATCCGTTATATCGGAATCCGAGTTATCTTGTCAAGCCTTTTTTTTGTATCATCGACGCCTTACAGAGCTGGGTTTCCGTCTCGGACCATCTATGCGGCGGAGATTTAATTTCGACGTCGCAACAACAGGTGAAATCGCAATTCGCCACTAACAGATCCGTGGAAGCATTATATACTTGCATTTATTCGGTACAATTGACTTGTAATCATCCAGCATCTTATACTTGCGTTTACTCATCAGAATTAACTTGTAATGGTGTGGTGATGGGGGTCCTATGCCCTCGCCAAACGAAAAACTGGCTGAATCGCTTGATGTGCTCAAGGCACTCCAGGAAGGCAACCGACGGGTGTTTCGTTCCGACGACCTGAGCCGAGTGCACCGCGAACGCCTGGTGGAGAACGGCTTCTTGCAGGAAGTCATGAAGGGTTGGCTGATTTCTTCAAGCCCAGACGCGCAGGCCGGCGAGAGCACTCCTTGGCATGCGTCGTTCTGGGAATTCTGCGCACGCTATTGCGACGAGCGCTTTGGCGAACAATGGCACCTGTCGCCCGAGCAGTCCCTTTTTTTGCACGGCGAGAGAACGGTGATCCCCGATCAACTGGTTGTGCACAGTCCGAAAGCGACTAACAACGACATCAAGCTTTTGTTCGGCACAACGCTTTACGATCTGAAAGTTGCAGAGATGCCCGCGCCTACGGCTCTGACGGCGAGGCACGGATTGCGGCTGTTTACCCCGGCGGCGGCGTTGGTACGTGTGCCAGAATCATTTTTTCAGCTGTATCCCCTAGAGGCGCAAGTGGTGATGGCGAGCCTCGCTGACGCCTCGGACCTGCTTCGGCTTCTCCTAAACGGTGGTCACTCCGCGAAAGCCGGTTATCTTGCCAAAGCCTTCCGCCAAACCGGGCGTGGCGAACTCGCTGACGAGATTCTCCGCGCCATGAAAGGCGCTGGATACGATGTGCGAGAGAGCAGTCCATTTGAAGCCGGACAGGTATTCCGTAGGCAGAGCCGTCCCGCCGCCCCGATCGTGGGTCGCGTCGAGATGCTTTGGGAATCGATGCGAGGCAAGGTCCTCGCCTCATTCCCGAAAGCGCCAGGACTTCCCACAAACAAAGAAGCGTATCTTCGCTTCGTCGACGAAATCTATCGGACCGATGCCTACCACTCGTTGTCCATTGAAGGCTACTCAGTCACGCCTGCCCTGGTTGAGAAAGTGCGGCAGGGCGGCTGGGACCCCGAGTATGACCCCGGCGATCGCAGAAATCGCGACGCACTCGCGGCGCGGGGATACTGGCAAGCGTTTCAGCTCGTGAAAAAAGAAGTAGAGAAAGTGATCGCCGGTGAGAACCCCGCCGCGCTCGCGCGCGCTGCCCACAACCAGTGGTATCGCGAATTGTTCCAGCCCTGCGTTACGGCTGGCCTGCTTGAGCCGGGGGCATTGGCCGGCTACAGGAACATACCAGTGTATCTGCGCGGGTCGCGCTACGTTCCGCCGAGGTGGGAAGCGGTCCGCGAGGCCATGCCGGCGTTCTTCGACCTCCTGGAAAAGGAACCCGAGCCTTCGGTGCGCGCCGTCTTGGGACACTGGCTTTTCGGTTATGTCCACCCGTACCCCGACGGGAACGGCCGCATGGCGCGCTTCCTGATGAATGTGATGCTGGCTTCGGGCGGCTATCCTTGGACCGTGATTCGCGTGATAGATCGCAAATCTTATCTGAGCGCTCTGGACCGCGCCAGCATCGAGATGGACATCCATCCGTTCACCACCTTTATCGTCCGTCGCGTGCAGTGGCGCCTGGAGCGGCACGACCTGAAATTTCCTGCGCCCAAGGAGAGTTTTGATTTCCGGCGTGACGTGGTCCTTTTCTACGGACGAGATGGCGAATCGTGGGTGCGGTGCGCCATCAGCAGGGAAGCCCTGGACGATCACTTCGCGGGAGACGGTAAGGACAAGCTCAAGGTGTTCAGAGCGAACCGCCAGCCCATCGAGGAGGAGGTACGGAGAAAATATCTTGCTGGCGACACCGAATTGGACGGCTCTATTCTCATTCACTCGGACGATCTACCTGACGCTAAACAACCTGGGGAGGCTTCACAGCCAGCAGAGCCGGATGGAGGAAGCCCGGAAGGAATAGGAGAAAGCGCCGAAGATCGATCGCCAGCCGGCGCGGAACAATCCAGGGACCTATCTACCGGACGGGGTGATGACGCTAAACAACCTGTGGAGGCTTCACAGCCAACAGAGCCGGATGGAGGAAGCCCGGAAGGAATAGGAGAAAGCGCCGAAGATCGATCGCCAGCCGGCGCGGAACAATCCAGGGACCTATCTACCGGACGGGGTGATGACGCTAAACAACCTGGAGAGGCTTCACAGCCAGCAGAGCCGGATGGAGGAAGCCCGGAAGGAATAGGAGAAAGCGCCGAAGATCGATCGCCAGCCGGCGCGGAACAATCCAGGGACCTATCTACCGGACGGGGTGATGACGCTAAACAACCTGCGGAGCCTTCACAGCCAGCAGAGCCGGATGGAGGAAGCCCGGAAGGAATACGAGAAAGCGCTGAGGGTCGGTCGCGAGCTAGACCAGAAGAATCCCGAGAATCATCTAAACGTCCCAGCCAATGAGTCTGGAGTTTAGAACCTCTCGCTTTTCACCCGAAAAAGCCTTTTGGAAACCCTCCGAAATCCAGCCATAGAAAATGCCTTTCTATCTTGCCGGGTGCCGCTCGGCACGCAATCCAAGGCCTGTGTCGGGCTTCAATCTACGATGAGCGTGGTGACTAGCCTGAGCAACGAGTTTTCTCTGGCGAGCAGGCGTCTACGATGCAATTCGAGACGCCGTTGCAAGGCAGCTTGAGTGTCGAGCGGATGTGCCAGCTAGGATAGGTGAGCCGAGCGGGGTTTTACCGTTATTTTCAAGCGCGAGCGCCGATCGAGGAGGGCATGACCGGGCGAAACGGCAAAGGCTGCGTATCCGTCTTTGCGGGCCCCGTCCAGATCGAGCCGGTACGCGCACCTACCGCGCTCTTTCGACTTTTCAACCTCGCAAGAGCAGCAGCCGTCTTCCAACTGCGGACTACTCATCGCTCACCATACACTGTTATACGCTGTAAGTCACTCGCCGCCAGTCAGTGGGCAAAATAGGGACCGTGAATCAACCGTTTGTAATCTTTTTGGAGGCTGCGTCCCAGACCGCCACCGCCTTGTTGAAGTAGGCATAATTTGCCAAATGACAGCCGATCGCCGCGTTGTTGCCAAATACTTCATTCTCCACAACCGGCTTCCGGCTCCGCACTGCGTTGAAGAAATTGGCTTGGTGATCCGCGACCGGATCGTAACCCGGTGGCGTGGCGAACGTCTCCGCTTCTTCCTCCGGCCGGAACGCGAGCGGCGCGGGAAGAGGATTTTCTTCGTGCCATTTTTTCAGGTATTCCTCGCGCAATTTCGCCGGCCAGCCGTAGATCGAGTAGCCCTCCGGCTGCGGCCGCGTGTCTTGCGGTCGAAATGTCAGCGCAGAGTCTTTGATCGTCATCGTTCCCTTGGTCCCGTAAAACGCCAAAAGCCCGCCGGCATCATTGTTCAGGTTGCAGCGAAGGACCATGCGGAAGCTGGGGTACTCGTAGAAGGTTTCGATCAGGTCCGGGAAATCGCGGCGGTCTTTCCAGCGGAAAAGCCCGCCAGTGGATTGGGCGCGCTGCGCGATCGTGTTTGTTCCGGTGATGAAATGGATGCCCGAAATTAAGTGAACAAAGAGGTCACCCGCCAAGCCTTCGCCATAATCTGCAAAGCAGCGCCAGCGGAAGAATCGAACGGAGTCAAAGGGGCGTTTGGGCGCACCATCCAGAAAAGCATTCCAATCAATCGTTTGTTCGCTGGCGTCCGGAGGAATCGGGTAAACCCAAGCGCCGCTCGCGCTGTTGCGGTCCGAATACGCCTCGATCATGCAAACGTCGCCAAGCTTCCCCGAGTCGAAGATTTCCTTGGCTTTTGCGTAGAGGATAGAGCTAACCCCCTGGCTGCCGATTTGCAGGATGCGATTTGCCTTCTGCACTGCGTCCGCCATGGCAAATCCATCCTCCACGGTGTGCGACATCGGTTTTTCGCAATAGACGTCTTTTCCTGCGGCGCAGGCATCCACAACCACCCTGCGATGCTGGTGGTCCATTGTTGCGACAATAACGGCGTCAACATCCTTGCGTTCCAAAATGCTTCTGTAGTCACGCGTGGCAGGGACGTGCTTCTTGACCGCTTCTCGCGCTGCGTCGTGGCGCGAGTCGTAGAGGTCGCAAACCCCGACGCACTCCGCGCCCGGCACGCGCAGCGAAGCCTCCAGCAGTTCGCAACCTCGCACGCCGGTGCCGATGGAGGCGAAGCGCACCGTATCGCTGGGCGCAACCACGCGGGAGGAAACGAAAAGCGGATTACGTTCGAGAATTGTGACTTTCGCGGCTGTGCTTGCTGCCATAGCACCTGCACCGGCACGGATGAATTGGCGACGAGTTAACGAACCATGGTCCATCAAAGTTTACCTCCCAAACGATTGGTTTTCCGTCCTGGTGATGGCGTGTTGCGCGCTCAGTGTTCCTTCGCGCCGCGATTATCCCACGAAATGGAGAGACTCGGAGACGCTTGCAGGCGCCAAATCGGCGCATTCAAAGTGGAGTTTCGTTAAGCATTTGGCTTGACACTCCATCGGACTGCCTTATAGTGCGCAGAGGGAGAGAAGAGGAGAAGAATCACGGTGATCTGGAACAATCTCTCGCTGCGTAGTCTTGGACTAAGTTTGCTGGCGGTCTTGCTGCTTTCTTTCCTGGCGGGTCAGACGTTTGCCGCTGCACAAGACCCATCCGTAACCAAAGACGAACAATTCAACGGTCGCTGGGACATCAAAACCATTGGGGAGCATCCTCGCGCTCGGTGGCTGGAGATTGAAAATGCCGGAACGCCTGCGCCAAAAGGCAAGTTCATCAGCGCCTTTGGCGGGGACCTGAATGTGATCGAGGAAATTTCAATCCACAACGGAACATTGCGCTTCGGCTGGACGCGGCAGGAGCGCCCGAATCCGGGCGCGGAGCCAGTTCCGCGCAAACTGGTCTACACTGCGAAACTCGAAAATGGCAAGCTGCAAGGAACCTTCGAAGTGGAAGGGTCGAACCAGCCGCCGGGCGAATGGACCGGAGTACGTGCGCCGGTGATTAACGAAACGGACGACAGCACTTGGCGGGAAGCAAAGCCCGTTGAGCTGTTCAACGGCGAAAATATGAGCGGCTGGATGTCGTGGGACGGCGACGAGCCTGTGGGCTGGTCGGTCAAAGATGGCGCGCTGGCCTCCACGGGCCGTGGTCAGGACATCGTGTCCCAGCAGAAATTCTGGAATTTCAAGCTGCACGTCGAGTTCCGCCTGGCCGAGCATAGCAACAGCGGCGTGGCACTACGGAATCGCTACGAGGTGCAAATGCTGGAAGACTATGGCCACCCTCCGAACACTCACAGCGCAGGCGCTCTTTATAGCCGCATTGCGCCCAGTGAAAACGCCAGCAAGCCTGCGGGGGAGTGGCAAACCTACGACATCCGCCTGGTCGGCCGCCAGGTCACGGTGGTGTTTAACGGAAAGAAAGTGATTGATCACGGGGTCATAGATGGTCTCACTGCGATGGCACATGACGCCGATGAAGGCGAGCCGGGCGGCATCGCTCTTCAGGGTGACCACGGCCCCGTTGAGTTTCGGAAGATCACAATCACGCCCTTGATGAAATAATAAGAGAGGCAGTCGGCCCAGCAAAATTCAAGCAGGAGCGTGATTATCATGCAGGGGCGCGCTTCGGCTCGACCGCGTCAGGCCCGCCTACGGCCACCGTTCAAAATCTCCGGAAGCTCCGTCCCACAATAATTTCCTCTCCGGGCTGGACGGTCGAAGAGACCAGCTCGACATGGTCGGGTTCTTTCTTATCCTTTTTGTTTCTCCCCAGATCCGGGAATTGAACATTCAGGTGGACCGCCAGCGTTCGATGTTCAACTTAGTGGACGTGGACCCGCAGGATCCAGACAATTTCGTTGCGGGGACGGCCATCCGCCAGCAACACACATTTGACTGGGTCGGAAATTCGGAAGCGCAACCAAAGCAGATTGCGTTTTTGGTTGGGACAGGCAGGAGAAAAGAGCGAAGGTCATCCTCCACGGCAGCCTCGAATTGATCGTGCGCGAGCCCATTCGTCACCAACGGCGGCAAGTTAGATTCGTGCAGAAAGCGCTCCCATACAGCAAGACACGGGGTTCGACTTCGCCGGGTGGCGGAGGGATAAACGACGCGGTGCCCCAATCCCACCACTCGGGCAAGAGGCTTCTCACCTAATCCAGGAAAGCCAGAACCAGCCCAAAAGCAATGTGAGAGCCGTGACAGGCAGGCCGATTCGAAAGTAATCGAAAAAGGTGATTGCTGCCTCCTTCCGAGCGCGTTCCACGACGATGATATTGGCGACCGAACCCGTAATCGTCAGGTTCCCTGCAAGAGTGCTGGCCATTGCTAGCGTGAGCCAAGCCGTATGGGGGTTCGCAAATCGAGCCACGAGCGACTTCAAGAGCATTACAGCGGGTACGTTGCTCACCAGGTTCGACAGCACGGCGGTAACCAACGTGAAGACACCGAGATGTTGCAGATTGAAATGCGCGCCGAATCTAGCAAACGCTGTGTCAGTCCGGCGTTCTCTGCGCCTCCGACGATCAGAAAGAGTCCGGTGAAAAAGACCAGCAGCCCCCAGTCCACTTCCTCGTATACCAGATGAGGGTCGCGCGTACGAGTGATTAACATAATGGCTGCGCCCACTGCCGCGACCAAAGGTGGCGGGAAGCCGATGAGAAATCCAGCCAGAACGAGTACAGCCACAACGCCGGCCTTAACCAGTGCGGCGTGCTCAATCTGTGCGGCACTCGCTTCCGCATCGGTTTGAACGTCGTGAATACGCCCACGGAAGTAGAGCCACCAAAGTACAAACCAATCGAAGAACAAACCCAGGAGTGCTACCGGGCCCAAGTGCCACAGGAAATTCCTGTAACCGATGCCAGAAAAAGACCCAATCAGGATGTTTTGTGGGTTGCCAGTGATGGTCGCGGTACTTCCGATGTTTGATGCCGTTGCTATAGCAAGAAGGTAGGGAACCGATTTAACCCCTTTCGGCCGCAAACTTTCAACGCGAACGGAACCATCACAAGACAGATGATGTCGTTGACGAAGAAAGCGGAAAGGAGGCCGCTGAGAAAAACTATTGTGGGGAGTAGGTGATGGGGCTTCAGCCGGGTGACGACCAGATCGGTGACCCAATCGAAGAAGCCCGCCAGATGCAGGTAAGCCACCACGAGCATCATCGAGAAGAGCAATACAACAGTTCCGAAGTGGATAAGATAGAGAGCGTTGTTTGCTCGCACGGCCCCCGTGGTGAACATCAAAACCGCCCCGATGATGGCGGCGCCTGGCCGATCAATCTTCATTCCCGGAAATTTTCCCAGGGCGAATACGATGTAGCTGGCAATGAAAACTGAATATGTGGCTGTCGTATCTGCGGCCGATGCTCTGGAAGGTGGTTTGCCCTGGTCTGAAACTCTTGTATATGTCTTTGCTCAGATCTTCGGCACATCGGTGGAACGTTGCTGGCCCATATCATGTTTTCGCTTCCATTCGTGTCATTGTCCCGGCACGTGCGGAGCGGACCCGCACAATTCGTCAGCGAGTTCACCGCAACGTTCGGTCGTTTATGTGTGATTTGGGGGTCCTCTCGTTCAAAATCTAACGTGGTCCCATTTGCTGTGGGCAGCTATATTACGGCGGCATATTGGTTCACCGCGTCTACATCGTTCGCAAATCCAGCTGTGACCATCGCGAGAGCTCTGAGTGACACATTCGCGGGCATCAGGCCCATTGACGTTCCTCTATTTGTGGCCGCCCAACTCGCCGGGGGCATTGGGGCGACGCTACTCTTCCGATGGCTGGTTCCAAGCTTGCCTTCGACCGCCAAAGACGTGCTCGTCAGGCATCACAACGACAAGTGATCGGATTTGTGCGGCCTCCGCAAAATAGTTCTTGACCCCGGACCATGGTACGGGGTTTAGACTGAAGTAGTCATGAACGTGAAATCGCTCACGATTGGCCGACTCGCCAGAGAAGTCGGAGTAAATCTGGAGACCGTCCGCTACTACGAGAGACGGGGACTGCTCCCAAAGCCGCCTCGCAGTACGTCAGGCTACCGCCTCTTTCCCGCGGAAGCCGCGCGCCGCCTTAGATTCATTCGACGCGCCCAGGAACTCGGCTTTTCGCTTGGAGAGATTCGGGAGTTGCTGTCCCTTCGGGTCGCGTCCACCGCGAAGAGTGCAGATGTCCGAAGACGAGCGCGAGCGAAGATCACTGATATAGAGGCAAAAATTAGAAGCCTCGAGTCGATGACAAAGACCTTACGTGAGTTGACAAAGGCCTGCTCCGGCTGCGGCTCGGTCCGAGATTGCCCTATCCTTGAGAGCCTTGATGCGGGGGACAAATGAGCCGCACGTGGAAACGAGCACTACTGTCGCTCCCCGGCATCGGGCTTTCGGCACTGCCTAAGTTGGCTTGTCCGGTCTGCTGGCCTGCGTATGCAGGTTTGCTGAGTTCGGTGGGCCTTGGCTTTCTGATATCAGCGGCCTATTTATTGCCGCTCACCATAGCATTCTTGACGCTTGCATTGGCGGCCCTCGCATTCAGGGCAAGAAAGCGCCGTGGATTGGGCCCCTTCCTAATTGGGTTGGTTGCAGCTATGGGCATTCTGCTCGGCAAGTTTGTGTGGGAATCCAATGTCACGGTTTACAGAGGCGTCGGAATGCTGGTTGTGGCTTCCGTATGGAATGCCTGGGCGCGTCGCGAACAGTTAGACCGCCGATTGTAACGGCCAAGAAATTCAAGAGTGTTTAAGGAGAAGAGACATGACAACAAGAAAGAAAATCGAAATCTTCAGCGCCGGCTGTTCCACTTGCAAGGAGGCAATTGAACTCGTCAAGCGGATAGCCGGTTCTTCGCACGAGGTAGTCATCCATGACATGCAGAATTCCGAAGTTGCTTCCAAGGCGAAGCAGCACGGTGTCCGCAGCGTGCCGGCCATCGTGATTGACGGCAAACTCGCCGGTTGCTGTGCAGGGCGTGGACCGGACGAGCACGTGCTGCGTTCTGCTCTCGCTTAGCGCTGGTCCAAGTCGAGGGGGGCGGCATTTGGGAAGTGATCGCGATTGCTCCCGGTTAACGAGCAACCGGAAGTACGCGCCGTAGCTAATGGAAATCGTGGGATTGCGTTTCGGCTGCAGAAATCGAAATGGGTAGGACGCGGGCAGCCTTGATGGATATGGTGTGATCCTGATTCTGCAGAACGCCTTCTACCCGAAGGAATTTCTCACGGTTGATCACCACGCGGTATTTTTCATAGAGGTCAGGATTCACAATCACGTTCGAAATTCCTGTCTCATCTTCCAGGCTCAAAAAGACGAAGCCCTTCGCTGTTCCCGGACGCTGCCGAGCGATTACGCATCCTGCTACCCGCGTGTATTGCCCGTCCGGCACCCGAGGCAAATCGCACGCTCGCTTTACTTGCAGCTTGGATAGAGCCTCACGGCAATATGTCATCGGATGCGGACCAGTGCTCATGCCCGACCCGTGAAAATCCGCAAGAAGACGCTCTTCGTCCGTCATTTGACGCAGTGGCGACAATTCCATTTGCTCCGGAATCGCATCCAGCAACGGGCCGGCAAGCCGTGCCGCGCGTTCCACTTGCCACAGAGCAGTTCTTCGATGCACTCCCCTTCCAAGAGAGTTCAACGCACCAATCTCGCCGAGCGTTACCAGCTCCGCTTTCTGCAGTTCCGGGACACGGCGGACCAGATCATCAATCCCCTCGAACGGGCGCTTCCGCCTCTCCGACACAATCTTGTCGGCGGCCGTCTGCCTCAGCCCCCGGACGTAACGGAACCCGATGCGCAGACATGGAATATCCTTGTCCCCTTTAATCGCGTGCTCGATGGTGCAGTTCCATTCGGAATTGAGGGCGTTGATTGGTTTCACTCGAAGACCATGCAACTGCGCATCGTGCACCAGCACTGCCGGGCTGTAAAAACCCATCGGCTGATTGTTGAGTAGTGCCGCTGTGAACGCCCCCAAATAATGGAATTTCAGGTAGGCGCTGGCATAGGCGATCAAAGCGAAACTCGCGGCGTGCGACTCTGGAAACCCATAGCGTGCGAACGATGTAATTTGCGTGATGATCTCTTCCTGTGTTTCGGGGGCGAACCCGTTCTGAGTCATTCCGCTCCGCAGCTTGGCTTCGATTTTTTTCATACGTTCTTCCGAACGTTTGAAGCCCATCGCCCGGCGGAGCTCTTCGGCTTCACCCCCTGTGAAGTTCGCCGCCACCATTGCGATGCGCAGCAGTTGTTCCTGAAACAGTGGCACTCCCAGAGTTCGTTCCAAAATCGGTTCGAGCGAAGGATGAGCGTACGTGACCGGCTCCTTGCCTTGCCGCCGATTCATGTAGGGATGCATCATCTTTCCGACAATCGGGCCCGGCCGAATGATGGCGACCTGAACAACCAGATCGTAGAACTTCACTGGCGCATTGCGCGGCAGCGATGCCATCTGCGCGCGGCTCTCCACTTGGAACATTCCAACCGTGTCCGCCTTGCGCAACGTTTCATAGACTGGAGGATCGTCGGGAGGAAGTTGCGCTAGGTCGACCGGTTTGCCGTAGTGCTTGGGAATAAGTTCTAGGCACTCTTCGAGCACGGCCATCATGCCGAGTCCCAGCAAATCGATTTTGATGATACCCATGTCAGCGCAATCGTCCTTATCCCATTGCACGACGACACGCCCCGGCATCGTTGCTGGTTCGAGCGGAACAACTGAATCAAGTTGCCCCTGGCAGACGACCATGCCGCCAGAATGTTGGCCCAAGTGTCTTGGCAAATCCTGAATACGCTCGCACAGCTCCCAGTACTTTCGGACGCGAAGATGGTTCAGATCGAAGCCAACTTGCTGAAAATGACTTTCGAAATTGTCAGATGGGCCGCGCCATTCTCCGCTGTTCACCACGCTCGAAAGCTGGTCGAGAGTGTCCTGTTCGAATCCAAGAGCTTTGCCCACCTCTCGCGCAGCAGAGCGCTCACGATAAGTAATGACGTTCGCCGTCATTGCGGCGCCGAGCTGGCCATATCGCTGATACACGTACTGAATCACCTTCTCTCTTTGGTCTCCGCTCGGAAGATCCAAGTCAATATCCGGCCATTCGCCGCGTTCTTCCGAGAGAAAACGCTCAAAGAGCAGTTTCATCCCGACCGGATCGACCGCCGTAATTCCAAGGGAGTAGCAAACCGCGCTGTTTGCAGCCGACCCACGTCCCTGCACGAGGATTTTCTGTTCGCGGCAAAATCGAATGATGTCCCAGACGATCAGGAAGTACCCGGCAAGATGCAGCTTTTCGATCAGCGCCAATTCGCGCTCTACCTGGCGCTTGGCGCGTTCAAACAGATCATCGTCCCGTTTAGCGCCATACCGGTTTTCAAAGCCTTCTTCCGTCCGCTTGCGAAGAAACGAATCCATGGTTTCTCCCTCGGGAACGGGATAGCGCGGAAATTCGTAACCGAGATCGGCCAACGTATATTCGAGGCGTGCGGAAAGTTCACCAGTGTTGTGAATGGCCTGCGGAAGATCCGAAAACAGTTCCATCATCTCTTCGGTCGAACGAAGATGGCGCTCGTCGTTTCGTTCAAGCAGCCGGCCGGCCGTATCGAGTTTGCAGTGATTCCGGATGCAGGTGAACACATCCAGAATTTCGCGTTCGGCCGCCGTCGCGTAGCGAACGCCATTCGTGGCGAGAAGCGGCAGGCCCAGCGTTTCGCCAATCCGCACCGCCGCCTGATTGCGGCGCTCTTCAACAACGTCGCAGTGTCGCTGCAATTCGACATAAACATTCTTTCTGCCGAATATGGTCGTCAGCAGTTCAATGTCCTTTCGTGCATCCTCGAAACCCTTGTTTGAAAGCGAGGCCGCGAGCACGCCTTCCTCACCGCCCGTCAAACACACCAGACCTTCGGCGTGTTCCGCGACCTCGTCCAGATTTGCTGTTCCTGCTCCTTTTTCTTTTTCGCGCAGTTTGTAACGCGTCATGAGACGACAGAGATTCTGATATCCCGTCCGGCTTTTAACGAGCAGAGGCAACCGTACTGGCCTTGCGGGAAAAGAATTCGGCATCCACGACGCCGGCCTTGCCATGTTTCCAAAGCCTTCTACGGAAATCTCGGCGCCGACGTGAGGCTGAATCCCTACGGACTTTGCCGCCATATGCAATCGTGGAGCACCGTAAACGCCGTCGCGGTCCACCAACGCGATGGCTGGCTGTTCCAGCTCCTTCGCGCGAGAAACCAGGTCTTCCGGGCGCGAAGCACCTTCGAGGAAACTGAATGCGGAAGCGGAATGTAGCTCGACGTACTTCAATCGTAGATTCCTTCCACGAACCAGCGCTTCGCACGCAGGTCCTTATAGACTCGATAGAGTGCAGTCTCGTTTTCACCATTCCCCGAGAGTTCCGCTCGAACTTTGGGACGTAACGTCCTTATCTCGATGTCCCATTCTTCGCGCGCCCACGCCGTTTCGGACCACCAGTCACCTTTTCTTCTCCACGGTCCAGCGAACGCAAGGATTTGCCTGCGAACACCTTCGCAGCCAAGGAACGCTGGCTTTCCATTTTGAAACTCAACCGTTGCTGGGAGCGGAGGCCTGTAAATGCGCATGGCCGTGGTCGCTTGGCCAGCTGCGGCCGACTTTTTTTCCCTAATCTCCGGCAAAACAAACCGGCTCTGCTGAAACGAATCAGGACTGTGTGTGTCGAGCAGAACTGGCGCACCAACGCGGTTTTCCCCGACGGTGTTTTGAATTCGCGCGAGTGCGACCTCAAGACGCTCCGGGTCCGGAGAGAGTGGCAGAAACAACCCAAACTGCTGCGAACGTGCCTTCACCGGAATCGCCAACATTGAAACTGCGGTAACGGGGGAAGACGGAGGGTGTGCTTCAAGATCGAGCTGCAAGACCTTCAGGAGCAGTTTGCTGTCTCGCGCCGGCACCGGAAGCCGAATAGTACGGATCTGGAGGAGCGGCTCTTTCTTGCGGGAGTCCCTTCGTTCAAGGGTGAGCGTGACTTTGATCTCGCCGATAGCAAAAATGTGCAACCGCAGTCGCACGCACAATTGATCGAGAAGCCGGTTAAGAACGAAGAGCAATGGCTCCAGCAAATCAACTGGAGACTCCAGGTCCATTCGCTCTTCGAAGCTCGATGGAAAATCCTTGGCGATCAGTGGGTGCACATCCGTCCCCTGCGCCAACCGCCACCAACGGAGTCCTTCCTGTCCGAGACGCTCGACAATGGCAATTTCGGGAAGAGCCGCAAATTCCGCGCAGGTGTGGATGCCCCAACGGCTCAACGTCTCGGCGAACTCGAAGGGGATGCCGAGGGTTTCGAGTGACAGCCTTCCGATCCGAACGCCCTCCTCGCCGTCAGGAATCACCGTAATCCCAGCGAAACCTTGCGCGGCACTCACTGCGGCTAAAGGGCTTCCAGCGACGGCAACGTTTGACTCAAACCCGACTTCCGAGGCAACACGTTTCAAGTCATGCGCTATTTTTTCCGGAGAACCGAAAAGTTTTTCGCAGCCTGCCAGGTCTAGCACGGCAGTATCAGAAAAATCCTGCTCATCACGTCTTGGTCCATCATCAACCCGAGGCGAAATCGTCCACGCACAATCCAGAAGGGCGGCATGCGCCGTCGCTTCCTGCGAAAGGGAGCGCCATCGCCATGCGATACCCTGAAATGCCTCCGTCTGCGCTTTCGTCATTCCGGTTTCCACGCCCAGCTCCTTGGCCTCCCGGTTGACGGCGAATACCTTCGTCAGCGGAGGAGCGCCCGCGAGAATCGCAACAGGCTTGCCCCGAAGTTCCGGCTCAAGACGAACGACTGCCTGGGCTGGAAAATCCGGAACGAATAGACATGCGAAAGCCAACGTGCGTCCCCTGAGCTTGGTAGAGGAAAGGGAAACAAACCGGAGCTACTTGCTGCTTATGGTGTGTGCGTCTGCCAGCGAGCGAAATCGGCGGGTTGCGACGGCACTCGCGAACGAGTCACTTCTCCCTGAACTTCAAATCCTTCGAACGTCGAAGCCCCTGTTTGAATGGTTTCTACAGCGCGGCTCCATTTGTCTGCTTTCCGCAGGCACCGGAGAACTAGTGAGGCGCAGCTTTTCGCGCAGGACTCTTCGCCCAACAGAAGCAGAATCGTCGGCGTGTTTTCAACCGCACGGCGAAAACGAAACCACATGCTCAAGTTGATTCGCCGCGCATCCACCCACGAGATACCGCCAAGATCGAAAACCACGATACCCCATCCCCCGCTGTGCAAGAGCAGGTCAGTGGTCCTCAGCGCTTGTTCGAGCCGCTTCCACGGTTTTGTACGTCTGGTCTCCTGTCGCATCGAGTCTGTTGGACAGGTTTCGTGAAGTGACGGTAAAGACCGTGGAGACCGAATGCCTCGCCGGAGAGGTTCTCTGTCTCTCTCAACTTGTTCTCCACCGCACCGAGCGACGACATGCAGTCGCGTTGACTCCTCGAATTCGGTTTGCTTCCCGACCAGACCAGGAATGGCCTTATCGACTCCGCGCATCAGTTCGCGCGGATGTCGCCAACCATGTACTTGCAGTGGCTTTTTGCTCGCAGAATCGAGATTGCAAGTTTTTCTGACTTCCTTGTCCGCAGGAGCAAAGTAGGAAGGGCTCTTGAGATCCGGTTCTCGGTCCCCCATTTCTCCACATCGAATCCAAAGCAGGCGAGGCAGTTCCACTCCCGCAGCCGCGAGAGAAATCGGGTCGAGAGAATCCGAAACATCTACGAACGCGCATGCTTCCTGCCGTTCCGTAGCTTGCGCCAGCAAGGAGAAAGCCAGGCTCGTCCGCCCGGACGACGCGGGGCCGCACAATTCCACGAGAGACCCGCGCGGAAAACCGCCAGCGAGAACCGCATCGAGTTCCATGACACCGCTCGGCTGGAGTTCAACCTCGACGCGCTGCTGAAATCCTTCGAGCCCACGCCCAACGAGAGCTGTTTCGAGTCTTCCTTGTTTCAGAAGGGTTGCGCTCATGGTTCTAGCCTTATATTCGCTTTTTATTCGCCTAGGCTAATTCTGATCAGAACGGAGAGGGTTGTCAAGAGGTCGGCTGTACGGCGGCGTCCAGTTCCAGACGACAATCCCAACTTCCTGTTGGCCGACAATTCACCCAATTTCCGGTAGCCGGACTCTCCAGCCGGGACCGCCTTGGTTTTTTCGGGAACAATCAGGATCGACGCAGGATCATCTTCCCGGATGCCAGCCGGTTGGTCAGTCAAGAGGCCGGCTTGCGCAATGATCTGTTGATCGTCTACAATTGTAGGCAATCTAGGCATATGGCAAAGCCGACCGATCTTGTCCAAGGCACTCTCGATCTCTTGATCCTCAAGACCATCTTGCTCGAACCTAAACACGGCTGGGCCATCGCCAAGCGCATCCAGCAGGTTTCACAAGAAGCTCTCCAGATCCAGCAGGGATCCCTGTACCCGGCGCTACACCGGCTGGAACAGCAGGCCTGGATCAAGGCCGAGTGGCGTCCGACTGAGACCGGGCGAATGGCAAAGTTCTACACCCTTACACGTTCGGGACGGAAACAACTAGAAAGGGAATTGGCTAACTGGGCTAGGCTGTCGACGGCCATCAACATCGTGGTCCAGGAAGCTTAGCCATGCGGATGTTAGACAAAGTGCGTTTGCGGCTTCGGTCGCTGTTCCGCCGTCCGAATGTCGAGTTCGAGCTCGAAACCGAACTTCGTTTCCACCTGGATCAGCTCATTGAAGAGAACATTTCATCCGGTATGCCGCCCGAGGAGGCCCGCCGGGCCGCGCAGCGCATGATCGGAGGCATCGCGCAATGCAAGGAGGAGTGCCGGGATATGCTCCGCGTAAACTTTGTCGAGGATCTTGTCCAAGATGTACGTTACACGATTCGATCTTTAGCGAAGAGTCCAGGGTTCACAGGAGTTGTCGTCGCCACGCTGGCGCTTGGGATCGGAGCAAACATTGCCATTTTCACGATCGTGCATGGAGTGCTGCTGCGGCCCCTCGACTATCCAAAACCCGATCAGCTGATGTATCTGACGGCAGAAGCTCCGGCCATTGGGGGCACTGGAAGTGCGCTCTCTGCGCCAGAGTACATCGAGTTCCGCCAGATGAACCGGTCGTTCGCGGCGGTTGGCGCTTATTCGACCGGCGGCGCGGCGTACACAACCGGCGAGGTCAACCTCACGACCGGGGATCGACCTCTGCGGATGCGCTCGATCTCCGTCGATGCACATTTGCTCAAAGCGCTCAGTATTCAGCCGGGGCAGGGACGCTTCTTTAGTGACGAAGAAACTGCGCGTTGGACTGGGACGCTACCGCCACCGATCGCAATTCTCTCCCACGAATTGTGGCGAACAGCATTTGGACAACGACCGCTCGTTGGACAAAAGGTGGAAATCGAGGGCCGCCGACACGAAATCGTGGGCATTATGCCGCCCGGGGCCGACGTCATGGATAACCACACCCAGGTTTGGCTGCCCCTCTGGCTACACCCGAATACAGCCGCGCAACGCGGGGCCCATGTCCTCTACGTCATTGCGCGACTGAAAGGCGGCATCACAGCTAAGGTGGCACAGACGGAGTTGAGTGCATTCCTCGAAAACTGGGGCGATCGCGTCGGCACGACAGACCATGTGCCCACGAACCGTCCCCTGCGCTCAGTAGACCACACCCTCCAATTGCGGGCGTTACAGGATGCGATCGTTGGGAATGCCAGCCGCCCGATCTGGGTTCTGCAGGCCGCCGTGGGATTCGTGCTGCTCATCGTCTGCGCGAATCTCGCGAACTTGGTAATGGCTCGCGCCGGTGCACGCAGACGTGAGTTTGTACTGCGCACTGCTCTCGGCGCCAGCCGCGGCCGGCTGCTCCGGCAGTCGGTAACCGAAGGTGCGGTGATGTCCGGAGCGGGTGGCATTCTGGGTCTGTGGCTGGCCAGCGCTGGCGTGCGGGCGCTGATCCGTGCTTACCCGACCAGCATCCCACGGACCAGTGAGCTTGCGATTAATTTGCCCGTTCTGCTGGTTGCGCTCGGCCTCTCGACTGGGACTGCCCTGCTTTTCGGATTCGTGGCGCTCGGGCGCGGGAGAACGAGTAGCATGGCGGCTGCACTCAAGGAGGGCGCAAGGGGTTCCAGCGGTGCCTGGCGTCATTACGCCCGTCGTGGACTCGTGATAGCCCAAGTCGCTTTCGCGGTGATGCTGGTTATCGGAGCGGGTTTGCTAGTTCAGACAGTCTACAACCTCACGAGGATCGATGCAGGATTTGACCGGTCGCGGCTGGTGACGTTCTCGATGACATTGCCAATGGCGAATTCAGAACCCGTCACACGTGCGCAGGCATATCAACGCGTCCTCGACAGACTTCGCTCCGTACCGGGCGTGCTGGGAACGGTTGCCATGTCGGGTCTGCCGCCGAATCGAACTCCAGATGCGATCGCTACGCCTATCGAGAACTACACCTCCGACGATGGCAGGCCCTTTGAAATCATCGACTACTACCAATTCGTCATGGGCGACTATTTCGGGACGATGGGCATCCCGATCGTCGCCGGCCGCGGCTTCGAGCGAACCGACACCGCGTCGCAAGGCAAGGTGGCCATCGTCGATGAGACTTTGGCGAAAAGGATCTGGAAGGGGCAGAACCCGATTGGCCGTCGTCTGCGGCCTCCGGGTGGTTCGTTTGGCGCCAGCGATGATGTCTGGCATACGGTGATCGGAGTAGCCAAGGCCGTCAGGCAACGTGGGGTGGAGCGCCCGGCAGGAACTGAACTTTACGTATCCCTTGACCAGCACGGCGTCGCTCCGCCGAGTATGAGTGTGGTGATGCGGACGACGCTGCCACCGGCGGCGCTGTCAGGGACGATCCAGCGAGTGGTTCGGGAAGTGGACGCCGCGGTTCCCGTCGTACGGCTTCGCGACATGGATTCGGTGTTCGCCGAATCGATTCGCCGGCCGAGACTTCTGGCGCAGCTATTGGGCTCTTTTGCCGGACTGGCGCTGCTACTGGCAGCCATCGGCACTTACGGTGTGCTCTCCTACATCGTTACGGAGCGCCGGCGCGAGATCGGCATTCGGGTCGCCCTTGGTGCAACTCGCTCCCACGTGCTCACACAGATCGTGAAGGAAGGGCTTCAAGTCACGGCGTTGGGTGTCACCATTGGCCTTGCAGGCGCGCTTGCCGTAAATCGGTTGTTTGCGTCCCTGCTGTTTGGTGTGCAACCGACAGATACCGCGACGATCGGCTTTGTGATCGCGACGATTACGGCCGTGGCGGTGGTCGCCAGTTGGCTGCCGGCGTGGCGCGCATCGCGGCTAGACCCGAACGTCGTGCTCAGAGATGAGTAACAGCTGAGACGGTCTATTACGCCATACCGCGATTTTCCTGGGTGGATCGTTGGTATGAGGAAGGTGAGGCCTGTGAAAACTGCGTTACCGGAAACTGAACGGACTTCGGCTCAGACTGATTGCCGAGCGGATCACGGCAACCCGGAAGTTATTAGCCGTGAGTGTTTGGATTTCATGATTCCGCTAGGCGAGAAACACCTGCGCAGAATCGTGGCAGAGTGGGTTACTCATTACAACCAAGGGCGCCCTCATTTGAGCCTCGGACCGGGGATTCCCGAACCTGCTGCGGTGTTCCTACCGCTGCAAGGTCACAACAGACATTCCTTGGCCCAAGAGTGCAAGGTCGTGGCTCGCGCGCTTCTCGGCGGGCCTCCATCACGAATACCGTTGGGAAAGGATCGCCGCGTGAAGGACATATTGCTGAGATGACGCCGCACCCTGCTCGGGTCCTCCGAATTTCTGGTGGCTGTACTGGCGAATTCGTTTGCAAGACGATCGAGCTAGCCTAAAGCGTGTTGCAAAACCCCGCGTCTTGGCGCGGCCCGTTGAACGGAGGGAATTTCGTGGAGGAAGTGTGCTCTGCCTCTCCTCCGAGCTGCTGGCTTGGCCAGTTGCCCTGCAAGTCTTAGGTCTCGCGCACGCACCCGGTGGCCACCGCTGATCTAGCCACGGTGGACCAATCCCATCGGCTGGAGTCAAGAGTGCCCAGCAAGCAACGAGGGATTTGAGCGGGCCAGCGCGACTCCGAACGAATGCAATGCTCGTTGCAGGCAAGGTTCTGATGGAAGTGGGAACAAATTCTCTCCAGCAGTTAACCGATCCGTCGCAACTGG